>FWPU01005614.1_pt1 | contig 26780 bp, 26 predicted proteins | sample 2228361 | NCBI WGS metagenome assembly FWPU01 (sample SAMEA103939777, study PRJEB20133) | metagenome
ACTTTATCAAATCACAGGTGACACACCACTAGTAGTTTGTCACTCATGATTTGGTGCATCGCTTTACCCCCTGTAGTCCCCCTTCTCAAGGGGGACAGCCTGGAGTTCTCCCCCTTACGAAGGGGGAGTCAGAGGGGGTCAAAAGCCCCATCAATTCATGAGTGACACACCACTAGCGCCTGCGGCTCTCAGAGTGTATATCAGCGGTAACCCTGGTGCTGGGGGTCGCCACGGCGACCGAGCCGTAGAGCGGTCAGCGCCGCTTCCACGTGTCCACCAGCTTCTGGCCCTGGTCGTCGTCCAGGCCCCACATCTGGATGTGGACGCGGATGTCGTCGTAGACCGTCCGCTCGCCGGGGGCCTTGTCCGGGTCGCGGTAGGCCTCCACGCTCACGTCCATCCAGTCCAGGGGCACCTGGTCCTGCCTGGCCAGCCGCTCGATCATATTGACGGCGCAGGCGGCGATGCCTCCCAGGAAAAGCTCCCCGGCGCCGATCTCCTCGCCTCCCGAGTCGTCGGCCACCCAATGGTGGTTGCGGGCGTTGCAGATGGCCCGCCCCTGGGTGCCCGAACTGTAGCTCCGCACCCGATAAGCCAGCGTAAGCTCAGCCATCCTGTCCTCCTTTTAGCCGGCCCCGTAGGGCTGGCCGAACTTCTCTCTGTGGGCGACCTCGGCCAGGGGTTTGCGCCCCCTGCCCGCGCCCTTGAAGCCCTCCGGGCGGTAGCCCAGGGGCATCACAGTGACCAGCGTCATCGCCGCCGGAATGCCCAGCAACTCCTTTACCCTGCGGTTCTGCTCCGGGTCCCGCAGGCCGACGAAGCATGTCCCCAGGCCCTCGGCCCAGGCCATCAGCTCCATCTGCTGCAGCGCCCTGCCAGCGTCCAGCTCCGGCCTGTCGGCGTTCTGGTCCATGACGACGGCGATGGCCAGGGGCGCCTGGGCGATGAACGGCCCTGTGGTGGCAATGCCGCCTATCTTCTGCAGCGTGGCCCGGTCCTGGAGGACAATGAAGTGCCAGGGCTGCTGATGGCGCGAGCTGGGGGCGAGTCTGCCTGCGTTGAGGACCCGGGTGATTACCCTCTCCGGGACGGGGTCAGGCTTGAAGGTCCTGACCGTCCGGCGCGACCTGATGCATTCACCGACCTCCATTGGCATACCTCCATACCCTGCCAGGGCTTGACTGCCGGGGCACAGCAGGCCCGGCTGGTCAAGATAATACCCCACGGGGCCGCGCCAGGCCAGATACACAACACCACTCCCGCTGCGCACGACCTCACGAGAGCTGGACTTCCGGGTGCTCGCGGACGAAGCGGGCGATACGCTCGGCGAAGGCGTCCTGCAACTGGACCGTCAGGCCGCCGTCCACGGCGATGGCCTGGCCGGTGATGAAGGAGGCATCCTCGGAGCACAGGAAGGCCACCACGTTGGCGATGTCCCTGGGCCAGCCGTGGCGCCGCAGCGGGTACTGCTGCTGCACGAAGGCCAGCCTCTCGGGCCTGGCATAGTGCTCCTCGCTGCGCTCGGTGACGATGAGGCCGGGGCAGATGGCGTTGGCCCGGATGCCCTGGGGGCCCCACTCCACGGCGAGCTGCCGCGTGATGCCGATGACGGCGGTCTTGGCCGTGTCGTAGATATGCCATGTCCTGCCCGAGGAGAGCAGGCCGTGGACCGACGCGATGTTGACGATGCTGCCCTTCCCGGCCTGGACCATGTGGGGGATGGCGTACCTGCACCCCAGGTATATGGCCTTCAGCAGCATGTCGAACTCGCGGTCCCAGACCTCCTCCTCCACTTCCAGCGACGTACCCGTCCTTCCTCCGATGGAGCGGTAGGCGTTATTGACCAGGATGTCCAGCCTGCCCCAGAGCTCGACGGCACGCTGGACGAAGGACTTGACGTCCTCATGCCTGCCCACGTCGGCGCGGACGACCTGGGCCTCCCCGCCGGCCTCGGCGATTCTGGCGGCGTTGGCCCTGGCCGCGCCCTCGTCAACGTCGGCAATGAGGACTTTGGCCCCTTCTTCGGCCAGCCTGCGGGCCGTCGCCCCGCCTATGCCGCTGGCGCCGCCTGTAACGATGGCAACCTGACCAGAAAGACGCTGCATATGGACCTCTCACGGGACATTTGGGCTGCTCACGTCTGGCTATGATAGCAGGCTGGGCCGAGAGCTACAAACGGGTACTGCTGGGTGGGAGGGAAAAGCGGCGTGGGCCTCAAGGAGCGGGCCAGCATCCCGACCTGGAATTCACAGCCCGGTGGGCCAGTGGGGACCGGGGGTGCCCCTAGCCCACGCCGGCCTCGCCCCCCACGGTCACGCTGTCCACTGTGACACTGTCAGGCCGAATGGCCAGGGTGACGCTGGCGGCCTCGGCCTCGATGGAGAGAGTGAAGTGGCCCAGGGTACGCATGGCGACGTGGATGCTGCCCACGGCCTGGCCCTTCAGCACCTCCAGGGCCTTGTTGACCCTGGACAGCTCCCTGCTCATCTGCCGGCCCCGTGGCGTCCTGCGGAAAAGCTCCGTGAGGATGCGCTCCCCTTCGGCGCGGTGGACACGCCGGGCGCGGCCCGTCTCCAGCGCCAGCACTATCAGGCCCTCCAGCAGCGGCACCAGGTCCGGTGGCACCTGGGCCGAGGCCGTGGCGTCGGCCAGGGCCTGGTACGCCTCCCGCCGCTGGCCCGAGAGCGCCGGCAGTATGGCGTCCACCTCGGAGCGCACCAGCTCCCTTTCGTCCTCGGTGAGCGCCAGCGGCCCCAGACGCTCCGTGTCCTGCTCCGTCATCTCCAGTACCTCGGTGCCATTTATAACGGCAGGGCGCCCGGCCCCCCCCGGAGGAAATGCCACCAGAGGGGCAAAGCGCCCTGCCAAACTACCGACACTGGCCTGGAAAGGCCACCTACCCGTGATGGCCGTTGGGCCGGCCGTTGTGGCTGTGGGCCTCGCCCAGGATGGCGGCCACCTCGTGCTCGAAGCCGCCGGTCTCTATGGGGCAGTGGATGCCGCACTCCTTGGGCGCGTTCCGTTCCCACCACCAGCGCCCGGCCCGGTCGTCCTCTCCGGGGGTGATGGGGCGCGTGCAGGGGTCGCAGCCAATGCTGGTGTAGCCCTTGTCGTAGAGGGGATGGTAAGGCAGGTTGTTCTGCCGGATGTACTCCCAGACCTCTTCCTTGGTCCAGTCCGCCAGGGGGTTGAGCTTCACGATGCCGTTGTGGTCGTGGTCAATCTCCACCTTGCGGATGTTGGCCCGGGACGCCCACTGGTCGCGGCGCAGGCCGGTGAACCAGGCGTCCAGGTGGTCCAGCGCCCGGAGCAGCGGGCGCACCTTGCGGACGTGGCAGCAGAGCAGGCGCATGGGGACGTTCTTGTAGAACAGGTTGATGCCCTGGCGGCGCACCATGGCCTCCACCTCGCGGTAGTCGGGGAAGAGGACGTCGAAGCGGATGCCCGGGTAGCGCCCCCGGACGGTCTCCATGAACTCGTAGGTCTCCCTGGGCAGCCGCCCCGAGTCCACGGTAATCACCCTGACATCGGGCTTGATGCGGTAAGCCATGTCCAGGATCACCGTGCCATCCGTCTGGAAGGACGTGACAATGGCCACCGAGTCGTCGAAGGTCTTGAGGCCCCACTCGATGACATCCTCGGGGCGCTTGTCGTCCAGCTCCAGGGCAATCTCGCCTATCTGCAGGTCATCAAACACGACCCTCTGCTTTACCATTCCGCTCTTCTCCTGCTCAAGAATGCTAAATGCGCGGCTAAGCGCCGTCGTTGTCGGCGGCCTGAGCTGCGACTGCCGCGACGCCCTGCCCGCCGGTGGCGATGGCCATGATTTCCTTGTCGCTGTGTCTGTCGCAGAAGTCCCTGAAGGAGACCCCGTTGCCCTGGCCGTTGAGGGTATGCTTCTCCTCCAGCCAGGCGCCCACCAGCCGCTCCACGTACTCGGTGGCCTGGGCGCTGGGGACGCGGCGCAGCACCTGCCGGCCGATGGCCGTCTTCTTCCCCAGGCCGCCGCGTAGAATGATGTCGAAGGCCTGGAGCTTCTGGCCCGCCTCGCCGCGGCCAGTGGTGCCCATGAGGCCGATGTCACCCACCCAGTGCTTGCCGCAGGCATGGGGGCAGCCGTCCAGGTACACCTTCAGGCTGGAGACCTCCTGGCCGAACCGGGCGTCCAGGCGCTCCAGCACCTCCTTCAGCTTCTCCTTGGTCTCGGTCACCGAGTAGTTGCAGAAAGGCTCGCCGGTGCAGCCGATGGACACGCCGTAGATGTGGTTGATGGTCAGCGGGAAGCCTACCTCGCCGACCCTCTGCGCCACCTCCTGGACCTGGTCATCGGGCACGTTGCCGACGATGAAGTTCTGGTCGCGGGTCAGGCGGATGTCCGCGCCCACCTCCTCGGCGATGTCGGCCACGCGCTTCATCTGGTCGCCGGACATCCAGCCGATGGAGACCGGGAAGCCGATATAGGACAGCCCCGGCTGCTTCTGCTGGCGTATGCCCAGGTGGCTGGTCTCGCCGATGGGCTCCGGCGCCCTGAAGTCCTCCAGCTTGCGGCCCAGGCGCTCCTCCACCATGCGGCGCATCTCCTCCGGGCCGTAGTCGTCCACCATGAACTTCAGCCGGGCCTTGGCGCGGCTCATGCGGTAGCGCGGGTTGTCCCGCCACACGCCAGTGATGGCGGCCAGGACGCTGATGGTGTCCTCCGCTGGCACGAAGACCCCCATGTCCCTGGAGATGCGTGGCTGGGCCGACAGCCCGCCGCCCACGCGCACCGCGAAGCCCTGGCGCCCGTCCTTGACGACGCCCACCAGCCCGATGCAGTGGATCTCGGGCGCGTTGCACTGGTAGGGGCAGGCGCTGATGGTGTACTTGTGCTTGCGGGGCAGGTCTGAGAACTCGCGGTTGCCGTAGAAGTACCTGGCGGCGGCCTCTATGACCGGCTGGACGTCGAACAGCTCCTCGGGGTCAATGCCCGCGACCGGGCAGCCGGTGATGTTGCGCACCGTGTCCCCGCAGCCGCCCGCCGTAGTCAGCTCGTTGGCCTTCAAGAACTCGAAGACGGCCGGCAGGTCGTCCAGCCTGAGCCAGTGGAGCTGCACGTTCTGGCGGGTGCTCAGCTCGCCGTAGCCCTTGCCGAAGCGGTTGGATATCTCGCCTATGGCCCGGAACTGGCGCGGCTGGAGATGGCCGCCGGGTATCTTGATGCGCATCATGAAGTAGCCCACCTTGGGCTTGTCATGGTAGAGGCCCCACCACTGGAGCCGGACTATGTCCTCCTCCGGCAGCGCCTCGTACCCGGTGGCGATGAGCTGTGGCAGTTCGTTGATGATGTCCAGCGGGAACTTCTCCCGCTTCATGCGCTCGATGCTGTTGCGCTTGTAGACATCGTCCCAGGTGGGTATATCCAGCTTCCTGGGCTGGGCGTGCCCCGTTGGGATGTGGCGCTGGCGGTCCATCTTCGACCTCCCCGGAGATGTGCAATAAAAAAGGGTTGCGCCCCTCAAGAGCTTCTTTACTTGAGGGGCGCAACCCGAATTGGCAGCAGCCAGTCTAGCCGCAGCGGTTGCTGCGCCCTATGTCCTCATACAACAGATGCACAGTATGCTTCGACCAGACATCGTGAGCAACTGTACCAGCGTTAGAGGCGTTTGTCAATATCCCCCGTCAGGCTGGGCCAGATTTCCTGCCCCGAGAGGTCCAGCCTGAGGGAGCCAGGGTGCACCGAGGCGACCTGCCCCGGCTCGAAAGAGGGCGCGTACAGCCTGAGGACGCCCCGCTCCAGGGCCTCCACTATGCCCAGGGCGACCACGAAGCCGCGACGGTCGCAGAGCGCCACCAGACGCTGGCGCCACTCCGCGGCCCGCCAGGTGGCGCTGTCCACGCCAACCACGCCGATGCCGTCCAGGGGCAGGGCCTGGAGCGTGGCGCCGGCGAAGTAGCGGGCGTACTTGCCCTCCCGGTAGGCGCGCCGCTCTTCCCGGCTGCGCACCCTGACGGCGCTGGAGACAGGCAGCCGGTGGACGCGCGGCCTCAGCCGGCGGGCGAACCAGCGCAGCAGCGGCTCCAGCTCCCCGGCCTGCTGAATTGCCACCAGGTGGTCAGGCTCCAGCATGTCCACCAGTTGAAAGTGGAACTCTCTGCCCGTGCTGAAGTCCATGTAGCCCGAGGAGTCGAAGATGGTCTTCTGGGCGCCCTGGGCGACGGCCAGGTCGGCCAGGCGCTTGACGCCCGACAGCATCCCCAGGAAGTGGCCGCTGGGCGAGGTGGAGCCGACGAAGCGCAGGGCCAGCGGGCGCCCGCCGTCCCAGGGCTCCCATGCCAGCGCCAGGCTCGTGGGCAGCCCCAGCGCCGACTGCCCGGGGTCGCAGTCCACGGCGGCGGTGCGCCAGCGCCGGGAGAGCCGCTCCCCCAGGAACCGGCAGAAGGTCGTCTTGCCAGAGCCTGTCGGGCCTATGACGAAGACGCTCCGCCAGGGGCCGCCCTCTTCCAGTTGGTGCAGCAGTTCCTGCCAGGCGCGTTCGATCTGGACCATCTGCGGCTGGCTTGCGTTCCACGCCTTTCATGGCTGGCCTGCCCGGCCGCATGCTGGGCGTGGGGCAGGCCTCCTGCAGCTTCGCCGTCACACCAAATATACACCCCTGGCTGGCTGTATACCAGGGACGTGGCCCGGAGGCGCTGGCGCTGGCGGCAGGGTTGGGGCGCGGGTGATATAGCAAGTTATAATAGAAGATATGTTATATCTCAATATTTCTTTGGCTGGCCGGTTCATAGCATTGTCGTGCATGCATTATGCCAGATTGACACAACGTTCCCCAGCTTGATAAACTTTACAGGAAGGTTATTAAAAAATCAGGCGGCCCTCCCTGGGGAGTGGCCGCCTGCGAAGGCCGCACCGGCCTATTGGCTGCGAGGTTGCCCTGGCGCACCGTCAGCATGGCGCCTTTGGGGACTGATGCACCAGAGAGCAAGGTAGATACGTTTACGACATACGTGTCAAATGATACCTGGCCCCAGCGCTGCTCTGCTGGTGGACTGCTCCCTCCCGTCCACCAGCCAGGGAAAGCCTACCCTCCCCACAGCCACTCCTTGATCCGGTGCCTGTCAGTCACTGCCGTCGGATGCCCATGACACAGCGGCGGTGGACATCCCGACCATCGGAAGATCTGGCCTGGACCCCGCAACGCTGCACGCCTTGCCCGGCCAGGGTGCATGGGCTATATCCCGACGCGCTAAGGTGTCTGAAACTGATATGAGTGACTAATCTGGAATATAACGTGCACAATGATGAGCATCCTTTCATTTAAAGCCATTTCAAGATAATATATGTTATAAGACTACATGAAATTCTAATGGAGGAGAGTTGCCAAGTGTACGTTAAGGAGGAAAAGGCTTTGGAGCCGCCAATGACGGTCAGAGAGTTGAGCGAGTACCTGCGGCTGGACAGGATGACCATCTACAAGATGCTCAAAGAGGGGAGCATCCCGGCATCCCGTATCGGCCATCAGTGGCGGTTTTTCAGGGCCGACATTGACGAGTGGATCCGCTCCTTGCGCATCGGTCAGCGGGTCTCCGTGCTGGTGGTGGACAGCGACCAGGCCGTAAGGCAGCTCTTCGACACGGAACTGCCCTCGGAGGCCTTCGATGTCGTCACTATGTCCAACGCGGACGAGGCAGCGGCCCTGGTGACCCAGCGCCAGTTCGACGTGGCGTTCCTGGAGCTGAAGAAGTCTGCCCTGGAGGCATTCCGCCGCATCCGCGCCACCTCGGAGAACACCCAGGTGGTCATCATCGCGGGCACCATGGACGGCAAGCTCTTTGACCAGGCCATGGAAATCGGCCCCTTCACCCTCATGAAGCGGCCTACCTCCGGTGCCGACATCAGGAGCACCCTGTCCACCCTGCCCCTCAAGAAGAACGCAGTCCTGTAGCAACCCACAGGCTATGCCCCGTACCTGGGGCCGTGTCGGGGCCTGCAATGGCGCAGGCCCCGGCACGGCAGACAGGCGTGAAGGCCCCCGCCGCTGCTCCTCCCGGGGCTACCGCGAGAAGCCCTGCTCCCGACACCCCAGCCCTGGCCAGGCGCTGGGTGCTGACAACACAGAGGCCAGGTCCACCCCATCACCATGAATAGACTAAGCAAGTGTCATGGCTGTGGCGCTCTGGTCAAAGACTTGCCGGGCGGGCCGCACAAGTACATCGGCGCCAGCGCCGGGTGCTGGGGAGTCTTCGGAGAAGTCCTGGCCAGGGAGTACGGGGAATTCGCCTACCCAGACCCCACCCACCGGCTGACCGTGGACACCTACGCCGTGCAGCACCCCGGAAAGCCGGGCCGACAGGCTATCCAGTCGGTCAATGTGCATCTCATGGGCCTGTACCTTGTCCTTGAGCAGGGCCTGAACGGGCCACAAGCGACAAGAGCCATCGGGAAAGTCCTTCGAGCGCGCCGGGGACCTGGCGTGGCTGGAGCCGCCGGTCCCCAATGGACATATCACCATCCTTGACGTTGCAAAGGCGCGGGACCTGCCAGAACATCAACGGCTTGTTGAGGAATGGGCCAGGGATGTCTGGAAAGCATGGTCGCCCTATCACGGCCTGGTACAGGACTTGATCAAAAGGCACCTGGGCTGACGCGTTGCCGCTGCGGTACTCCGGCCCTCAGGCTTCTTGTACCTGAACGGTTCCCTTCCCCCCAGTTACACTGTAGAGTAGTAATAGGCTATACTGCTGCCACCGCGGGCAGGTGGCCAGAACGGAGCATCGAGCGCCTGGCAGACCTCACCCCAGCAGCCAGAGCTCATTGTTGGCCAGGCGATGGCCCTTTCTCCGCGCGTGGAGTAGGGGCCAAGGGGGTGAGGTCGCCGGCGCGCCACGGAGAGTGAGCAATGACATCGAGGTCTTACGCAGGCAGGGTGAACGCCCCCGACTTTCCCCAGGGCCTGGACTGGCTCAACACCGACAAGCCCTTAAGCCTCAAGGACCTGCGCGGCAAGATCGTCATCCTGGACTTCTGGACCTACTGCTGAATCAACTGCATGCACATACTTCCGCAGTTGCGGAAGCTGGAAGAGAAGTACGCGGACGTGCTGGCGGTCATTGGCGTCCACTCGGCCAAGTTCCCCCAGGAAAAGGAGACCGCCAACGTGCGCAAGGCCGTCCTGCGCTACGAGATAGAGCACCCGGTGGTCAACGACCGGGACTTCGTCGTCTGGCAGCACTACGCCGCCCGCGCCTGGCCCACCCTCATGTTCATTGACCCCCAGGGCAAGGTCATCGGCCGCCATGAGGGCGAGTTCGACTTCGCCGCCATGGACGAGGTGCTGGCCGACATGGTGCGGCAGTTCGACGAGGCGGGCCTGCTGGACCGGCGGCCCCTGCGCTTCAAGCTGGAGCGGGAAAAGGAGTGGGAGCGCCCCCTGTCCTTCCCTGGCAAGGTCCTGGCCGACGCCGCCTCCGGCCGGCTGTTCATCGCCGACTCCAACCACCAGCGCATCGTCGTGGCGACCCTGGACGGCCAGGTGACGGATGTCATTGGCTCTGGCCGCAAAGGCCTCAGGGACGGCGGCTTCGGCGAGGCCCAGTTCAACGACCCCCAGGGCATGGCGCTGGAGGGCGATTCCCTTTACGTGGCCGACACCAGGAACCACGCCATCCGCCGGGTGGACCTGGCCAGCCGCACCGTGGAGACGGTCGCCGGCACAGGCCAGCAGGCCATGATGTTCCACAACGGCGGCCCCGGGCGGGGCACACCGCTGAACTCGCCCTGGGACCTTGCCCTGAACGACGGCGCCCTGTACGTCGCCATGGCTGGCTTCCACCAGTTGTGGACGCTGGACCTGGCCACCGGCCAGGCCCGGCCCTACGCCGGCAGCGGCCGCGAGATGATTGTGGACGGGCCTCTGGCCTTCGCCCAGCTTGCCCAGCCCAGCGGCATCGCCACCGATGGCCGCAAGCTCTACTTCACCGACAGCGAGACCAGCGCCGTAAGGGCAGCCGACCTGGATGGCGCAGGCGAGGTCAGCACCATCGTCGGCCAGGGCCTGTTCACCTTCGGCGACGCGGACGGCGCGGGCGACCAGGTGCGGCTCCAGCACCCCCTGGGCATCGCCATCCACGACGGCACGCTGCTCATCGCCGATACCTATAACAATAAGGTGAAAAAGGTGTACCCCAACACCAGGGGCACCGTCACCTACCTGGGCAGCGGCCGGCCCGGCCACAAGGACGGCGTCGGCAGAGAGGCCGAGCTCTACGAGCCGGGCGGCCTCAGCGCCGCTGGTGGCAAGCTCTACATTGCCGATACCAACAACCATGCCATCCGCGTGGCGGACCTGCAGACGGCGCAGGTGGCCACCCTGGAGATTAAAGGAGCAGCCTAGGGCAGTCCCACCGTCCGGTGCCGAGCGCTCACAGCTTCCCGCCAAGGAGATAGCCATGCCCAACCGTCTTATCAACGAGACCAGCCCCTACCTGCTGCAGCACGCCCATAACCCGGTGGACTGGTACCCCTGGGGGCCGGAGGCCCTGGAGCGCGCCAGGAGCGAGAACAAGCCCATCCTGCTGAGCATCGGCTACTCCTCCTGCCACTGGTGCCACGTAATGGAGCGGGAGTCCTTCGAGGACCCGGCCATCGCCCGCCTGATGAACGAGAACTTCGTGTGCATCAAGGTGGACCGGGAGGAGCGCCCGGACCTGGACTCCATCTACATGACGGCGGTGCAGGCCATGACCGGCCAGGGCGGCTGGCCCATGACCGTCTTCCTCACCCCCGACGGCAAGCCCTTCTACGGCGGCACCTACTTTCCGCCCGAAGACCGCCAGGGCATACCGGGCTTTCCCAGGGTGCTCCAGGTCATCGCCCGCGTGTACCGCGAGAACTACAGCGACGTGCTGACCGCCACGGAGCAGGTGCTCCAGCGGGTGCGCCAGGTCACCGCCAGCGTGCGCAGCCTGGACCCCCTCACTGCCGACATCCTGCACCAGGCTTACAGGGGCATGGCCGGCCTCTTCGACGAGCGGCACGGCGGCCTGGGGGACCGCCCCAAGTTCCCCCAGCCCATGACCTGGGAGTTCCTCCTGCGCTACTACCTGCGCTCCGGCGAGCAAGCGGCCCTGGAGATGGTGGAGCTGACGCTGGAGCGCATGGCCCACGGCGGCATATACGACCAGGTGGGCGGCGGCTTTCACCGCTACTCCACCGACGCCGTCTGGCTGGTGCCCCACTTCGAGAAGATGCTCTATGACAACGCCCTGCTGGCCAGGCTCTACCTCCACGCCTTCCAGGTGACAGGAAGGCCGCTGTACCGGCGCATCGTGGAGGAGACGCTGGAGTACGTGCTCCGCGAGATGGCCGACGCCTCGGGCGGCTTCTACTCGGCCCAGGATGCCGACAGCGAGGGCGAGGAGGGCAAGTTCTTCCTGTGGTCGCCCCAGGAAATCAGCGGAGTGCTGGGCCAGGCCGATGGCGAGGTCGTCGCCAGGTACTACGGAGTGACGGAGCAGGGCAACTTCGAGGGGCGTAACATCCTGCACGTGCCCAGGGACGCGGGGGAAGTCGCCGCCGAGCTTGGAATTCCCAGGGAGGAGCTGGCCCGCGTCATCGCCCGCTCGCGGCCCCGGCTGCTGGAGGCCAGGGGCCAGCGCGTCCATCCGGGGCGGGACGAGAAGGTGCTGACCGCCTGGAACGCGCTCATGCTGCGGGCCTTTGCCGAGGCGTCGGTAGTGCTGGGCAGGCCGGAGTACGCCCAGGCGGCGTCCCGCAACGCCGGCTTCATTCTGGACAACCTGCGCCAGGACGGCCGGCTGCTGCGGACCTACAAGGACGGCCGGGCCACCATCACCGGCTACCTTGAGGACTATGCCTTCCTGGTGGACGCCCTGCTGACGCTCCACGAGGCGACCTTCGGCAGCCGCTGGCTCCAGGAGGCCATCGCCCTGGGCCGCCAGATGGTGGAGCTATTCTGGGACGAAATCTCCGGCCAGTTCTACGACACGGGCCGCGACCACGAGCAACTGGTGGTGAGGCCCAGGGACATCTCGGACAACGCCACGCCCGCCGGCAGCTCCATGGCCGCGGACGTGCTGCTGCGACTGGCTATCGTCACCGGCGACTCGGACCTCCAGCGGCGCGCCGTCACCAGCCTGCGGTCGGCCAGGGAGCTGATGGCCCGGTTCCCCACGGGCGCCGGGCACTGGCTCTGCGCCCTGGACTTCTACCTGTCCACGCCCAGGGAAGTCCTCATCGTCGGAGACCCGGCCCTGGAGGACACCCGCGCCCTGCTGGCCGAGGTCTTTCGCCAGTACCTGCCCAACCGCGTGCTGCTGGGCACCAGCGACGGCGACGAGCTTTCGGAGTTGCCCCTTGTCCAGGGCCGGGGGATGGTCAACGGCCGGCCCACGGCCTACGTTTGCCAGTCCTACACCTGCCAGTTGCCGGTCAACGGGCCATCGGAGCTGGCCAGCCAGCTTGCCCAGTAGCGCCTGACGTGGGCGCCGCCGTCAGCGGCCCTCCCCGGCCAGCACCCTCTGCGCCACGGCCCTGAACACCTCGTAGGGCCGCGCGCCCGTGAAGAGGAAGTTGCCGATGAGGAAGGCCGGGATGCCGTGGATGCCCAGGGCCAGCGCCTCCTCGTACTGGCTGACCACCGTCTGGTGGTAGTGGCCGGACTCCAGCCGGGCCTTGAGCTCTGGCCAGTCCAGTCCCACGCTCCGCGCCACTTCGCCGATGACATCGAGGTTGCCCAGGTCCTTGCCGTCCTCCCAGTAGGCGCGGTACAGCGACCGATGGAAGGGGTCGAACAGGCCCTTCTCCTGGGCGTACTCGGTGGCCTGCAGGGCCAGCAGGGTGTTGGGCACCAGGGACGGCCGGCGCGTCACCAGCCCGGCCTGCTTCGCGTACGTCCGCAGCGGCTCGCTCAGCTCATCGCCGGTCTCGCCGGGGCGCGGCTGCCTTGGCCTGCCCTCCCTGGGCGTGTCGGGCCTGAGGATGAACGCCCTGCCCGTAATGGAAACGTTGAACTCCTGCCGCAGCCTGTCGAGCCTCTCCAGGCCCACGTAGCACCAGGGTCAGACATAATCGAACCACACCGTCACGGGCACGGGGAGAAGGTCGGCACCTGTGGGCTGATGTGTCATTGCAGTTTCCCCTCCGCTAATGTTCAGCCAGCACTGGCGTGCTGCGGACTTCTCCCCAAGCATACCCCTTGCCCTTGGGCCATGGCAATGCGATGCCCTGTGGCTGCGCCGGGCGCCTACACCACCATGTCCATGCCCATGTCCACCACGGCGCTCCGGCGGTCCAGCGCGGCCTCCAGCTTCTGCTGGAACTCCCGCCAGGGCCGCTCCCTGGACTCCGGGCTACCGTCGGCGGCGCGCAGCCGCTCCTGGTACTCCTCCAGCAGCCTCTCCTCGGCCCTGCCCAGGGGCATCTCGAAGAACTCGGTGCTGAAGTGGGGCAGCTTGCCCGGCGGGAAGTAGCCCTTGTCCGGCAGCGTGTAGCCCTCCAGGTTATCGGTGCCCTTGCCCAGGACCTCGCCCGTGGCGACGTAGTGCTCCATGACCGCCTTCATGCCGTAGCGCTGGATGGGGCAGACCTTCATGCAGATGCCGCAGCCGGCGTAGCGGGCCATGACCGGCCGACAGCGCTTGAATATGAGCTTGTTCTTCTCCACGCCCCTGAACCACACCTTCTCGGCGGTGATGGCGCGGCCCGGGCAGCGCAGCGTACACACCTGGCATAGCTGGCAGTAGTTGTGTATGCCGTAGTCCACGGGCCTGTCGCAGGTGACCCTGGCGTTGGTGAGGACAATCTGGAGCCGCGCCCTGGAGCCGAAGTGGGGCGAGAGCAACTGGCCGTTGGCGCCAAGCTGGCCCAGGCCCGCCTCCACGAACATGGGTATCATCGGCCCGAACTGCCACGTTGGGCCGGAGACCTGGACACGGTAGCCCAGGGAGAGGATGTACTCGGCCAGCTCCATGACGAGCCGGCCCTGGCGCTCGTAGGCTTCGCCCTGGGCAGCCTCGGCCTCCAGGCTGGGAATAGCCTGGGTGGCCTCGTAGTCCTGCTCCAGGGCCAGGCAGATGGCGTAGGGCAGATCGGAGCGGACGTGCTTCTTCATGCTCTGATAGACGTAGCGGTGGTCGAAGCGCGTGAAGCCCACCTCGCCATAGCCAAGCTGCCGGGCCTTGAGGCGTATTTTCTCGGTGACGTCCTCGCCCGTGGGCACGACCGCAGGCTCCAGGTCGCCGCTGGCCCTTATCCACTCCAGGATAGGCCGCATGCGCCGCTGGTGCTCCTCGTACAGCCGCGCTACCTCGGGCGCATGGGTGTTACGTACCTGGCTGGCCCAGTAGGCCGAGGCGCTCTGCTCCACCGCCACGCTCTCCAGCGGGTACTCCCGGCTGTAAAAGGAGACCTCGCCGTCCCGCTGAGGGATGCCGGGCACCGTCTCCAGGTCCCTGGCGATGGGTATGGTCACCGGCGCATCCTCAAGAGTCCTGCCCGGCCTGGTGACGTGGTGGCCGATGAGCCTGCTCCAGCCTGCCATTCTTGCCCCCTTTCTGGCCCTGGTGCACTGCTGCTACCCAGGGCGCATGCAGCGAGTCCGGGTGCCAATAGTTTACGTCATCGCCCGCGCGCTGGCACCTGTCCTTGTAAAGCGCCCCGCTTGCTGCTACCATCGGCGCAGCCTGGACTAAGGTATCAAACGCGCCCTCCCTCGCACGGGTCGGCAGAGGGCGCGAGATGGAGGCAGTCAATGGTCCTGCTGGGCAGCGGAAGGTTCACCTACGAGGTCTCCGGGAAGGACTGGGGCAGTCTTCCCCATGGCTGGAGCTACAAGGAGGCCACCGCCGTGGCCGTGGACTCCAGGGACAACGTCTACGTGTTCAACCGGGGCACATGCCCCATGATAGTCTTCGACCGGGAGGGCAACGTACTGCGCACCTGGGGCCAGGGCATCTTCAAAAGCCCCCACGGCGTGACGGTCGGCCCCGACGATTCCATATACTGCACCGACAACGGCGACCACACGGTGCGGAAGTTCACGCCCGAGGGCAAGCTGCTGCTGACCCTGGGCACCAGGGGCCAGCCGGCGCCGCCCATGAGCGGCAGGCCCTTCAACCGGCCGGCCCACCTGGCCGTGGACCCGCGCACCGGCGAGCTGTACGTGGCCGACGGCTACAGCAACGCCAGCGTCCACAAGTTCTCGCCCGATGGGCGGTACCTGTTCTCCTGGGGCGAGTCGGGCACAGACCCGGGCCAGTTCAACATAGTGCACAACATCGCCGTGGACAGGGACGGCTGGGTGTACGTGGCCGACCGCGAGAACCACCGGATACAGGTCTTCGACTCCAGCGGCAGGTTCGAGGCCCAGTGGTGCAACCTTTCGCGCACGGCGTGCGTCTATATTGATACCAGAGGCGACGAGCAGCTTGCGTACGTGGGCGAGTACTTCTGCGGCATCGGCACCAACTCCATGGGCATGCGGCTGGGGCCGAGGGTCACCATCCTGGACACCAGCGGCAAGGTGCTGGCCCGCCTGGGCGAGCAGTCCTACGGCGAGGAGCCTGGCCGCTTCTACTCCCCTCACGGCATAGCCGTGGACTCTCGCGGCGACATCTACGTGGCCGAGGTGTCCTGGAGCGACTACGGGAGCCGCATGGACCCGCCCCGGGAGCTGCGCTCCATGCAGAAGCTGGTCAAGGTGGAGGGTGCCAGGCGGTAAAGCCGCGCCCCGGCCAGGGCGCATGGGCGCCGGCGGTGGGCTGCCCGCGCCACGGAGGAACGCCCATGTTGCCAGGGACTCTCCTTGCGGTCATCCTGGTTACGCTGCTGGCCCTCATGGCCTGCCAGGCGGCGCCCGCGTCCGGCCCGACGACGACGGTCGTCCCTGTCACCACGCCGTCGCCGCGCCCCACAGCCACGCCCACGCCGGTCCCATCGCCTGCGCCGACTCCCACGGCGGCCCCCGCCCTGTCGCCCGCCGCGCTGAAGTACCGCCTCATTGGGCACTTCGGCGGCATCTTCTACTGCGACCCGGACTACTACCCCGTCGCCCGCGAGGGCCTGGAGGAGCAGCGCGCCAGGGAGGAGTTCCCGAAAGTCCAGCAGGACCGCCAGGAGCTCCTGGCCATCCTGGCCCACCTGGGGCTGCCCGAGGCGCCCAGCTACACCCAGGAGCAGCAGCTCCAGGTCTACCGCGAGCACAAGCGCCTCAACGCCATCCAGTTGGAGCCGTCGGGCGACGCCTACCGCTTCCAGCTTCGCACCGACGAGGGCCAGGGCACTTCCATTGAGGGCACCATCACCCCCGGCGGCGACATAGAGGTGCTGAAGCGGGAGCCTGCCATCAACACCTGCCCCATCTGCCTGCCGACCGACGCCCGCGTTGACACGCCAGCGGGCCAGGTGGCCATCAGCGGGCTCCGCCCCGGCATGGCCGTCTGGACGCTGGACACCGAAGGACGGCGCGTGGCCGCCCCCATCCAGCGCGTCGGCAGCGTGCCGGCGCCTCCGGGCCACCAGATGGTGAGGCTGACGCTGGAGGACGGGCGCGTGCTGCTGGCCTCGCCCGGCCATCCGCTGGCCGATGGCCGCCGCCTGGCCGACGTCTCCCCCGGCGACCGGGTGGACGGCAGCCGGGTTGTGGCCGTGGAGCATGTTCCCTACAGCGGCGCCAGGACGTATGACATTCTGCCCAGCGGGCCTACAGGCCTGTACTGGGCCGACGGCATCCTGGTAGGCAGCACGCTGGCCGCAATACCTCGCTGAAATCCAGAGTATTGACATCGCGTATATACACATATATCGGCTGTATACTCTGGCTAAGCAGGCCCCCGAGTTGATATGCACTTTCAGATGCCAACGCTAGCCCCCTCTCCTTCGTCAAGCTCAGGGCCTGCCCCGAGCCTGCCGAGGGGACAGGTCTAGCTCTCCCCCAAAGGGGGCGAGAACAGTCCCTGCCCCCGTGGGGGAAGGTCAGGGCCTGTCCCGAGCTTGCCGAGGGAAAGGGGGCAGGATACCCCGCTCAAATACAGAAGTCCATATCAACCGCGGCCACCTGCTTATACCAATTGTCCATGTCGGTTGCCGCCGACACCATGAAGTACATTTTCAGAGGAAGAACTTGGTCCCGACCCTCATGCCTTTGATTTCCTTCGTTGACTGCGAGATAATCAACTAGCCTGCCCGCGTACGCCAGGCGCCGGGCCAGAGTCTCGCAGCCACCGTGAGGCAACGTGAAGTCGGTAATCATCGTCGTCTTTGATGGCCTCCAGCCGGCCCAGGTGAGGCCGGAGCTTATGCCCAACCTGTCAGCCTTCGCGGCCAGCGGCGTCACCTTCGCCCGGCACCATCCCGCCTACCCGACGGTGACCCGGCTCAACGCGGCCAGCATGGTGACAGGCCGCTACCCGGGGGCGCACGGCCTGGCCGCCAACACCCTGGTGGTCCACGACTTCGACCCGCTGCGGGTGATTCCAGCCCTGGAGCCGGAGCTGGCCCAGGTCGCCCGGAAGACGCCCGTGCTGCTCTCCCCTACCCTGGCCGACATCCTGTCCCGACGCGGCCAGGAGTACGTCGCCATCGGCGTCGGCACCAGCGGCAACGCCTACGTCCACAACCCCACGGCGGAGCGGGCCGGCGGGGCGACCATCCATCCCGACTTCACCCTGCCCTCCAGCCTGCACGCGCAGCTTGTCGCCCGCTTCGGCCCCTGGCCGGCCGAGGCGCGGCCCAACACCGCCAGGATGCGCCACGCCGTCCGCATTCTGACCGAGTACATCCTGCCCGAGCGGTCGCCCGCCGTCTCCCTCATCTGGTCATCGGAGCCAGACAAGTCCCAGCACGACGCCGGCGTCGGCTCGGACCTGGCCGACCTCGCCATCCGGGAGGCCGACGAGCAGTTCGGCGCGCTGCTGCGCTGGCTGGAGCAGACGGGCCGGGCCGCCGACACCGACGTCCTGGTGGTCTCGGACCACGGCTACTCCACCATCAGCGGGCCGGTGAAGGTCGAGGCGCTGGTGCGGGAGGCGGGCTTCCCGCCCCTGGAGCAGCCGGGCGGCGTGGGCCTGGCCCCCAACGGCGGCTCGGTGCTCTTCTACATCCACGGCCAGGACATGGACACGGCGGAGCGCCTGGTAGGCTGGCTGATGGCCCAGCCCTGGTGCGGCCCGCTGACCGTGAAGGAGTCCCTGGCCGACATCCCCGGCACGCTGCCGGCATCGCTGGTGGGCAACGAAGGCCCGCGCGTCCCCGACGTCACCATGTCCTTCCGCTGGGACTCCAGCCCCAACGGGGCAGGCTACGCCGGCCACGCCTACTCCAGCAGCGGCGCCCCTGGCCTGGGGCAGCACGGCTCCATGAGCCGGCACGAGCTGCGCAACATCCTCTTCGCCCGTGGCCCCAGCTTCCGGGAGCGCGCCGTCATAGATGTCCCCTCGGGCAACACAGACCTGGCGCCCACCATCCTGCGCGTCCTGGGCCTCCCAGGCGAGGAGCAGATGGACGGGCGCGTGCTGGAGGAGGCGCTGGCCAGCAGCCCGGGCGCCGTCCCCAGGTGGTCGGAGCAGGTGCGTGGGGCCGTGCACAGCCTGGGCCGGAGGACCTACCGCCAGCAGCTCAGGCTCTCCCGCGTGGGCAGGACCACCTACGTGGACGAGGGCAGCGCGTGGCTGGAGTAAAGAGCGCCGCCTGCCACGTCCTCAGGGCAACGCAGGCATTTTGAAGCGGACACATTCTCCGGGAGAGACAACAATGGTCGTGAAGCGCAACTGGAAAGACGAGACGCCCTACGTGGGGCACGAGTCGGCCATCATCTGGCCCATCTTCCGGGCCAGGGGCACCGAGGGCCGGACCTACGAGCAGGCGCCCCTGGAGGGCATGACCGGCTTCACCCTCCACCTGATGCAGGCCGGCAAGTCGGGCGACTACCACGAGCACGCCGACGCCGAGCAGGTGTACTACTTCATCCGCGGCCACGGCAAGATGAAGATTGACGGCCAGATTATCTCCGTCCGTGAGGGCGACGCTGTCCACATCCCGCCGCGCTCGAAGCACCAGCTCATCAACGACAGCGACGAGTGGATCGAGCACCTGCTGGTGACGGCCCCGGTGCGCCGGGAGTAGCTACCACAGCCGCATGGAGTCCAGGAAAAGCTGGCGCAGGTCGGCCTCGGTGACCGGGCGCGGCGACAGCTTGATGACGCGGTGCTGGGGCAGCGTGCCCGCCACCAGCGTGTCCACGTCGGACGGCGTGTAGCCCACGGCGCTCAGCCCGTTGGGGATGTCTATCTGCCGGATGAGCCGGATGATGGCGTCGGCCAGCACCTCGCCGGCGTCCTCGGGGCCAGCGCCCGAGACGTCGGCGCCCATGAGCCTGGCGGCCTGCAGGTGCCGCTCCGGGCTGGTGGGCGCCGTGAAGCGGAAGACCGCCGGCGCGTTGAGGATGACCGACATGCCGTGGGGTATGAGCGGGTGGCCCTGGGGGTAGCCGGGCACCCTGAAGTCGCGGACGTTGCCGGCGACGGCGTAGGACATACCGTGGGGCAGGTGGCAGCCGGCGTTGCCGAAGCCCACGCCGGCGAAGGTGGCCGCCATCATCATCTGGCTGCGCGCCTCCATGTCCTCCGGGTCGTGGACGGCGCGGACGATGTTCCTGGACACCATCTCGATGGCCCTGGTGGCCCAGACGTCGCTGATGGGGTTGGAGCCTTGATAGGCGGGCCGCAGGCCGGGGGTTTCCGGCGCGGGCCGCTGGTCGTAGGGCAGCGCCGTGAAGGACTCCAGGCCGTGGCATAGCACGTCCAGGCCGCTGCAGGCCGCCACCATTTTCGGCAGGGTCCGCATGTGCTCCGGGTCCACCAGGCCCATGACCGGGCGCAGGAAGCGGTGGGCGATGCCCGTCTTGGCCTTCAGCTCCAGGAAGTCGAAGATGGCGACGCCGGTGGTCTCGCTGCCGGTGCCGGCCGTGGTGGGGATGGCGATGAGGGGCTTCAGCGGCCCGGGAACCGGCCTGCCCTGGCCGATGGGCGCGTTGACGTAGGCCAGGAAGTCGGCGGGATAGGTGGCGTAGAGGTTGGCGGCCTTGGCTGTGTCCATGCTGGAGCCGCCGCCCACGGCCACGTAGCCATCGAAGCGCCCCTCGGTGGCGAAGCGGATGGCCTCCTTGAAGGAGACGTCCGTCGGCTCCACCTCCACCCGGTCGAAGAGGACGGCGTCAATCCCCTCGGCCCGCAGGGAGCGCATGGCAACGGCCACGGCGTCGCTGCCGGACAGGTTGGGGTCGGTGACCACCATCACCCGGCGCGCGCCCAGGCGCTTCATCTCCCAGCCCACCTCGCGGGTCACCCCCGGCCCGAACTTGATGCTGGACGTGTCTATGGAAAAGGCGGTCTCCAGGGGCTGAGTGCCCATTAGCAAAACCTCGGCATGATGGTGCTGGCCCCAAGATACCCGGGCGGCCAGGTCATGTCAATCCCGTCTGGGCTGTTGAAGATTGTATAGGACTGTAGTAAAATATAGTTATGCGCCTGCTCCTGGACGCTGACGGGCTCATCAAACTCCAGCGCGCCGGCGTGCTGGCACGCGTGGCGAAGGTCTTTGCCTGCACCATCCCCCAGGCAGTGTACCGTGAAGCCGTCGTCAGGGGGAAGGAGCGGTTCCATCGGGATGCCGAGGACATAGAGCGCATCGTGGCCGAGACCGTCACCGTCGCACACACCCTGGATAACCCGCAGTCAGAGCTGGGCCTGGGCGCTGGCGAGACAGCCATTCTTGCCTTCCTTGTCGAACAGGGGCGGGACTTCATCGTTGTGAGCGATGACCGGCGGTTCCTGTCCATCCTGAGAGGTCAGGGAATTCAGCACATTACTCCCGCCCACCTGCTAGTCATGCTGGCCTGGCGGGGCGTCCTGACCAGAACCGAGGCCCTGGAAGCCCTGGAGCGCCTGCGCCCCACGATTCGCATTTCAACCTACTGGAGTGTCCGCCAACATCTGGAAAAGGAGCAGACCTATGAAGAGTAGAGTCGTACCTCTGCGTATCCCCGAATATCTGGACGAGTTGGCCGCCCTCTGCGGGCAGGAGCAGCACACCGACAAGGCTACGGCACTGCGCCAGTGGCTCCACGAGGGAGCAGCACACTACGTCCTCAACCTGGTGTCCCAGGGCCGGGTAAGCATAGGCCGCGCCTCCGAGTTGCTGGACCTCAGCATCTACGACCTGCACCATCTGGCCGAGACCCACGGCATTGAGCTTGGCCCCACTGAGGATGAACTCAAAGAGTCCCGGGCGCTGGCAGCCAGGCTCTCCAGGCAATGAAGCCGATGCGCTCTCGCTGCGTCCCCTCAATGTCCCGGGACCTCTACCGTAGCCCGGCTGATGGAAAAGGCGGTCTCCAGGGGCTGCGCAGCCATCTGACTACCTCGGAAGCTCGAAGGTCTTTTTGTAGATGCCTGGAGAGCCAGGGGCGTGGCGCATCAGCCCGCGCATCCTGGCGTTCATGGGGTGCAGGTTCTGCTGGAAGGCCCACTCGCGGCTCTTGGACACGTTCTCGTGCTGGAACTCGTACACCGTCAGGTATCTGGGCTGGCCCTCCACCGCCCGGAAGCGCCTGCCCCTGATGCAGCCGGGCACCTTCTCGTAGTTGGGCACGTAGACGGTGTTGTACCACAGGTTCCACTCGTCCTCCACCTCGGGAGGGATGTCCATGCGGCCAATCTGGAGCGCCGGGGCCATGCCGCTCCGGGCGGTCTCCGGCGTCAGCTTCGCCGGATGAATCATCTCGTACACGTTGCGGATGTACACGGTGCCGATGACGGCCGGCGAGGCCCGCCTGGTCCACTGGGTGGGCTTCTCCATGACGCGCCGGTACTCCGGGGACTCCAGCACCTTCGCGCTCTCCAGCTCGTAGCAGGCCAGGTGCTTGGGGCCGCCCGAAACGGCCTCGTAGCGAGCGGCGCCGAGGAAGCCCGGCAGGGACAGCCGCTCCGCCAGGTGCTCCTCGTTGTACCAGCGGTTGAAGTCCTCCTCCTTTTCCGGAGGCACCTCAGCCCAGACCATCAGCAGCGCGGTCCCCTTTTTATTGGCAGGCATGGCACCCTCCCTGTCCAGGACTGTGGCCCTCGGGCCTGGCGCCTACAAAGATACGCGGGCACCGGGGCGCTGTCAACCTGCATGGGCCGACGGGGAGGCCGCGACTGCCCCGCTGCGCCGGGATGGACAGGCGCGGCAGTGCGGGCAGCCTCGCCCCAGCCGCAGCAACAGGAGTATAATACCTGCGGCCTGTGGACTATAGCAGCCCTGGTGCCTTCAGCGGCCAGGGCCAGAAGAGAGGAGGAGTGATGGCTAAGAAGACAGGGCTATCGGCGGTATGGCACGACGAGGGCAAGCGCTGGGAGATACGAGAGCTGCCGGTGCCGGAGACCGAGCCGGACGCGGTAAGCATCCGGGTCAAGGCGACCAGCGTCTGCGGCTCCGACCTGCACATCTGGCGCGGCGATGGCGTCAGGCCAGAGGAAAAGCCCCGCGAGCCGTTCGTGTTCGGCCACGAGATGATGGGCGTCGTGGCCGAGCTGGGCAAGAAGGTCACCACCGACTCGCTGCGCCGCCCCCTCAAGGAGGGCGACCGGGTGGCCTTCTGCTACTTTTTCCCCTGCATGCGCTGCTACAACTGCATCCGTGGCGAGTTCGGCGCCTGCAAGTTCCGGGGAGGCCGCAAGCCGCTGAGCGAGTGGCCGGTGTGCAACGGCGGCTTCGCCCAGTACTACTACCTGCGCAGCCCCCAGTTCCTGTTCAAGCTGCCCGACGAGCTGGACGACGCGGCGGCTGCCCCTATAAACTGCGCCCTGGCCCAGGTCATGGAAGCTTTCCATATTGCAAAGCCGCGCTTCGGCGATAACGTGGTCATCCAGGGCGCGGGCGGCCTGGGCATCAACGCCACCGCCGTGGCCCGCGAGATGGGCGCCAACAAGGTCATCGTCATTGATGGCCAGACGCCCAGGCTGGAGCTGGCCAGGCAGTGCGGCGCCACCGACATCATTGACCTGAAGGAGTACCCGACGCCCGATGCCCGCGTGGAGCGCGTCATGGAGTTGACCAACGGCATCGGCGCCGATATCGTCATCGAGCTGGTGGGCTTCCCCAGGGCTGTGGAAGAGGGCGTCCGCATGTGCCGGATGCGCGGCACCTACCTGGAGGTGGGCCACATCTCCCCCAACAGCTTCGCGACCCTGGATGTCCAGAAGCTGGTGGCCAACCAGATTCGCTTCTACGCCATCCAGCACTACGACCCCTGGATCATCCCCAACGCCATAGAGTTCCTGATGCGCACCAAAGACAAGTACCCCCTGACCAGGGTCATCTCCCACAAGTTCCCCATCACCAGGATCAAGGAGGCCTTCGAGACGGCGGAGTGGCTGGGCCGCGAGGGCGGCAGCGTCGTGACGCGGGCCATCGTCACCCCATAGGCGACGGGAAAGCGCCAGGGCTGTGTATGGGCGCGCCTCGGTGCGCCCATACACGTTTGCGGCCCATCCGCTGGCGCCGTCGGAAAGGACTGCGCCGCTCCCTGGGTAAGCTTGACCTCGACCTGACGCCACAGGAGCTGGCGAGGCTGCGCGACCAGGGCTGATGCCCGCTCACGCCCGCGGCCTGGCTGCTATAATGGTGGCGGAATACGCCTCGTGCGTGCCAGACCTCGCGCCCACCCCGGGCCTCAGCGCCTCCCGGAGGCCCGCCGGGCAGGAAATCCCGCAGCAGGTGGACTTGCCATGCGCCTTCCCGGTTTTCCAGGAAGACCTAATATCGAGAAGCTGAAGGCCAGGGAGGACATTCGCGGCCTGACAAGGGCGGTGGCCTACACCCGCGACCCCAGCGTGAGCGAGGCGGCGGTGACGGCGCTGCGCGAGCTGGGCGACAAGGCGGTGGGCCACCTGGTCTCCGCCCTGGCCGGCCCCGATGAGGAGCTACGCGCCGCCGCGGCCAAAGCCCTGGCCGGCGTGGGAGCGCCGGCCGTCGCGCCGCTTGCCGCAGCCCTCAAGGACGCTAACTGGGAGCTACGCCGGGCCGCCGCCATTGTCCTGGGCGACATCGGCGACATCCGGGCTGTGGGGCCGCTCATGGACACGCTCAAGGACGGCCATAGCCTTGTGCGCGACGCCGCCGCCGCATCGCTGAAGAAGAACGGCCGGGCCTGGCTGGAGCCGCTGGCCGCCATGCTGCGCGACCCCGACGGGCTACGGCGGGAGTCCGCCGCCAGCCTGCTGGGGGAGACCGGCGAAGCCCAGGCCGTGGAGCCGCTGGTCATGGCGCTCAAGGACAGGCGGGCCAGCGTGCGAGAGGCCGCCCTGGCGGCGCTGGCCAGGATAGGCGCGCCCGCCGTGGAGCCCCTGGCCGCGGCCCTGCGCAGCATAGACACCGAGCTGCGCCGAGGCGCGGCCGCCGCGCTGGGCAGGCTGGGCGACAGCCGCGCCGTCGGGCCGCTGCTCACCGCCCTGGAGGACGGCGACTGGAAAAGTCTTTCCCTGCTTAGGGGAGGACAAGGCTTTCTCCCCAGCAATCCAGGCTCCTCCCATGACGAAAATGGTGATCGAAGCAGGGAGGAGGATCGTTCGCCATCGCCGGCGGTGGAGGAAGGCAAAGGCGACCGTGACATTCACCATCACGATCACGAAGGAAAGCCCGTAGACACCGGTCCAGGCCGCGACCTGGATCAGGGGGAGGGCCTTGTACTGGGAGTATCCCAGGAAGGCCCAGGGGAAGCCGGTCAAGAGGGAGGTCCTGAGATACTCCAAAGAGACCCACAGCGAGGGGGCAAAGAAGATTGACCCGAGGCCCGAGGGGGGTCGAAGGGCCACCCAGAGCAGCGAGAAGGCTCCAACGTAGAGGGAGAGATACAGCGAAAGTAAGACCAGCACAAGGACACTCACCCCCCACGAGAGGCCTCCGTACCGGGCCATGGCGTTCGTCAGCCAGGAGAGGTTGACAGTAGAGAAGACGATCCCTGTCAAGAGGCCCAAACCAAAGGCAGGAACAGGCCGCTCACCCTCCAGGCTGATCAGGAGGGGAACCAGGGCGACAAAGGCCAGCGCCCCGAGATCGAAGCGGGGGAAGAGGAGGATCAGGGCCCCGCCCGAGAGAAGGGCAAGCAGGGCTTTCGGGAAGGCCAGGGATCGGTTCATAGCCGAGCCAGGCTACTCAACAGGGGGACGAGGGCCGCCCCCAACAAGAGGGAGAGGACCACCCTCATGTTGAACCTCCGGTGGGCCTCCGGGAGGAGATCGCCGGCGCCGATGTAAAGGAACGTCCCGGCGGCAAAGGCGACGATCCGTTGGAAAGCGTGATCGGGAAAGACCCCGGAAAGGAGCGCCCCCACCGGCGTGGGCAGGGCATCGGCGAGGAGGCTCAGAAGGATCAAGGGCTGGCGGTAGCCGGCCTGTCGCATGATCACGGCGGTGGAGAACCCCCGCGGCAGTTCGTGGAGGAAGACGGCAGCGGCGATGCCCAATCCGAGGCCGGGGTTTAACGCGTAGCCTGCACCGATGCCTAAACCGTCGATCAAACTCTCCGCGACGATGCCGATCAAGGCGACCCACCCGATCGTGTGGGTCTCGCATTCCGCCTCTCCACAGGTGTGGATCAGGATTAGCTTCTCCAAAAGGTAGATGGCGAAGAACCCGGCGGCCAGGAGGGAGGCGTGCTGGCCCGCCCCCTCGGGGATCATGTCGAAGAAGGCAATGGAGACAAGGCCTCCCGCCGCAAAGGCCACCAAGTACCGGAGGTCCATCTTGGCGAAACTTCCTGAGAGGGAGAGCAACCCCCCGACAAGGGTAGCCACGACCGTTACGAGGGCATAGAGGAACGGGATCATCTTCGCCTGCCCTCTTCGCTCCTGGCCCTGAGGAGAAAAAACGTGACGGCCGAGGCGATCAGGATGAGAAGACTCAACGTCTGGGCGGCCGAAATGCCACCTGCAAACTGCAACTGGTCGCCCCGGAAGTTCTCGACGAAGAACCGGATCACCCCGTAGCCAGTGGTGTACATCAAGGCAAGTTGGCCCTGGAACGTGGTCCGCCGCCGCCTCATCCATAAGAGGCTGAACAGAAGGAGGTCCAGACCGAACTCGTAGAGCTGGGTGGGGTGGAGGGGGACACCCAAAGGGGCTAGGGCGTGGGGGTCGGTGAACGTGACGGCCCATGGGAGGTCCGTTGGCTTGCCATAGGCGTCGCCGCTTAAGAAGCAGGCGATCCTCCCGATCGCCTGTCCAAGGATGATGGAAGGGGCCAGGGTGTCAGCGAGCCTCCAGAAGGGGATCTGGTATTTTCGGCAGAACCAGATGACGACAAAGAGCCCGGCCAGGAGGCCGCCATGGAGGGCCAGCCCCCCTTTCCAGATGGCGAGGATCTCCAACGGCTGCTTAAAGAAGACCTGAGGATCGAAGAAGGCGAAATAGTACAATCTCGCCCCGAGCAGGCCAAAGAGCAACGCAAAAGAGGCGAACTCCTCAAGCCGCGCAGGGTCGATCCCCTTCCGCGCTGCCTCCTTCCGCGCCACCAAGAAGGCGACGAGAAAGGCGAGGGCCGACGAGCTTCTGGCCGCCTCGCGAGACCTCCGTGCGCAGGGACAGGAAAACGAAGCCCTGGCCACCCTGCGGGAGGGTTACCAACTCGACGACCAGAACGTGGATCTGCGGGACGCCTTGGTGCAGGCTCTGCTTGACCAGGCGCGGGCGAGGCTCGAATCCGACTGGCACGCCGCCGAAGAATTACTGAAACAGGCCCTGGACGTCGAT
>FWPU01005618.1_pt1 | contig 26769 bp, 29 predicted proteins | sample 2228361 | NCBI WGS metagenome assembly FWPU01 (sample SAMEA103939777, study PRJEB20133) | metagenome
TACGTGAAGATTGCTCAAGAGTACCACCCCGATCTGGTCAAGAACCTTGTGTAGATAATTTACCCCTTTGTGACAGGTGTCTCAACTGTAACATCAAAATCCATATCCGCCCGACCCTGGAAGCGGAAAAACCGTTATCAGAGAAAAAACCGCTTGGCGAGTATCCAACGCTGAAGGATGTGCGCCTGAATGAATTGAAAAGCGCAATTCAGGCGGCATTGGCGTAGGGCAAATCTCCGATTTGCCGTTTTTGGACGAATGGGTAACGCAAGTTGGAAACTTGCGCTACAAAAGGAGAGACCATGCCCCAACTGACGATCTATCATCTCACCTTTCCGCATGGGCTGCACGTGGGCGCGGGCGGGGTGGAGAGCGTGGCGGATTCGCGCGAAAGCGTGCCATCGGATACGCTCTTTGCCGCCCTGCTGGATACCTGGCGGCACCTGGGCAGGGACGTGAAGGACATTTTGCCCGATGGCGGCGCACCCGCCTTCCGGGTCACGTCCGCCTTTCCGTTTGCGGGCGGGGTGCGCTTTTACCCCAAGCCGGTGGATTTGCGCGAACTGTTCAAAGAAGAGACGCTCAAAGCCGAAAGCGCCGGAAAACGCCTGAAGAAAATCCGCTACATCTCGGAAGGCTTGCGGCGCAAAGCGGCGGACGGCGAGTATCTGGACGATTTTCTCTTTCCCGAAGATGAGAACGACGACCCCAAAACGGGCATAGCCCTGCAAGGCGGCGCGTTCTGGCTGCTGCCGGAAGAAGTGAAAGACCTGCCCAAAGACTGGCAAAAGGATAAATGGTGGCTGCTGCGCCGCAAGAAAGTGTACGACTCCCAAACCGCCCCGCGCGTGACGGTGGACCGGGTCAACTCCGCCCCCAACCTGTTCCAATCCGAGCGGGTGACGTTTACCGCTGGCTGCGGCTTGTGGTTTGGCGCTGTGGGACAAATTAATAATTTGTCCTACCTGTTGACCGCGCTGGGTGATTCTGGGCTGGGCGGCGAGCGCACGGCGGGCTACGGACATTTCACATTTATCGAAGCCAAACCGGAAGACTTCCCCGACCCGCGCGCCTGCGCCTACCTGCTCAGCCGCTGGCATCCCACAGCGGATGAAGTCAGGCTGCTCAAAAACTCCGCCTACAAACTGGAAGCGGTGGAAGGCTGGCTGCGCACGCCTGAAGACGCCGCCGCCCAACGCCGCAAACGCCTGTGGCTGGTCGCCGAAGGTAGCCTGATTGCGGGCAACCCGCACGGAGATGCGGCGGACGTGCGCCCGGAGTATGACGCCAAAAGCGGCGAGACCATCCCGCACCCGGTCTATCGCCCCGGCTTTGCGCTTGCGCTGGAGTGGAAACCCAAACATTGATGTCACTGCGAGCCGCTGGAGGTCGAGTTTGCCGAGACCAAGCGGCGAGGCAGTCCCCTGTTATGCCGGGAGATTGCTTCGGGCTGGGTCTCGATACGCTTCGCTGCTCAACCCTACTCGACCAGCAGCCCTCGCAATGACAGGAGGCTATGACGATGCCTGATTACAAAACCTACCGCCTGAAAATCACCGTGCTCACGCCCCTGCACATCGGCAACGGGCGCGAGATGCTGCATGAGTACGACTACGCTATCTTTAGCGGACGCACCTGGCGCATCAACGAAAATGCCCTGCTCGATAACCAGGATGTGGAAGACCCGCGCGTCCTGGAAATGCTCAGCCGAACGAAACCGGCGCAACTGCTCAAAAAGCCTGCGGATTTCGTGGAGGGCAGCCCGCTTTTTGGCTACGTTTTGAAGGGAACGCCGAAGTCATCCGCCGAAGGCGCGGTACTGCGCGAGCAAATCAAGGATGCCTTCGACCATCCCTACCTGCCCGGCACAACCATCAAAGGCGCGTTGCGCACCGCGCTGGCGTGGTATTTGTGGCAGCAAAAACGCCTGCGCCCCGAAATTGGGAAACTGGACGGAAGCCCAAAATTTGCCGCTTCGGGCTATGAGCGCGATTTGTTCGGCAAAAATCCCAACAACGACCTGATGCGCGCCCTGCAGATCACCGATAGCGCCCCGCTGGACGTTAGCGCGCTGATGCTGGTCAATGTGAGGGTATTGACCCAACGCGGCAAGCCCGGCTCACCCATCGAGGTCGAAGCCATTCGGCGCGATACAGTGATCGAGGCGCAACTCAAACTCGATACTGCGTTGTTCTCGGAGTGGGCGAAAAAACGCGAACTCTACCTGCCCAACGGCGATGCGCTGATGAACTTTGCCGAAATCGCCCGCCAGCACAGCCGCGCCGCCATCGAACGCGAACTGAACTGGGCGCGCGGATTGACCGGCGGGAAAAACCTGGTCAACCATTACGAGAGTATGCGGCAGTTTGCGCTCTCGCCCAAACAGTTTTTCCTGCAATTGGGCTGGGGCGGCGGCTGGGAGCAAAAAACGCTTGGCGCGCGGCTCAAACAGGACGAAGGTTTTATGCGCACCATCCTGAAGCCGCGCAAAATGAACGGCTACGATGTGGGGCGCGGTCACACCATCAAGAACGTGCAGGACTTTCCCATCAGCCGCCGGATTGCCATGGCGTATCGGCGCAACCCCCAGGGCGAGATAACGGATGAAATCCCGGCGCTGCCGCTTGGCTGGGTGTTGGTGGAGATGGAGTGATTTTGGATTTTCGATTTTGGATTTGCGATTTTAGATTGTAGATTTTGGATTTTCGATTTTGGATTGCAGATTGGAGGCGCGATGAGCCGCAAAGTAATTACGTTTTTAGGGAAAGATCCGCAAGATGCTGTGTATGAATGGGAAGGAAAACCATACCCTGCCAAAGTAATGGCGCAGGCGATTCGGGAGTTTGCCCAATTTGACGAAATGCTTGTTTTTGTCACTCCCATGGCAACGAAAACATTTCAAGACGTTTTGGCGCCGTTGAAAGATAACCGTATTCGACCTGTTGATATTGTGGATGGCAAAGATACGGAAAGCATGTGGACGATTTTCCAAACGGTGGTGGATAACGTTCAGGAAGGCGAAACGGTCATCTTCGATATTACGCACGGTTTTCGCTCCCTGCCTTTCCTGGCTTTTCTGTTCATTGCTTATCTCAAGTCGGCAAAAAACGTGACCATCGAAGCCGTCTATTATGGAGCATTGGATATGCAAAAAGACGGCGTCACGCCGATTCTTGACCTGACCAAATTCATCAGCCTGCTCGACTGGTTGACTGCTACCGATCAGTTCATCCAGACCGGCAATGCGCACGGACTTTCTGCGCTGCTTAATCCTAAAAATCTCGCTACCGGTTCATTATCCAATACATCTGTAACACTGGATACCATTTCACAGGCGGCGCGTTTGTGTCAGCCGTTTACCCTGATGCAAGAAGTCGGCAAACTCGAAACAGCCATTGAACAAGCCCAGCAAGAACTTCAAGTGACCGCGCCGCCTTTTGGTGTGTTGAAAACGCAAATAGTGAATGCCTTTGGGCAATTTTCGAATGATGGCAGCGACGTGGCGGAAATGTTGCGGACTGAATTTTGCCTGGTGGAGTGGTACTATCAAAAAGGTCAGATTGTGCAGGCTGTGACGCTGGCGCGCGAATGGCTGATTGATGCCGTGACCTACCGACTGGGACAGCCGCTCGATTACCTGATAGACAACCGGATTCCTTTTGAGAAGGCTATTTCGGGAATTACCTTGCTTGGCAAGCCCGACCCCGAAAACCGAGACCGTACTTTTACCGAGAATGACTTGAACCGCTGGGGCCTTGAACTGCTTCAATGGCCGGAGCGCGACCATCTGGTGCAACTCTGGATAGATTTGAAGAATGTCCGCAATCCACTCGACCATGCCGAACACCAGCGCAAGAAAGACAGAGAAAAAACACTTGACGCGCTCAGAAAATTACAAGACAAAGTTGATGGCAAAATCATGCCTGCTCTGCGCACCCTGGCGGAACGCTGGAATCTGACCGGTCCCAAGTCATTAACCCCCTAACCCTGAAATCCCTCAATCGCCAATCGCAAATCTAAAATCTAAAATCTAAAATCGCAAATCCTCCAATCCCATGCTCCTCTCCCTCATCGGCGAACAGCCGCTCCCCATCTTGATTGCAGACCGTGCCCTGAAACCGGCGCGGCATATTCTGGCGCATTCGGAAAAGACGCGCCGCGTGGCGGAAAATCTCCATGCCCTGCTGCCCCACGCCGAACTGCTCCCGCTCGAAGAGCCGTATCACCTCGACTCGCTGCGCGCCCGGTTCGAGACGGCTTACCGTCCCGGCATGACCTTCAACCTGACCGGCGGCACGAAGCCGATGGCCTGGGCCGGTTACGAGGTGGCGCGCGCCCGCGGGGCGCAAATCGTGTACCTGGAAAGCGAGCAGAAGCAGTCCAAACTGTACCGCTTCAAGTTCAGTCTGATCGGCAGCGAGCAGACCAGCGAGACGCTGCCCGGCTGTATCAGCCTGGACGATTACCTGCGGGCGCACGGTTTGACGCCCGAAGCGCACCTGCCGGCGGCCAACGAGCAGGAGGTGGCCCTGTGGCGCTTCCTGGAGACGCAGGTGGATGAGTGCCTCAACAATCTCAAGTTTCCGGCCTTCGAGATTGATTTCCTCGTCCGGCGCGGCAATCAGGCGGCGGTCATCGAGGCCAAGAGCGGCAAGAGCAACCGCTTCGGCATTGACCAGTTGACCACCATCACCGGACGCGAGTATCTGGGGACGTACACCGGCCGCATCTGGGTCACGCCCGCGCCGCCCGCTCAGCAGTTGCAGGACCTGGCGCAGGCGTATGGGATTCAGGTCGTGCCGGTGCAAATCCGCCAGGCCGCGCCCGGCCGCTGGCGGTTGGATGATGCAAGTCAATCTCGCTTGCGCGCTGTGCTGGGTGAAACTCTCGGTGCAAAAAGTTAAGTGCTACCCTATCGTTTCGACATGCGCGTAATGCAAAATCTTTTCATCCAATGTAACCAGCGGGCATTGATAAATCCGCGCTGTGGCAACAATCATCTGGTCTGCCGGGTCGCGATGGAATTCGCCAGGCAGTCGGGTGGATTCGATGACAATTTCGGGTGTGAGCGGCAAGAGGGTGATGCCCGGGTAGTTCAGGGCTTGTTCGAACCATTCGTCAATGTTGCAGGGCAGTTCGAGCCGCTTGTATTCGACCAATTTGGCAACTTCCCAAAGCGAAATGGCACAAATGCCCACTCCATTTTCTTCACTTGCTAAAATGGCTTCACGCTGAGGCTTTGTCAACCTGGTTTCGTCATGTACCCACCAAATCCAGGCGTGGGTGTCAAGTACAATCATTTCAGGACCGCCCATTCATCTTCGGCAACGCTGTCGAAGGGCGCGTGGTAGGTGACAGGTTTTTGGCGCAATGGGTATTGTTTTGACGATACAGTCCGCTTTTGCGCCAGAATAATCACTTCCACTTGTTCACCTTTTCGGAAAGGTAGCCCTTTGAGCAATAACTGACCATTTTGTGAGAGTTTTGTCTCTGTGCGGAATGCCTGCATCTTTCACCTCGTTTCACCACTCATCATGACATCATTCTGACTACATTATACTTTAGAGCCAGCACCAATCCACAATCGCAAATCGAAAATCGCAAATCGCAAATCGCAAATCGAAAATCCACCATGATCCTCCTCAACTTCTCCCACCCCCTCACCCCCGAACAGCAGGCGCAGGTCGAGGCGCTGACCAACCATCCGGTGGAGCAAATCGTCGCCCTGCCGATCCATTTCGACCAGGAGCAGCCTTTCCTGCCGCAGTTGCGCGAGATTCTCAAGGCGGTGACGTTCACGCCGCAGGAGTGGCAGACCGCGCCCATCATCGTCAATTTGCCGTCGTACAATTACATCGCCGCCATTACGTTGGCGGAACTGCATGGGCGCATGGGTTACTTCCCGCCCATCCTGCGCCTGAAGCCGGTGGAAGGCGCCATCCCGCCGCGCTTCGAGGTGGCGGAGGTGATCAATTTGCAGGCGGTGCGGGATGAGGCAAGGCAGTTTAGATTTTAGATTTTGGAGTTCCACTTGTTAATCTAAAATCGCAAATCGAAAATCGCAAATCGAAAGGAGAGTCATGAACGAGTCCGAATTGAAAGACCGCACGAAGGCATTTGCGCTGGCAGTCATTGCGTTGTGCGAATTGCTGCCCAAGAAATATGCTGCCGAAGTGATCGCAAAGCAGTTGATTCGTTCTTCTACGTCAGTAGCAGCCAATTACCGCGCCGCTTGCCGCGGACGCACGGATGCAGACTTTGCCAATAAACTCGGCGTCGTTGAGGAAGAAGCCGACGAGAGCCTGTTCTGGCTGGAAATGCTGGGTGAAGCCCACTTGATGAGCGCCGAAAGCCTTCAGCCTTTGCTCAAAGAAGCCGATGAACTGACCGCCGTCTTCACTGCCTCTCACAAGACCGCCAAACGCAACCTCCGCAATCGCAAATCCAAAATCTAAAATCGCCAATCGCCAATCCAAAATCGCAAATCCCCATGTTACTTTCCCTCGTCCTGACCCTCCGTCCGCTGCCGCCGGAGCAACGCGGTGAGTATCCCCTCTGGTGGGGGCGCGCCGCCCAGCAGATGCTCTTGCAGGCCGTGCGGGGGCGCGACCCGGCCCTGGCCGAGGAGATGCACGCGCCCGACCGCCCGCGCCCCTATACCGTCTCCAGCCTGCTGGGGCATTTCCCCCACCGTCAACTCGACCCGGCCCAGACTTATGCCCTGCGGTTGACCGCCCTGACTGCGCCGCTGAGCGCCATGCTGCTCGATTTGACCGCCCCGGGCGGAGACCTGGCTCCCGGCCGGCGCCTCGAGTTGGACTTCGCCCCCTTCGAGGTGCTGGCGGTTGCGGCCGAGGCCGAGAGTCACCCCTGGGCCGGGCAGACCAGTTACCGGGTCCTGACCGAACCGCTGGTGGATTCGTCCGCCCGCCGCTTCGACTTCCACCTGGCCAGTCCGCTGGTCTTCCACAGCGGCGGACGCAGTCAGCCTTTGCCGCTGCCCGATTTGTTTTTCGGCAGTCTACTGGAACGCTGGAACGCCTTCGCGCCGATTGCCTTCCCCGAAGAGACCCGCCGCTACGCGGCCGAGATGCTGGCTGTCAGCCGCTTCGCCGTCCGCAGCCGGGCGGTGCATGTCAAGGAGGGCGGCCTGCGGGTGGGCGCGACCGGTCAGGTGCAGTTTACGGCCCTCAACGCCGACCGTTACTGGCTGGGGATTTTGCGCGCCCTGGCGGGGTTCGCCTTCTTCTCCGGCGCGGGCTCCGGCACGGCGCAGGGGATGGGGCAGTGCAAGGTGAGGGATTTTAGATTTTAGATTTTAGATTTTAGATTTTGGATTTTGGAGTTCTGCTTGTCAATCTAAAATCGCAAATCTAAAATCGCAAATCCTCTGTACCTTAACAACGCTGATGGGAGGTTCGTATGCCAGCCTTATATCTCGTAGAACAACAGACCAAAATCCGCATCCGCAACCGACGCGTGCAGGTGGAGCGTGATTTGTCACCCGATGCCTTGTCTGCTGATGAAAGCGAGCGCGCGCAATCTGAAATCTCACATCAAAAATCCGAAATCCTGCTCTCGGTGCCGTTGGCGCAGGTGGAGCAGGTGGTGATCTTCGGCAACGTGGGGTTGACCACGCCCGCCATAGACGCCTTTCTGGCGCAGGGGACGGAGGTCATCTTTCTCAGTCAGCGCGGCGAGTACCACGGCCGCCTGGTGGGGCAGGTGACGCCGCACGTCCCCTTGCGCCGGGCGCAATATACCCGCCTGGGCGAGCCGGATTTCACGCTGCGCATGGCAAAATGCTTCGTGCGCGCCAAGTTGAGCCATCAGCGCGCCCTGCTGCAACGTCACAACCGCGAGCGCGGCGACGCTGAAATCGAGGCCAGCATCGCCAGCCTGACGCATGCGCTGGACGAACTGGAGCGCAAGACCGCCCTCTCCTCGCTGCTGGGCGTGGAGGGGGCGGCCACGGCGGCCTACTTCAAGGGATTGCGCCGTCTTTTCGACCCGCACTGGAAGTTCGAAGACCGCAACCGCCGCCCGCCGCGCGACCCGGTCAACGTGCTGCTTTCGTTCGGCTACACCCTGCTGGCCGAGGCCTGCTCCAGCGCCGCGCAAACGGTCGGGCTGGACCCGTATGCCGGTTTCCTGCACGAGGTGGCTTACAACCGCCCGGCGCTGGGGCTGGACCTGATGGAGGAGTTCCGCCCGGTGGTGGACGGGATCGTAATGTGGTGCCTGAACAGCGGACAGTTGACGCCCGCAGACTTCACCCCCGGCCCGCCCGAACGCCCCATCCTGCTGGGCGCACAGGGTCAGCGGCGCTTTTTGCAGGCTTATGAACAGCGGATGGATATGAAATTCACCCATCCGCTGCGGGGGATGCAGTTTCCCCTGCTGCAATGCCTGATCGAGCAGGCGCGCCAGGTGGCGGTTTGCATTCAGAGAGGCGAGGCCGATTTTCGCGGCATGGGATTCAGGTGATTTTGGATTTTGGATTTGGTGATCGAGGGATGATGATGGAACGCGGGTTTTATTTGTTGACCTACGACATTGCCGACCCGAAGCGGCTGGCGAAGATTGCCAGGGCGATGGAGGCAGTGGGCGAGCGGGTGCAGGATTCGGTCTTCGAGGCCTATCTGAGGACCGAAGAATTGGAGAAACTGCTCAAGAAGACCGGCAAAGTGATGAAAGAGAGCGAAGATTCCCTGCGCATTTACCTGCTGTGCGGCGCCTGCCGCGAGAAAATTCGCTGCGTGGGGCAGGGACAGGTCACCGGGCCGCCCCAGACCATGATCGTTTGAGTTTGCGTACCCCCCTGCCAAAAGGCCCGTTTTTGCCCCCCAACAGCGGGGGGGTATGCAAAATTGGAGAGAGGTGCAGAATGTTCAGACAAAACCAGGATTTAGAGATGTTTTTTCATCAAAACCCTTGTACTTTAGACAAAAAGGGTGTAGAATGTACCTACCCTTGCTTTTTTGGAGTTGGAACAGCAGGGGGTCAGAATCAAAAAATGCCCGTCAGGGCATTAAGACCAAACAAAAGGAGCAAAAAATGAAAATCAAATTGACCCCGTCAGAATCAAAAAATGCCCGTCAGGGCATTAAGACCTAATTTATAACGCGCTCGCCTGCAATATCGCGCCCAGACTGGTCAGAATCAAAAAATGCCCGTCAGGGCATTAAGACTGCTCGCCCACGTCAAATACCACGTCAGACTGGCCTCGAGTCAGAATCAAAAAATGCCCGTCAGGGCATTAAGACTAATCTCTGAGAACTAAATCAATGCTTCTCGTGTACAAGTCAGAATCAAAAAATGCCCGTCAGGGACGATTTTAGATTTGCGATTTGCGATTGGGGCGCGCGGGCGCGCGTTGAGGCGTTACCCAATCTAAAATCGGCAATCGAAAATCCCAAGGTCAGAATCAAGAAAAGCCCGCCGCAGGGGGAAGACCACAACGTTGACAACTTTTGGACGCACACCCTCGCTTGGGACAACCGCCCTGATTGTTGTGATCGTTCTCTGACAATGAAAAACCGTCCCAAGGTCTTTTGAACCTGGGACGGTCTGCTTATCGAAACGGCGGCAAGTAACCGCCTACCAGCCAACGCTTTATCTGGAATCAAGTCTTGTCCACAGGGCATTCAACAGGATATAGGAACGTCCGTTGTTTCGCTTGAAAGGTTATTTTGTCCGTAACTGTTTACCCTGTCGAACAGGATGGAGAGGGAGGATAGAAAGGATAGTCGCTCAATGAATGAAGGACGAAAATATCCTTTCATCCTTGAAATCCTGTCGAACGCTTCTTCCGCCAGGTTCGATTTCGAGCCAATTGCTGCCAGTTAAGCAGTTATTCCTTCCATCCCTTCGAGAGAGGCGGTTACAGCGGCAATTTGAATCAGGGACGTTTTCCCAGCGTGACCGAGATATCCAATTTCTCTTCGCCGCGCAGCACGGTCAATACCACCGTATCACCCGGCGACTTGTAGTTGATGAGGTATTTCAGCAAATCGTCGAATCGCCGCACAGGCTGGCTATCTATGGCTATAATCAAGTCGCCGCCTGCGTTCAGGCCTTGCTGGCTGGTGGCCTTCGTGCCGGCGCGGATACCTGCCTGGGCTGCTGGGCCGTTTTCTGTCACGCCGGTCACATACGCCCCGGTGTAAGACTTCAACCCCAACGCCTCGATTTGTGCCAGGCTCAGCTCATCCACAGATGAGATACCCAGATAGGGATAATCATATTTGCCGGTTTCGATCAGCACCGGCGCCACGCGCTTGACGATGTTGATGGCAATGGCAAAACCAATGCCCGAATTGACCGGCTCGCCGGTGCTGGTCATGGCAGTGGTGCGGATGGCGCGATTGACGCCGATGACCTCGCCGTTCAAGTTGAACAACGGCCCGCCGGAATTGCCGGGGTTGATGGCCGCATCGGTCTGAATGATGTCGCCGGCCGTGAAAAAACTGCCCCCTGGCGCCTGACGTTGTGACTCGAGCGTGCGTCCCAGAGCCGAGATGATGCCGGTGGTCATCGTGCCGCTCAGGCCAAAGGGATTGCCGATGGCTATTACCGCTTGACCTACTTTGAGGGTATTCGAGTCGCCCAGCGGCAGCGGGAACAACTCGGAAACAGGCGCGTCCACTTTGACGACCGCCAGGTCCGAGTCCAGGTCTGTGCCGATGACTGTGCCGTAGGCCTTGTAACCGGAGGTGAAATCTACTTCTACCTGCCGGGCGCCCTCGACCACATGATAATTGGTGATGATATGTCCCTGGGCGTCGAAGACAAAGCCAGAGCCTAAACTCCCGCCTTGGTCGCCAATGATTTGCAAGGCCACCACGCCCGGCATGACGCGCTCGTACAAACTGACTAACATCTCCTGCTGTCCGATCGCATCCACGATCGTCGGTCCCAGCGGGGCAATCGCCATCGGCGTAGGTGCAACGATCGTGACCGGGTTAGCCGGCTGAGGCTGGGTCAGAGCCGGCGTCTGACAGGCCAACGCAGCCAGAATCAAGATCATCCATCCAATCCAGACACGTTTCATTTTTCTCTCCTGAGGAACGTTAAAATTTCAACTTCGAGGCTTCTTCGAGCAATTCTCTTTGTTTGGACGACAGATAACGCGGAATTTCTACCTTGAGTTTCACGAACAAGTCGCCCTTGTGAGAAGGATTTTTGAGGTGCGGCATCCCGCGTCCGGCCAGACGAAAGACTTGCTCAGGCTGGGTGCCAGGCGGAATGGTGAGTTTGACTTTGCCGCTCATGGTGTCCACCTCGGCCTCGCCGCCCAATATGGCCGTGAACACGTTCACGCGGGCGGCGGTGTACAGGTCGTTGCCTTTGCGCTCGAAGCGCGGGTCTTCTTTCACCTCGATTACCAAGTACAGGTCATGGCTGCCCGGCCCGGCCCCGGCAGCGCGCACTTTGGACCCTGTTCGCACGCCGGGGGGAATCTTGACGCCCACCCGTTTGCCATCGCTCTGGATCTGGCGCGTGGTGCCTTGATAGGCCTCTTCCAGCGTAATCTCTACCGGCTGCTGATAGGCTGGCGCAGGCTGGGGGGCACCCATGCCGCCCCCGCCAAAGATGGTACGGAAGAACTCCGAAAACAACCCCTCGCCAAACAGGTCGTCCAGATTGCCACCGTATTCCACGCGCACGCCGCCCGGCCCGCCGCTGCTGGCCCAATGACTCCAGTCGAAGCCGCCCGGCGCGCCGCGCTGCTGCCAGGAAGAATAGGCGTTGCCCAACCGGTCGTAATGCGCGCGCTTTTGCGGATCGTTCAACACCTGGTAGGCCTCGTTGATTTCTTTGAAACGTTCTTCGGCTTGCTTGTCGCCAGGGTTGCGATCGGGGTGATATTTCATCGCCAGTTTGCGGTAGGCTTTGCGAATGTCTTCTGCGCTGGCGTTGCGCTCCACACCCAAAATGTGATAATAATCTTTGTATTCCATCGATTCTTATTCTATGCCGATTATGGGAAATTTGGCAAGCGCCCAAAAGGGGGGTCTAATACATCTCTAATCGAAGCGAGCGGGGCTATGTCTCGACAAGATTTCGACAGGCTCAATCACCTGCTCGACAACCAAAGCCGGCGGGTCTCGACAAGCTCGACCCGGCGACTCGACCCAACGATTCAATACCTGGAAGCGCATCGGGCTAGAGGCCGAGTCGAATTCATTCGACTTTCATGAACTGAGGCAGGGATTTATCCCGCTTGCAAATCGTACCGCCAGGCTATGCCAGGCGCCACGAAGTGGTATGGCAAGGCCGACCAAAGGTCGGCGGTACATTTTTGCCTTTCGCAAAGCCCTGGTGGTTGATGTCGAAAGCCGCGACAGGCAGTTGCAAAAAGGGTAAAATAAGCGCATGTGGAAAGCCCTGCTCAAAACCATGCGTCCCAAACAATGGGCCAAGAACATCTTCCTGTTTGCGGCGCTGGTGTTCGACCGTAAATTGACCAACCTGGATGCCATCCTGCACACTATTGCAGGAGCGTTCGTGTTCAGCCTGGTTGCCAGTGTGGTCTATATCGTCAACGACATCGCCGACGTAGAAGCCGACCGCCAACACCCCATCAAACGCCACCGGCCGATTGCATCTGGTCAATTGCGGCTGCCGTTTGCCTGGGGAGCGGTTATCTTGCTCGTATCGATCGCCTTCACGTTGGCCTATTTTCTCTCTCCTCCTTTTGCGCTCATTTCGCTGCTCTACTTGCTGCTCAATCTGCTGTACTCCAAATGGATCAAGCACGTGGCGCTGCTCGACATCATCGTGTTGGCCTCGTTCTACTTGATTCGGGTAGCGGCCGGCGTCACCCTCATCGAAGTAGTGCGTTTCTCGCCCTGGATTTACGTGTTTGCCACCTTTCTCTCGCTGCTTATTGGGGCGGGCAAGCGCCGCGCCGAACTCTCGGAACTGGCCGAGGGGCCGGCTACCCAACGGCGCGTGTTGGACGGTTATACCCTGGGCTTCTTGGATCAACTCATTACCCTGGCATCGGGCATGACTATCATCACCTACAGCCTGTACACCTTTTCGGCCCCCAACTTGCCAGAAAATCATGCCATGATGCTCACTATCCCTTTCATCATTTACAGCGTGATGCGGTATCAATACCTGCTGCAAGTGCAAAACGCCGGCAGCGCCCCCGAAGACCTGGTGCTGATGGATCGCCCGCTGCAAATTGCCATTTTCTTGTGGGGGCTGGCTGTGTTGGTGGTATTCTACTTTACATGATGCTGCGTCGCCTGGCATGATCACCTGCTCCGCTCCTGGCAAAGTTATCTTGTTTGGCGAACATGCGGTGGTGTACGGGCAACCGGCGTTGGCCGTGCCTGTCACGCAGGTTCATGCAGACGTGCGCATCGAGGAGATTTTCGACTCTGGCGTGTGGATTCACGCCCCCAACATCGAACTTCATGCCCGGCTGGACTCGCTCGCCTCGTCCCACCCGCTGGCTGCTACCGTCAACAACACCATCTTCACGCTGGGAGTCTCGTATCTCTCCGGCATCAGCATTCTGATTCGCTCGACTATCCCGGTGGCTTCGGGGCTGGGGTCGGGCGCGGCGGTTTCGGTGGCCCTCATCCGCGCGCTGGCGAAGTACGTGGGCAAACCATTGACCGACGAGCAGGTAAGCGCCTTGGCCTTCGAGACCGAAAAACTGTATCATGGCATGCCCTCCGGCATAGACAATACGGTGGTCACGTATGCCAGGCCGGTCTATTTCATCAAAGGGCGCCCTCCCGAAACTTTTCAGGTTGGGCAGCCGTTTACGATTGTGATTGGCGATACCGGCGTTGCGGCCTCGACCAAAGAGACGGTGAGCGATGTGCGCCGATTGTGGCAGGAGAACCCGGAACGCTTCGAGACCTATTTCGAGGCCATTGGCAGCATTGTGAAAATTGCCCGCAAAGCCATCGAAGCGGGTATGCCCGATAGTTTGGGGCCGCTGATGGACGAGAATCATGCCTTGCTGCGCCGTATGTCGGTCTCTTCGCCAGATTTGGAGCGCCTGGTAGCGGCGGCGCGGGCGGCGGGCGCCCTGGGCGCCAAGTTGTCGGGCGGGGGGCGCGGGGGCAACATGATCGCGTTGACCAGGCCCGAAATAACGGAGGCAGTCGTCGGGTCGCTGAAAGAGGCGGGGGCCAGGCAAGTCATCCACACTCAGGTGGGCGTCTAGTCGGTAGAGTCTTCCCATCCGGTCTTTCGCGCTGCGAAACTCTAACGCAAACACAATCTTTTGTTTGCGCTTTTCTTATGTTCTTTCGTTATCATAGGGGCAATTCAATCGAGAAAAACAAGGAGACCGATTATGACTCTCTACATTCAACCTTATCCGTACCGCAATGTGGCCCGCCGCTGGAATCGCGAAGTCGCCTGTGAACAGTCTCTGCGCGTGAACGTTCGCGATGAAGAAGATGCTTTGGTGCTGAAGGCGTTGGTGCCGGGCTTGAAGGCCGAAGATGTGACGATCCAGGTGCTGGACGATGTCGTCCACATCGAGGGGACGTTCCCCAGGGAAGAGCAGGAATATCTGTTGAACGAGTTGCCGAGCGGTTCTTTCCGCCGCACGCTGCGGATGCCGGCGGCTATTCAGGCCGATAAGGTCGAGGCCAGGATGACCGACGGCGTGTTGACCCTGCGCCTGCCTAAGGCCGAATCGGCTCGTCCAAAGAAGATCAAAGTATCTGCCAGATAGGCTCCTTTTTGTCCATGCGCTGGAAGTACGGGGCAAAATCAGAGGAGTTGCCCACCCATCTGCGCGCGGCCCGGCAACGTTTTTCGGGTAGGAGCGTGGATGGGTGGATTGTTGTTGTTTATGCAAATTCGAATGCCGTTTAGGCAACATTTCGCGCCGTTATCGCGTCATCTGCTCTCGTCTATGTTCTGGAAAGATGAAATCGGTTTATTGACGATAAGGTCTATTGCTTCAGGGGGTCACATATTGCAGGGCGCTGCGAGCGTCTACATAGGGGGAAGGGTTGATGGAAAGGGCTTTTTCCCAGGCGGCTTTGGCTTTTTTGTATTCCCCCTCTCGGTAGAGCGCCCAACCATACCACAGCCAGGCTTCTTCGGACATTTCGGTCACGCCGCGGGCATAGTCGGTCAACGCCAGCAGGTCGGCGTTGCGATTGCCGTGGAAGTAGGCCAGGAAAGGCCCAAATTGGTAACGGAACATGCGCAGCGGCAAGCCAATTCGACGGGCCTGGTCGTAGGCCAGAGCGGCCTCGCTGTATCGTTCGAAATAGACCAGGTTGCTGCCCAGGTTGAACCAGGTAAAGGCGTCTTGGGGATCGGCTTGCGTGGCGGCCTGAGCCAGTTCGAGCGCGCGCTGGCGATTGGCGTCAGCATCCCAATCCGCGCCCAGCAGAGAGCGGAGTTCGGCTTCATCCTGAGGAAAGTAAAGCACCATGTAGAGATTGTTGAACGGGTGCCACTCGGCTTGAAGTTGGCGATAGGAAATGGTCAAATCGGGGCCGTGATAGGAATCCTGGATGGTGAAGGTTTGGGCGGCGTCGTCATAGCCAGTGAGCAGCAGGTAATGAGCGGCCCACAGATCGTCGCTGGGGCCAAGGGCGTCGTTGGGATCCAGCGAGGTGACGCTTTCGACGATGACCGGATAATTGGCAGCCAGCAGCCGTTTGAGGGTCTCCACGTTGCCTGCCACGCGATATTTCACCGCCAGCCAGCCGGCAAAGTTGTGGACGTAGTAGGCCAGTTCTTCGGGGTTGACGTTGCGGTCTTGCAATACCGGTTTGATTTGCGCGGCAATGTCGGCCTGGCTGCCTTCCCAGCCGTACAGATGCAAAGCCATCGAAAGCGTGGCCGGGCCGCAGTTGTTGGGAGTTTGCTGCTCGAAGGGCGGACCAGGGAGTGCAGCCTGGGGAGGCAAGGGAATGACGGTAGCCGTAGCAGTGGCCAGCGATGAGGTAGCGGTCGGCGTGGCGCACAGTGTCGAAGAGTTGCTTGTCGAATAGTCACATGGTCGGATAGTTTTCGTTGGCGTGACCGGCATAGGGGTGGGGGCCGGGCCGGGTGGGTTGATGGCGTTCTTGAGGTAAATAGTGAATTTTTCGTAACGCCAACTGAGCGCGGATTTGATGGGCGGGATTTGCAGCAGGAAAAGCGCCAGCAAGAGGAGGCCTGCCAGCGCGATCGAAATGATTTTGGTGCGCTTGGACATGCGGGTAAGTGTATCACGAAACAGGAGGTCTGCTTTCAGGCGCGCCCCCAGGCAAAATAGGTGGGAACGTGAAGCACGCGCCGGCCTTGTTGTCTGGCGCGGCGGTCCAGGTCTTCGTAGCGACGGAACTCCTCCTCTGTGAGCAGACCGGCCAGGTCGGATTTCAATACTGCCCATTCCAACTCCCATTCAAGGGACGTTTGCGCTTCGCTGCCGCCCCCCTGGATGGCGCCTGTTTCGAGTAGTTCGATGCCGGCCTGGAAGAAGGTCTCTGCTAGCCGGCTGCCCATAGAGGGATCGGCTCCCTGGCGGCGCATGGCCTCTGTTTGCCAACGGCCGAGAGGAATCAATTCAGAAGGCTGGTCTATACGGGTAGAATAGTCTGGCTCGGCCAGCGCCAGGATATGCCCGCCGGGCCGCGTGACGCGCTTCATCTCGGTCAAAGCCAACAACGGGTCAGCCACCCACAGGAGCAGATAGTGACAGAAGGTAAGGTCGAAGACGCCGGCTGGGTAGGGCAGGCGCAGCGCATCGCCGCAGGTCAGGGAGGCGGCCGGGGCGTGGAGACGCGCTTCCATAAGGGAAGCAGGCCGAAGGTCCAGGCCATGAAGCGCGGGGAGAGGCGGCAGGTCGGCCAGGATGGCGCCTGTCCCGCATCCCACTTCCAATACGCGTCGGGCATGTTCCAATCCTGCTTGCGCAAAGAGGTAGCGGCGCAGGTCGCGCGTCCAGCCGGCCTGTTGCAGGTAGCGGGCGTGCCAGTTCAGGTGGGAGGTTGCCATGTCAATACGAAATTGGCCTGAGCATGAGTTTCGGGCGAAGCCGGAAAGTACAAACTCTGTTCGGCTGTTTGAAAGAGTTCGGCCAGGCGCGCCAAAGCCTGCTGGCCGCTCATGCCGCGTTGGACGAGGTAACAACCAACGACCGTGCCGGTGCGCCCCACGCCGGCCCAGCAATGCAGGTAGATTTTTCGTCCCTCGGCCAGGGCGGCTTCGATAGCTGCCAGGATGGCGCTCATCTGTGGGCGGGTGGGCAAGCCATAATCGCCGATGGCAAAACGCCGGTGTTGGATGTCGAGGTCGTAGTAGCGGGCTTCTTCGAGCAAGGCGGGTAGATAGGGTTCGCGTTCGTCGGGGCGGGTGAGGTCTATGTAGGTGTCGAAACCGTCTCGTAGCAAAGCCACAACGCGCTGACGCAGCACGAGTGGATGTGGACGGCCAGGGTATTCTCCTGCCAGGAAACGGCCCGGCTCGACCCAATAGGTGGCAGGGAAGGGGCGCGGGTGGTCGTTCATGGCGAAGAGGCGCAAATGCCCGCCAGGATGCGGGCGCGCATTTGGGCAAGTTCCGGGTATTCGTAGAAGAATAGAATTTTCTCTTCGGCTATGGTCTGGCCGCCCGGCGGCTCGGAAAGGACGAAGAACGTGAAGGCTTCGGCAATGTCTTCTTCGGGGTTGGTGGCGGCGTAGTCGGTGACGAAGCGGTCCTGGTAAGTGGCATAGAACTCATCCAGGGCCTCGTAATAGGCCTCGTTGTCCTCGATCAAGTTGACATCCTGCCACTCGGCGTAGATGTCGGCCCAGAAACGGTCGAAGAAGGCATCGATATAAGAGTCGGGCAAGGAGCAGCCCTCGCCGGGGAAATATTGCGGGCAGGCGCTGGCTTCCTGGTAGTAGAGGTCTTCATCGTCGGGGTTGTCGAAGAGCGTTTGGCTGGGCGTTACTTGCGAGGGGCCGAGTGTGAGCAGATGGGCATATTCGTGGATGAGGGTATAGGTCAGGTTGCGGCGGTCGGCGGCATCCTGGATGTCTACTTCGAGCGCCCAATGTCTCGGGTCGCTGGACGTTTGAGCGACGGCGGCCAATAAGTTATCGGGGCCGTCGGTGACGATGTAAAATTCGGTCAGATTGGCGCGTTCTTCGGCAGGAATCAGGCGGGTGAAGAATTCCCACACGGCGCGATGTTCCGCTTCGTCTTCCTGGTAGGAAATCAACGATTTGGGGATTTCTTCGAAATACGGTTCGCTCAGATCGTTGCCGTCAACGAAATAGGTCACCAGGTATTGTGCTTCCGGTTCTTCGTCGTTCTCTTTGCCTGTATCCTCCTCGAAGTCGGTCGCGGCGCTCAGGATGGCCTCGGTCACCGCCGGGCAGGAGGCAGCCGGCTGGGGCAATGGCTGTTCTTCGATGGGAGACGCAGGGAGGGTTGCTGGGGCGGCTGGTAAGGAGGGGGCCGGCTCGTCCAAGAAATCGGTCACAGCGCGGCAGGCCAAGGCGGGCAGGATCATCAGCAACAATCCCAGCGCAAGGCACAACAGACGGACTTTCGTCATGCGCGGCGCTTCCCCCTCTCGTCTGGCATGGCGCTGACCAATCTGGCCGTCTTTCTTAGCCGGGTTGAGGCGATGATGCAGGCGGCTTGGTTCATGGCTTGAGCGGGTAGATTTTGTCCCACGAATCGCGCAGTAAGTTGCCCAGCACCTTGTTCGGCTCGCCCTGGGCCGGCAGGACGTCGCCATCTGGCTCGACGTATAGCCAGGCCTTGCCGGCGCCGTTTGGGATGGCCTCGTCCACCACTTCAAGGGAGGCCGGGTTTTGCGCTGAGTAGGGGACGGGCAAGTCCCAGCGTAAGGTCAGGCCGAGTTCGGCAGCGCGGTCGCGTAACCCGGACATGGCCTCTTGCAACGAGGCTGCGGAGGCGCTCAAGGATAGGCTGTTCACGCCCAGGCTCGATAAGCGTTCCAGCGTTTGCTGCGCGCTGTCCACGTTTTGCGGCGTGAGGGTAAGATGCACGGTGACGAACAGGTCTTCGGGCAGGATGGTTTCGAGCGCCTGCCAGGAGGCCGGATTTTCGGGCTGAAGCAGGAAGAGCAGGTGATCGAGGCCGGTCCTCAACAGACTGTGCAAATAACTCTTATCAGCCAGTTTCAAGCCGTCGCTCAACAGGCCGCAAACCTGGCCGTTCTTTTCGGCGTAGGCTACCAGGTCGAGCAAGTCGTCGCGCAGAGTGGGTTCACCGCCTGTAAAGGTGACGTGTGGCACGCCGGCCTGCCAGGCTATATCCAGGATGCGTTGCCACTCGTCGGTGGTCAACTCGCGTTCTATCCGCTTGACCGGCGCATATTGGGCGTTGGTGCCGGGCGGCAGGCGGTAGGTAAGGGCGCAGTCCAGGCGCAGCGGGGCAGTCAGATCGCTCGTATGAGGCGTCACTCGCTCGAAGCCCAGGTAAGAGACGGGGTCGAGGTCGGGCGTATCGAGCAGGGTTTGGATTCGTTCCACGAAGTCGGTATAGTCTTCCAGCGCCACCCCCTTGCTGACACGGTAACGACGCGAAATCTCGCGCGCCGCCTCGCTGGGCGAGTCGCCTTTGATGAAATGCAGGGCATATTCGGCGGCGGTTGGGTTGAGGTGAAGGACGGTTGAAGCGTTGACGATGAGAAGGCCTGAGCCATCTTTACGCAAGCGCAGATGTAGACGATAAGGTTTCTGGTCTTCTCCGCCTCCCTGAAGGTGATGAATGCCCTCCGGCAAAGGTTTGACCTTCGTGAATTGGTCGGCAAGCCGATTGAAAATTTTCATGCTTCCTCCGTTTTCTTCCTTCTCTCGACAGAGAATTGAACACTCTTTTCGCCAGGCGTCATTTCGGGCAAGGCACTGCTCGGTAGGCAGTTGCGATTATTTCACCCATCCTGCATCTATAAAGAACAGGACGAAATAGCCAATCAACAAGATGATCCAGCCCACCAGTTCCACCTGGCTCATCAACCCCGACCAGGACAGCGAGAAGTTCTCCTGGATGGTGGCAATGATGTTTTCCAGGTTGTCCAGTTTGGCGCGCACGGCCTCTTTCCAATGATCGAGATACAGTTCCTCGCGGATGATTTCGTAGAGTTTGGCCGTGTACCAATCGCCGATGAGCAGCAAATTCTGGTCGGTTCGGTCGAAGTCGAGCATCAGTTCCAGGCGATGCTGGACGATGCGCTGGATTTGGCGGCGGGCCGGTATTGGACGTAAGGCGCGGCGCGGATTGTGACGGAATTGCTCGGCAATGTTGCGCAAACTGTCGCTCAATTTTTGATCCAGCACCCGATAACGCAGCAATTGATAATTTCCAATCTTCAACAATTCGATATCCGACTGAAAATCGGCTTGCGGCGCCAAGATGATGGCGCCGTCCCAGTCCACGATGGTCAGGTCGTTGCGAGAATAATGCACGCGCGAAATCAAGATATCCTGCACTTCGGCGTCATCCAGCGGCTCGCGTTGCGTGCGGATGAAATGCGCCAGCCGCCGGGCGTTGGCCTCCACGAACGCATCCACATCGTTCACTGAATTGATCATCAACACAATGTACTCTTCGTACAATCCACTTTCCCGGTAAGGCGCAGGAATGAGCAACGAGACCAACTCTTCTTCTATGGCTTCCCGCCTTTGAATGGCGGATGGATCCAGGACATCGGCCAGGGGGAACTTGCACTCGATCACCTGGATCTGATCGTCGTAACGCTGCTTCGACACCGACACCGCCACGCCTCTCACCTGGACTTCGGCCTGCTCCAACATCCGCACGGCGACCTCCACCGGCTGAAAGTACGGCGCATCCTTCAAGCCGCGGATTGGCTCCAAAGGCTCGCTGGACTTTTCCACCGCGTCGGGGAAGCACAGGATGTAACAGATATAGGCGTCGAGAGCGAGCATACGCATTCATCGAGCATGAAGGGAAAACTGTAGCGGACAACCGCCGCCGCATTCCGCCAGCAGGGCGCAGCCTTCGCACTTGAGCGGCAAATCGCGGCGTTCGCGTAGTTTCAGGGCCAGCGGGTGGTTCCAGATAGAGGCCCACTCGTCCCGCAACAAGTTGCCGAGCGGTTGATAGTAAGACTGGCAGGGCAGTACAGCGCCGTTTGGCTCGATGCACATGTTGTATTGGGCGGCCGTACAGCCCTTGACGCCCAACTCCATCTGCACCGGGTCGAAGTGGCAGTATTGGGTCGGTGTGTACCAGATGAGTTTCTGTCCGTGCGCTTCGGTTTTCCGACGAGCAATTTCGAGCAAGGGCTTCAGGTCGCTTTCGGGCAGCCCGCTGCCGACCGTGGCGCCGTGGCCGGCATAAATCAAAGCGTTCAATCCAACCGTCGGCACACCCAGGTCGGCCAGAAAATCGAGCGTGGCCGGGATAGATGCGGCGTTATCATGCAGCATGGTGGTATTGGTCATCACAAACAGGCGCGTTGCCAGCGCGTTTTTCAAGCCGCGGATCGTCTGGTCGAAGGCGTGGGCTTTGACCATCTTGTTGTGAATTTCGGCCTCACAAGATTCGACTGTGATTTGGACCTGGTCGAGGCCCGCCTCGACCAGGCGTTGCACGAACTTCTCATCCGAAAGTCGCCGGGCGTTGGTGTTCAAGCCGGTGATCTGTCCATTGGCCTCGGCGTGGGCAATCAGGTCGGGCAAGTCATCGCGCAGAGTGGGTTCGCCGCCGGTAAAAACCACGTGCGGGATACCCAGTTCCCAGGTTCGGTCGAGGACGCGCTTCCAGTCGTCGGTAGAGAGTTCACCCCTCACCCCCTTCTCCTCGCCCAGCGGGAGAGGGGAAGGAGGGGTGAGGGAAGGATGCTCCAGGTTGTAACAATGCGCACAGTCATTGTTGCAGCGATAGGTGAGCGCCAGGTCCATACGGTAGGGCGCAGACGGGCGCGCGCTGAACGGCATGACCGTTTCCAGGTCGAGTTCGTGGATCGGACACGCCCCCTCCGGGCGGAGAAGTTCTTCGAATTGGACGAGGAAAGAAGAAAAATCGGCCTCTGCTTGCCGCTTCCCGACCGCGTAGCGCCTTGTCAGCGCATGGAGGCTTTCATCTCTGGTCTTTTGCTCCAGAATCAGCCAGGCCATGAAGGCTGCTGTGGGATTCAAATGGAAGATATGGTTGGCGTTCACGATCAACGTGCCGTATCCGCCTTCATCCAGGCGCAAGTGGATGCGGGATTTCTCGTCTGTTGTCTCGCGACGATAGTGGTAGAGGCCGGAGCCAGGATTTTCGATTTTGGATTTACGCGCAAACAACCCGTTCATGAAAGCCATCACATCATCTCCTGCTACAACCAGGAACGGGCAAATCGGCGATCATCCAATAAAGCGCGCATCACCGTCCGCCTCCCGCGCAGGCGCAGGCGCAGCCGGCGCAGGCGCACGCACAGGCGCAGCCCCCGCCGCCGCCCCCTCTGCTGGTAGATTTGGGCATCGGATTGGTCACGTTGGTCACGCGGCTGGTAAAGTCCGACACATTGCCTATCACCTTCTGCGAGAACGTCTGCACGCCGCCTACCACCGAGGCCGCAAACTCAGCGCCAGGCAAGCCGCCCGACCGGGAACTGGAAGCCGGCGCGCCGCTCGAGGCCGGGTACGTAGTAGCGGTGCTTGCCGGACGGCCATAAGCCGGTTCGTAGCGATCCCACCACGAAGGGACGACTATCGGCCGCGTAAAGGTGCGCCGCGTGCGGTCGTCGTAATCTTTGTCCAGCATCGTCCATTCGAGCGCCTCCTCGAACATCTTGCTTTGCACTTCGGGGGTGCCGGCGGCCGCAATTTGCTGCCAGGCGCGCTCCATGATGCCCTTGTAATACTCACTCGTCTCCTTGCGGCTGAAACCTTTCATCTTCCCTGAAACAGATTTCACCAGCCGAACGGTCATATCCTGCAAATCCTCGCGGCGCTGCTGGAGGGTGACGCCAGGCCGAAACGCAGCCAGGAAATCCTTCTCGTATTGATGCAGTCCTTCCGGCAGCGGATCGCTCACCTTGAGTTCGAGCGGATCGCGGCTGACCACTTGGGCGGCATTCTTCTTGATGATCCCAAACAGAATCATCGTCATCACCTTGTCTAGCGGCTGTTCCATAAGAATAGCCGCCTCCACCGCCGTCAAACCGCGCTTGATGCCATGCCCTTCGATGGAAATCTTGGGCGGCAAATACTTCATCTTGCGTCGCTGGGCCTGAACGATGCTCAGAATTGGCGAACCAAAGAAAATAGAGGCCCACACAATGCAGAAACAAACGCCCATCAAATCGTCCCCAAAGTTGATGTCGGGCATCTGAATAACGGGCTTGGCCTGAACAGCCTCAGCCGGGACGTAACTCTTCGGGAAAGAGGCGCCAAACTCGTAGCGGGTATAGGCATTGGCGTTTGGGTTGTTCCAGGTATAAGTCACTCGGCCGCTGGCGTCCAATCCAGTCACCGGCTCGTCGGGGAAGCCGGCCGGTGCCGCATGCCAGCGCGGTTCCTGCGGCTGCACGCCGGGTGGCAGGTGAAAAACGATCGTCAGGTTGGTGACGCCGACGACGTACTCGTGACCAAACCAGGTCGGCGAAAAGACCGCGCTGGCATAATTCTCATCCTCGCTGTCGGTGTACAACACATTCTTGATCGTTCCCACCCGCACATGCACCGTGCCGCGCTGCCCCGGTTGAATGGCATACCTGCCCAGGTCCACCGCCACGCCAGAGCCGCTGCCTTGATAATCGCTGGAGATCGAAACCGGATTCCCGTTGACATCCGCAGAAATACCGCTAAAGACATAATTGGAATTCGGCAAGCCCACGTCCACGAAATCGATCACATGCGCGCCGGGTTGATTCTCGAAGACGAAGATATAATCCAACGAGAGCGTACCATCTTCATTCCAATAGACCGAAACCGTCTCCTGCGGCACCGCAAACGAATATTCTTGCGCCAATGCACTGGCCGGCAAGGACAACATGACCAGCAACACCAACCAGGAAATTATGACTCGTCTCATAAAAGCCTCCTTGCATCACGCTTACGTTTCACGCTTTACGCTTTACGTTTTACCCCTTTACCACTTCGGCTCCTCGGTAAGTTGATACACCGTATTGCAATACGGGCAATTCACCATCGGCGCGCCATTGACCAGACTGATGTCCTTTGCCGTCAACGTCCCGCCGCACGAACGACATTTCACCTCTTCGATCCTGGTCTCGCCAGGCAAATCTACTTTGTAGGTAACGCTCTGGGTACTGTCTTGTTTGGTCTTTCGCACGGCAAAAACCATCAAGGCAATACCGCCCAAAATCGCCACGGCGCCCACGCACATCAAGTTCGTAGCCAGGGGAATCCATTCGGAATGGCCGGCGGTCGAGCCGAGATAAATGAACCCGCCAACGCCAAGCCCACAGGCGGAGATCAGAAACAAAACAACTGCGCCAACATACAACCAAGTGACAGGTTTCATGCAAGGGCCTCCTGATTCGATACTCATCAATCCTATATACGCAAAACCTATTCTACTGTAACATTTTCCCCGTCTTTCGGCAATTGACTTTCATCTTCCTTTTGTACTATTTTCGGGCGGCTTTCGATCCAAGCCATAAGCCTGGCTAACGGGCAACACCACCATCATGCCCGTATTGGGCAAATTCAAATCCCCAATCACCGCCTCGGTCGCCGCGACCACCTGCTTTACCATCTTCTCGCCTTGCACTACCGTAAAGAGCGTGCGGTGGAACTCCTCGGTGCGATTGTAAAAATCGCCCAGGGTTGGGATTAGAGGAAGATCGTCGCGATAATCTGCGCCGCGGCGAATACGCCCCAAGCCGGTACTGGGCAGCACCGTAACGCCATTGACGCCTGCCTCCTCCCAGGCGTCCAACACCTCGTCCAACTTATCGGGGTCATCCAAAACGAACAGGATCAGGAACATGTTACGCCTCCTTCTTGGAACGCTTACGCGCCGTAGATTTCTTTTTTCCTACGAGATGCTCCGCTTCTTTTCCTGGACCCGCGGCCTGCTGACCGTTTTTCGGCCTGACCGCGTCTTTTGGCCCTTTGCCGGCAAACAGCGCCCGCAGCATTGGCGGTGTGATCAGCGTCGTCACCAGCACCGTGCCTACCGCCGCCGAAAACATACTCGCATTGATCATTCCTGCCAACAGGCCCACATCGGCCACGATCAGGCCCACCTCGCCGCGCGAGACCATACCGGCCCCCAACTGCCAGGATTCGCGCCACTCCAGGCCGCCCCAGCGCGCCCCCAACCCGGCCCCCGCCATCTTGCTCACAATGGCCACGACAATCGTCGTTCCCGTCAGCCACAAAGACTCGCTCCCCAACTCGCGGACATCGATCGCCAAACCAATGCTGACGAAAAAAATCGGCACGAAAAAGCCATAGGCCAGCGCCGACATACCGCGTTCCAGGCGTTCCTTCTCGTCACAGCGCGCAAACATCAACCCTGCCAGGAACGAACCGGTGATAGCGGCCATCCCGCCTACCACCTCGGCGGCAACGCCATAGAACAACAGAACGACCATTGCCAGCGTCAGCACGCCCTGGCTGATGGGCAAGGGCGCCGTAGCGCGCACCAGCCCAGGCAACAGGAACAATCCAAATGCCACCGAGAGCGCCAGAAAAAACGCCATCTTGCCCAAAATGAGCAAGATGCCAGTTGCGCTGGCTCCACCCGTAAAGATCGCCAGAAAAACGGACAACAACAGGATCACCAATACATCGTCGAACACGGCTGCGCCCAATAACCCCAAACCCACCCGCGTGCGCAGCGCCTTCAGCTCCATCAACGTCTGCGCAGAAATGCTGACGGAGGTGGCGCCCAGCATCAGTCCGAGAAAGAGCGCAGTTTCCCATCCAAAGTGAAACAACAGCCCAGTCACTGTCCCCAGCAAGACCGGCGCAAGCACGCCCAAAATCCCTGCCAGCGCCGAGACTTTGGTGTTGCGGGTCAACTCTTCGAAATGCAGATCCAGGCCGGCGATGAACATCAGTAGCAACACCCCCAGGTCGCCCAGTTCCTTGATCGTCTCGTCTAGTTTTTCTCCTTCGAGGAAAGGCAAATGCAACAGATTCAGCAGCGAGGGCCCCAAGAGGATGCCCACCAACAATTCTCCCAGCACCGACGGTTGCCCCAGGCGCACGCTTGCATAGCCGGCCGCTTTGGCTACCAGAAGAATGACGGCTATCAGGAAGGCCAATTGCAAAAATGAACTCATCGTTTTCCTTCGTAACTGCCTACCCTCTCCAAAAAGTCGGATTAGGATACACAGGCTCGCCTTTCCATCGAGACAAAGAACATCCTTACATCCTTTGCATCCTGTTGAATATCCTTTTCACCAGGCTTGATACCATAGCGCGGCAAGCCGCAACCAAATGTACCGCCGACCCTTGGTCGGTTATACCAGGCAAAGCCTGGCGGTACGACAAGCATGTTATAGAATCTTCGCGGTTGTGATAGATTTTGTAGAGCAATACTATACAAAGCGCTATCTGGTAGGTAGTTTGACAATGTCATATTTTCGTGTAGTTGTCATTGCGAGGAGCGTTCTTTGCGACGAAGCAATCTCCTTGCAAATCAGGAGACTGCTTCGCGGAGTTTACCCTGAGCGTAGCGAATGGGCTTCGCAGTGAGTTTTATAGAACAAATGTTTAATGTGACATGGCTTTGGTGCATAAATTGATGAGCAGGCACAATGCGCCCATCCATCTTCGCAAAGGTCAGGCAGTTTCTCCGGAAACGGGTACTTTGTAGCTTTCCGGCATGCCCAGA
>FWPU01005619.1_pt1 | contig 26767 bp, 27 predicted proteins | sample 2228361 | NCBI WGS metagenome assembly FWPU01 (sample SAMEA103939777, study PRJEB20133) | metagenome
ATTAATTATGAATATGAAAAAACTTTTATTCGGAACAGCAGGTGTTCCTATTTCCGCAAAGCTAAGAACTACTGAAAAGGGGATCGAAAGAATACATGAGTTAAGGCTTGATTGTATGGAAATAGAATTTGTAAAAGGAGTGAAAATGTCGGAAGAAAACGCAAGAAAGGTGAAAAAAATTGCAGAGACACACGGGATAAAATTAACAGTTCATGCACCTTACTGGATAAATTTAAATTCCTCTGATAAAAAAATTCTAAAGAATTCAAAAATGCATATAATAAATTCTGCAATTATAGGAAGTATATGCGGAGCCAAAGATATATGCTTTCATCCTGGTTATTATCAAAAAGATGACCCCAAAAAAGTTTATGAGAAAGTTAAAAAAGAAATTATCTCAATAAAAAAAGAGATTAAAACATTAGGACTTGATATAACTTTAAGACCTGAAACAATGGGGAAAAATTCTCAGTTTGGTTCTTTTGAAGAACTTCTTTTACTTTCTCAGGAAATCGAAGGAATTGAGCCTACAGTTGATTTTGCCCATCTTTATGCAAGAAGTCTTGGAGAAATAAACAATTATGATAAATTCTGTGAAATCCTTGAAAGATATGAAAAAGCTCTGGGTAAAAAATCTCTTGAAAGAATGCAGACTCACATCTCAGGTATGGAATACGGGGAAAAAGGAGAAATCAAACATTTAGAATTCAGAAAAAGCAAATTTAAATATATAGAGTGTATTAAGGCAGTGAAAGACTATAATATCCAGGGTTTTCTAATATGTGAAAGCCCGATTCTTGAAAGAGATGCAATTTTGATTAAAAAACTCTACACTGAGCTTTGATAAAGTTCACATTGGAGAAAATTAATCAAATGCGCCCGGTGGGATTTGAACCCACAATCTCAGGGTCCGCAACCCTATGCTCTATCCAATTGAGCTACGGGCGCCCCAAAATTTAATTTTATTATTTATTTACTTAATTTTCAAATTTAAGACCCAATCATTTCTCCTGTTCGGACATTTCTTAAATTATCAGTAAAAGCCAAGAAAATAAGCCTCGCCCTTTTCTTTAGCCTTTTTACCTTTGAACTCAGTTTCCCATTCTATTTCTACTCTAACAATTGTGTTGTTCGGATCAAACTTATCAGGATTTATATCTAAGATGTAAGAAAATAGTGTCCCTCTTTCAAACCAGGTTTTATGTTCTGTAAAAGTTTTAATTTTGCATTCTTCATCATTTACATAAACCTTAACCTCGTTTCTTTTAAGTCTTTCAGGTATTTTGGATAGTGTTCTTAATAAAGAGCAAGGTATAAAATGTAAGTGTAAGGGGGGTTCACCTAAATAACTTTGCCAGACCCGTAGATTATATATCTCAACTTTATCAATGCGGGGATTTATTTCTATATCCCTTCTTAAATTCACATCCCATATCCAGCATTCAAAAGTAGCCTTCTGATAATTCTCATCGTCAATAAAAATTCCGGTTATTTTCTCTTCTGGAAGCCACAATTCATATTTTCCATCCCTATCAGCTTGCACCACAGTACCATCAAATCCATTTTTTATGAGATTAGGAAGTTCTCTTTCAGGTATTGCCCAGACATAAGCTGGGATCGGATTGCCATTGAAATCTGTTATTCTACCATAAATTCTATGAATTCTGACCTTTTCTTCGCGTAAAACTTCTTTCCTCTTATTTTTTAAATTAATCTTTATTTCCTCTGGGTTATTTAACCGATCGGGTAGTTCAAATCTTATGCTAAATTTATTATATTTAACCTCAACTTCTTTTTCATCAGAATAAATTTCTTCTCCTGTTTTTGAGAATACTTTTACTTCTATCCTGTTTTTCCCATTCCCAATGTCTTTTCCGATTATATCAATATGGGGAATATTTTGCATTTGCCATCTATACCCGCCACCCATCTTCTCAAATATTGCTCCTTCTAATAAAGGGTTATTATAGAGATATGCTTTTATTATTTCGCTATTTATCATGTTCCTCTTTAAAAATTTTGCATATAGTAACTTTCTATAAGATTTTTATCTTCCATTTTCTAAGCTTGTTATCTTCATCAGAAATAACCCCGAGTTTTAAATACATTCTCAGAAGTTCTGTTAACACGAATTTTACATGAGGATAAAGGATTATATTGGTAGCCTTTGCCTTTCTGTAAGCAACAATTCCTGATGCAAGAATTTTATAATCAATATATCCTTTTTCAACCTCTAAAAATCTATCAAAAATTTTCTGGTCTTCAATATGGGTCTCTTCATAGAGTTTAAAAATTTTTTCAATTGCCTTTTCCTTACTGATTTTAAAACCTGCACCTAGCATATCTTCTACAGCCATCTCGACTGCTTCCCTTTTCATTCTCATAAAATCAAGGAGAGTATTATCTGAGTCCAAAACACAAGCTTTTATCATTTCAAAATTTTATGCGCCCGGTGGGATTTGAACCCACAATCTCAGGGTCCGCAACCCTATGCTCTATCCAATTGAGCTACGGGCGCAATTTTTTAAAATTATAAGGTTTTTATGGACTATTTGGCAAGCAAAAAAAACTGAAATTGAATAATCAAAAACTTATTCTTCCTGCTTTTTCTCTTCTTCCTGCAAATTTTCCCTTTTCTTCATTTTATCCAGTTTATCCTTAATAGGTTCGAAAAACATCTCTTCTGTAATATACGGATTAACTCTCAGAGCCTTTTCAATTATTTTTTTCCTTTCCTCATCAGTTTGTGCTTTAAGATATCTTTCTCTTAATTTTTTTATTTTTTTTCTCCTTTGTCTTCTTCTTTTTATCTCAGTGACAAATAGTTTGCCTTTCATATCTCCTCCTACTTAAAAATTAAACCTGCATAACTAACAGTTGAATCAGTGACCTCTTCATAATAAACTTTATAGTCAAGGAGAATACCTTTTTTAGCCCCCATAAGTTTAAGAATCTCAAGGAATACAAAATTTGTATAAATTCCATCTATTTTGGTGAAATTATTCCTGCTTTCAACGAAATCAAAGGCTTTCTCGTTCTCCATATTTTTTAAATATTCAATGTATTTCATATCTATCTCTCTGGTATTAAACTTTTTTTCATCTCCAAATTTCTTTCCAACATGACTTAAATCAATACTTGATATTAAAAGAATTTCTTCTCTTATGGGATTTATAACTTCAAATATATTTTTTGCCAGATTTTTAAGCAACAAAGGTTCTGATTTTGATACAAGAGAAGGGATTATATAAAAATCTCTTTTTATTGAACTTAAGAAAATTATAGGGAATTCTATAGAATGTTCATTTTTATAAGCTAAGACATCTGAAAAGATATCAAAATTTAATTCATTTTTAATTTTTTCTAAAATTTCAGGATGTATTTTTATTATATTTTCTTTTACTTTATAGTTTTTTGGAAATATGGAAAAATAATGTTCTGCATAAAAATGAGGCACACCAAATATAAAAAATATTTTCTTGTTTAGATTTTTAATACAGCTAAATGTTTTTACATATGTTTCAAAACCAATATTTATATCAATATGAGGCAAAATAACAGCTTTTATATCCTCTTCACCAGGACCGTCACAATTTTCTATTTCTCTTTTTATTTTTTCAGCATCAAATTCAAATTTTATTTCTTTATAAGGAATTGATAAGATTTTTTTTCTTTCAAGTTCTACTCTTTTAATAAAGTTATCGTTGTATAGAATATAATTTTTATCCATTTCCTGCACAAAATTCAGGATTTCTAAATCAGATAAAATTATTCCGGTATTTCTTAAAAACATTGTTTTTATATCCTGAACGGAATTTTTACCATCAAGCAAGGATAGGAGTAAAAGATATTCTCTTGTAATAAGCATCTTCTTTGAAATACCAAGAGGGTCTGTAATAAGAAATTTATCTTTATAAGGAATAATATCCAAATGTCTTACTTTAAAGGACATTTGTTATAAAAGACATAATAAAAAATTCTTAAAATGGGCCGTGGAGGATTTGAACCTCCGACCCCCGGATTAAAAATCCGGTGCTCTGCCACCTGAGCTAACGGCCCAAATAAACATAAGAGTATAATTATTTAGTATCCTGTGACTTTAAATCAAATTATTCAATTTTTTAAAAATCTAATCCCCTACTTTTTTACCGTCAAGCCAGAGAAGTCTTTCCCATTTTTCATCAACTTTATTCTGGATTTTTTCTATTAATTCAGACTTTCCAAGAAGATGTTTGAATCTTGCTTGTTTTTCAAGCCATACTTTAACAGGTAATTTGTTTCTGGGCTTATAATTTACCTTATAAATTCCATTATCTATTTCATAAAGGGGCCAGAAACAGGTTTCAACAGCAAGGTTTGCCAGCCCTATAGACTCACTCTCATCATATCCCCATCCAGGAACACATGGAGAAATAACAGCAATAAATTTAGGTCCTTCAATTTCAAAAGCTCTTCTTGCTTTTCTTATCAGGTCTCCCCAGTGAGAAGGTGAAGCCTGAGCTGTATAAGGAATACCATGAGCAGCCACTATTTCTGTTATGTCTTTTCTATGTTGCATCTTACCTGGGATGTATTTGCCTGCAGGAGAAGTTGTAGTATGGGCACCAAAGGGAGTAGCAGATGACCTCTGAATCCCTGTATTCATATAAGCCTGATTGTCATATAGCACATAGAGAAAATTGTGTCCTCTTTCAATAGCACCGGACAAAGATTGAAGACCTATATCAAATGTTCCACCATCGCCTCCAAAAGATATGAAATTAATTTTTCTATTTTTTGGGATCAATCCTTTATTCTGTAATGATTTAAAAGCAGCTTCAATTCCTGAAATCGTAGCTGCAACATTTTCAAAGGCAGAGTGAATCCATGGAACAGGCCATGCGGTATAGGGAAAAATTGATGTTACGACCTCAAGACAACCTGTTGAATTCGCAACCACAACAGGGTAATCAGAAGAACCCAGAACCATCTTCACAATTGATGGAAATGGACAACCTGCACATGCTCTGTGACCCGATGCAAGCCCATAGGTTCTCTCAGAAAGTTCCTTTAAAGAAAGAATTTTCTTTTTCATTTTTTTCTCCTTTACTCTTTTAAACCTATATAAATGAATTCAGGGAATTTTTCCCCTTCTGATAATCTCTTTGTTATATCAATTATTTTAAAGGCATCTTCAACAGGGAATTCTCTTCCACCCAGACCAAAAACAAAATCTATTGCCAGAGGCCTTTCTATAAGAGGATAGAGAGCTGATTTGACTTCAATAGAAAGAGGTCCACCCATTGTGCTCCATGATTCTGCTCTGTCCATTATTCCTATTGCTTTGAGTCCCTTAGTTTTTTCTCTTAAAATTTCATAAGGAAAGGGTCTTATGGTTTTAATTCTGAGAAGTCCTGCTTTCAATCCTTCTTCTCTTTTTATGTCAATAGCCTCTTTCATTGTTCCTGCAGCAGAGGACATTGATATTATTGCAAATTCTGCGCCATCCATTCGGTACTCCTCCAGAAAAGCAGGAAAGTTTGTTGCAAATTTTTGATTGTATTCCTCAATAATTTCAGGAATCGCTTTCTTTGCCTGAAGCATTCCTTCAAGTTGAGACCTTTTATGTTCAAAATACCAGTCAAAAAGGTCAAGGGAACCTATTGTTATCGGATTTTCTATATCAAGAATAGAGTAAAGAGGAGTTCTTTTACCAATAAATTCCCTCACATCTTTATCATCAATGGTTTCAACAACTTCCATCCCATGCGTGATTATAAATCCATCCATACCAACCATACAGGGTAGGTTTACTTTTTCTGCTATCTTTACTGCCATTATAACTGTATGATAAACTTCATTTGCATTTTCACAGAACATCTGTATCCAGCCCGAATCTCTTGAGCCCATCGCATCAGAATGGTCACAATGTATATTTATAGGAGCGGAGAGCGCTCGGTTACCCACTACCATAACAATAGGCAATCTTAATGAAGCGGCTATATATAGAATTTCATGCATAAGTGCGAGTCCCTGAGAAGCGGTTGCGGTCATCACTCTTGCACCGGATGCAGAGGCTCCAACACAAACAGACATTGCAGAATGTTCGGATTCAACAGGGACAAATTCTGTATCCACTTCACCATCAGAAACATACTTTGAAAATATTTGAACAATTTCAGTTGCAGGAGTAATTGGGTATGCAGCAACAACATCTGGATTTATTTGTTTCATTGCATAGGCTGCTGCCTCATTTCCTGTTAAAGCATGCTTTATAAATTGCTTAGTCTTCATAATTTTTCCTCTACCATTTCAATTGCACTTTGAGGACATATCCTTGCACATATACCACATCCTTTACAGTAATCCAGATCAAATTTTTCAATTTCACCATTTTTTACATAAATTGCAGAATCCGGACAATAAAGCCAGCACAAAAGGTCATGGGTGCACTTTTCAGGTATATACTTAGGAATTTTTGACTTCCAGTCACCGGTCTTAAATTCGGGAGATGTGGGAACATCTCTTACAATGGCTCCTTCTGGCAAATCTTTCCATGATTTAAACTTCATTTTGCCTCCTTATACGCTTTTTTGATTGCTAAGATATTTTTCCTCACAATATCTTCTTTGAATTTCATTTTTAGCCTTTCTTCAACTGCTTTTAAAAAATTCTCAAAAGGAAGAAGATTTGTAGCCTTCATAAGCGCTCCAAGCATCGGGGTATTTGGTAAATTTTTTCCGAGAATTTCTATGGAAATTGCTGAAGCGTCTGCAACTTTTACTTCACACTCAACACCTAGTTTTTTTTTACTTCCTCCGGGGATAAAGAAGTATTCACAACCACCACAGTATCTTTTTTTATTCCTTCCTTCACTCTGGGAGATGTAAGAAGAGTGGAATCAAGAATAACTACCACATCAGGAGATGTCACTCCATAATGTCCTTTTATTTCACTGTCACTGATTCTGGTAAAAGCAACCACAGGAGCTCCTCGTCTTTCGGGACCATATTCAGGAAAAGCCTGAATATACTTGCCTTCGTGCATCATCGCTTCACCGAGTAGCAAAGCAGCTGTTTTTGCTCCCATCCCTCCTCTACCATGCCACCTAACCTCAATTCTTTTAATCATTATAAAGACTCCTTTTTAAAAAGAGATTTTAATTATAAAGAATGAAATTTTTATTTACCAAACCTTATAATAATAAGTAAATTTCAAAGGGGTTTGATATGAAGAAATATGCAAAAATTTTAATGGTCGCTGGAGTATTTTCAACTCTATTTGCAGGCTTAAAACCTTACTGGATATTTCCGCAGGACATAAAGACATCATCATCAGTGTTAAAATGGATAGAAGAAAGAGGTGGAAGAACAAGAACAATATCAAGATTACTCGGCTCTTTTTCATCCTTCATTCCTGAAAAAGACATAATGAGTATAAATTCTGTAAGTAAAAAACTAAGAGAGGTTGGAAGATTTACAAAATTCTCAAAAAACTTGACACCTTATGATGTTTCAGAATTCACTTATGAAGGTTATCTTGAAATTCTTAAAATTCCTGAAGTTCATAAAAGGGGAGTACTCGGAGGCAATGTGAAAATAGGAATTCTTGATGCAGGATTTGATTTTAACCATCCTGCCCTTAGACATCTTACAAATCCTGAATATAAAAGAATACTATCAACTCATGATTTTAATTCCGGGGATCACCTTTTTATAAAATTTCCAACAACCAATTTCAAAGAAATAAATTATAACCAATCAGGTGCCGGATATGTTAATAGTTTTGATTTAAAAAATATCGGTAATGAAGCCGTTATATTTTACAGCTACAGTCATGACTCAATACTGTATGCGGTTCAAGGAGCGTTACCCAGAAATTTCTGGAAAATATTTGTGTGTAAAGTTAATGAACTGGGTGAGTTCACATTTACTCCAAAGTTAATAAAAAGAGACAGTTTTGCTATAAAACCATCTTTTGAAATTTCAGGCAACAAAATATTTCTTGTTTATAAGACAAGAAGGATTTTATTTGAATTAAATTTTTCAACACTCGAAAATCTAGACAGTTTTAATATTATCAGAGATACGGTAATTTATTCCTCAGCAAAAATAATAAAACCTTTTATATTTAACATTTTTAACAGGTTAAGCATATTCTTTTTGGATACAAATGGTCTAAAAGTTATGTTTTCTCAAGACTCAGGAAACACATGGAATGAAAGTCTGGTTATTCAGGGAAATTTCAGTGATTATTTTATAAAAAAATCATCCTATAGATTTGCAGGACTTTTGATTAAAGGGAATCCATGGGAAAGGGAAAGCCTTTTAATCTTTAAAACAGATTCTCTTTACAACATTATTTCTTTCAGGAATGTTGCAGAAAGTCCATCGGGGAATCTGGTCATAAAAAATGACACAATAAAACTCTGTTATTTTGATTATCAGAATCTCTGGTTTTCTACATTTGATTCTTCATTAACTCAAATTCAAACAGAATTAATTGATACAGGTAATTTTATTTATTCACCTGTATTATACTATGAAGGTAATGAATTAAAAATTATCTATTCAAAATACGGAAATTTATTCGCGTCTTCTGTGAGTTTACCTCTTTCTGACACAGTTGGTTATTTTTATACAGACCTGATTGGTGTTGATAGTGCAACAATTCTTTTGAGAAGAAGAGGAGATGAAACAGTTACCTTTGAAGAACAAGAAGATTATGATTTTAATAGTTTTACTCATGGAGCAAGAGTTTTAAGTGTAATAGCGGGAGTATCTCCAGGAGAGCTTACAGGTGTTTCACCGGGCTCGGAATTTATACTTGCAAGAACAGAAAGAACTACCAATCTATCAGGAGAAAATTTTGAAAACATAATAGAGGAGGATTTCTGGGTCCAGGGATTGGAATGGGCAATATCAAAAGGGGCAAAAATAATAAATAGTTCTCTTGGTTATATTTTATGGTGGAAGAAAAATGAACTTGATGGTAAGACAGCTCCATCTTCTATCGCTGCTTCAAAGGCAATAAAAAAGGATGTGCTTGTTGTTAATGCTATAGGTAATCTGGGTGATGATGAATTCCATCAACAGATAGGTGTTCCTGACACAACCCTTCATGCACCTTCAGATGCGGATTCAATCATAAGTGTAGGTGGAATAACACTTGATAGCATCATATTAGTCCATCCAAAATCCTGTTACGGACCATCTGCTGATGGCAGGAAAAAACCCGATGTCGTGGCTCCATGGAGTGCAAAAACTGCAATTACCTATATTGATCAGTTCGGTGATACAATAATAGGATATGCTCACAGTGAAGGCACATCTTATTCAACTGCAATCGTTACAGGCATATGTGCACTTGCCTGGTCAGCTCACCCCTCATGGAGCGCAAGAGAACTGATGCAACATTTAAAAGAAACTTCGAATCTGCTTGGAGACAGCGTGGATAACATATCAGGCTGGGGTTATCCTGATGCTGAAAAATTACTTTTTGTTGAACCTCCTGAAATTCCAGTAATTGAACCTGCACCTCTTGAAGACAGAATTATACTTTTATATCCTAACCCAACAAAATATGGCTATATAAAAATAGTCTATGTTATTACAGAAGGAGAAACGCCTGTGGAATTAAAAATTTATAATGTTGCCGGTAAAGTTATATTTGAGAAAAATTTTAACTTTCAGCCTGTGGGAAGATATGAGTATAAATGGAATTTAAAAGGGAAAAATGGTAAAATCATTGATCCTGGAACTTACATAGCGGTGATGAAGACATCCTTTAACACATCTTACTATAAATTTTCGGTCATAAAATGAAATTTAAAAGGATTTTGATTGCAAATAGAGGTGAAATAGCTGTAAGAATTATAAATGCTTGCAAAGAACTGGGAATTGAAACAGTTGCAGTATACTCAGAAGCAGATAAAAATTCTCTTCCTGTATATCTTGCGGATCAGGCAGTCTGCATTGGAACTCCTCCACTTATGGGAAGCTATTTAAGCCCATCAAGAATAATTGGAGCAGCAGAAATAACAGGTTGTGATGCAATACACCCGGGATATGGTATGTTTGCTGAAAATCCCGAATTTGCAGAAATAGTGGAAACCTCGGGTTTCAAATTCATTGGTCCATCACCGGAGATAATTCAAAAAATGGGTGATAAAATATATGCTAAAAATTTTATGAAAAAAGCGGGTGTGAATGTTGTTCCTGGATGTGATGAGCCAATAAATGATTTTAAAGACGGGATAGATATTTCAAAAGAGATGGGATTTCCTGTGCTTATAAAAGCAGCAGGTGGGGGCGGGGGTAGAGGTATGAGAATTGCAAGGAATGAAAAAGATTTTGAGATAAATTTTAGAACTGCCAAAGCAGAAGCTCTTTCAGCTTTTAAAGATGATAGAGTTTATATAGAAAAATTTATTGAAAACCCAAAACACATAGAAGTTCAGGTTGCAGGAAACGGAAAGAATTTATACCTTCACTTTTTTGAAAGGGAATGTTCAATCCAGAGAAGACATCAAAAATTAATTGAAGAAGCACCGAGCCCATCGATTAACGATGAACAGAGGCAGAAACTTACTGAAATGGCAGTAAAAGGTATAAAAGCACTTAACTATAACAGTGTAGGCACAATGGAATTCATAATGGATGAAGAAAAGAATTTTTACTTTATAGAAATGAATACAAGAATCCAGGTAGAACATCCAGTAACAGAGTTTATCACAGGCTTTGACCTTATAAAACTTCAAATTAAGATTGCTGAAGATGAGAATTTAAATATAAATCAAAATGAAATAAAAATCAACGGTCATTCAATAGAACTCCGTATAAATGCAGAGGTACCCAAAAAAGGTTTCCTACCTTCACCCGGAAAAATAGAGAGATTACATTTCCCAACCGGTCCCGGAGTAAGAATAGATTCTTACATTTACCAGGGTTATAGTATACCACCTTTTTATGACTCATTAATTGCGAAACTCGTTGTCCATGCAAGGAACAGAAATGAAGCAATTATGAGATTGAAAAGATGTATTGATGAGTTCCTTATAGATGGAATTGAAACAACATTAGATTTTTACAGATTTTTGATTGAAAAAGAAGAGTTCAAAAATGCTACATATACAACAAATTATGTAGAAAAAATAATAAAGGAATACACTCAGGTGTAATTTTCAGGATATTCAATTGCATTTAAAATTTTTTTTACTTGTCTGGTTTCCTTTACATCATGGACTCTTATTATATCAATTTTCTTCAAAATCAAATAGGCTGATACCGCAAGTGTTCCATCTTTTCTATATTCAGGGTCTTCTATATCCAGAATTTTTCCGATAAAGGACTTTCTGGAATGACCCACGAGCAAAGGATAACCCATATCTTTGAATTCTTCAAGATTTTTAAGAATCATAAGATTATCATACAACCTTTTACCAAATCCTATACCCGGGTCAATCATTATCTGTTCATTTTCTATGTCAAAATTTTTTGCATATTTTATTCTTTCTTGAATCTCATTTTTTATTTCCTTTATTGTATCCTCGTAATAGGGGTTCTTTTGCATATCTCTTGGCGTTCCCCTTATATGCATAAGTATAATGCCGGCACCATATCTCTCAATCACAAAAGGCATCTTTTCATCAAATTTCATTCCCGAAATATCATTCACAATATTTGCACCTGTTATCAAAGCCTTTTCAGCAATCTCTGATTTATGTGTATCTATGGATATTGGAATATCACTTTTTTTTCTTATTTCTCTTATCACAGGAATAACCCTTTTCTCCTCTTCCTCTATTGTTACAGGTTTTGCACCTGGTCTTGTGGACTCACCACCAATATCCAGAATATCAGCACCCTCTTCTATCATCTTGAATGCCCTTTCACATGCATTGTCAAAATCAGCATATTTCCCGCCGTCGTAAAAAGAATCCGGTGTTACATTCAAGATTCCCATTACAAGTGGTTTGTTTTCAATAGAAATGTAACCATCCTTTATTTTTACCTTTTTCATCTTGACTTTTTAAAAGATTTTGGAGTATAATTATAAACCTTTTTTAAGGGCCCGTAGCTCAACTGGCAGAGCAGCGGACTCATAATCCGTTGGTTGCAGGTTCGAGTCCTGCCGGGCCCATTTTTTATTTCTCGAGTATTTCTTTTATTCGATTTCTTAACTCTTCTATAGAGAATGGCTTTGGGAAAAAACCTTTTAGACCTTCCAATTTTTTCACTTTTTCTCTTATATCAAATGAGTTATAAGCGGTTACAATTATAAACTTAATATCAGGGTATTCTCTCTGCAGATGTGCAACGAGCTCAAGACCTGACATGCCCGGAAGTCTTACATCTGTCACAAGAAGTTCATAGGGATTTTCTTTCCATTTTTTAAATGCATCCTCTGCGGTTCTTACACTTTCAACTTCGTAATCACTCCCGAGAATCTGACTCACAAAAAAGGCAAGAGGTGCCTCGTCTTCAACAAACAAAATTCTTTTTTTAACCTCTTTCATGACCTATCACCTCTATAAATTTTTCCAGAATAACAGGATCAAATTTATTTCCTGAATATTTTCTCAGAAAATTTATTGCTTCTTCTTTTGTGAGTTTATTAGAATAAACTCTTTCATTTGTCACAGAATCATATACATCACATATCGCGAGAATTCTTGCACCCAAAGGGATGTCTTCACCTGAAAGTCCGTCAGGATAACCGGTGCCATCATAATTCTCGTGATGGTGTCTTATGATTGGAATGGCTTCTCGCAAGAATTTTAAAGGCTTTATTATTTCTATACCTATATCTATGTGTTCCTTTATTTTTTCGTATTCTTCATTATTAAGTTCAGCAGGTTTTTCAAGAATATACTCCCTTATCCCTATTTTACCTATGTCATGAAGGAGTGCAGCGTATCTCATAATTTTTAATTCTTTTTCAGAAAAACCAAGTTTTTTACCCACCATATGACTCATTCTTGCAATCCTTGATGAATGGCCTTTTATACTTCTGTCTTTTGCTTCCTGAGCTTTCACAAGAGCAAGAAGGCTATCCACATAACTTTTTTCAAGGGTGTCTAAAAGTATGGAATTTTGAAGAGCAATTGAGATTGTATTTAAATAGGTATCAAAAAGTTCCATTTTTTTGAAAAAAGAAGCTATACTATTTCTGTTTCCTATCATGAATGCTCCAAAGGGTTCCATTTTACTCGTCCGTAAAAGACCAATACACACTTCTTTAATTTCTCCTTCTGGATATTCCATAATTTGAGGATTTCTCTTGTCTTTTAATTTACTGAAAAAAGGATGATAAAAATCTAGATTCATTTCATTTTCCATAAAGCCATCAAAACCGCTCAGATATTTTACAACCAGGTTATCGGGTGATTCTTCCTGGTTAAAAAGAAGAGCAACATCTTGAACAGAAAATATTTTCTGAGCACCATCAATAATTCCCTCGCAGATTTTCTCAAAATCAAGTTCTTCATTCAGAGAGTTGCTGATTTTGTGAAGTTCTGAAAGTATATGCAGTTTTTCTTCAAGCTCTTTATCGACTTCATCTTTGGCTATTTTAAGCTTCTCATGGGCAATCTGTAATTCTTGATTTGCACGCTTTAAATCTTCAAGTAATCTTTTATTTTCCCTTAGAAGTTTCCTTTTTGTTAGAGCATTTTTAACCACCATTTTAATCTGTTCTGCTTTAAAAGGTTTGAGGATATAGTCATAGGCTCCCATCTTTACCGCATCTATAGATGTTTCAAGGGAGGCAAATGCAGTCATCATAATCACCTGCACATCTTCATCAAGAGCTTTGGCTGCCTTAAGAACTTCTACTCCTGAAATATCAGGGAGTTTTATATCTTGCAATATGCAATCCGGACCAAACCATTCAAGCATCTTTATAGCATCTTCACCGTTATAAGCTATCCTTATTTCATAGTCAGGAGAGTCCTGAGAAAGTAGTTTGGAGAGGAAAAGAACAAGTGCTTCCTCATCATCTACTATTAAAATTTTATATTTCTCTAACATTTTTATATATTTATTATAAAAATTTTAAGTTAAAAAACTCAAAGAGGAAGATAAACTTTAAAAATAGTGCCTTTACCATAATCAGACTCAACTTCTATCTTACCACCATGGTCTTCAATAATTTTATGGACAATAGCAAGTCCCAGTCCCGAACCACCTTTTTTAGTGGAGAAAAACGGCTCAAATATGTTATGAACATATTCCTCTCTTATACTTTTACCATTATCTTTACACCAGAAAATAGCACTGCTCCCCATCTTTTTAACTCCAAGTTCTACCTCTCCATCTTTATCTATAGCATCTATCGCATTTCTGACGAGATTCAAAACAACTTCTTTGAACTGATCAGGATCAAGATATACCATCAATTCTCTTGTATCAAAAGCGGTTTTTAGTTTTATATCTTTCCCTATTATTTCCGGAGTTAAAAGTGTTACACACTCATTGAGTATTTCAAGAATATTAACAGGTAACTTATTCAAAGGTTTCCTGCTTGCAAAAGTGAGAAGATTTTTTATAAGTCTATCAAGCCTATAAATTTCTTTTAAAATCATGTCCATGTAACCTTTTGTGTTATCATCAGGTGGTAGTTTTTCGCTAACAAATTCTATGCCCGTGGAAATGCTCGCAAGGGGATTTTTAATTTCATGAGCCATATAGGCTGCAATTTTACCTATCGCAGAAAGCCTCTCGCTTCTTCTGAGTTGTTCCTCAAGTTTGGCAACTTCTCTTATATCTTCCACCATGAGTATAATTCCACTTATCACATTGTCAGATGTGTAAATGAAACTGGATGTAACAGCCATAGGAACACTTTCTCCTTCAACATTGACAAGGAATTTTTCCTTGAAAAGAATTTTTCTATTTGTAAAGGAATCTTCTATTTTGCAATAAAATCCTTCCTCGTGATTGCATAGAATCTTACACACCTTTTTCCCTAACATCTCCTTTAAATCTCTTTTAAGGAGCAATACCATTCCTTCATTGACTCTTTTAATTTTTAAATCATTATCAATCACAACAATACCTATAGGCAAGTTTCTTAGTATCATCTCGTTAAACTTTGACTCTTCTTCTAAAAAAGAGATAATTTCTTCTTTTTCTTCTTTATCAAGCCTTTCCTGAATAAAAAGTGAAATCTGCTCAGCGAGAATCTCAAGAAAAGTGATATCATCATCAGAGAAGGCATAAGGTCTTGATGATGAGACTACAAGTATTCCCAAAAACCCTTTTAGACTTTTTAAGGGTATAGCAACTTCTGATTTTATTTCGTCGGATACCTTAACATAAAATGGATCTTTACTAACATCAGGAGAATAAACACTCTCTCCCTTTTTGTAAGCAAGTCCCGAAAGTCCTTCTTCTCCTATTTTCAGTTTCACATTTAAATCTTTGTATTTTTCGGACCCCCATGCAGAAATTAATTTTAAATAGTCGTCTTCTCTAAGAAGTATACCTACAAAGGAGTAACCAAGATTTTCTTTTATCAGGTTACATATTTCATCAAAATATTCTCTCAAAGAAAAAGAACTTACTTCAGCCTGAAGTAATTTTTTTAAAGTTGAAAGTAATTCAGAATTTCTCTGGAAATTTTCAATTTTTGAAAGCATGTTCAGGTAACCACCAAGGGTATCTTTGAGTATATAAACGCGATGGAATTTTTTGGGCCTAAGTACAGATATAACCACAGAACCTTCTCCCCTTTTAAAAAACATTGTAATTCTCTCTTCTGAAAATTCATCTTTTATATCCAGGTCCAAAAAAGAAGAAGCAATTTCTGTGTTTTCAGGGAAAGAAGCAATTATATCCCATTTCCCAACCTTTTCATTAATTATAAAACTTCTTTCACTGTTGAAAATTTCATTTAAAATTTTACATAAATCCTTGTATATTTCCTTAGTTTTTTTATCTTTATGGATTCCTTCTATAAAATATCCAAAGATTTTCCTGTGAATTGAGCCAATTTCTTTTCTAATTTCTCTTGTGAGAAAATTATCTAAAAAATTTAGTAAGTTCTCTATGTGCTCAATTTCTTGGTCAGAGTAAAAATTCTTTGATGAAAGGACAAAAAATCCCTTCAGCTTTTTTAAAGAAAATACATAAAAATTAAAACTCTCAGTTGGAAAACAACCACTCAATACCTTTTCAGATTTTTCTTTAAGTAAATTTTGAAAATCCTCTTTCCCCTCTCCTATCCATAAATCTATATTTTCATAATTTATTCCACCTCCAGAAAATCCATACTCTTTTATCAACAGATTAATGAATTCTTTACATTCTTCTTTAATGTTTTTATTCTTAAATATTTCAGGAATCTTATGAATAATTTCAATCCCCTTTTTCTCTCTCAAAACATCTTGATAAATATAAAGATTTTTAACTATAAATAATAGCCACCTACCTATTTTTTCAATTGTATTTATATCTTCTTTGCTAAATGCATTTTCTTTTTCAGACCCAACACCTATGGTACCATAAACCATACGGTCATCTTTTATAGGAGTTACTAATTCGGACTTTTCATAGGGAGATGATCTGTAATAGTGAACTATCTCTTCCACATTTGGGGCATAGAAGGTCGTTCCGAATTCTATCACCTTTCCTGTTAAACCCTCTCCCACATCAAAAATATGCTTTTTAAAATCGTCCTTGCGAAAAGGTGGTCTTACACTAAGTGCCATTCGTCTGTAAACTCTTTCTCTTTCACTGTAAAGAAATATTGTAACTTTGCCTGCTCCCATCTGGTGTAAAATAAAGTCTGACGCTTTACTCAATATTGTATTTATATCTGAGACTTGAGAAATATCAGCAAAAAATTGCATCAGGTAATAAGGAGAAATAATGCTTTTTTTTCTTTCTATAAATAGAACTTTGGTGTTATCCATAAACTTTAAAACCTTATAATCCAGTTTTTTATTAAGTTCTCTGATGTCTGAAGTTTCTTTTTCCTGGTAAAGAGAGATGAGAAACTCCTTAAGCCTGTTATCATTATTAAGGAAAAATTCCTTTATAAAACTGTTCCCTTTTTCATTTGCATATATCAGAGCACCATCAGAATTGAAAACTACAATTGGTTTTGGAATACTTTCAATTAAAAGTAAAGAAAAGTTGCTAAAATTTTTCATTTTTTAATCTCTCTATTCTTTCCTTTGTTTCTTTATTATCAGGGTCTTTTTCAAGAATTTTCAAGTAAATCTCTTCTGCTTTTTCATGCTCATTAACTGTCTCATAGAGAATTCCCAGATGGTAAAGGGCATCTATATTGTCTTTATCTGTTTTTAGGATTTTTTTTAAAATTTTCTCTGCTTCTTTATAATTCTGGGAAAATAAAAGAATCTTCGCCTGATCAATTAATTCCTGTATGTTTTCTTTTGCATTCATAGATCTCTAAATTTATCTATGTCTTCTTTTTTACCAAGAAGCACAATAACATCTCCTTTTAAAATTTCTTCATCAGCAGATGGAGCAATAAAGACCTTCTCATCTACTGATGTTTTTCCATCATCTTTCACCACAGGAAACTTTCTTTTGATGGCAATTATGTAAACTCCATATTTTGTTCTTAATTTAGTATCTCTTATAATTTTACCTTCCATAAACTTAGGAATAACTCTTTCGAGAATTGAATACTCGGGTGAGAGGTCTATCACTTCGAATATATGGGGTGAATATATACTCTCTGCCAGTCTGTGTGCTATTTCCTGTTCAGGGAAGATTACTCTATCCACCCCCACTTTTCTGAGAATTTTTGCATGCATCTCACTTCCTGCCTTTGCCATAATCTTTTTTAGTCCTTTATCCTTTAGTATCATACATGTCATAATACTTGATTCTATACTGCTGGTGATACACACTACTACCCCATCTGCATCTTCAACCCCTACTAAGCTTAAAGCCTTCTCATTTGTTGCATCCATTACATAAGTCTTAGACACAAAATCTTTTATTTCTTCCACTTTTGTCTCGTCCCTATCTATTGCCACAACTTCAATCCCTTTATCATTAAGGCTCTTTGCCAAAGCGCTACCAAATCTACCTAATCCTATAATAAAAAAAATCATTTTTGAGAACTTTCATTATAATAGATTAAAATAAATAAGTCAATTCTCATTTATTTTTAAAGAGTAGCATGGCATCTCCATAACTGAGGAATTTATATCCTGTTTTTTTGGCAAGTTCATAAAGTTTTAAAATTTTTTCCTTGCCTCCAAAAGCACAAACAAGCAAAAGAGGTGTTGATTTGGGTAAATGGAAATTGGTAATAAGGGCGTCAACAAATTTAAACTCAAAAGGGGGGTAAATAAAAAGGTCTGTAAAACCACATTTTATACCTGTCAAGGCATAAGATTCGATTGCTCGGACACATGTAGTTCCACAAACAAAAATTTTTTTGTTTTCTTTTCTTGCTTTCTTAATTTCAGAAATAGTGTTATCAGGTATTTCATAGTATTCCTCATCCATTTTATGCATATTTATATATTTTGTTTTTACAGGAGTAAATGTTCCTACTCCTATTTTCAAATTTATATACTTTATTTTGATACCTTTGTTTTCCAGTTTTTTTAAAACTTTTTCTGTAAAATGCAAACCTGCAGTAGGAGCTGCAATAGAACCCTCTTTTTGCGCAAAAACAGTTTGATAATAATCTCTGTCTACATCATCAGGTGTTCTCTTTATATAAGGAGGTAAAGGAGGTAAGCCTACGGTATCAAGAAAATCCTTACAATCTGAATTCTGAATTTCAAAGACATACTGCCCTTTTTCTTTAAAACACTTTAAAGTATATTCCTTAACATATAGCTTTTTGCCCTCAGGATTTTTACCTTTTACAAGAGCAGTGAATTTATTTTTACCTATCTGTTCAACAAAGAGTATTTCAATCTTTCCTCCTGTTTCCTTTCTCGCGATTATTCTAGCAGGTATGACCTTTGTATTGTTAAGAATCACTATATCGCCTTTTTTCATATATCTGTAAATAAATTTAAATTTAGTATGTTCTACATAATCATTGTGTATATCTACAACAAGTAATTTTGCCTCATCTCTTTTTTCCAAAGGATATTGAGCCACTAAATTTTCAGGGAGATGGTAATTAAAAGAATCTGTAGAGAGTTTTATTTTCTCTTTTTGATTATAAATCTGTTTGATGATTTTTTCTTTCTGGTTTTTCTTCCTCTTGTATACCAGCCCCAGGGACTCTTTGGGATTTTTCCCTTTGTTCTTCCTTCTCCTCCTCCATGGGGATGGTCTACAGGATTCATTGCAACTCCTCTTACATGAGGTTTCCTACCGAGCCATCTTGTTCTTCCCGCTTTACCTGCCACAACAACCTCATTGTCTACATTGCTAACCCTACCAATAGTTGCTTTACATTTCACATTAATCATCCTTATCTCACCCGAAGGCATCTGAACATGAGCATAACCACCCTCTTTTGAAAGTATAAGAGCTGATGTACCTGCGGCACGGACAAGTTTGCCACCTTTTCCAGGAATCAGCTCTATGTTATGAATTTCAATTCCTTCCGGAATATCTGCAAGAGCTAACACATTACCGGTCTTCAATGGAGCACCTGTTCCTGAAAGAATTTCATCTCCAACTTTTAAACCATGTGGGGCAATTATATATCTTTTCTCTCCGTCTCGATATTGCAGTAAAGCAATCCATGCAGTTCTATTCGGGTCATACTCTATACTTAAAACCTTTGCAGGGATTCCATCTTTGTTTCTTTTAAAGTCTATTATTCTATAAAGTCTTTTATGTCCTCCACCTCTGAATCTCACTGTAATCTTACCCTGGTTGTTTCTACCACCTGTTTTCTTGAGAGGAACCACAAGTGATTTTTCAGGTTTCTTTTTTGTGAGCTCTGAAAAATTAACCGAACTCATAAACCTTCTTGAAGGTGTGACAGGTTTGTATTTTTTAACTCCCATTTTTATGCTCCTTCAAAGATTGGGATTCTATCGCCCTCTTTTAATTTTACATAAGCTTTTTTCCACGAAGAGGTATAACCAAATTTTCTTGTTCTAAGTCTTCTTCTTTTGGGCCTTACATTTATAATCTTAACATCAGTCACTTTAACCTTAAATAAGTCCTCCACAGCTTTTTTTATTTCGGGTTTAGTGGCATACATAGCAACTTTAAATGCATATTGATTACAGGTATCTTTAAGATTAACACTTTTTTCCGTGACTATCGGTTCAATGATTATATCTCTTGAATCTTTCATTTTTTACTCCCCTGAATTTTTATATACTGTTCAAGTCCTTCTTTTGTAAAAAGAATATAATGAGAGTTTAAGACCTCATAAGCATTTAAATCTTTACCCAATATAATTTTTGCTTTATCAATATTCCTAAAAGACAAAAACGAAGATTTATCTATACTATGAGTGGCAACAAGAACCTTTTTACCATAAATTCCGATCTTCTCAAAAAGGTTTATAGCTTCTTTTGTTTTTCCGTTCTCAAACTTAATGTCCTCAATAATCATAATTCTGCCTTCCTTTGCCCTGTCAGAAAGCGCCTGTTTTGTTGCAAGTCTTCGTGCCTTCCTCGGGATATGATAATGGTGTTTTCTGGGTTTTGGACCAAAAGTAACTCCTCCCTTCCTCCATATTGGAGACCTTATGGACCCGTGTCTGGCCCTTCCAGTATGTTTTTGGGGCCAGGGTTTTCTACCACCTCCTCTCACCTCTCCTCTTGTTCTGGCAGATACTGTCCCGGCTCTCTGATTTGCAAGATACATTCTAACATATTCCCACAAAAGGTGTATGTTGGGTTCACAACCAAAAATATCTTCTTTTAAATCTATCTCTCCTATTTTTTCTCCCTGTGAATTGAATAAAGGTGCTTTTATTGCCATATCTTACAGTTTCCTCCTTTTTGCTTTCCGTATTACAACAAAGGAACCAGCAGTCCCAGGGACAGACCCTCTAAGCAGTATAACTTCCTTATCTTTATCTATTTTTATAACCTCCAGATTGTGAATGGTTATTCTCTCGTTTCCATAATGCCCTGCCATTTTTTTACCTTTCCAGACCCTTCCAGGGTCTGTAGTCTGGCCTATTGAACCGGGTCTTCTCTTAAACATTGAACCATGAGAAGAAGGTCCACCTGAGAAACCCCATCTTTTAATAACACCAGTAAACCCTCTGCCTTTGGTTTTCCCAATTACATCAACCTTCTCACCTGTCTGAAAAATTTTCTCAACATCAACTTTTTCACCGGGTTTGGAGTCAACAGAACCTGCAGTCCTTAATTCCAGAACAAATTTTGCAGGATAAAATTCTTTATCACCAAAAATCTTTTTAAAGACACCAAGCGTGGGTTTGTTCAGTCTTTTTGCCTTTACATTACCATAGCAGAGTCTGACTGCATCATAACCATCATTTTCTTTAGATTTCAGTTCCAGAACATAACACTCAGAAAAATCCAGAACTGTCACAGGCACCACATTTCCTTTCTCATCAAAAATCTGCGTCATCCCAAGCTTCTTGGCAATCAATCCTATCATTTATACCACCTTTATAATCACATCAACCCCTGCAGGTATTTCTACCCTTGATAACTTATCAATTGTATCAGGAGTGGGGCTTTTTATCTCTATTAACCTCTTGTGAATTTTAATCTCAAACTGCTCTCGAGACCTCTTGTCAATATGTGGGGATCTGATCACTGTAATCAAAGTTCTTCTTGTTGGTAGAGGGATGGGTCCAGATATTCTTGCTCCTGTCATCCGGGCAGTCATAGCTACTCTTCTTGCAGATTTATCCAGCAATCTGGGATCAAAAGCCTGTAATTTTATCCTTATTTTCTGTTCCATTTATTCTATTATATGGGTAACCACACCAGCACCGACAGTCTTACCACCTTCTCTTATTGCAAATCTTAATTCTTTTTCAAGAGCTACAGGATACATAAGTTCCACATCCAGATTCACATGGTCACCAGGCATAACCATCTCTCTACCTTCAGGAAGTTTTATAGAACCTGTAACATCGGTTGTCCTGAAATAGAACTGTGGTCTATAACCGTTGAAGAAAGGAGTATGCCTTCCACCTTCTTCTTTTGTAAGAACATAAACTTCTGCTTTAAATTTAGTATGGGGTGTAATTGAGTTGGGCGCAGCAATAACCATTCCTCTTTCTACTTCATCTTTGCCAATTCCTCTTAAAAGAAGCCCAACATTGTCTCCTGCAATAGCTTCGTCCAGTGTTTTCCTAAACATCTCAATGCTTGTAACCACTGTTTTTTTTGTAGGTCCAAACCCAACTATCTCAACTTCAGCACCTGCATTAATCTTTCCTCTTTCCACTCTACCTGTCACTACAGTTCCTCTACCAGTTATTGAAAAAATATCCTCCATTGCAAGCAGGAAAGGTTTGTCAATCTCTCTTTTTGGTTCGGGTATATAACTATCCATTGCATCAAGAAGTTCCCATATGGGACCACAATTTTTACATTCTCTCTCTCCACAGCCACATTGTAGAGATTTCAAAGCACTACCCTTTATCACAGGCACATCATCTCCAGGAAACTCATACTTATTCAAAAGGTCTCTAACTTCCATTTCAACCAATTCAACAAGTTCAGGGTCATCAACAGCATCTGTTTTATTAACAAATATAAGTATATAGGGAACATTAACCTGCCTTGCGAGAAGGGTGTGCTCTCTTGTTTGAGGCATCACACTATCGGTAGCAGCAACTACCAGTATTGAACCATCCATTTGTGCAGCACCGGTAATCATGTTTTTAACATAATCATGATGCCCCGGACAGTCAATATGGGCATAATGTCTTTTTTCGGTTTCATATTCAATATGTGCCAGGTTGACGGTCAAAATTTTGGTTTCATCTCTCCTGAAAAGTTTTGCATCAGCTTTTGCAACTTCATCATAGGATCTCTCTTGAGCAAGCCCCTTTGTAGAAAGAACTTTTGTGATAGCAGATGTAAGAGTTGTTTTCCCGTGATCTATATGTCCTATGGTCCCCACATTGACATGGGGCTTTGTCCTTTCAAACTTTTGTTTCGCCATCTTTACACCTCCTTAAATCATTATTTTTTTCTTTATTTCCTCAGGGACAGGAGCAAAGTGGGACACTTCCATCCAGAAATTACCCTTTCCCTGAGTCAATGACCTTAAAATAGTTGCATAACCAAAAATTTCTCTCAGGGGTATTTTTGCTGAAACCCTTTGAATAAAGTCAGAAACTTTTGTAATTCTTTTTAAAGAAGCGTTTCTTGTCCCAAGGTCACCAACTACATTACCCACAAACTCTGAAGGAACCGTAATTTCTATTTTTACCACAGGTTCAAGAAGAACTGGTTTTCCTTTTATAAGAGCCTCTCTCAAAGCTTCCTGAATCGCATTGCCAAGACCAAGAGGAGTTACATTACTTCCCTTTGAAAGTTTATGAAACTCAATTCCCACATCAGTTATTGGATAACCTGCAAGAGGTCCAAATAAAAGAATTGTATTTACAGACTCATGCACCACTTTTTTAAAATCATCAGGAATATCTGCAGGTGTTTCCACATAATTACCTTTCTGGGGATTAGGATAAACACCAATTTCAGCTTCACCAAAATGATGAAAATCTCCCATTATTTTTGAGAACTTATGATACCCATTTGCTGGAGTAGAAATAGTTTCTCTATAAGCAACCTGTGGTTTACCAGATCTGACCTCCACACCAAAATCTCTTTTAAGCCTATCGAGTAATATATCAAGTTGAAGTTCCCCCATACCACTGAGCACAAACTGCCCTGTTTCCTCATCCTTTTTAACCCTGAATGTTGGGTCCTCTTCAAGCATAAAAGCAAGGCATTCCTCGAGTTTTGGAAGTTCTCTTATACTCTTTGGTTCTATTGCGATTGATACAACAGGTTCTGGAAAAAGCATTTCCTCATAAAGAATAGGGTTGTCAATATCACAAAAAGTGTCTCCTGTCTTAACTCTTTTTGCACCCACTATTCCAACTATCTCACCTGCTGTAGCCTCTTGAAGAGCGTTTCTTCTATTAGCATGCAGGAGATAAAGCCTCTGTATTCTGAATATCTCTCCACTTGCAGAATTTGTTATTTTCTGCCCCGGTTTAATCTTGCCAGAATAAATTCTGGTATAGAAAAGCTTGCCGAGTTTTTTATCTATCTGAATTTTAAAAACAACACCACTGAAAGGTTCTTCATCTAAGGGCTTTCTTTCAACTGTCTCCCTTGTCCCGGGAATTTTACCCATTATCACACTCTTTTTATCCAGGGGTGAGGGCAAATAATCACATATCGCATCAATCAGGCATTGAATTCCTTTATTTTTCAGGGCAGACCCTATAAAAACAGGGACTATTTTACCCTCAATAACTCCTTTTCTTATTATATCTTTAACCTTTTTAATCTCTATGTCCTTTTTCTCAATATATTTTTCTGCGAGTTCATCATCAAGTTCACTTAAAGAAAAGAAAAGTTCTTCTCTCCATGTTCCCATTTCCTCTTCATCAGATTCTTCTTCTCTATATTTTTCTCCGATTTCATCCACATCCCATATAAGCTTTCTCCCTGTTAAAAGGTCGATTACCCCTTTAAATTCCTCTTCAATACCAAGAGGCAACTGCATTAACACTGTATTAACCGCAAATTTTTTTTCAATTTCTTTCAAAACCCTGAAACAGTCAGCTCCTATTCTGTCCATCTTATTTATAAAAACCATTCTTGGCACATCAAACTTATCTGCCTGTCTCCATATTGTCTCAGACTGAGGCTCAACTCCACCCACTGCACAAAAAATAACCACAAGTCCATCAAGAATTCTAAGAGACCTCTCAACTTCTGCAGTAAAATCAACATGCCCGGGAGTGTCTATTATATTTATTCTGTATTCTTTCCAGTAACAGGAAGTTGCAGCAGACCATATTGTAATACCTCGCTCCTTTTCTTGCTGTAACCAATCCATAGTCGCAGTCCCCTCATCTACCTCACCTATCCTATGAATTTTACCTGTATAAAAGAGTATTCTTTCCGTTGTTGTAGTTTTGCCCGCATCTATATGAGCTGCAAATCCTATATTTCTTATTTTCTCCTTATTCATCCAATTACCATCTGAAATGAGCAAAAGCTCTGTTCGCTTCAGCCATCTTATGGGTATTTTCTCTGATCTTTATAGCCTTGCCTTCGTTCTTTGAAGCATCAATAAATTCTTTTGCAAGTTTTCCCATCATTGTTTTTTCAGGTCTTTCTTTTGCCGCTTTTATTAACCACTTTATAGCAAGAGATAATTGTCTTCTTGATCTAACTTCAACAGGAACCTGATAGGTTGCACCACCAACTCTTCGGGGACGCACTTCAAGTTTTGGTTTGACATTTTCTATTGCTTTCTCAAAAACTTTAAAACCATCTTCACCGGTAATTTCTTTTATTTTATCAAGGGCTTTGTAAAATATCTTTATAGAAAGGCTTTTCTTTCCACCTTGCATAAGGTTGTTTATAAATTTCATCACTACAACAGAATTGTACTTTGGGTCAGGAAAAACTGTTCTCACAGGGGCTTTTCTTCTTCGCATTATTAACCTCCTTTCTTTATCCTCTTTGTTCCATATTTACTCCTGCTTTGCTTTCTACCTTCAACGCCTGCACAATCAAATTTACCTCTGACCACATGATACTTTACACCGGGAAGGTCCTTAACTCTACCGCCCCTGACAAGGACTACAGAGTGCTCCTGTAAATTGTGTCCTTCACCAGGAATATAGGCAATAACTTCTCTTCCATTTGAGAGCCTGACTTTGGAAACTTTTCTAAGAGCAGAGTTAGGCTTTTTAGGAGTAGTTGTATACACTCTTATACACACTCCTCTTCTCTGAGGGCAAGAGTCCAGAGCCGGTGATTTAGATTTTTTAAGTTTCGGCTTTCTTCCGTGCTTAATTAATTGATTAATTGTCGGCATAATCTACCCCTTTTATCTTTTAAAAACTCCATTTTATCTTTTTAAATTTTTAAAGTGTTTTAATTTTAATCGATTTGTTACAAATTTGTCAATTTGACATAGTTTTATCTTTTACCTTATCATTTATACACTTTTATTTATCGCGGGGTGGAGCAGCCTGGTAGCTCGTGGGGCTCATAACCCCAAGGTCGCGGGTTCAAATCCCGCCCCCGCTATTTTTATGAATAATTATGGCTCTTGAAATTCTGAGAGATGGTGAATTTGAAGAAAAAGTGGTAAAAGCAAACACACCTGTAGTTATAGACCTATGGGCGGAATGGTGTCATCCATGTAAAATGATAGAACCCCATGTAAAAGAACTTGCGCAAAAATACTCAGACAAAATAAAAGTCTATAAGCTCAATGTTGACGAAAATCCTCAAACACCTTCCAGATTTTCTGTAATGAGCATTCCTACTCTATTGTTCTTTAAAAATGGTAAAGAAGTAGGTAGAATAATAGGAGCGGTTCCAAAACATCACATAGAAGAAAAAATTAAAGAAATTCTTGAAACTTGATTATAAAAAAGAGATAGATATTCTTTGTTCTCTTTTGCAAATTGATCTACAGGATAGATTAAAGTATATAGAGCATCTAAAAAAAATGCTCGATTGGTTCAATGTTCTGGATGAGATTGACATTGAACATTATAAACCATTCATACAATCAGGTTTTCATAAATTATCTTTAAGAGAAGACAAAATATCAGAATTCAAAGAATATAATAAAATTATAGAAAATTTTCCTGAAAAAATAGACAGATTTTTAAAAGCCTT
>FWPU01005620.1_pt1 | contig 26762 bp, 24 predicted proteins | sample 2228361 | NCBI WGS metagenome assembly FWPU01 (sample SAMEA103939777, study PRJEB20133) | metagenome
TCGACTCCCCCAGGTTCGAGCCCCACGAGCCCGGCCCCCGAGTTGAGCGGCGACATTCGGATCGACGGCTCGAGCACCGTCTACCCGATCAGCGAGGCGATCGCCGAGGAGTTCCAGACCGCCCATCCGAAGGTTCGCGTCAGCGTCGCCTTCTCGGGCACCGGCGGCGGCTTCAAGAAGTTCTGCAACGGCGAGACCGACGCGAACGACGCCTCCCGGCCGATCAAGAAGGAAGAGGCGGAAACCTGCCAGACGAACGGCATCGAGCCCGTCGAGCTCAAGGTCGCCATCGATGCCCTGTCGGTCGTCGTCAACGCGGAGAACGACTGGGCGACGTGCATGACCGTCGAGGAGCTGAAGAAGCTCTGGGATCAGGGCAGCACGGTGAAGCGCTGGAACGAGATCCGGCCCGACTGGCCAGACGCCGAAATCAAGCTCTTCGGGCCCGGCGCCGACTCCGGCACCTTCGACTACTTCACCGAGGTCATCAACGGTGAGGCCCAGCGAAGCCGATCCGACTACACCCAGTCGGAGGACGACAACACCCTCGTCCTCGGCATCGAAGGCGACAAGTACGCCCTCGGCTACTTCGGCTACGCCTACTTCGTCGAGAACCAGGGCCGACTGAAGGACGTCGCCATCGACAGCGGCAACGGCTGCGTCGAGGCGAGCCCGGAGAACGTGAACAACGGGACCTACACGCCCCTTTCCCGGCCCCTCTTCGTCTACCCATCGAAGACCGCCCTCGCTCGACCCGAAGTCGCCGAGTTCTTCCGGTTCTATCTCGAGAACGTCAGCCAGCTGGTGGGCGACATCGGCTACATCGCCCTCCCGGACGACCAGCTCGCGGCCTCGAAGAGCGCCCTCGAAGCCGCTCTCCCCTGAGTCCGACGAACCCACCCCCCCTCCTCCTCCTCCTCCTCCGAGCGGGATGTGGCACCGGCCCGACGGCTCCGGTCGGGCTGGTGCCCTCCGCTCTTCGGCCCCGCTGTCCCGCGAGACGGCCCTCGCCCGATGGTCGTCTCGACCCGACTACGCTACCCTCAGCCCGAGGAAACGCTGGTGAGGAGCGAAGCCTACCCCGTGTCACCTGAGCCCGACGAAGGATGACCCGCACCCAGCCCGCCACCTCCGCCACCACGAGCCTCCGCCGGCGCCGCCGCGCCTCGGAGCGGGTCATCGAGACCTTCCTCTTCCTCGCCGCCCTCGTCGGCGTCGTGACGACGATCGGCATCATCGTCGTCCTCGCCATCGAGACGGTTCGGTTCTTCCAGCAGGTCAGCATCGTCGAGTACCTGACCGGAACCGAGTGGTCGGCCCTCATCAAACCGAACAAGTGGGGCGTCATCCCCCTCGTCGTCAGCACCCTCATGATCGCCTCCATCGCCCTCGCCATCGGCATCCCCCTTGGGCTCCTCGGGGCGATCTATCTGGCCGAGTACGCCTCGGCCCGGACCCGAACCCTCGTCAAGCCCCTCCTCGAGCTCATCGCCGGCATCCCGACGATCGTCCTCGGCTTCTTCGCCATCAACTTCCTCGCCCCGAACATCCTGAAACCCCTCATCCCGGGAATCGGCACCTTCAGCGCCCTCGCCGCCGGGATCGTCGTCGGCATCCTCGTCACGCCCCTCATCGCCTCCCTCTCCGAGGACGCCATGCGGGCCGTGCCCCGGAGCCTCCGCGAGGGCGCCTTCGCCATGGGGGCGACCCGCTTCGAGGTCATTCGACGCGTCGTCCTCCCAGCCGCCCTGTCGGGGATCATGGCCTCGATCATCCTGGCGATGAGCCGCGCCGTCGGCGAGACGATGGCCGTCGTCCTCGCCGCCGGGACCGCGCCCATCCTCACCTTCGACCCTCGCGACTCGGTCCAGACGATGACGGCCTTCATCGTCCAGATCAGCCTCGGCGATACACCGGCCGACTCGATCCAGTTCAAGGCCCTCTTCGCCGTCGGGGCGACCCTCTTCCTCATCACCCTCGCCTTGAACCTCCTGAGCAACTGGTTCGTGGCCCGCTTCCGGAACGTCTACGAGTGAGCGAGCGAGCCCACCCCTACCGCCGAGCCCGCCGCCTGGACCGACGAACCCGGCACTCGGACCGACGAACCCGGCACTCGGACCGACGAACCCACCGCCCGGACCACCGAGCCTGCCAGTGACCACCCGCGCCGCCCCAACGATCCCATCCGTCCCCGGCTTCCCCGCCGCCCGCTTCGAGCCGAACCTCATGCGGCGGAAGCTGAACGGGACGATCTTCTACGGCCTCTGCGTCACGGCCATCGGCCTGACGATGCTGACCCTCGTCATCCTCCTCGCCGACGTCGTCACCCGGGGCCTGCCGATGCTCCGGCCCGAGTTCCTGACCGGCGTGCCGTCCCGCTTCCCCGAGCGAGCGGGGATCCTGCCGGCCATCGTCGGCTCCATCGAGATGGGGCTCCTCGTTGCTGCCTTCACCTTCCCGACCGGCGTCGCTGCCGCCATCTTCCTCGAGGAGTACGCCCCTGACACCTGGTGGAGCCGGGCCCTCCGGACGAACATCGCCAACCTCGCCGGGGTCCCCTCGATCATCTACGGGATCTTCGGCCTTGCCCTCTTCGCCCGAGCCCTGGGCCTCGGCTTCACCCTCCTCGCCGGGGCCCTGACGATGTCCCTCCTCATCCTCCCCGTCGTCATCATCGCCTCGATGGAAGCGCTCCGGGCCGTCCCCGACTCCCAGCGCGAGGCGGCCTACGCCCTCGGCGCCACCCGCTGGCAGATGGTCTGGGGTGCCGTCCTGCCGACGGCGGCGCCCGGGATCCTGACCGGGATCATCCTGGCCATGGCCCGCGCCCTCGGTGAGGCCGCTCCCCTCCTCCTCGTCGGAGCCGTCGTCTTCGTCACCTACCTGCCGAGCCCGATCGAGGGCGGCTACACGGTCCTGCCGATCCAGATCTTCCAGTGGGCGGCCCGACCCCAGGAGGGCTTCCAGATGATCTCCGCCTCGGCGATCATCGTCCTCCTCGTCGTCCTCTTCGTCCTCAACGCCCTCGCCCTCATCGTCCGGGCCCGCCTGACGAGGCACATCGCATGGTAGAGGAGAGCCAGCCCGTGACCGCCGCCCCTGGTGTGACCGACCCCGCCACGGCCACGCCCGCCCCCGATGCGCTCGCCACCCCCACCACAGCCGGTCGCCGGGACGGCCCCGCCCCCCTCATCCACATCGAGACCCACGCCCGGTCGAGCGCGACGAGCCCCCGCCCGAAGGAGCCCGCCCTCGAGCTCCGAGGCGTCTCCTGCTGGTACGGCTCCTTCCGGGCTGTCAAGGACGTCAGCCTGACGATCGCCAAGCGCGAGGTCACCGCCCTCATCGGCCCCTCGGGCTGCGGCAAGTCGACCCTCCTCCGGACCTTCAACCGGATGAACGACCTCATCCCCGGCTTCCGGGTCGAGGGCGAGGTCCGCTTCGAGGGCCGGAACATCTACGACCGCGACGTCGACCCCGTCGAGATCCGCCGCCGGATCGGGATGGTCTTCCAAAAGCCGAACCCCTTCCCGAAGTCCGTCTACGAGAACGTCGCCTTCGGGCCCCGAGTGAACGGCTACCGGGGCAACCTCGACGAGCTCGTCGAGGCCTGCCTCCGCAAGGCCGCCCTCTGGGATGAGGTGAAGGACAAGCTCCACCAGTCGGGCCTCGCCCTCTCCGGCGGCCAGCAACAGCGCCTCTGCATCGCCCGCGCCATCGCCGTCCAGCCCGAGGTCATCCTCATGGACGAGCCCGCCTCGGCCCTCGACCCGCGCTCGACCCTCCAGATCGAGGAGCTCATGGCCGAGCTCAAGGAGGAGTACACGATCATCGTCGTGACCCACAACATGCAGCAGGCCGCGCGGGCCTCGGACACGACGATCTTCATGACCATGGACGACGACCGGGCGGGTTACGTCGTCGAGCAAGGCGATACGATCGAGATCTTCACGAACCCGAAGCACCGCCTGACCGAAGACTACGTCTCCGGGCGGTTCGGCTGAGCGGAGGCGGGACGATGGACGAGAACCTCCAGCCCACCGGCACGACCGGCGCCGCTAGCGTCCCCGACGCCCCGGCGGTCGACGATCCGCCCGTCGGCGCCCCGAACGACCCCACCGGCGGAACCGACGAGGCGACCCTCCGCCTCCTGGCCCAGATCGAGGGCGACCTTCCCGTCCCGCCCGCCCCCACCCCCCGGAGCGCCCTCGATCGCGAGGAGCAGCAGATCAAGGCCGAGGTCCTCCGGATGGGCACCCTCGTCGAGGAGGCCATCCGCCGCGCCGGCCGAGCCCTCGAAGCCCACGACGCCGAGGCCGCCCGGGAGGTCATCCGGGCCGACGCCGCCGTGAACGAGGCCCAGCGGGCGATCACGAAGCTCATCGTCGCCACCATCGCCACCCAGCAGCCGGTGGCGCGAGACCTTCGCTACCTCCTCACCCTCGACCACGTCACCTACGAGCTCGAGCGGATCGGCGACCACGCCGCCTCGGTTGCGAAGCAGGTCATCAAGCTCGCCCCCGAGCCACCCCTCAAGCGCTACGTCCACCTGCCCGAGATGGCCGAGCGGGCGGCGAACTTCGTCCACGGCATCCTCCGGGCCCTCGTCGACCAGGACGCCGACCGGGCTCGGGAGGTCGCCGCCGAGGACGACGCCATCGACCACCTCTACCACGCCACCTTCGACGAGGTCGTCGAGCTCATGCGTCGTGACCCGGCGAACGTCGAGCGGGGAACCCGGATCATCATCGCCTCCCACTATCTCGAGCGGATCGGGGACCGGGCGACGAACATCGCCGAGGACGTCGTCTACCTCGTCACGGGGCAGGTCGAGGACCTCAACCCGTGACCAACGGGACGAGGCGCCCGACCCTCGACACCGAGGGCGCTGCCCCGACGAACCCCGCCGGGGAGCGCCCGATCCGAGTCCTCTTCGTCTGCACTGGGAACTCCGCCCGGAGCATCCTCGCCGAAGCACTCTTGCGCCGGCTCGGCGGACCCGACTTCGAGGCCCACTCGGCGGGCACCGAGCCGAAGGGGATCCACCCCCTCACCCAGCGGGTCCTCGAAGAAGCCCGGATCCCCACGGCGGGGCTTCGGAGCAAGTCCGTCACCGAGTACCTCGGGCAGCCCTTCGACTACGTCGTCACCGTCTGCGACCGGGCCCGGCAGGCCTGCCCGATCTTCCCGGGCGAGCACGAGTCGCTCCACTGGGGCTACGACGACCCGGCCGCCGTCGAGGGCCCCGAAGAGGTCCGCCTCGAAGCCTTTCGAAAGACCCTCACGGCCCTCGGCGAGCGGATCGGGCAGTTCGTGACCGTCGCCCGGCGGGCCCGTCGGGAGGGACGACTCGGGCAAGGGAGGTGAGGCCGACGGCGAGCCCTCGGCAGCCCCGCTCGGTAGCCGAGGGGTTCGTCCCTGGCTCCGAGGCGCCTGGTGCGCGGACGCACCACCGAGGGTAGGATCGCCGCCACCATGCCCGTCGAGCTCCTCCTCGTCCGCCACGCCGACGCCGGCGACCCCGCCGCCTACCCAGGCCCCGACGAGGCCCGCCCCATCTCGGCAAAGGGGCGGCGCCAGGCCGAACGCCTCGGTGCCTTCCTCGCCCAGGTCGGCGTCCGGCCCGACGTCATCGTCACCTCGCCAAAAGCCCGAGCCGAGCAGACGGCCCGGATCATCGCCGAGGCCCTCGCCATGCCCGTCGTCGTCGACGAGCGTCTCGCCTCGGGCTTCGGGACGGCCGAGCTCCTCGAGCTCCTCGCCGCCCATGGCGAGCCGCGGCGGCCGATGCTCGTTGGCCACGACCCCGATTTCAGCGACCTCGCCTCGACTCTCTGTGGCGCGGACGTCGACCTCAAGAAAGGGGCCCTCGCCCGGATCGACTTCGACGGCCCACCGGTGGCCGGCTCGGGCCGCCTCCGCTGGCTCGTCCCGCCCGACCTCCTTCGCGGCCACTGACCACCGTCCTTCTGGGACCACCCTCCGCAGCCCTCCGACGGTTGACAGACCGACCGTCGGTCTGGTATAGAACGTCCTCGACATGACCCCCAGGCGAGCCAACGTCGCCGCCCGTGCGGCGCGCCGCGACGAGTTCATCGAGGCCGGCCGGCGACTCATCCAGACGCGGGGCTACGAGCGCTTCACCGTCGAAGACCTCCTCGCCGAGGTCGGCGCCTCGAAGGGCGCCTTCTACCACTACTTCGACTCCAAGCCCGCCCTCCTCGAGGCCGTCGTCGAGCGCTTCACCGAAGAGATCCTGGCGGCAGCCGCCGTCGTCGTCGCCGACCCCAACCTCCCGGCTGTCGAGAAGCTCCGCCGCTACTTCCGAGCCATTGCCGCTGGCAAGAACGCCGAGCGCGCCTTCCTCGAGGAGCTCCTCCGGGTGTGGTACTCGGACGAGAACGCGATCGTCCGCGAGAAGACACGCCGCCGGACCCTCCACCTCGTGACGCCCCACGTCGGGGCGATCATCCGCCAGGGGATCGCCGAAGGAGCGATGACCCTCGGCGACCCCGACGAGATGGCCCGGGTCGTCCTCGCCGTCATCCTCGACGCCGGCGACGAGGCGAGCGAGCTCTACCTCGCCACCCGCCAGGGCACCGTCGGTCCAGAGCAGGTCCGAGCCCGCCTCGCACCGTACGTCACGGCCGTCGAGCGGATCCTCGGCCTCGACCCCGGCAGCCTCGAGCTCGCCGACGAAGCGACGCTCCGGACCTGGTTCGGATGAGCGACGTCGTCCGTCTCCCTCGCCCGACGCGGTGGTGCACCGACCCGCCGGCGACGGCCCTGGCCTAGACGCCGGACCGGCACGCCCGAGCCGGTCCGGACGCTCCGTCGCTCGCCATCGAACTCGTGTTTCAAAGGAGGCCGACCATGGCCGCAGTCATCGAGATCGAGAAACTGACGAAGTACTACGGGAGGCACCGCGGGATCATCGACGTCGACCTCACCGTCGATGAGGGTGAGGCCTTCGGCTTCCTCGGCCCGAACGGGGCTGGGAAGACGACGACGATCCGCCTCCTCCTCGACCTCATCCGCCCGACCTCGGGCCGGGCGCGGGTCTTCGGGATCGAGACAACCGTCGATCCGGGAGCGATCCACCGCCGGATCGGCTACCTGCCGGGCGAGTTCGCCCTCTACGACAACCTGACCGGCGGCCAGATCCTCACCTACTTCGCGAACCTCCGGGGCGGCGTCGACCGTGCCTACCAGGAGGAACTCATCGCTCGCCTCGACGTCGACCCGAGCCGGAAGTTCCGCGAATACTCTCGGGGGAACAAGCAGAAGATCGGCCTCGTCATCGCCCTCCAGCACCGGCCCGATCTCCTCCTCCTCGACGAGCCGACGGCTGGCCTCGACCCCCTCATCCAACAGGAGTTCTACGCTGTCATCCGCGAGGCGAAGGCCGAAGGGCGGACGGTCTTCCTCTCCTCCCACATCCTCTCCGAGGTCGAGAAGACGTGCGACCGGGTCGGGATCATCCGCGAGGGGCGCCTCGTCCGGGTCGACCGGACCGACGCCCTCCGGGACCTCGCCCACCACACCGTCGAGGTGGTCTTCCACGGGGCACGTCCGCCAGTCGAAGAGTTCGCGGGCCTGCCCGGGGTGAGCGACGTCGTGGCCGAGGATCACCTCATCCGGATGCGGGTCGTCGGGAACATCGGGCCCGTCGTCCGGACGGCGGCAAAGTACGACATCGCCGACTTCGTCAGCCGCGAGCCGTCCCTCGAGGAGATCTTCCTCGCCGAGTACGGCCGGGCGGCCGTGGAGGTGGCAGCCCGATGACGACCCTCGGTCGAACCGCCCCCGGCCCCTCCTTCTGGACTCGCCTCTACGGCTTCGGCAGCGTCTTCGCCAAGACGATCCGCGACTCGCGACGGGCAACCTTCATCGCCGCCGCCTTCCTCGGCCTCGTCTTCCTCGGCGTCAGCAAGGCGATCGTCACCGAGTTCGACACGCCCGAGTCCCGGGCCGAGATCGACGCCCTCATCCGTCAGGTCCCGCCGATCCTCCAGGGCCTGGCGGGGAAGGTCGTGAACGTCGGCACCCTCGGCGGCTACCTCCAGTACAAGTACGGCTTCTTCTTCCCGATCATCATCAGCTTCTGGTCGATCCTCGCCCTTTCCGGAACCCTCGCCGGCGAGGCGACCCGGGGCAGCCTCGAGTTCGTCCTCGCGGCCGCGACGTCGCGGCGGCGGGTCGCCCTCGAAAAGGTCGCCGGGCACGTCCTCATGCTCGCGGTCGCCTGCGCCGTTGCCTTCCTCTCCCTCGCGACCGCTGGGGCGGTCTTCCCCGTCCTCCCGGGCGACGAGATCAGCCCCCTCGCCGCCTTCGGCTACGCCGCCTGGCTCGGGATCGTCGCCCTCTGCGGCGGCGGCCTCGCCTTCGCCCTCGCCCCCTTCGTCGGCCGAGGCGGCGCCGCCGGGATCGCCGGCTTCGTCACCGTCGGCGGCTTCATTCTCTACGGGTACCAGCAGCCCGTCCCCGAGCTCGCGCCCTTCGCAAACCTCACCTGGTGGGGCTGGACCCAGAACCACATCCCCCTCGCCGGGCTCTTCGACTGGCCCGCCGTCGGTCTGGCGGCCCTCGTCGCCATCGGCTTCCTCGCCGCTGGGGTCGAGGCCTTCCAGCGCTGGGACGTCGGGGTGACGGCCCGGATCCCGGGGCCGTCGATGCCGGCACCGCTCCTCGGCCTCTCGGGGCCGCTGGCGCGGGCGACGGGGCAGAACCTGAGCCGGGCCATCGTCTGGGGACTGGGGGTCGGCTTCTTCGGCTTCGTCTTCGGAGCTGCGGCTCGCGGTTTCCTCGATGCCCTCGGCGACTCGCCGCATTTCGTCGAGCTCCTCTCGACGGTCTTCCCGGGCATCGATTACGCGTCGGCAGGAGGCTTCCTCCAGCTCCTCTTCATCGAGCTCGGGGTCGTCTTCGCCGGGCTCGCGGCGGCGACGATCGTGAGCGGCTGGGCCTCCGACGAGACCACGGGCCGTCTGGGGATGCTCCTCGCGACCCCGCTCCTCCGGGTCCGCTGGGCGGTGGCGAACGGGATCGGGATGCTCGTCGACGTCGCGGTCTTCACGACGCTGACGGCGGCGGGGATCGGGATCGGGGTCGCCACGGCGGGTGCCGAAGTGGTGACGCCGGTCGCGGGCTCGCTCGTCCTCGGCGTCTACGCGGCGGCTCTCGTGGGTCTCGGGCTCGCCGTCGGCGGGTTGTTCGGAAGCCGCTACGCGACGCCGGTGGTCGTCCTCTACGTCTTCGGCGCCTGGTTCGTCCAGCTCTTCGGTGAGGTCCTCCACCTCCCCCAGATCGTCCAGGAGTTGGCGCTCACGACCCACCTCGGGCAGACGATGGTCGGGGTCTGGGACTGGCCCGGGACGGCCGCTGCCCTGCTCATCGCGGTGGCGGGGATCGGGATCGGGGCCTGGGGCGTCGCTCGGCGCGACCTCATGGTTTGAGTCGGTGCGGGGAGAGCGCGTCGGGCGGGACGCCGCCGTGCCTGACGCGCTGCCGGCCCGACGGCCGGGTACGATGCGGTCATGTTCGCCTGGCTCTTCTGGGACGACAGCCGGCTCGCCGCCCTCGGCCCCGAGGAGCTCGAGGCCTACATCGAGGAGCTCCGACGGACCGGGCAAGCCCGCCGGCTCCGCGAGATCGCCCGCCGCTTCGTCGAGCGCGGCCGGGGCGCCGACACGATCCGGCTCTTCCGCCCCGAGGAGATCCGAAGCGTCCTCGACGAGATCGAGCGCTCAGAGCGAGCCCGCCAGTTCGTCGACCCCCTCCGGATCAGGATGTACGAGCGCTACCTCCGCGAACGCGAGGGCGCCCGGTGACCGAAGATCCCGCCTGCTACGCCAGCCCCGGCCAGCGACGCCTCCTCGCTCGCCTCTTTGCCAGCGGCCTCCTCGACGGGTTCTTCCTGACCGGCGGGACGTGCCTCGCGGTCTTCTACCTCCACCACCGTCGCTCGGCTGACCTCGACGTCTTCACGGCCAACGACCGCGACCTGACCGAGCTCGCCACGCCGCTCCGGGCGATCCTCCGGCCCCAGAGCGTCCTCGCAGCCACGGCGACCTACTGGTCCGCCGTCGTCGACGAGGTTCGCATCGATCTCGTCGTCGACCCGCTGTCCTCGAAGGGCGCCCGCCCGGTCGTCACCATCGACGGCGTCGACGTCCCCATCGACCGCCTCGACAACATCGGCCCGAACAAGATCGCGGCCCTCGTCTCCCCAGGCGCCGCTCGGGATGCCGTCGACTGCTACCTCCTCTATGGCTCGGAGCCCGACCGCTTCCTCCGTGACTACGGCGAAGCCAGGAACAGAGAAGCCCTCCTCGACGACCACCTCTACGCCCGTGAACGCCTCCTCCTCATCGCCGAGGAGGCGGCTGCGATCGTCGACGAGCTCGCGCCCGACCTCCGGGTCGAGGTCGACTCCTCCGACCTCGCCTCCACCTTCGAGCGCTTCGCCGCCCGGCTCGAACTCCGGACGCCCTGACCTCGGACCCCCGAGGTCTCGACCCTCAGCGGGCGAGGGCGTCGTTCTCGTGGACGAGATGCTGGTCGAACTGGGAGCGGCCGAGGACGAACCAGATGGCGTGGACCGGCGTGTCGCCGATGTTCGCCAGCCGGTGCGGGATCGAGGAGTGGAAGGAGATCGCGTCGCCGGCCTGGAGGACGTACTCCTCGAAGCCGAGGGTGACCTGGAGGACGCCGCTGATGACGTAGCCCCACTCGTGCCCCGGGTGGCGCTGGTAGGCATCCGGTGGCGCCGAGGCCCCACCGACCTCGTAGATGACGTAGAGGAACTCGACCCCGGGCTCCGAGGTCGAGGTCAGGCGCTCCCAGATGACCCCCGAGGCGAGCCGGATCCGCTTCCGCGTCGCCGCTGGCTGGAAGGGTGCCGGCGCCGGGGTCGCGGGCAGGACCGGCCGCCCGATCGCCGCCTCGGCGGCCGGACCGGCGAGGGCCGGCTCCGACGGCTGTCCGACCGGGCTCATCGCGACCCCTCCACTCGGCGCTGCGGCCGCCGCCTCGGAAGGCCGGCGGTCGTTGAAGAGGAGCTCGTCGAGGGAGACGTCGAGCTCGGAGGCAATCGCGTAGAGGGTGCTGACCGACGGGTTGGCCCGCCCCCGCTCGATCTGCGAGATGAGGCTCGACGAGACGCCGAGCCGCCGCGCCAGCTCGCGGACGCTGAGCCGGCGCTCCCGCCGGGCTTCCCGGAGCCGGCTACCGATCTCGGGATGGTCGGGCCGGGCGCTCCGGCCGCGGGCCGAGATTTCCACAGGACCCCTCGTGCATCGAGATTGACCGGGCGACCTCCGCCGCCGGTACGGACGATCGTACCCCGCCGGTGGACCTCGGCGCGCCCGCTCGGGAGCACACCGGCCCGACCACGCGCCCGGCGCGTGCCCGGGAGCACACCCGTCACGTGATCATCCAGCCGCCGTCGACCCGGAGGTCGATCCCGTTCACCGACGGGTTCTCGAGGAGGAACCGGACGGCGTGGACGATGTCGGCCATCCGGACGAGCCGCTTCGTCGGCGTCCGAGCCAGGACGTGGTCGAGGTTCTTCCCTCGCCAGTAGGGGCTGTCGCCGACGATCCCGGGGTGGATCGCGTTGACTCGGATCGGAGCAAGCTCGGTGGCGAGGGTCCGAACCATCCCCGTCACCCCGCCGTTCACCGTCGAGACCGTCGTCGAGCCCGGATAGGGCCGGTCCTTCGCCAGACCACCGAAGAGGACGATGGCACTCTCGGGGCTGAGGCGGTCGACGAGGGCGTGGACGACCTCGGTGTAGCCGACGAGCTTGAGGGTGACGAGCCGGATCGCCCGCTCGATCGAGTAGTTCCGGGCCGTGTTCTCGTCGCGGTCGATCGCCGCCAGGACGAGGTAGCGAACCGGCCCGACCGAGGCGAGGCGCTCGGCGATCGTCGCCGGATCGGCGAGCTCGAGGGCGAGTCCCCGGGTCCGGCCACCGATCTCGGCAGCGACGGCCGCCGCCCGCGAGGCATCACGACCCGTCAGCACGACGTCGGCGCCCTCGGCAGCATAGGCGGCGGCGATCTCTCGCCCGATCCCCGAGGTTCCGCCGACGACGACGACGGCACCATCCTGTCCCATCAGGTCCTCCTTTCCTCGCCCGGCCGGGGCACGGCGCTCCGGCCTCGGGCATCGTCTTGACAGCGCACGATCGACGAAGGCGGTCCGCGCCGCGGGCCCCGGGATATGCTCCGCGGCCCCATCACGCCGACCGCTCGAGCTTCCGCCAGTGGTCCAGCCACCGGTAGGAGTGCCGAACCGGCGGCTGCGGCGCCTGGGTCTCGATCCAGCGGACGCGGCCCGAGCCCCGGTTGAAAAAGCCATGGGCCGCCCCGACGCTCGTGAAGACGACGTCGCCGGCTCGGACCGTGTAGACCCGACCCTCGAGGACCGCCTCGATCTCCCCCGCCAAGAAGAAGTACGCCTCCTCGAAGGGGTGGTCATGAACGAGGGCGGCACCGCCCGGCTCGTAGTCGACGGTGAACATGGTCAGGAGGTCGGCCCCGAAGCCCCGGTCGACGAGCATCTTCACCGAGATCCCGCTGTAGACGAGGAGAGCGGTGTCCATCCCCGCCGGCGTCCGCCGCTCGGGTGGTTCGACGAGGTCGAGGGCCTGGGCCTGGGGCGGGGTGCCCGGGTAGTGGCCGATGAAGCGGCCGAGGGGGGCCCCGCTCGGCCGGGAAGCCTCGCCGTGTCGGGCATCGTCAGGTCCGGGGAGGAAGAAGGTGTCCCGCCGGCCCTCCGCCGCCGGGATCCGAACCGGGCTACTGACCGAGAGCCAGCGAACCTCCTCGGGGCCCGGGTTCCACCAGCTGTGCCGATAGCCGAGAGGGATGAGGGCGTAGTCGGCTGGTCCGAGCTGGTAGCGGCGCCCGTCGAGTCCAAGGACGGGCGAGCCGTCGAGGACGTAGACAGCCGTCTCGAAGGCGTTCACGTGGCCGTCCACCCAACCCTTCGGGGCGAGGCGACAGATCTCGAGCTGGGTGTGGGTCGCCCCGAGCTCGCGGTCGACGAGGACCGCCCGCCGAAGGCCCTCAGCCACGCCCTCGAGTTCGGCGGGTGTCGTTGCCGCTTCCCAGTCGACGGTTCGAACCAGGTGCATGCGTCCCTCCTCCCGCGGCCGGGCTCGCCTCGGAGGCGAACCGGGCGACGCTGGCCGCTCGCCCGTCGCGCCGGCGTCGAGGCATCGCTCCGGCCGTGCCTCCCTGGCTCCGGGCCCCAAAGGACCCCTGGTCGGACCGTGTCCCCGCCCCGGCGACGACCGGGGCTTGCGTCTGGAATGTGCAGCGTTATCATACAGCGCACAGTCGAGCACGCGGGAGGTCCGCGCACTCGGGTCCAGTCGGCGATCTCGGTGGACCGGGTTTCAGCAACATTACACACCCCGTACGGGAGCAACCCCGCAGCGGGTGAGGAGGTAGGCGATGACGGTCACGGTTTCCCCAGCCCTCGGCGGCGACGCCCGCACGACGCCGTCCACCCTCCTGCGGCCCGGCCGGCCGATCCCGGCCCCCGGCCCGATGACGGTCGACTTCGAGGACCGCGTCAACCCCGACCGCCTCCGCGCCTACCGCCTCGACCGGGTCCGCAAGGCCCTCGATGCCTCGGACCTTGGGGCGATCCTCGTCTTCGACCACAACAACATCCGCTACGTCAGCTCGACCCACATCGGCGAGTGGGCTCGGGACAAGATGACCCGCTACGCCCTCCTCACCCGCGGCGGCGAGCCCCACGTCTGGGACTTCGGCTCCGCGGCCCGGCACCACCGCCTCTATTGCCCCTGGCTGAAGCCTGAGAACGTCAAGGGCGGCATGATCGGCCTCCGCGGCGCCGTCGCCCCCGAGGCCGGCCTCTTCGCCAACGCCGCCCGGGAGATCGCCGACATCCTCCGGGCCGAGGGCGTCGCCGACATGCCCCTCGGCGTCGACATCATCGAGCCGCCCCTCCACTACGAGCTGACTCGCCTCGGGATCACCGTCACCGACGGCCAGCAGACGATGCTCGACGCCCGGGCCGTCAAGTCGCCCGACGAGATCGTCCTCCTCAGCCAGGCCTGCGCCATGGTCGACGGCGTCTACCAGATGATCGCCGAGGAGCTGAAGCCCGGTGTCCGCGAGAACGAGCTCGTGGCCAAGGCGACGAAGATGCTCTACGACCTCGGCTCCGACGACGTCGAGGCGATCAACGCCGTCTCCGGCGAGCGCTGCAGCCCCCACCCCCACGTCTTCTCCGACCGCCTCATCCGGCCCGGCGACCAGGCCTACTTCGACATCATCCAGTCCTTCGTCGGCTACCGGACCTGCTACTACCGGACCTTCTGCGTCGGCCGGGCGACGGACGCCCAGCGCGACGCCTACAAGCGGGCCCGGGAGTGGATCGATGCCGCCATCGAGCTCGTCCGGCCCGGCGTGACGACCGATCAGATCGCCCGGGTCTGGCCGAAGGCCGAAGAGTTCGGCTTCGAGAACGAGATGGAGGCCTTCGGTCTCCAGTTCGGCCACGGCGTCGGCCTCGGCCTCCATGAGCGGCCGATCATCAGCCGCCTCAACTCCCTCGACCATCCGGTCGAGCTCCTCGAGGGGATGGTCATCGCCCTCGAGACCTACTGCCCGGCCAAGGACGGCTACTCGGCGGCCCGGATCGAGGAGGAGGTCGTCGTCACCGCCGAGGGGGCGAAGGTCATCACCCACTTCCCGGCCGAGGAGCTCTTCGTCGCCAACGCCTACTGATCGGGAGACCCGGGCCGACGGCCCACACCCGCGAAGCGAAGCAAGGAGTGAGCGGATGAACAGAGCGACGGCCGCCTCGACGGGGGTGGCCGGGACGGCGACGGCCCCACCGGACCTCGAGACCCGCCTCGCCATCTACCGGACGATGGTCGAGTGCCGCTCCTTCGAGACGCGGGCCCAGGAGCTCTTCTTCGAGGGCCTCGTCCGCGGGACGACCCACCTCGGGGTCGGTCAGGAAGCGATCGCCGCCGGCTTTGCCGCCGCGATGCGACCCGACGACTACACCTTCGCCACCTACCGGGGTCACAACCACGCTCTCGCCCGCGGGGTGCCGATGGCGCCCCTCTTCGGCGAGCTCTTTGGGCGAGCCAACGGCCTCATGGGCGGCAAGGGCGGCTCGATGCACATCACGAGCGTCGAACACCACATGCTCGGCTCCTATGCCATCGTCGGCGCCCACCTCCCGATCGCCCTCGGAGCCGCCTGGTCGGCCCAGTACCGAGGCTCCGGGCAGGTCGCCGTCTGCTTCTTCGGGGACGGGACGACGAACATCGGCGCCTTCCACGAGGCCCTGAACATGGCCGCCGTGTGGCGGGCCCCTGTCGTCTTCGTCTGCGAGAACAACCTCTACATGGAGTACACGCCGATCGCCGCCGTCACCGCCGTCGAGCACCCCGCCGCCGACCGGGCCGCCGCCTACGGCCTCGAGCGGATCCTCATCGACGGCAACGACGCCGACGAGGTCTACGCGACGGCCCGGCGGACGATCGAGGCGGCCAGGAGCGGGGCCGGTCCCGCCCTCGTCGAGGCCGTCACCTACCGCCACGGCGGTCACTCCCGGGCCGACCCGGGCAAGTACCGGCCCGAGGAGGAGGTGAAGGCCTGGCTCGCCCGCGACCCCATCCCGCGGCTTCGCGCCCGCCTCCTCGAGAGCGGCGTCCCCGAAGCCGACCTCGAGGCGATCGAGGAGGCAGCCCGGGCGAAGGTCGCCGAGGCGGAGCAGATCGCCCGTGCCGCTCCCGAGCCGGATCCGGCCGGCCTCGAGACCGAGGTCTTTGCCGACGGAGGAAACCGATGGCGGAACTGACCTACCGGGCGGCCGTCGCCCATGCCATCGCTCAGGAGATGGAGCGCGACCCGACGGTCGTCCTCATCGGCGAAGACGTCGCCGCTGCCGGGGGTGTCTTCAAGACGACCGAAGGCCTCCTCGAGCGCTTCGGGCCCGACCGAGTCCGGGACACCCCGATCAGCGAACAGGCCATCGTCGGCGCCGTCATGGGCGCGGCGATGACCGGCCTGCGGCCCATTGGCGAGCTCATGTTCAGCGACTTCTTCGCCGTCGCCTGGGACATGGTCGCGAACCAGATCGCGAAGACCCGCTACATGACGAACGGCCAGGTCAGCCTCCCCCTCGTCCTCCGAACGGCGAACGGCGGCGGCCTCGGCTTCGGCGCCCAGCACAGCCAGAGCGTCGAGAACTGGATGATGATGATCCCGGGCCTGAAAGTCGTCGCCCCCTCGACCCCGGCCGACGTCGTCGGGCTCCTGGCGGCGGCGATCCGCGACCCCGACCCGGTCATCTTCTGTGAGCACAAGGCCCTCCTGGCGACGAAGGGCGAGGTCCCCGATGGCGAGCACGTCGACGTCCTCGGCACGGCGAAGGTCGTCCGGGAGGGATCCGACTGCACCGTCGTCGCCCTCGCGGCGATGGTGCCGCGGGCCCTCGAGGCGGCCGAGCGGCTCGCCGCCGAGGCCGGGATCTCGGCCGAGGTCATCGACCTCCGCTCCCTCATCCCTCTCGATGTCCAGACCGTCGTCGCCTCCGTCGCCAAGACGGCGCGCCTCTTCACCGTGGAAGAGAACCCACGGCCCTGCGGCTGGGGCGCCGAGCTCGTCTCCATCGTCGCCGACGAGGCCTTCTACAGCCTCGACGCTCCGCCCGTCCGGATCACGACCCCCTACGTCCCCCTCCCCGCCGCCCCGGCCCTCGAGCAGGCGGCGATGCCCTCGGTCGAGCGGATCGCCGAGACGATCCGACGTCGCCTCGAGGAGGCCCGCTGACGATGACGGCGAGCGGCCTGCCGGGCGAGCCGACCATCGCCCTCCTCGGTCTCGGGCGGATGGGCTCGGCCATCGCCCGGACCATCGCCCGCCGACTCGCCGACGACGGCGGCCACCTCCTCCTCTACAACCGGACCGCCGAGCGGGCGGCGAACCTGGCGGCCGAGCTGCGGACCCTCCCCGGGCTCGCCGATCGGATCGAGGTCGCGGCCAGCCCGGCCGAGGCGGCCGCCGCCTCCGACGTCCTCCTCAGCTCCGTCGCCGACGACGCCGCCCTCGCCGACCTCTACCGACGGCCCGACGGCGTCCTCGCCGGCCTTCGAGCCCCCACTGTCGCCGTCGACCTGAGCACCGTCCTGCCGGCGACCGTCCGGGCCCTGGCGGTCGAGGTGGCCGACACCGGAGCGAGCTTCCTCGATGCCCCGGTGTCGGGGAGCACGGCGACGGCCGAGGCGGGCCAGCTCACCCTCATGGTCGGCGGCGAGGCGACCGCCCTCGAGCGGGCCCGACCGGTCCTCGAGCGCTTCTCGGCCCGGATCTTCCACCTCGGCCCGAACGGGGCCGGGGCGACGGTGAAGCTCGCCGTCAACACCGTCATCCTCGCCCTGAACGGCGCCCTCGCCGAGGCCCTCGTCCTCGCCGAGCGGGCCGGCGTCGAGCGGGAGCGGGCCTACGCCGTCTTCGAGGCGAGCGCCATCGGGGCCCCCTACGTCCACTACAAGCGGGCCGCCTTCCTCGATCCCACCTCGGTCCCGGCCGCCTTCTCCGTCGCCCTGGCCGAGAAGGACATCGGCCTCGCCCTCGCCCTGGCGGCGGAGGTCGGGGCGCGACTCCCCCTCGGCGAGGCGACCCTCGCCACCCTCCGAGAGACGGAAGCCGCGATCGGCCCCGAGCGAGACTTCTCGGAGGTCGCGACCTACTTGCGGTCGGCCGCCGGGTCCCGACCCGGCGACCCGGCGACCGAGACCTAGCCGAGAGCAGCGAACGGGAGGGGTGCGCATGGCGTGAGGCGAAGCCGACTTCCCCACCCGACCGGGTGACCGCCCCACGCCGTACCGGCCGAGGTCGCTGGCGCAGGGCAGCGCGTCCCGGCGTCGGGGGAGGACGACCGGCGGGGTGGACCGTTTCCGAAAGAGCCGAAGGAAGGCCGAAGGAGTTGGGAGGAGACGTTCGATGGCTGATCGCTTGCTCGTCCGTGGCGGAATCGTCTTGACCATGGACCAGAGCCTCGGGGAACTGCCAAAGGCCGACGTCCTCGTCGAGGGCGACCGGATCGCGGCCGTCGGTCCGAACCTCGCCGCCGAGGGCGCCGAGGTCATCGACGCCCAGGGCGACATCGTCATCCCGGGCTTTATCGACACCCACCGCCACACCTGGGAGACCTCGATCCGGACTTGCGCTCCGGACTACACCCTGAGCGACTACTTCGGCGGCATCCTCGACCGCTTTGCCCCGAACTACCGGCCCGACGACGTCTACGCCGGCAACCTCTGGGGCGCCCTCGAGTGCATCAACGCCGGGATCACGACCCTCGTCGACTGGTCCCACATCATGAACACCCCCGAGCACGCCGATGCGGCGATCGAGGCCCTGAAGGAGACCGGGATCCGGGCCGTCTTCGCCTACGGCTTCCCGAACACCTCCCTCGCCGCCTGGTGGTTCAACAGCGAGCTGACGACCCCGGCCGAGGACGCCCGTCGGGTCCGGAAGCAGTACTTCTCCTCGGACGAGGGGCTCATCACCATGGCCCTCGCCACCCGAGGGCCTGGCTTCTGTCAGCCCCAGGTCGTCAAGCACGACTGGGAACTCGCCCGGGAGCTCGGCCTGAACATCACCGTCCACGTCGGGATGGATCGGGTCGCCGGCAAGTTCCAGATGGTCAAGCAGCTCCATGACATGGGCCTCCTCTACCCCCACACGACGTACATCCACTCCTCCCATCTGACCGACGAGGAGTGGGGCTACGTCCGGGACTCGGGGAGCAACGTCTCCTTCGCGCCCCAGATCGAGCTCCAGATGGGCCACGGCTGGGCGCCGGCGGTGACCGCCCTCGACTACGGCGTCCCGATCGGGTTGAGCACGGACGTCTGCACGACCGCCCCGGCCGACCTCTTCACCCAGATGCGGGCGATCTTCGGCTCCGAGCGCGCCCGCCGAAACCAGATCGCCTGGGACGAGGACACGGACCCGACGAAGCTCATCAGCTGCCGCCAGGTCCTCGAGTGGGCGACCCTCGGCGGGGCCGAGGTCGCCGGCCTCGCCGACCGAACCGGATCGCTCACGCCTGGCAAGAAGGCGGACCTCGTCGTCATCGACGGCAAGGCGGTCAACGTCCACCCGATCATCGATCCCGTGGCGGCGGTCGTCTGCTCCGCCGATGTGTCGAACGTCAAGACGGTCGTCGTCGACGGCAAGGTCCTGAAGCGGGACGGGCGACTCGTCGCCGACCTCAGCCGCCCGAGCCAGCTCGTCGCCGATTCCCGCGACTACCTCCTCTCGAAGGTCCCGGCCCAGCCCGGCTGGATCGTCGGCTGACCCCGCGAGGGTGCCGGGATCGCCTCCCGGCACCCTCGTCCACCGGCGCTGTAAGGAGTCACCGCGCCGCGGCGGTCGCGGGAGACTGAGCCCGAGCGTCGCATCCTACTTCACAACCACCCGTTCGGGCCGTCGTGTCCCCGCGCGTCTCCCAGCACCGCCCAAGATGTGCGCAATGATGTTGCACAGCGGTTGCGAAGTCGTTAAACTGGCCGCCATTCCGAAGCCGGGGCTTCACCCCAGGATGCCCCGTCGGACGGCAACTGGAGGAGGTGTTGCATGATCCATCGACCGCGGCTCCCCGCCCTGCTCCTCGCCGCCGCCTTTGCCATCTCCGCCTGCGGCGGCGCAGCGAGCCCGACCCCGGCGGCGAGCCCGCCCCCGAGCTCGCCGTCACCGTCGCCCGAGGCGTCCCCGAGCCCGGCCGGCACCCCGTCCGGCGAACCCGTCGTCGTCGGCTCCACCCTCTCCCTGACGGGCGCCTTCGCAGCGACGGGGGCGATCCACAAGATCGTCGGCGAGATGTTCATCGAGCGCCTGAACGCGAGCACCGGCCTCCTCGGCCGGCCCGTCGAGTGGAAGCTCCTCGACGACGAGACGGACGCGAACAAGGTCACCCAGCTCTACGAGCGGCTCATCACCCAGGAGCAGGTCGACCTCCTCCTCGGTCCCTACGCGACCCCGAACATCATCCCCGCCATCGCCGTCGCCGAGCGCCACGGCTACACGATCGTCCAGCACACCGCCGTCCTCGCCCCGTTCCTCACCTACGAGTGCCAGTTCCCGGCCTGGTCGATCGGGCCCGAGCCTCAGAACTACGTCCCGAACCAGCTCTTCGACGCCGTCGAGTCCCTCCCGAACCCACCGAAGCGCGTCGCCATCGTGACGAACCAGGGCGGGTCCACGGCCTTCGTCTCCTACGGCCAGGCGGACGTCGAGGACGGCGGGACCGTCGCCGTCGCCAAGGAGCGGGGCTACGACGTCGTCCTCGAGGTCCAGTACCCGCCGACGACGACCGACTGGGAGCCGATCGCGACCCAGATCCGTGACGCGAACCCCGACCTCCTCATCAACAACGGACTCGGCGTCGACATCGTCAACCTCATCCAGGCGATGGAGCAGCTGAACTACCGGCCGCCCCTCATGTTCAGCCTCTTCCCGGCCCCGGGTCCGCCCCTTGGCCTCGGCGAGGCAGCCGAAGGACTCCTCTCGGTCTCGATCTTCGAAGCGAACGAGCCGCTCCTCCAGGCGGCCGGGCCGACGGCCCGCGAGATCGTCGAGGAGTTCGAGCGCCGAGCCAAGGAGGCAAACCTGCCCTACACCGGCTTCGAGACCCAGGCGACGGCCTCCTGGAACGCCTGGGAGATCCTCACCGCCGGGGTGACCGCGGCTGGGAGCCTCGACCAGAAGGCGATCTGCGACGCCCTCCACGAGAAGGGCGCCGACACGACCTTCAGCGGCCACCTCACCTTCGACCCCGCCGACCACAACTTCTGGCCGAGCAACCAGGGGATCAAGCAGGTCCAGAACGGGACCTGGGTCATGGTCTGGCCGAAGGAGCGGGCCGCGGCCGAGCTCCGCGGGCCCTCGCGCTGATCCCACCGTCGGGTATCGTGACGCCGGCCCGTCCGCCCCAGGGCGGGCCGGCGTCCTTGCGCCGGCCGACCACGCGATGACCGACCGAGCCAAACCGCAGCGAGCACGATGATCGTCCTCCAGGCCCTCATCTCCGGACTCCTCGTCGGAGGCCTCTTCGCCATCATGGCCGTCGGCCTCTCGGTGACCTGGGGGATGCTCCGGATCATCAACCTCGCCCACTTCGGCTTCATCCTCCTCGGCGCCTACCTGACCTACGCGATCACGACGGCGACGGGCGTCAACCCCCTCGCCACGGTCCTCGTCACCGTCCCCGCCCTCTTCGTCGCCGGGGCCGCCCTCCACTGGCTCTTCGTCCGGACCCGGATTTCCGAGTTCGGCTCCCTCCTCGTCAGCTTCGGCGTCCTCATCGCCCTCGCCCAGCTCATGAGCAACGTCTGGAGCGCCGACTACCGCCGCCTCGACGCGAGCGTCAACCCCTTCGCCGTCCAGTCGGTCACCCTCGGCCCCCTCGTCTTCCCGACCCCAACCCTCCTCGCCTTCGGCGCCGCCGTCCTCGTCACCCTGGCCGGCACCGCCTTCCTGAACCGGACCTATCCCGGCCGGGCGCTCCGGGCCTTCGCCCAGGATCCACCGATCGCTGCCGCCTTCGGGATCGACCACCTCCGGCTCGGCATCCTCCTCGCCGGCCTCGTCGGAGCGACCGCAGCCCTGGCCGGAATGCTCGTCGCCCTTGGCTCGGCCCTCACCCCGACGACGGCCTTCGAGTGGATCGGGACGATCTTCGCCGTCGTCATCCTCGGCGGGGTCGGCAGCATCGGCGGCGCCCTCCTGGCCGGGATGTCGATCGGGGCCATCTCGGCCGTCGTCTCCGTCGTCTGGTCGCCGGCGACGGCACCCCTCGCCATCTTCGGGGCGATCGTCGCCGCCCTCGTCCTCCGGCCCCAGGGCCTCTTCAGTCGGGGTGGCCGATGAACGGCCCCCGGGGCCTCGTCGCCCTCCTTGCCGCCCTCGTCCTCCTCGCCCTCGTCCCGCTCGTCGTCAGCGAGCTCCGGCTCCCCGTCTTCTACCTCGTCCTCCTCGGCTCGATCTGGTTCTGGACGGGCCAGGCGACGAGCTGGAACATCCTCTCCGGCTTCAGCGGCTACTTCAGCTTCGGCCAGGGCGCCTTCGTCGGCCTCGGGGCCTACACCGTCGCCGTCCTCGTCGGTCGGCAGGGCCAGGACTTCCTCGTCGCCCTCGTCGTGGCCGGCATCCTCTCGACCCTTCTTGGGCTCTTCGTCGGCTGGCTCGCCTTCCGACTCCGGGCCCTGCGAGGGGAGATCTTCGCCCTCCTGACCCTCGCCGTCCCCTTCATCCTCGCCGCCATCGCCCGAACGAATCCGGCCATCGACGGGGGGCAGGGGATCGTCGTCCCGATCCCCGAGTACGCCAAGGCCGTCGGCGGCTTCCAGAACTTCGTCTACCTCCTCTTCCTCGGCGTCGCGGCGGCGAGCGTCGGGATCGCCTACCTCATGGAGCAGAGCCGCCTCGGCTGGGCCCTCTTCGCCATCCGCGACGGGGAGGACGTCGCCGAAGGGCTCGGCGTCCCCACCTTCCGGCACAAGATGCTCGCCATCGCCGCGAACGGCCTCCTCGGCGGTCTCGGCGGCGCCGTCCTCGCCATCCAGCTCGGCTTCATCACCGTCGAGGCCGTCTTTGGCCTGAGCATCCCCCTCTTCGTCATCGTCATGTCCGTCCTTGGCGGCCGGAACAGCTGGCTCGGTCCGGCCGTCGGAGCCGCCGTCATCGTCCTCCTCCAGGACCGGCTCGCGGCGGCAGGGTTCGAGGGCTGGAGCCTCGTCATCCTCGGCCTCGTCCTGGCGACCCTCGTCGTCCTCGCTCCCGAGGGACTCGTCGCCCGTCTGACCCGCCGGCCGGTCCCGGTCCTCGCAATTGGGCTCCTCGTCGTGGCGGTCCTGGCCGTGACCCAGGTTCGGGGGGCACCCCTCGACTGGGTCGTGGCCGGGATCATCGCCGCTGCCGTCGTTGCCTTCTGGCCCGAAGGGGCCTGGCCGGCAGGGACCTGGCGGGCAGGGACCTGGCCGGCGCTGGCCTGGCCGGGTCGACGAGGGAGCGATCGTCGCCGGGCAGAGGGGGAAGCGGGCCCTGAGCGCCGACCGGGCGCCGGAGCCGCCGCTGGTCCGTCGCCGGCAGGGGCGTTCGGCGCCGAACCGCCGGCGGGCCCGTTCGTAGCCGAATCGGCGAACAAGGGTGGGCTCGCCAGCGCGGCCTCGAACCCGACGAGCGGATCGCCGATCGGATCGACAGCGACAGCCTCACACCCCAGCCCGGCCTCAACCCCCGCCCCCCTCATCGAGTGCCACGACGTCACGAAGGACTACGGCGGCCTGCGCGCCCTCCGAGGCGTCAGCCTCACCATCGCCGAGGGGGAGATCGTCGGCCTCATCGGGCCGAACGGCTCGGGCAAGACGACCCTCGTCGGCGTCCTCTCCGGCTCCCATCCCCCGACGAGCGGTGACGTCCGGGTCGGCGGAGTGAGCATCCTCGGTCGCCCCGGCCACGCCGTCACCCGCCTTGGCGTCGCCCGGACCTACCAGATCCCGAAGCCCTTCCCGAGCCTCACCGTCCGCGACAACGTCGCCGTCCCCCTCATGTTCGGGACCCCCGCCCTCAGCCTCGCCGCCGCCCGCCGCGAAGCCGAGCGGATCCTCGAGACCGTCGGCCTGGAAGCTCGCGCCCTCGCCCTCCCGGCCGAGATCAACCTCCACGAGCGACAGCTCCTCGAGATGGCTCGCGCCCTGGCGACCCGACCCCGGATCCTCTTCCTCGACGAGGTCCTCGCCGGCCTCACCCCGGCCGAGGCCGACGCCGCCGTCGCCGTCATCCGCCGGATCCACGACTCGGGCGTCACCCTCGTCGTCATCGAGCACGTCCTCCGGATCGTCAACCAGCTCGCTCGCCGGATCGTCGTCCTCGACCAGGGGCTCGTCATCGCCGACGGCGCCCCGGCCGAGGTCATGCGCCACCCGGACGTCGTCCGGGCCTACCTCGGGAGCGGAGCGAACGGGAGCAGCGCCCATGCTTGAGATCCGCGACCTCGAAGTCCGGTACGGCCAGGCCATCGCCCTCGACGGCGTCGACCTCGACGTCGGCGACGGCGAGATCGTCTGCGTCGTCGGCCCGAACGGGGCCGGCAAGTCGACCCTCGTCAACACCATCGCCGGCATCGAACGGCCCGTTCGGGGCACGATCCGGATGGGCGACGCCGACCTGTCCCGGGCCCCCGCCCATCGGGTCTGCGACTACGGCATCTCGATCGTCCCCGAGGGGCGGCGGCTCTTCCCGAAGATGAGCGTCATCGAGAACCTCGAGCTTGGGGCCTACCGCCGTGCCTGCCGAGCGACGAAGGACGAGCGGCTCGAGTCCGTCTGGGAGCTCTTCCCGAAGCTCCGCGAGCGGCGCCACCAGGCGGCCGGCACCCTCAGCGGCGGCGAGCAGCAGATGCTCGCCATCGGCCGAGCCCTCATGGCCCAGCCCCGACTCCTCCTCCTCGACGAACCCTCCCTCGGCCTCGCCCCGATCGTCGTCGACGAGGTCTTCGAGGTCATCGCCTCGATCCACCGGACGGGGGTCGCCATCCTCCTCGTCGAGCAGCGGGTCGACCGAGCCCTCGCCCTCGCTCAGCGGGGATACGTCCTCATCGAGGGCCGGATCGTCCGCTCCGGCCCAGGCGCCGAGCTCCTCGCCGACGAGGGGGTCCAGTCGGCGATTCTCGGCCTCCACTGAGGACGAGGCCCGCCGCTGGCTCGGCCCTCAGCTCTTCCTCCGGTCAGCCCTCCGCTTCCACCTTCCGCTTCCCCCTTCCCCTCCCCTGCCCGATCACCCGCCGGTCAGCCCTCACGGAGGAGCGGTGGCGGCCCGACGATGTCGATCCCATGTTCGGCCGCGACCGCGGCGAGCCGAGCCGGGTCGACCGCCGGCGGGACCACGCCCGGCGTTGCCGGCCCGGCACCCGGGGCGGCCCGCTCCCCGGCCGCCTGAACGAAGCGGCCGAAGCCGGGCGGGGTGATGATGAGCATCCGGGCCGGGACGCTCCCCCGGTTCAGCAGGACGTGGGGGACAGCCCGGGGAGCGAAGACGAAGTCGCCGGGCATCGCCGTCAGGATCGTGCCGCCACACTCGAACTCCAGCTCGCCCTCGATGACGTACCAAGCCTCGTCCTCGTGGCGGTGGACATGGACGGGTGTCGAGTAGACGGGCGGCACGACCTGCTCGAGGACCGACGGGGAACAGCCGTCGGCGGCGCCGACCGCTTTCACGGCGACCCAGGCTCCGGCGAACCACCAGCCTTCGCCCTCGTCTGGCCTCAGCACATAGCCCGACCGATTCGCTGCCATCGCCCTCCTCCTCGTCTCCTGTGAGGCTCCGGAAGCCGGCCCATTCTCCCACCGAGGCGGCCGCCCGTCTACCGGCGGTACGAACCGGCCACCCGAGACCGCCCCATCCGGCATCCTATCGCCATGGTCGACGGACCAGCCGCCCTCGCCGACCGCCCGCGAGCCGGAGCGCCGTAGCCATGCGTCGCCGCCGCGACCTCCTCAGCGCCTTCGTCGCCGCCCCGCGCGACGAGGCCGACGCCCAGCGCCGAAGCGGCGGTCGCCCGATCGATGTCCGAGACGGCCGCCGCGTCGACGTCTCGGCCGAGGGCCTGACCTACCGCTTCACCCTCCACGCTGAGGTCTTCCTCCCCGACGGCGTACCGGTGTCCCTCGAGATCGACGGCCGGCGCTATGACGCCGAGGTCCTGACCCGGCAGGGCGACACCCTGCTCCTCTATCTGGCCTGGCCCAGCGACGAAGACCCACCACCCGAGACGATCGGCCAGGCCACACTTCGGGCCGAGCCCTGGTATCTCACCGCCACCCTCGCCGACCGCCTCGAGGTCCTCGACGACGAACTCGAGATCGTCGGCCGGCTCCTCGATCTCTGCCACGAGTCCGGCGACGCCGCCAGATCGGCCACCGGACCGAATGCGACACGCCGTCCGCCCTGGGCCGAAGACGAGAATGGAGCACCCGGCTCCCGGACCGTCCGCCGGCGCCCGCCACCCACGACCCCGCAGCCCCCAGTCGACCCGAAGGGACCGAACCCCTGGCAGGAAGCGGCCATCGAGGCTTGCCGTCGCGAGCCCATCCATTTCGTCTGGGGCCCGCCCGGAACCGGCAAGACCCGGACCCTCGCGGAGCTCGTCGCCCGTCTCGCGGCCGTTGGCGAGACCGTCCTCGTCACCGCCCACGCGAACGTCGCCGTCGACGCCGCTCTCCTCGCCGTCGCCCGAGCCACCGGTCTCGACCAGCCCGAGGTTCTCCGCCCCATCGACCTCCCGACCATCGTGCGGGCAGGACCGCCGGCACTCAACGAGGTCCGCGCCCTCGGGATCACCGTCGAGGAGCTCGCCCTCCGTCGGCGGCCGGACCTCGATCGGCGTCTCCAGGCCTTGGCCGCTGAGCTCGCCGAACTCCAAGCAGGAGGACGGCGCCCCTCCGCAGCCGGCACGAGCCGGGCGCCGACCGATCCTGCGGCCGCCACGACCGCCGGTCGCCGGCCATCCCGAGGAGCCTCGCCCCTCGGCCCCCGGAGCACCGATCGGGGGCTCGCGGCGAACGATGGCGGTCGAAGTGCGGAGATCCGCCGCGAGCTCCGGGCGATCCGGGCTGAGCTTCGAGAGGAAGAACGGGCGATCCTCGCCTCGGCCCAGCTCGTCTTCGCCACCCTACCCAAGCTCACCATCGACGAGCG
>FWPU01005621.1_pt1 | contig 26758 bp, 25 predicted proteins | sample 2228361 | NCBI WGS metagenome assembly FWPU01 (sample SAMEA103939777, study PRJEB20133) | metagenome
CGTAGCGAGGCTGGGGGTGAGGTAAACGGGGGCGAGCCAACCTCTACGCTTGCTCCAGCTCTGTCCGCCTCTGAACCCGCGAGGGAGAAGGGGCCAGGGGATGAGGGGAAAAGTGCATAACACGCTCTAAGAGACTGGTTTAGAAGTCTGGAGCGGCTCTTAAAGACGGGCGTTCCATGTTTCGGTGGCATATTGGGTGGCGCGCAACTCAGCAGCGCGCCTGTACTCGTCGTCTGACAAGCTCGTTTCCTGCAGGTCCAGGTCGAACACACGCCGGAAGCCTTCGGCCATGGCTGAAGCGGCTTCGTGCCAGGAAACGATTCGTCCCATTGCCTGTTCCAGGGTGATGGCGCGTTCAAGTACACGCTCGCGCGCGCGCTGACGCTCCTGTTCGCTGGCGAAGACCAGTACGTCGCAAATGCGGGCAAGGTCTCCCCAGAGCGGCAGAGTACCGTGCTGCAGCACCGCTCCAAACCTGCGCACCTGAGCGCTGCCGATCAATTTCCTGCCGCCGACCGTGATCTCATAGTGGCTGGGTACCTCAAAGCAAACTGGGCCATTGGCGCTGTTGTGTCCGGCGGCGCGTTTGTCGGCTTCTGGCACAACGCCCAGGCTACGTAGCCCCTCGACCAGGGCGGCGCTAAGACGGCGATAGCTATCCACGATCCCTCCGGCTACAAGGGGATCGTCGGTGGGGACAGCCACGCTGTAGGTGAGTTCGTCTGTGTGCAGGATGGCTCGTCCGCCGGTCATGCGTCGCACGATGTCCCAGCCAGCCAGGGTCAGACGTGCCAGGTCTACATCCTGGATGGATTGCATGTAGCCCAGCGACAGGCAGGCCGGTTCCCAGGCGAAGAAACGCAGGGTAGGGGGGACACGGTTGGCTGATACGGCCTCCATGATGGCCTGATCAATGGCCATATTCAGTGGGCCATCCAGAGGATCGGTCAGTAGGAGTCGCCATTGCGTGCGAGTCATTCTGTTTCTAGCTCCGAAGGTGGGATTGCGTCACAAAGCAGCAGGATTCTAGCACATTGAGGCTTCAGAGGTTTAGGGCTACAATACGCGCATGAGGCTCAATTGGAGCACGTGATGACTTCTGACGACCCGATTCAGACTCAGTCACATCTCGATCCCATTCCTGCGCCGAAGCCTGGGAGCGGTTCGCACTCGTCTGGCGGGGGACACTGGTACAGTTTCCCCGGCGCTCCGGCTGCTATGCCAGCATCCGAGGCTGAATTGCGGCGAGCGCGGCGGGGCAGGCGCGTGCGCGACCGTGTCGAACGCCGCAAGGTGCGCCGCGAATTGGGGGCGCCCGATGAGTGGGCGTGGGTGATCATTGCTTCGGCGTTGCTGGGGATCACCATCATTTCCAGCATGATCGTCTTCTTTCTGCTGCAGGCTACACGCGGTGCTGAAGGGACAGTGGCGACCAGCGCCCCGCCGATCGAACCGACATCGGTTCTCTACGGGCCGGGGGGCATTCTGGAGGCGTCGGGTGACATGCCAGTAGGCGGGATGCTGGGCAACGGCGAGAGCATGATCATCCGCCCCTGGGATGGCAAAGAGCGCTTCACCGTGCTGGTGATGGGCATGGACTGGCGTCCGGGCGAGTTTGGGGCGTCGGTGCGCACCGATACCATGATTTTGATTAGCCTGGATCCCAAAACGAACAGTGTGGGTATGCTCAGCATTCCGCGCGACCTGTTCGTAGACGTGCCAGGCTACGGGCCGCAGCGCATCAACACCGCGTACAGCGCCGGAGAACTGGAAGGACCAGGGGGTGGGCCGCGCCTGGCCATGCAGACGGTGCAGTACAACTTCGGCATCCGCGTCAATGAGTATGTGATGGTGAACTTCGAGACGTTCATCCGCATCATTGACCTCATTGGCGGAATCAACATCGAAGTCCCCTACGACATCTATGACCCGCTCTATCCCGACATGAACTACGGATATGACCCGTTCTATATCGAAGCGGGCTGGCATCAGATGGACGGGGCTACTGCGCTGAAGTATGCGCGCAGCCGTCATTCGACAGACGATATTGATCGCAATCGTCGCCAGCAACAGGTGCTCTACGCCATTCGCGACAAGGTACTGGCCTTCAATATGATTCCGGAGCTGGCCATGCAAGCGCCGGTCTTGTGGTCGGAGCTGAGCAAGGGCATTGACACGGGCCTGTCGCTGGAGCAAATTCTGCAATTGGCCTGGTGGGTGAAGGATATCCCCACCTCGAACTATCGCAGTGGAGTGGTCGGCTGGGAATACGTCATTCCGACCAACTGGCAGGGGCAGGATATCCTGATTCCCAACCGGGCCAAGCTGGGGCCGCTGATGGCCGAGGTTTTCGGGCCTGATTACAATCAATGAAGTCGGGCTACACGGTAGCCGGAATCACAGAAGGGAGCGCGTCTCCCTTTTTGTGTGCGCAAGAGAGCGTTGGGACAAGGTTGCCTGATCGGAGCAAGTTTGTATGGATGCCTTGGTGCAGATCATTGAAACACTGCGGCGACATCGCCGCGAGCTGACCCAGCCATACTATGTGCCAGGCCTGTGGGTTGATCATCAAACGACCACAGCGCGTGCGGTCAATCCTTACGATTTTTACCGTGCCAGGCTGGAATGGATCGTTGTGCAGCCGCCGCGTCCGTTGGTACAGGGGAATGGTAATGGGGATTGGACGCGACAGGCCATCATCTACAACATGTTCCCGCGTGTGACCACAGCTTATGACCATGCTCATGACGGGGTGCTGACTACTGGTCCCTCTGCTGACGGGTGGCGCGAGACCGGCACCTTGCTCAAAAGCATCGCCTTGCTGCCCTATATCCAGAGCCTGGGCGTGAACACCGTACACTTGTTACCCATCACGGCGGTGGGACAGGATGGCAAGAAGGGCACATTGGGATCGCCCTATGCCATTCGTGACCCTTATGCGCTGGACGAAAACCTGGCGGAGCCAGCGCTGGAATTGTCCGCAGATACGCTCTTCGCCGGGTTTGTCGAGGCGGCGCACCGATTGGGGATGCGCGTGGTGATGGAGTTTGTGCTGCGCACGTCATCCAAAGATGGGGCATGGATCGGGCAGCACCCGGAATGGTTCTACTGGATTCGCGCCGATGTGCCAGACCGTCAACCGGACAGCGCAGAACCAACTGCCTATGGCAACCCTGTCTTCTCAGAAGCTGAACTGGCGGCGATCAAGGCCAAGATAGCTGCGCACGATTTTTCCCAACTCCCGCCTCCGTTGCGCCACTACCGGGCCATGTTTACGCCTCCTCCGCACCCCGATCGCGTGTGGATGGAAGGTGGGCGTTGGCTGGGCGCGTTGGACGATGGAACCAGGGTGCGTATCCCTGGTGCGTTCACCGATTGGCCGCCGGATGATAATCAGCCGCCGTGGACGGATGTCACCTACCTGCGCATGTACGACCATCCGGACTTCAATTACATGGCCTACAACACCATCCGCATGTATGACGAGCGGTTGGCGCGTCCGGAGAATGCTGTGGCGGGCCTGTGGGATGCGATCGCGGGCGTGATTCCGCACTACCAGCAAACCTTTGGGATTGATGGCGTCATGATTGACATGGGGCACGCATTGCCCATGCCGCTCAAGCAGCGCATCGTGACTTCGGCACGGACTATCAATCCGGACTTCGCGTTCTGGGATGAGAACTTCGTCATCGGGCAGCAGAGCGTTGACGAAGGGTACAATGCCGTCGTAGGCTACCTGTTGTTCGACTTCCACCAACCCGACAAGCTACGCGCCTTTCTGAACAGGCTGGCGCACGAACGGTTACCCCTGCCGTTCTTTGCCACACCGGAGAATCATAATACTCCGCGGGCGGCGGCACGCCCATTCCCCTTGCAATACGTGCATTTTGCCCTGGCACTGAGTGTGCTGCTGCCAGGCGTGCCGTTCATTCATAGCGGCTTCGAGCTGATGGAGACACAGCCTATCAATACGGGGCTGGGCTTCACAGACGAGATGATCCGTGCCTATCCTGCGGAGAAACTGCCGCTGTTCAGCGCCTGGGCATTCGACTGGACGCGGCCTGACAACCTGGTGAACTCGGTGCGCTATGCGCTGCAGTTGCGGCAGAAGTTTGCCTCGCTGCTCAGCGATCCTGATCCGGCCACCTTCTTCGTCGGCTACAGTCAAAATCCAGGTTTCTTGACTTTCGCCCGGCAGAACGCCGAACATACCCTGGTTGCTGTGGCCAGCGCGATCTTTGAAGCGCAAGAAGACGGGCGCATATACCTGCCTGTCTGCCGATGCTCTCTGGCTCCCCTGTGGGGAACTGACGTAGTTCATGTGGGGCAGGGTGCGGTGCACCTGGATGTCAGCCTGGGGAATGGGCACGTGCTGATCCTGGAAGGCGGGCCAGAGTTCCCGCGCCTGCGCAAATGAAACGACAGCCCTGCAGGTAACAAGTTGCCGCCTGCAGGGCTTGTTTTTTTCTCCGCGAGGTTAGCTAATCAGCGGCTTGAGCAGTGCCAGAACGTCCTGGTGGATGGCATCAATGGAGCGGTTGGCGTCTACGCTCTTGACCAGGCCGGGACGCTCGCGGTAGTAGGGCATCACGCTGGCTTCGACCTGGGCATGGTCGCTGAGGCGCTTTTCGATGACCTCAGGGCGATCGTCGGGGCGGCCTTCTTGCCGACCCATCAGGCGCTGGCGCGAGACTTCGAGGGGCAGGACGAAATCTACCACCAGGTTGAGCTGTGCGCCCAATTCATGCAACAGGTTGTCCAGTGCCTGAGCTTGAGCGCGGGTGCGCGGGAACCCGTCGAAAATGGCCCCTTTGCTCACGTCTGGCTCGGCCAGCCGCTCGCGCACCATGCCGATCGTGATTTCGTCGGGCACCAAAGCGCCCCGCGACATGTACTCTTGTGCCTGCAGGCCCAGCGGCGTCTGGTTGCTGAGATGCTGGCGGAACAGTTCGCCGGTCGAAATCTGAACCAGGCCAAGTTCAGCGGCAACACGTTTGGCCTGAGTGCCTTTGCCACAGCCGGGCGGGCCAAAGAAGACCACGAATGCCGGTGTCATTGCAACTCCTCGCTGTCATGTGGAACAAGAACGCGCTCAGCAATTCTAACGGATGCTGTGAGAAGGACAAGAATCACGATCGCTGTAGCTGAAGCGAAGCCTGGCCTTCATCGCCGAAGTGGTATTGCGGCGCTGCCTGCACGCTTCGCTCTCGGACTGTGCCCAGGCCACAATCTTGGGCGAAGACTGGCGGGTAGCACATTGTTCGCTGCGGGTGTCGTTCACAATCTCCTGGGGGACAAGGTGGGGAAAGTCAAAAAAAGAAAACCCGGCCACGAGGTCGGGTCTTGGAGTGGCGACGGTGTGATTTGAACACACGACCCAGGGCTTATGAGTCCCCTGCTCTACCGCTGAGCTACGTCGCCGAACTGGGGGATATTATAGCAAGAGTTGTGGGCGCGTCAATGGTTTTGGCGGTGATTTTTCGCCCAAGGCCCGCTCAACGGATTACTTCCCACGCCAGGTGTGATAGCTCTGGCGCGATCAACTTTTCCCAGGCCAGCCTTACGGCGTCCGGTGAGCCGGGGGTCGAGACGATCACCTTATTGCGGTAGACGCCCGCGATGGCGCGCGACAACATCGCGGCAGCACCGACCTGCTGGTAGCTGAGCATGCGGAACAATTCGCCGAAGCCGGGCAACACTTTCTCCAGCTTACGACTGAGGGCGTCGTAGGTACGGTCGCGTGGCGAGATACCGGTGCCGCCGTTGAAGAGAATCACGCGGGCAGGGCTGTTGATCAGCTCCTCCAGCACGTTGTTCACCTGCTCGACTTCGTCTTTGACGATGTGATAGGCGACTACCTGGTGTCCGGCGCTGAGGATTTGCTCGCGCAGATAGGCGGCATTGGTGTCGGTCTCTGGTGTGCGCGTGTCGCTGACAGTAACGATGGCAATGGGCACCGGCCCTTGCTGGGCAGCGATTTCTTTGTGGTGAGTGCTGCTGGACATGATGGGTGATACTCCCTGGAGCCACATGACTCTGGCTCGATGATAGCAGCAAGAAATACACAGAGGCAACCGGGCGGCTGCCTCTGTGCGCAAAATTGGCTGGCTGCCTGGCCTACACGGTGAGCATGTAGCGATCTACTTCCCAGCGCGAAACGTGAATGCGGTACTCGTCCCATTCGGCACGCTTGGCCCGGTCGTAGACCTCATAGACATGCTCGCCCAAAGCGCAACGCACGACTTCGTCTTTGGCCAGCTCATTGAGAGCTTCTTCGAGCGTACCCGGTAGCACTTCCACGCCATTGGCTTCCCGTTCGGCAGTCGTCCAATGGAAGACATCATCCGTAACGGGCGCGGGGGGTTCCAGACCCCGTTCGATCCCATCCAGGCCTGCTTCGAGCATCACCGCAAAGGCCAGGTAGGGGTTGCAGCTGGGATCGGGGAAGCGCAACTCGACGCGCGTGGCCTGTTCGCGACCCGGCGAGTAGCGCGGCACGCGAATCAGCGCCGAGCGATTGTGCTGTGCCCAGCAAACGTAGACCGGCGCTTCGTAGCCGGGGGTCAGGCGCTTGTAGCTGTTGACCGTCGGTGCTACCACTGCTGCCAGGGCGCGGGCATGAGCAAGCTGCCCGGCTACGAACTGTCGGGCCAGTTTGGAGAGGTGGAACTCGCCGTTGGGATCGTACATCAGGTTCTTGCCGGTCTTGATATCGGCGAGGCTCTGGTGCACGTGCATCCCACTGCCATTGATTCCGAAGACCGGCTTGGGCATGAACGTGGCGATTAGACCGTGTTTCGCGGCGATACCCTTGACTGTGTACTTGAAGGTCACAGCGTTGTCGGCAGTGTGGAGCGCGTGCTCGTAGCGGAAGTCAATCTCGTGTTGACCAATGGCGACTTCGTGGTGGGCCATTTCGACGTGAATACGCAGCGCCAGCAGTGCGCGGCTGATGTCGCTGCGCACCCGCTGCGCCTCGTCGCCAGGAGAGAAATCGAAGTATCCGCCCACGTCATGTGGTACAGCTTCGTGTCCGTTCTCGCGGAACAGGAAGAATTCAAGTTCTGGCCCGGTGTTGTAGATCAACCCCAGCTTTTCGGCGTGAGCGACAGCGCGCTTCAACACGTAGCGCGGATCGCCTTCGAAGGGTGTGCCATCCGGATTGTACACGTCGCAAATGATGCGGCCACGCTTGCCCAGGGGATCGTCCAGAGTCCAGGGTAGCACGCGGAATGTCACCGGGTCTAGCCGCAAGAACATGTCCGATTCCTGGATGCGAGCGAAGCCCTGGATAGAAGATCCATCGAACCAGATTCCGCGCTCCAGCGCTTCTTCCAGCCCGACATCCTGGATGGTCACACTTTTGGTCACACCGAAGATATCGGTGAACTGCAGGTCAATGAACTTCACCCCTTCCGCTTTGACTGTTTCGAGAATGGCCTGGGCTTTGTCGTCCATCACGATACTCTCCTGTGTGTGGCATAGCGTACATGCCAATTATAGTGGCCCTGGAAGCGCTGGCGATAGCATTACTTGTGCATTGCACACAAAGAATTTCGCCGATCGGTCTCGTTTCTGGACGATCTGCTTGGGCGATCGGATCATGATTGGGCAGACTGCACAATTCACTGATTGGGCAGGCTATCCAGGAATGCCTGCACGCTGCTGGCTGAATTGAGCGTGATGCGCTGGGCGTCTCGGTCAATGCGCTTGATCAGGCCAGACAGCACATCCTTAGGCCCCAGTTCGATGAAGGTGTTGACGCCCAGGGCGCGCATAGTTTGCACGGATTCTGTCCAGCGCACAGTGGAGGTAAGCTGAGCGCCCAACTCGGAGCGAATAGCCTCCGCTGATTGCAGCGGCGTAGCATGCACATTGCCGATCACCGGCACGCGCGGGGATTGGAAGGGCACGGCAGCCAGGGCCTGCTCGAATTCGGGCACAATGGCGGTCATCAGCGGTGAATGCGAGGCAACGGTCACGGCCAGAGGGACGACGCGCTTGGCTCCTTTGGCTTCAGCCAGCGGGATGGCCCGTTCCACTGCGATCTTATCGCCCGAAATCACCAGTTGACCAGGGCAGTTATCGTTGGCGATGACCAGCGGCTGACCTGTGCTGGCGCTCACGTCTGCGCAAAGGGCGGCCAGTTCGTCCTTTTCCAGACCGAGGACGGCGGCCATGGCACCCGGCGCACGAACAGTTGCTTCCCGCATCAGCCGACCTCGCTCGCGCACCAGCCGCAAACCGTCCTCAAAGGACATGGCTCCCGCAGCGGCCAGCGCGGTCAATTCCCCCAGGCTATGTCCCGCCATACACAAGGGAGCCAGGGCCGTACCACAGGCTTCTTCCAGGACGCGCACGATGGCTATGCCCATGACGTAAAGCGCGGGCTGTGTGTTGAACGTGTCATTGAGGCTGTCGGCAGGGCCGTGAAAGCACAGCTCGCTGAGAGAAAAACCCAGGATGGCATCGGCCTGATCGAAGACTTGCCGTGCCTGAGGGAAGGCCACAACCAGGTCGGCACCCATACCGACCTCCTGCGATCCCTGACCAGGAAACACCAGTGCAGTGGTGTGCCAGTCAATCATTGTGTATTCCCCGCTTTCCTAAAAGAACTGGTGAGGTCGTTTGCTCCAAAGGCAGAGTTGCACCCTGGATTCATAACGCAAAGAGCCGTGCAAAGCCAGGCACGGCTCCCAGGACCCGAGGGGGTGGGTTGTTGGGAGAATGAGCTACTCTTCGTCTTCCTTGACGGAGATCACCTCGCGCCCGCGATACGACCCGCAGTAAGGGCATACCTCGTGCGCCGGCTTGTATTCACCACACTCATCACACGGGACGAGATGGCGCGGCGTCAGGTGATCGTGCGACCGACGCTTATCGCGGCGGGATTTGGACATTTTTCGTTTGGGTAGCGGACCCATGCGAGTTCTCCTTTGGCCAAGCCAAGGTCCGTCCAGCAGGCCGGACAACGCGGAGAATTATAAGTGCCGCTCAGGGCGCTGTCAAGGCTACGCTATGCGCTTCACGCCTCTCGTGAAGAGGGTGTCTGTGCAGGCACGTCAACTTCTTCAACTGCGGGCGCTGCTGCGGGCGGTGTTACCGGCACCGGAGCGGGCCGACGCTGAGGCTGCTGCCTTGCTTCGCGATCTCTGAGCAACTTGGCAATGCCGTTCTGAGCGACCGTCAGGTTGTATTGCAGTTGCTCTTCGAGCGAGCGTAGCACTTCCAACACATAGGCATCGGCTTCAGCGCGAATGTTCTCGGCCTCGCGGTGAGCCTCATCAATGATATTTTGCGCCTGGGCGCGCGCTTTCTGCACAATGGCGTCGCGCTCTACCATTTCGTCGCTGCGTTGACGGGCAAGCTGGAGGATACGGTTGGCTTCTTCATTGGCCTGGGCAATCAGCCGGTCGCGCTGATTGATCAGGCGCGAGGCTTTTTCGATCTGCTCTGGCACCGAAATGCGCATCTGGTCTATGATTTCGAGCGCTCGCTCTTCGTCTATCAGCGTGAATTTGCTCAGCGGAACATGCCGCCCCTCGTCTATCAGGTCTTCGAGCCGGTCTACCAGATGTTGAATATCCATGCCCTGCCTCCTAAACCTGCGTCGGCGTCAATCTTCCAGGCTGACCATATAGGAGGAATTGGTCCCTCGCGCTCTAAGCTCTGCGAAGCGCCGCTGCAACGCCTCCACTACATGCGGCGGCGTCATCGAAGAGACATCTCCCCCCAGTGAAGCGATCTCTCGTATGGTGCTCGAACTGATATGCAGGTGTTCCTCCGCCGCGATAAAGGTGACGATCTCGATATCGGGCGCAAGGCGACGGTTGGCCAGCGCCATGCGGAACTCCAGCTCAAAGTCAGAGAAGACCCGTAGCCCGCGCACAATAGCCTGTGCGCCAACTTCACGTGCATAGTCTACAGTCAACTTGTTATATGACGCAACTCGGATGCGAGGCTCATCTTTGAGCGATTCGCGTACCAGAGCTACGCGCTCTTCTCCGCTGAACAGATCGGGCTTGCCAGGGTGCACGTAGACTGCCACGATGACTTCGTCAAACAGACGGAGTGCCCGGTGTGCGATGTCAATGTGGCCGTAGTGGATCGGGTTAAAAGAGCCAGGTAGAACAGCGCGGTAGATGTGATTGTGACGCATGGCATCCTTCTCGGTCTGCGACCTGGGATCGCGGATTACGCTCAGCTAATATCTCCCCGGCGCTCGGCCAGGGCAGCAATACGGCGAGCCAGCAGGAAATGTTCCGGACGCGCCAGTGACGGATCATCAGCATAGACAGTGCGGGCTTCACGTTGTGCCAGCTCTACCAGGCGTGGACTCATCAACTCCGCCAGGCGGAATTGCCCGATGCCGCTCTGCCGGACTCCTAACAGATCGCCAGCGCCGCGCAGTTTCCAGTCAATTTCGGCCAGTCGGAAGCCATCGGTGGTCTCTTCGAGCGCGCGCAGGCGTTCGGTCGCTTCGTCGCTGGGCGATTCGGTGAGCAGCAGACAGAAGGAGCGGTGCTCGCCGCGACCAACCCGCCCGCGGAACTGATGCAACTGAGCCAGCCCGAAGCGCTCGGCGTGTTCGATGAGCATAACCGTGGCATTGGGCACATCAATTCCCACTTCGACAACGGAAGTGGAGACCAGCACCTGGACATCTCCACGGGCAAAAGCGGCCATCGTGGCTTCTTTCTCCGTGGCAGACATACGCCCATGCAGCAGGCCCAGCCGAAAGTCGGGGAAGATGTCTCTCTGCAGCCGTTCGAACTCGTCTACCGCAGCGCTGGAGGTTTCGTCGGGATCGGTGCTTTCCACCAGGGGGTAGATGATAAATGCCTGATGGCCCTTTTGGAGCTGTGACCGGATAAAACCGTAGGCACGTTCGCGCTCGTTCGGCCACAGAATGCGCGTCTCCACAGGAGAGCGGCCCGGCGGCATTTCGTCCACGAGGGTCAGGTCCAGGTCTGCGTACAGGGTCAGGGCCAGGGTGCGCGGGATGGGGGTGGCGGTCATGACCAGCAGGTGCGGGTTGGTTCCCTTGCCGCGCAGGGTTGCGCGCTGTTCCACTCCAAAGCGGTGCTGCTCGTCAATGATCGCCAGACCCAGGTTGCCGAAACTCACGCCTTCCTGGATCAGCGCATGGGTTCCGATGATCACCTGCACGGAGCCATCGGCCAGGCCAGCATAAATCTCCTGGCGTTCGGCGGGCGGCGTGTTGCCCGTCAACAAACGAAGCTGGGCATGCTCACAGCCGGGCAGGGCGGACAGCAGGCGGGTGATGTTGCGGGCGTGCTGCTCAGCCAAAATACTGGTGGGGGCCATCAGCGCCGCCTGCCTGCCGTTGACGACTGCGATAGCCATCGCCAGCGCGGCGACGACCGTCTTGCCAGAGCCAACGTCGCCCTGCAACAGGCGATTCATGGGAATGTCGCGGGCCAGATCAGCGCGAATCTCGTCCAGGGCGCGGCGTTGTGCGCCGGTGAGGGTGAAGGGGAGCGTCGCCAATGCTTCATTCAGCCATTCGTCGGTGACGGTGAGCGGCTGACCGGGCACGGCCTGCCAGTCGCGGCGGGCAGCCATGACCGCCATCTGAAAGACAAACAACTCGTCGAAGCTCAGACGCAGGCGGGCCTGTTCCAGATGATCGGCTGTATCCGGGAAGTGCACCTGTTCGAGCGCCCAGCTCAATTCCGGGAAGCCTGTGCGTTCCAGTACCGCTTCCGGCAGGTAGTCGGGGATACCCGTGCCGTAGTCATCGAGCGCCTGACGCATCAGGCGGCGCATGGTGCGGGCCGACAAACCTTTGGTCAGTGGGTAGACCGGCACGATACGGTTGGTGTGCAGGTGTTCGCGTTCCAGCAATTCCCATTCCGGGTTGGTCATGGAAGGCGCGCCGCGGAAGCGCTCTACCTTGCCACTGAGCACGACCATGCTTCCGCGCTTGAATTGCCGCTGTAGCCAGAGCTGCCCGAAGAAGAAAGCGTGCAGAGTGCCCGTGCCGTCTTCCAGTGTCACGTGCAGGTATGGCCGTCCGCCGCGCCCTTGTTTACGGGCAATAGACTCAATTTCGGCCACGATGCTGACGGTCTCGCCGGGCAACAGCCGATTGAGGGGACGCATCCGCGAGTAATCGTTGTAGCGGCGGGGGAAGGTGAACAACAGATCGCCTACCGTGGCAATACCTAACCGTCCCAGCTTCTCGGCCATCTTGTCGCCCACCCTGGGCAGTCGGACCACAGGGGTTTGCAGAACGGCCAGACGTTCGGCGGCCTGTTCGGGCGAGAGAGCCTCACGGCGACGCCGACGACCGGCTGTGATCGGGGGCGGCGGCGCACTGACAGGCTGCGGGGGCAGGGATGCTCGCGAGGACGGCGCGGGCGTTTCAGCGACGGTTTCCTCTTCAATGGGCACGAAGTCCCATGTTTCCTGGTCGGTGGAAGCCTGCTGCTCGCCAGACTCTTGCGGAATCTCGGTGAGAGCTGCGTCAGCCGGCTGGGGGGCGGGGATGCGCCCGGTGATGCGTCCCAGCATGTACTGAATGGCCTCGGCACGTGCCGAGGGAACCGTTTCCCTCTCATAAGCGTGTAGCAGCTCCACCAATTCCTCGATAAGTTGATGGTGTTCGGGACGCCTGGCTTGCTGATGAGCGTCACGCTGCCAGTTGGCTGCGAAAGCTCCCAGCCCGCCGATCACCGCCGTGTTGCGGTAGCCGGTCTCTTGTTCGAGTTTGAGAATCTTGACCAGTGTTTCCAACGCCGAGGGCATGGGGGTTATCCTATCCTGCACTGCGAATGGCGGCTGCGCCCAGGCCATGTGGCCCGACGTGCACGCCAATCACCGGTGTGACATTGACTCGCGGAATCTCCGCGTGGGGGGACAGGTCGGCCAGTGCCTGCGCCAGACGTTCGCCCCCTTCCGGGAAGTTGGAATGCATGACAGCCAACCGATCGAGCGGCGCTGCCGACCGCACCAGGTCAACCAGGGTGCTGAAGGCCCGTTGAGAAGTGCGGGCCCGCGTGACCGACGAAACCACCCCATCGTACAGACGGATGATGGGCTTGATCTGAAAAAGCTCGCCCATAGCTGCCTTGGCCCACCCAACGCGCCCGCTGCGTCTCAGGTACTCGAATGTATCCAGCGCAGCCCAAACCTCTACACGGGGCAGGGCCTGGCGAATATCCTGGGCAATGGCAGCGGGTGACAATCCTGCAGCCGCGCGTTCGGCAGCCATGAGCACCAGCCATCCCAATCCCATGCTGATCGTACCGCTGTCAATGAGAGTCACCCGGTCGGGGGCGGTTTGCTCGGCTGCCAGGCGAAATGTGTTGAAGATGCCGCTCAGCTTGGACGGCGCGGTCAGGGCGATGACGTGATCGGCTTCGGCCAGCGCTCTGCTCATTACTTCCAGCACTTGCCCGACTGGCGGAGCGGAGGTGGCGACGACCTCTTTATGAGCTGTCAGCCGCTCGTAGAACGCCGCGCGTGTGAGTTGCACGCCATCATCCGCCAGACTTTCCAGACCAAAATGCACGTAAGTGGGCACGACGCGGATGTCGTAGCGTTCCAGCCAGGCGCGCGGCAGATCGCAGGTGCTATCCGTCATGACCAGGATGCGCGTCATAGTAGCTTTTCCCCGGCTTCGGCTTCTTCTTGCACCACGACCCCATAGCCGTCGGGGCCGATCAGGGCTACCAGGCTGGGTTGGTAAAGCACTTGAGGGAAAGTGCGGTCAGGGAACTCCATGGACAGGTGTTCCAGCAAGAGGCGGGTTCGTTCCGCGGGAAGCAGCGCATTCGTCAAGATGACCAGATGCTGTAGTTCGGCGAACTCGGCCACAAACTCGATGAGTTTCTCAATCGCCTGAGCTTGCGAGCGCACCTTTTCCATGGCGATGAGTTCACCGTTTTCGATGGTGAGAAACGGCTTGATGTCGAGCATGGTGCCCAGCAGAACCTGCGCTTCGCTCAGCAGGTTGTTGTGGCGCAGGTAGGTGAGGGAGAGTGTATAGAACACCGAGTAGACATGTGGCAGCAGCGAGCGAATCAGATGCACTATGTCATCCAGAGTGGCGCCGTCCTCGGCAGCGCGCGCGGCCTGCTCGACCAGCAGGGCCAGTCCTACCGAGGTGGTCGTAGAGTCCAGCGGCACAATGTCACAGCGCCCCAGCAACGATTTGCTGGCGCGCAAAGCGTTTTCCCACGCCTGACTCATGTGACGCGACATGGTAATGGCCAGAATCTGATCGGTTTCGCGGTTGAGCCGCTTGAAAACCGCGGTGAAATCATCTGCCGAGGGAGCCATCAGCCGGGCTGGAAACTCGGTCTGGCGGACGAGTTGGAAGAAAGCCTGCGATTCGATGTCAATGCCCTCGCGAAAGGCGCGCGGCCCCAACAGGATGGTGTGGGGCACAACCGTGATCCCATAGCGATCCACGACAGCGGGGTCGAGAAATTGGGCCGAACTATCGGTCACAATGCGCACTTTTCCCACCAGGATATCCTCCCCTTTTGCCCGTTGTGGTGAGCCTCATTCGGCGCTGACAATATAGTGATAATGCGCCTGCCCTCCATACACCACTTCGAACTCCTGGTCGGGATACGCTGCGCTCAACTCTTCGCTCACTCGCCGGGCGTCGGCCTCGTCAATGCCGTTGCCGTAGTAGAGCGTGATCAGCTCACATTCACCGGAACACATGCGTTCCAGCACCTCGCGCAACACCTGGCTGATTTCGTCGCCTGCCACGGCCAGGGAGCCGTCTATCAGCCCGATGATCTGTCCCTCAGTGACCTTGACACCGTTCAACTCGACGCTGCGTGTGGCGGTGGTGATCTCGCCGGTCACCACTCTATCTTTGGCCTGGAGCATGGCCTTTACCACGGTGTCCAGGTCGCCCTTGGGATCATAGGGTAACATGGCGCTGATACCCTGCGGCATGGTGCGCGTGGGCACGACCACCACCTGCTGATCGGTGGCCAGCCGCGCAGCCTGCTCGGCGGCCAGGATGATGTTCTTGTTGTTGGGCAAGACGATCACCTTACGGGTCGCCGCCCGCTGGATGGCATCGAGGATTTCCTGGGTGCTGGGGTTGTTGGTCTGACCTCCCATCACCAGTTGAGCGGCACCAAGCTGGCGAAAGACCCGCGCCAGTCCGTCTCCTGAAGCGATGCTGACTACGGCGATGTCGTCTTCGTCCAGTTCGATGGCGGGAATGTCCGCCAGTGAAGGCGGTGTACCAGGCATTGGGGATGGTGCGGATGCTCTTTCGCGCACGTATTCTTGATACTGTTCCTGCATGTTCTCGACCACGATGTCGCTCAGTGTCCCCAGGCTGACGCCATAACTGAGGGGAATGCCCGGATCGTGCACGTGAACGTGTACCTTGATGGCCTGTTCGTTCCCGACGACCAGGGTTGACCAGCCCATGCTATCTATCGCCGCGCGAATGGCGTTAACGTCGAGATTTTCCCCTTTGAGGATGAACTGCACGTCGTAGCCATAGCCTAGCTCGTCCTCAGGGGCCAGCGTCTCCGCCAGATCGCGGGCCTCTGCCAGAGTTGCCTCTTTCACCTGGATCGCCTCCCCTTGCAGGTACAGAAGCATCCCTTCCAGGATGTAGACCAGACCGCTACCACCAGAATCCACAACGCCGGCCTTCTGAAGGATGGGCAGCATTTCCGGCGTGCGGGCCAGGGCGTCCTTGGCACGCAGCACCGTCCTGCGCAGGATTTCGACCATGTCTTGCGTATCGCGTAGCGCTTCTTCGGCAGCTTCCGCAGCCTCGCGGGCGACGGTGAGAATGGTGCCCTCTACTGGTTTGATCACACCGCGATAGGCCGTGTCGGATGCTTCACGCAGCGCTCTGGCGAACAATTCGGGCGTCAGCGTCTTATGTTCCTTAAGGGCATGGGCGAAACCCTGCCACAGTTGAGACAGGATGGTGCCGGAGTTTCCCCGCGACCCCATCATCGCCCCATGAGCGATGCGCGCGGCTACCTGACCTACGTGCTCAGTGGCCCCAGACTCTTCAACTTCCCTGATGGCATTGCGCATGGTCATAAGCATATTGGTGCCCGTGTCGCCGTCTGGCACAGGGAATACGTTCAACTGATTGACCAGCGCATGATGTTGGTCGAGCCAGTCTCGCCCGGCCTGGGCCAGACGCCACAAGGTGAGGCCGTCGCAGGCGGGTGTCTCGGAAGAGGAGGACGAATGGTTGGTCATAATGATCAGTGCTCTCTCATTCCGTTTTGCTCACACGCAGGCCCTGAACGTGGACGTTCACCTGGTTGACCGGCAGGCCGGTTGCCTGCTCAACAGCATAGCGCACGCCGTTGATCAGGCTGTTGGCTACCGAGGCGATGCGCGTGCCGTATTCGATGATCACGTAGACATCAATGATGATGTGATTGTCTTCCAGGCGAACGACGATGCCGCGATTCGGGTCGCGGGTGAGACTGGCTGCAATGTCGGAAGCCAGATTAGGAGAAGCCATGCCCACCACACCATAGGTTTGCAGGGCAGCGTGACTTGCCAGAGTGGCAATGGCAGTCGGCGATATTTCAATTGAGCCACGAGGCGTGTCGTTCGTTGTCATGGGTTGTCCCGTCACTGTTCCCGGATGGCCCTTGCGTTGTGCTCCGCTCTATGGTAGCATGGCGTCCGCTTGTTTGACAGATCGAACAATTGGTGGTGAGGCGTAGCCATGGCAAAGTGTGAAGTGTGCGGGAAGGGGCCGCAGTTTGGGCACAATGTGAGCCACTCCAACCGCCGGACCAAGCGCCAGTTCAAGGCGAATATCCAGCGTGTGAGCGTGATGGAAAACGGTCGCCTGGTGCGCAAGTATATGTGCACCCGTTGCATTCGCACGCTCAGCAAAGACATCAAAGTGCGCTCCTAAGTTCTCTGTATGCGATGCCCCAGGCATTTCGGAGAGCCAGCATACGCTGGCTTTTTTTCATATACTCACTCGCACCTGGCTGGCAGCAGCGCGCAACGAGGCGATCGCCGCGGCGATGCCTTCCGGCGCACCAAAGATGAAGGTGCCGGCTACCAACACGCTGGCTCCCTTCGCCACAACCTGGGGAGCAGTCAGCAGATCAATGCCGCCGTCCACCTGAATATCTACCGCCAGGCCGCGCTGGATGATCGCGGTGCGTATCTGCTCGATCTTACGTAGCGTCTGCGGGATGAATTGCTGTCCGCCAAAGCCAGGGTTGACGGTCATCACCAGCACCATATCTACGAAGGGCAGGATTTCTTCGACCATTACCGCCGGGGTATGCGGGTTGAGGGCTACTGCGGGCCTGGCTCCCGCTTCGCGGATCTGCTGGACGACACGATGCAGATGAGGGCAGGTTTCAACGTGAACCGTAATGCGGTCGGCCCCGGCCTGTACGAATGCCCCGATATGCCTCTCTGGTTCGACAATCATCAGATGGACATCAAGGGGGAGCGAGGTAGCGCGCCTGGCTGCCTCGACTATCAGCGGTCCCATGGTGATATTGGGCACAAAGCGGCCATCCATCACGTCCACATGGATGAGGTCGGCTCCTGCTTGCTGTGCTTCGGAGATCTGAGCGCCAAGACGGGTGAAGTCAGCGGCCAGTATGGATGGTGCAATCAAAATGTGTTCTGGCACGATCGGATGCTCCCTGCTTGCTCACGCGCCGCGTATCTTAACTGATATAGCGCGTAGAGATCAATATACCCGTAAAATGCAGTCCACAACAGCATTCTTTGCAGAGTTAGAACACCAGTGCTAGAATGGAGTGACGCTACCGACCGGCTGCAAATCATGGGAGGGGGAAGGCCGGTCGGCCAAATAGTGGGATCATATCCTTCATGAGCAGAACGAAGAAGGCGGCGGGCGAACAGCCCGATTTGTCTGGGCCGCGTGGAAGTAGCGGGCGGCAACGACCGTCCAGGGCGGAGACGAACAGCGGCGCTCCGTCCGGCAAGTCGCCGAAGCAGACTTCCAGGCGAAAGTCTACTCCTCCAGCGGAAACGGCGCAGGCGAAGACCGTGCGTCGTCCCCGTGTCCGTCCCACCATCGAGAAGCGCACTCCTCTTGGGCAGAGGATGCGACAGGCAGCATCGCAGGCGGTAACCACGATTGCAGACCCGGCTTTCTGGAAGACGGTAGCTGGCCGATTGCCTCCATGGGCTGGAGAAGTGGGAGCCATTTTGCTGATGGTGCTGGGCGTCGTCGCGCTCAATGCTCTGTTGAATAGCTCATCGCAGGCCCCTCTGGCTATCACTCTGTCGCGCACGCTCCGACTCTGGTTTGGTCATGCCGCGTATGCGATCGCGTTGAGCCTGCTGGCGGCGGGGGTCTTCCTGCTGTTGCCCCGCTTCGGTCGTCCTGTGCGTCTGAGCTGGCTGCAAATCGTCGGCCTGGAAATGGCTCTGGCGGTGCTCACCGCTTGGCTGCACTGGTTAGCCAACGATCCGGAGCCTCGGGTGCTGGCCCGTGAAGGAGGCGGCGGAGGATACCTGGGATGGGTGTTCACGGCACTTGGGGCACCGTTGGGACGCGCGCTCTCTGCGGCGGTGCTGGGGGCGCTGACCCTGAGCAGTATTGTGTTGACGACCGAACTACGCCTGTGGCACCTGGTACAGGCGATGCGCTGGCTGCGCCATCGCCTGCAGGCGAGGCTATCGCAACTGGACGAAGACCAGAATTGGGATCGCGAGGAGGGGACTTCGCCAACGGACGATAATCGTTGGCCTGGCAGCTCAACGGGGCTGGGGGGCGGCGGACATGTGCCCCCAACGGACAGCGGTCAGCGCGGAACGGGGCAGGGCGCAAGCGGCAGCGGGGCGGTTGGCAGAAGCCCGAACAGCGGCGAGCAGATCAACCCTGGTTCCAGGGAGGCAGTGAAGACGCGGTTGACCAGGGCGCAGCGTCAGGAACTGATTGCGCGCACGCGCGACGAGCTGGGCACGGAAAACGGGCGCAGTCTGATCGCTCCGGGTGGACGTACTGGTCGTCCCTCGGTCGTTCCACCGGAACTACGTCAGACTCCTATCATCAACGGTGCGCGCGGACGCGGTCGGTCAGCGGGCGCTAACGGAGGCGAGCGTCGTTTCACGGTGAAGGATTTCCGCGAGACAAGAAAGGTGGGCAAGCGCGATCCCAGTCTGCCACCGTTGGAATTGTTGAGCGATCTCGAACTGAACGTGCCCACTGAGGAGGAGATCAATACCAACGCGCGCATCATCCGCGATACCCTGCTCGAATTCGACGTGGAGACTGAGGTCATTGATGTGAAGGTGGGGCCGACGGTGACCATGTATGCTGTCTCACCTTTCACGGAGCAGGTGACGGAGGATGGCGAACGAGTTGTCAACCGGGTGCGCGTAAATGAGATCACTGCGCTCAACGGCGACCTGGCGCTGGCGCTTTCGGCCAAGCGCTTGCGCATCCAGGCACCAGTGCCCGGCCATTCGTACGTAGGGGTGGAGGTGCCCAATCGGCAACCCAGCACGGTAGCGCTGCGCCCCGTGCTGGAATCGGAAGCCTTCTACCGATACCGCAATCGTCCGCTGGCGATCCCGCTGGGCCGCGACACCGCAGGGGCGTCGTTCGTGGCCGATCTGGCGACCATGCCACACTTGCTCATCGCGGGGACTACGGGGTCGGGCAAGTCCATTATGCTGGCGTCCATGACTACAGCGCTGGTGATGAACAATACGCCCGATCGCGTGCGGCTGGTATTGCTCGACCCCAAGATGGTAGAACTCAGCCGTTTCAATGGGCTGCCACACCTGTTGGGCCCCGTGGAAACCGAGCTGGATCGCATTGTGGGCGTGTTGCGCTGGGCCACCCGCGAGATGGATCGGCGTTACCGCCTGCTGGAAAAAGAAGCAGCGCGCAACATTGATGTCTACAACGCGGCGCTCGGTCGGCGTCGGGCCGACGAGCATCTCCCCTATATCGTGATCGTCATTGACGAAATTGGCGACTTGATGATGCAGCGCCCGGACGAAACCGAACGCACCCTGACCCGTCTGGCACAGATGGCGCGCGCGGTGGGGATGCATCTGGTGGTTGCCACGCAGCGTCCAAGCGTGGACGTGATCACCGGCTTGATCAAGGCGAATTTCCCAGCGCGGATTTCCTTCGCTGTGGCGTCGGGAGTGGACTCGCGGGTTATTCTGGATACGACGGGAGCCGAATCGCTAATGGGGCGGGGCGATATGCTTTTCCTGGCACCGGACGCAGCGGCCCCACAACGAATCCAGGGTTGCTACGTCTCAGACGAAGAGGTCACGGCTGTTGTGTCCTACTGGAAGCAGTGGCACGCTGCGCAGATAGAGGCTGGCCTCATGGAGCCAGTTACCATTGGTCCGTGGGAACGCGGCATGACACGCCGGGAGGTGCTTTCCGAGACCGACCCCATGCTGGAAGAAGCCATCGCGCTGGTGATCGAGGAGGGGGAAGCCTCCGCTTCGCTGATCCAGCGACGATTGGGACTGGGCTATCCGCGCGCCGCGCGCATCATTGACCTGCTGCACGAACTGGGTATAGTTGGTGCGCCCAAACCAGGGGGGCGTTCGCGCGATGTGCTGGTCAAGCCCGGCAGCGATCCTTTCGAGCGAATTGTGGATAAGCGGTTGCAGAAGCGAGAGTAGTTGGTCAGCTATCCAGTGGGCCGGTTGGGGGCGCAAAATGTGCCAGGCAGTTTGCTGTGCTTCTGGCTCGCCTCGCCCCCTTGCCTTTCATGACCAGGGGCACCAGGGTGAACATCTCGCGTCGAGCAAATCGCTGATGGCATTTTGCATCTACCAGTTGTGCGCTCAGGGCGGGCTGTGTGTATAATGCATGGCCTGAGGGGGTAGGGCTGTCGCTGGACGAAATGCCAGCAGAAAGCGAGGGATAGCCCATGGCTGAAGATTCCAGCCTTTTGTGTCAGCCGGAGCCGCGCAGGACAGAGACGGGGGAGCCTGGTTCGCGGACTTATGGCGTGTTGATCGTCGAGGATACCGTTGATCTGGCGACTATCGTCCGTCTGACGCTGGAACGACTAGGGTTGCGCGTGTGGCACGCAACGCATGGCAATCAGGCTATGGAACTCTTTCACGCGCAGCATCCGGATGTGGTCTTGCTCGATCTGGCGCTGCCCGATATTCCGGGCTGGCGGCTCCTGGAGGAAATGCGCCGCGTTCCACACGATGGGGCAGGCCCGGCTTTTGTGGTCATTACTGCCTACGGTGATCCTGCCAATCGGCTGATGGGCAAGTTGCAGGGCGTGGACGGATATCTGCTGAAGCCGTTCAAGCTGGCCGACATTGAAAACGCCGTGATGAGTGTTCTGCGCCTGCAGGTGTGACTTGCGTTTCGCGCATAAGCGCCATGCTTCGCTGGGCATGGGGGCGACAGTCTGGCTCATTGGTACGCTGTTCATCAGCCTGACATGCCCGGCTGATTCCTCGTCTGCCTTCCCGACTCAGGCCGGCAGGCCCTTTACGCTCACTGTTTCACCGACTCCTGGATCATCAATACTCCTGCAAGAAGCCCGACGGGCGATCGAGGCACACGACTGGACTGCTGCCGAACGGGCGTTGGTGACGCTGGTAACTGCTGACCCGGCGAACGCACAAGCCAGTCTGCTGCTTGGGTTGTTGCTGGCTCCCGTCGCTCCGGAGCGCGCCCAGGAATGGCTGAAACGGGCAGAGACGGATCCCACGCAAGCAGAAGCTGCTCGGCAAGTCCTTGCAGTTCTGGCAAACCATCCACCCTTGCGGGCAGATTTCTACACCGCCCTGGGTCTGACCATGTGTAGCCTGGAGGAATGGGCACTGGCTGAGCGGGCGCTGCGCCTGGCGCTTGAAGCCAACGCTGCCTATCCGATCGCGCTGGCCTATCTGGGATACGCTCTGGATCGGCAGGAAGAAGACGGCTGGCCCTGGCTGGAACAGGCGCAGGCGATGGCACCTACCAACCCTCAGGTGCTCTATCTGGTAGGGATGCACTGGCGGCTGACCGGTGATCTACAAGCCGCGCGCCAGGCCCTGACCCAGGCATACTGGGCCGCGCCCGACAATCCTGCGCTGGCTGCAGAGGTGGGACGGACTCTACAGGCGGCAGGTGACCTGGCCGGGGCGGAACGCTGGCTACGCATTGCTGTCGGGCTTGCGCCGGATGAGACACAGTGGGCCGAATTGCTGGCGATTTTCTACGCAGAGACCGGCTACGACCTGGAAGGGGCCGGCATGGTATTCCTGCAGCGGGCCTCTGCCGACTTTCCTCAGAACGGGGTGCTGAAAGCCTGCCTGGCGTGGGCGATCTATCGCCAGGGAGATGCCAAGGCCGCGCTGGAGCAGTTGCAGGTCGCGGCAGAACTGGCTCCGCGGGATGTGCGGGTACACTACTATCTTGGCGCGGTGCAGGAACGCCTCGGCGACAGGGAAGCGGCGCGGCTGGCTTATAGCACAGTGCTGACGCTGGTTCCGCGCGAATCCTACTATGGCGAACTGGCCACGCGGGGTTTGGTCAGACTGAGCGCGACAGTCCCATGAGAGACCATTTGAGAAACCCGATTGACAGGTTTGCCTGCCCCCAAATTCTCTCTCCATACGTAGAAAATCATTAATTATTCACCTACTAATCACGCTACGCTGAAACGCCTCCGGTCTCGATGCGCTCGAATGTGTTACAATCTCACCGCTACAGTGCAGAAGGCTCTGTCGGCGGAGGGAGCCGCGACATGCAGGGAAAAGTGAGCACTGGCGTTGCGGTCGCCCTTGTGCTGCTAGGTATTGTTCTGTCAGCACAGAGTACGGCGCTTAACGGGCGAGCTTGGGCAGGGGCGGACGTGACAGTTACGGCTACGCCAGTGCCGATCCTGCTCTTCGCCGACGACTTCGGTACCTACAGTGGCCGCTGGCGTGAGAGCTTCTCGGCCAAGGCGACAACGGCTTACCGCGGCGAGACGCTATGGATGCGCGTGGTGTCGCCAGGAGTCGCGGTGTGGTCGGTACCAGACTTTCGAGTACCGCTGGCCGATTTCGACATCCAGGTGCTGGTACAATTCAATGCGGGGCAGTCCGATGGACAGGCAGGCATCCTGTTCGACTACACCGATGACGAGCACTTCACAGCGGTGCTGCTCAGCGCAGAGGGAAGGGTACATCTGCTGGCGCGCGACGGTCAGCAGTGGCGGGAACTCGCGTCGCAAGAGAGACTGGGCAGTTCCACCCGCTTCGGCGAGCCAGTGCTGGTGCAGATAAATCGGGTTGGCGTTGAGGACGATGCCCTGCTGACTGTAAGTGTGGCGGGCGAGCCGGTCGCTGAGTTCACATTGCCCGCGCTCGGCCAGGGGCGCTCATTTGGGCTGATCGCGCGGGCAGGGCGGGGGTATGTGGATGTATCGTTTGATGAGGTGATTGTCATGGCAAAGCGCGGAGGGGACTGAAGTTTGACCGATAGCATTCAGCCGTTCTATCGTGTCTCGCCAGCCAGCGGCAGGCGCAGGCGATGGATGATGCGGCTGGCACGAGCGCATTTTGCCGTAGTTGGCGTCGTTCTATTTGGTGCAGCGTTGGTCCTGCTCGCCTATTTGTTCACCCTGGAATTCAAGCGGGTGGAACTGAGCTGGCCGCTGCGCATCGAACGCGCTGGCGACATTTACCAGGCAACGGTGCAGTGGAAAATGGCCGCAGTGGTCGGGCTGGCACTGGGCAGCGTGTTGTATTTCCGGGCGGCAAGCGCCCTGGAACGGCGGGGCAAGGAGGCTGTACGCTGGACGCGGCTGGCAGCAACGCTGCTCCTGGCCAGCCTGCCCGCCGGTCTCGCGCTGTGGTGGCGGGCCGATCAGGGGAAGAGCCTGGGTGCAACAACACAGCTTCTTCAGGACGTGCAGACTGTGGTGCGTGTCGCTGCGCTGTTGCTCATGGTTCAGGGCATCCTGGCCTTGTCGTACTGGGTGCTGAGCGCGCGCTCTTTGGCTGAGGAAGCGGCTACAGATCGGCAGGGAGCACGTGCCAGTGGGCGAGCGCAATTGGCCCGTGTCATCGTTGCCGGATGGCTATTCGTCTTGCTGGCACTCGGTGTTGCTCTGGGGGTGCTGACCGACTGGCTTTATGAGCTTCCCGTAGCAAAGCCCGAACCAGGCGAACTGCTCTATGCCACTACCTTTGATGACTTCAATGACGAATGGGATCTCTATGCAGGGCGGGACGCGGTACAGGTGCAGGCAGTGCCCGATGACAGCGGGCAACTCGATCCGGCACTGGTCATCGAATACGGTTCTGGTGCACCGGACGAAGTAGTGTGGTCTGTGCTGGATCGCAAGTTCAGCGATTTCGATCTGCGGGTGACTGCTCGTCTGCTGGAAGGGCCGGTGGATCAGAATCAGTTCGGCGTCGTGTTTCGCTATCGCGATGAGAGCAATTTCTATATCTTCCGCATCAGCGCTGACGGCTACTATTCCCTGGGCAGAGTGCGCGATGGTATCCAGGAAAAGATCAGCGATTGGGGGGTGAGCGAGTTGATTCGGCAGGGGAATGGTCCCAACGAAATCCGCGTGATCGGGTACGGCGATGAATTTCGCTTCTTCATCAATGGGCAACCGGCACCGCTGTGCCTGAAAGGCGAGAACGAAACCAGCATGTGGGCCAACTGGGAAGGGCCGGGAATCTGTTACACCTCCGAACCGACGGCAGTCTTCCGCGACAAGGCTTTTGCGCAGGGTCACATTGGCCTGGCGGCGGGCACGATTGACGGGAGTGAGGTCGTGGTCGCGTTTGACGATGTCATTGTCACTGGTCCGGACCCGGAGGCTTGGGGGGAGGGGTGATCTCATGCGCGTCTACCTGGAATCGACCGGCTGTCGTCTCAATCAGAGCGAGATCGAGACACTAGGCCGTCAGTTTGAGCGAGCGGGGTGCCAGGTAGTCTCTTCGCCGGAGGTGGCGGATGTGTGTGTGGTCAACACCTGTGCTGTCACGCAGGAAGCGACGCGCACCAGCCGCATGATCTTGCGGCGTTTGAACCGGCTCAATCCAGAGGCTCAACTGGTTGCGACCGGTTGTTATGCGCATTTGTCACCAGAGCAGGTGGGCGCGTTGCCAGGGGTGACGAGGGTCATTGATAACCTGCGCAAGGATCAGTTGGTGTCGTTGGTCGCAGGAACGCCAGGGCCAATCGACCTGTTTGACCGCGAACCACTGGAACGCGAGTTCCGACCCGGCGCGCTGGGACGCACGCGCGCTTTCGTCAAAGTTCAGGATGGCTGCAACAACCGCTGCACCTTTTGCGTCACTACCATTGCCCGCGGGCCGGGGCGCAGTCGAACCATTGATGAGGTGGTGGCCGAAGTCAGTAGCCTGGTGGCAGCAGGTTACCAGGAAGTGGTGCTCACGGGCGTGCATCTGGGATCATATGGACACGATCAGGGTCAGCGCGATGGGCTGAAGCGGCTGGTTCAGGCGCTCCTGGCGCGCACGGCAGTCGCTCGTCTGCGCCTTTCGTCGCTGGAACCCTGGGACATCCCGCCGGATTTCTTCCAGTTGTGGGAAGACGCGCGTCTGTGCCGACATCTGCATTTGCCGTTGCAGAGTGGCTGTGATGCCACGCTCCGGCGTATGGCGCGGCGCACTTCGCAGGTAAGCTTCGCCGCGCTCGTCACGCGGGCGCGGGCGGCGATCCCCGATCTGGCCCTGAGCACCGATGTAATTGTCGGGTTCCCCGGCGAGACGGAAGCGGAGTTCGAGGAAAGCTATCAGTTCGTGCGCGAGATGGCGTTCATGAAGCTGCACGTCTTTCGCTATTCACCACGACCAGGGACGGCGGCGGCACGCATGGGCGACCAGGTACCTCCCGAAATCAAGCGCGAGCGGAGCGCGCGGATGCTGGCGCTATCGGAAGAAGGCGGACGGTGTTTCCGCCAAGGCTTTGTCGGGCGGGTGCTGCCGGTGTTGTGGGAACAGATCACTGGCGCGTCGGAGCACGGTTTTCAGAATGTGGGGCTGACGGACAACTATCTGCGTGTCACTTTGGAAGCACCAGCAGTGCTAACAAATCGGATCGAACCCGTGCGGCTGGTGGAGGTCACGGATCAGGGCCTGAAAGGCGAACGGTGCCAGGTGCCTTGTGCGAAATAGGGGGGAAGGATGTCGTGTGTGTTTTGCCGGATAGCTTCCCGGCAGGCTCCCGCAACCATTGTCTATGAGGATGAGCAGGCTGTCGCCTTTCGCGACATTGCGCCGCAGGCTCCCGTACATATCCTGATCGTTCCTCGCGAACACATCTCCGGCCCGCTGGATGTATCTGACGACAGAGAAGCGTTGATCGGACATCTGGTCGCGGTGGCGGCGAAAGTGGCGCGGCAGGAAGGCCTGGCAGCAGACGGTTACCGCCTGGTCTTGAATCAGGGGCGCAATGGCGGGCAGTCGGTGTTTCACCTGCACATTCATTTGCTGGGAGGACGGCGCATGACCTGGCCGCCCGGCTAGAGCGTGTCATGCGCTTTTCCCCCTCATCCCCCGGCCCACGCAAGTTCAGGGGCGGACAGAGTTAGGGCAAGCGTAAAGGTTGGCTCGCTCCAGTTTACCTCACCCTCAGCCTGGCTTCGCTCGGCTTTCTCCCTCTCCGCGTCGTGTATAGACCGGGGAAAAGGGTGCAGGGGTAAGGGGAAGATACGGCGCAGAAGTTCATAACCGCCTCTAGGCTAACCGCACCCGCGGTTGGCATCTTGGGAGCAGGGTGGCTATAATGCGTGACGGTTCGCGAAGCAGGCGGCATTGGGGG
>FWPU01005622.1_pt1 | contig 26749 bp, 19 predicted proteins | sample 2228361 | NCBI WGS metagenome assembly FWPU01 (sample SAMEA103939777, study PRJEB20133) | metagenome
AAAGAGGATGTCGGGCAGCATCCTCATCCCTGTCGGGGCGGGCGGATTTGAACCGCCGACCTCACGGACCCGAACTATGAAATCGGCGGTTCCTTTCCTAACAATTTAGACCAGGTTCCAACATTTTACCGGTGACGCGATGGCGTGGTCATGATCTACATCGTACTGTGCAATCGCAAGATATCTTTTAACCATATCCAGAGTGGTATGTCCCAGTATTTTTTGAAGCGAGTAAATGTTTCCCCCGTTCCGCAAAAATTGTATGGCAAAGGTATGTCTGAATCTGTGTGGAAATACATGACTTACACCTCTTTTATCCCCAAGTTCTGCAAGGATTTTCCTCAGCTTGACACGCTCCAATGGTTTTCCACACTTTAGTGCAAACAGTGGTGCTGTATTTGGAACATCTCCCCGCGTTTCCAGATATTCATCGATGATTTGAATTAGTTCATTGGATACCGGTACTAAACGCTCTTTTTTCCCTTTTCCAATCACCCTGATATGTCCAGCGACCCGGTTCAGATCTTTTATCTGGAGATTGCATAGCTCCGTCGCTCTGATACCGGTATCCAGCAATGTGAGAATGATCGCCCGATCACGATGAGGATAACGAGATTGAGAAATACCTTCTAACAAATCAGTAATTTCTGCTTTTGATAACGGTATGATTGTTTTCTTTTCTGCAACCGGTGCTTTAATCTGACGAACCGGATTCTCACTGCAAACCCCTTGTTGAATCGCCCACTGCCATAGTGCGGATAAATCCGCATGATAGTTCCGTAAAGTTTTTGCCGATACATTGGCTTGTGAAGCCATAAATTGGACAATTTGCTTTTTATTGACTGCCCTAATATCCATATCCCCCGCATGAGCAAGGAATTTCCTATAGGTGACCTCATAATCACGGATGGTATGCGGTGAGTATCGCATAGCAACCCGTTCCTCAATAAACTGTTTGACTGCAATACTAAACAACATGGCTGCTTCCTCCGTAATGAAGTGGTAATTTTTAGGTTTTTCGATTCTGCCACTCCAAAACGGCCACCAAAGGATGATTTTTTGCTACACATTCAAAACAAACCAGCCCCACCGTTCTATCACAGTGAGGCAGTAATGCTGGCATGGAGGTTTAGATGATGTGAAATTATCCTAGCAAATTATTACGCCGCCCGCAAGTAAAGGTGGACATCATACGAATTAGCCTTCGGTTTTGGTTGATTATCCACAAAAAACAAATATACTTAAGCCAGATACAATTCAGCCCCACCGCTGGCATCGGTGAGGCTGAAGTAGCAACGCGGTAGCGGCGCGTTGCGGCAAAAAGAGCATAACAAACTTTTGCCGCCCGCGCAAGTTGATCACAACACGCGGGCGGCATTGTGTCTAGATTTCCTCAGGGGAACAAAAACTCTAATTTGCATTTCAGGTCGGCTATTACGTATTATGGCAAGAATGTACCCACAACACTTCCCTGAATGGGCACTTGAAGATCCCAAAAGGTCAGCAGAAAAGAAAGTGTACGATGCACTATCTTCTTTACCAGATAAATACACTATTTTCTATAGTGTTGCCTGGCAAGTTCGGGAATTCGAAAGTGGAGCCCACGATGGAGAGATAGATTTTGTCGTTGCTCATCCCCAAAAAAGCATTCTTATCCTTGAAGTAAAGGGAGGGCAAATTCGTTATGATACTGCTCTTCAACAATGGTTTAGCAAGGATCGTGATGGTATCGAGCATAAAATTAAAGACCCGGTTATGCAGGCTCGAAACAATAAAGGGGCTTTGCTGATGAAATTGAAAGAGCACCCTCTCTGGGATGATCGTTTCATCACGATTGGGTATTTGATAGTCTTTCCCGATGTTTTAGTAAACTCTGCTAATTTGCTGCCTGGGTTACCTCGCGCGTTAACGGTTGATTCACTTGATTTGAAAAATATCGCCAGGAAGGTAGAGGAAGGATTTAATTGGTTTTTTGGAGAAGACAAACATCAGGGTGTTTTGGGAGAAGATCGTTTACGTGTACTAACATCATTCCTGGGAAACTCATTTACTCTCCGAACACCTATTGGGGTGGAACTGGAAAGCCAGGAACAAAAACTTATTGAATTGACAGAACGCCAAATGCAATTACTGCACCACATTCAGAAACACCGGCGTGCTCTTATTGAGGGTTGTGCTGGATCTGGCAAAACAATGTTGGCTTTGGAAAAAGCACGCCAACTATCGGCGCAGGGATTTGATACGTTGCTGGTATGTTTCAATTTCCCATTGGCGGAATACCTGAAACAAGTTGCGCCACAAGAAGTTGACGTATTTCATTTTCATGGACTTTGCACAAAATTGGCTAAGGATGCGGGATTGGGTTATCGTTCTTATAGAAGTGAAGAGGATTACTATGATAGAGTCTTGCCAGAAATGCTTTTGGAGGCTTTAGAGAAATTAGGAACACAATACGATGCCATTATTGTGGATGAAGGACAAGACTTTCATATAGAATGGCTTAAAACTCTAATGGTGGCTCTTCATGACAGTGAGCAAGGTATCTTCTATGTCTTCTACGATAATAATCAGAATATTTACCATCGTCTCAAAAATCTGGATAATTGGCTGAAGATTGCCCCGTTTGTTTTGAATGAGAACTGCCGGAATACCCAGGCTATCCATAATGTGGTCAAAGAATTTCATACCGCTTCAAATGAACTTGTGTGTAATGGCCCAGTAGGCCTCTCTCCCGAAGTGTATTTCTTCTCAAATTCGGCCCAACAAGAAGATATTGTTAGAAAAGCTCTTGATCGCCTGGTAAATACTGAAAAGGTAGAGCCAAGACATATCACATTGCTGACCACGCGGGCACCAGAACATACTATTTTCAATCCTGGAAGAAAGCTAGGAAATTTCATTCTTCGAGAGTGGAGTGACAAAACCTCTCGTCACATTGATATTCGTGTTAGCAGTACTTCGCGTTTCAAGGGTTTGGAAAATCGGGTCATCATTTTGACCGGGCTTGAAGACAGTGATGCGTATTGGCTCAATGAGATTCTTTACGTTGCCTGTTCACGCGCTCGAACCTATCTGATTATTGTTGCTCATGAACGCTCAAGAAGCCTGCTTGCAAAAATACTACTACCTACAAAATGAGGTTTACTATGAAATATTCTGACCTAGTTCAATTCGAACCGGTTGAAAATGTGGTTAAGGTCCGTGAGGCTAACGACCATAGCGTTGCCGAAAGACTCGTACGCACTTATGTGATTTCTGATCGCATGGCAGACGTGATCCTGCTCCGTATCCTGCCAACTATTGGTTTGATGCGCAGTGAGGATAATGGTGGTTTGTTTATCGTTGGAAATTATGGTACGGGGAAATCACACTTAATGGCGCTGATTTCAGCAATCGCTGAACATGCTGATTTGCTCTCGCAGGTGTCTCATCCAGCCATTCAACAGGGGCTCCAATCCATCGCCGGAAGGTTTCGTGTCATTCGCCAGGAATTTGGCAGTTCCACGATGCCCTTGCGGGATATTGTCTTGCAATACTTAAGGGAAGGTTTAGCCCATTTGGGAGTTGATGTTGATTTTCCTCCCATGAATCAGGTTCCAAACACCAAGGACCTGCTTCAAAATGCCATCAAAGCCTTTCAAGTCAAATACCCAAGTCAAGGACTTCTTATTGTCATTGATGAGATGCTGGATTATTTGCAGGGAAAAAACGAACGTGAACTAATCTATGACCTTACGTTTCTCAGAGAAATAGGGGAGATTTGCTCTACAACCGATTTACGCTTCATGGCTGGGTTGCAAGAGTCTTTGTTCGATAGCCCGCGTTTTCAGTTTGCTGCCGATTCGATCCGCCGGGTGCGTGATCGGTATCAACAAGTCCGCATTGTGCGCGAAGATGTAGCCTATGTGGTTTCACGCCGTTTACTGGCTAAGAATGATAAGCAACGTCAGCAAATCCGGGCTTATTTACAAAGGTTTACTCCTTTATATGACTCAATGGCTGAACGGTTAGAAGACTTCATTGAATTATTCCCCATTCACCCGGCTTATCTCGAAATGTTTGAACGGGTGACCCTTATTGAAAAACGTCAGGCACTTAAGGCGATTAGCCAGGAAGTCCGGCAAATTCTCGATCGGCAAGTGCCAGAAGATCGTCCTGGCCTTATCTCCTTTGATGCTTTCTGGAGCCTGATTCTGGAAGATCCTTCTTACCGAACTACTCCCGAAATTCGCGAAGTGATGGATAAGAGCCAGGTATTGGAAGAAAGGGTGCGTAATACTCTCTCTCCGGTATATCGAGATACTGCTATTCGGATCATTCATGGGCTCTCCCTTCATCGCCTTACCACCGGCGATTTGCGAGCACCTATTGGGCTGACCCCATTGGAACTTCGGGATCGCCTATGTTTGTATTTGCCTATTCCGGAAATGGACTCGACCTTTTTACTAACCAGCATCGAAAGTGCACTACAGGAAATTTCCCGAGCCGTCAGTGGACAATTTCTTTCTCGAAACCCTGAAAATGATCAGTATTACCTTGACCTCGATAAAGACATAGATTTTGATGCTCAAATTGAGCAACGCGCCGCCGTGCTGGATGCAGATACCCTTGACCGCTATTACTTTGACGCGTTAAGACGTCTCTTGGAGTTAAGCGATAGTACTTACCGGACTGGTTTTCGTATTTGGCAAGTTGAAATTCCCTGGCAAGGACATGGAATTACTCGGGATGGTTATATATTCCTGGGTGCACGCGATGAACTCTCCACCACACACCCGGAGCGCAACTTTTATATTCACTTCCTGCATTTATTCAAGGCCAACGGTAAAAGCGATCAACCTCGTCCGGATGAGATTTTCTTTGTGCTTGAGTCCCCTCAGGAAGATTTTCTGCGCTCGCTCAAGTTATATGCTGGTGCGCGCGAAATGTCGGCAGTTTCTTCCGGCAGCAACAAGATGCAGTATGAGAGAAAAGCGGAAAACCATCTCAAAGACCTTTCCCGATGGATTCGGGAAAATTTCGACAAGGCTTTTTCCATTCGATACGGGACAGATTCTCACCGGGTGGCTGATTTAAAGGGCAAGTATCGTATTTTCCGCCAGGAAAGCAATTTGCGCGATCAGGTCTATCAACTTGCTTCGGTCATTCTTCAGCCCGTTTTTGACCAAAAATATCCCGAATATCCATCCTTCGTCGGTATGCAACTAACCTTGAAGTCTTTGCCAGAAGCCGCGGAATGGGCAATTCGCGCAATGGCAGGTGGACCAATGAATATCCAAGCCCAGAGCATTCTGGAAGGACTTGAATTACTTCGAAAAGAGAACAATAAACCAGTTTTCACGGTTCTGGAATCGCGCTACGCCCGGGCGGTGCTCAATAAATTAGATGCGCTTCCTCCCGGACAGGTACTCAACCGCAAGGATTTAATCGCTCCACCTGACCCACGCCATGAAGAGCGTGAAGTTCAGTTTGGGCTTGAGCCGGAACTGTTCATGGTTGTTCTGGCTGCGCTTCTCCGTCAAGGCGCTATTACCATGAACTGGATGGGAAAAACCTTTACTTCAGATGATCTTAACGAGGTAGCGCGTCTGAAAGTCGAAGATTTCATGCAGTTTTCTGCCATTGCTCGACCAAAGCCGATGCCTGCAAAAGCGCTGAAAGCACTCTTGCAAGGACTGGGTTTCCCTGCGGAATGGGTAGATCATTCCGAGCAGCATGAACGAATGGTACAGGAACTGAATCAGTTCGCTGGTGACGAACTTCAACGCATAGCCATGGTGATAGATGAACTGCGGAATGGCTTACAGTATTGGGGAGAACCCGTTCTCTCTTCAGATGAAATTCAATCTTATCGTAAATCGTTGGATAACTATAAGAATCTACTGGAGATGCTTCAACGCTTGAACACCCCCGGGCGTTTGCAGCAGTTTTCTCTGGGGGTTGGGGAAGTGCAAGCCCAACTGAAGGGACGGGACACGCTCAAAGCCATTACCATGCTCAGGGATATCCTGCAATCAGTACAATCCCATCTCCAGTATATAACCCGGGCTGATTTGTACCTTCCTGAGCATCACCCATGGCATCTCGAGGCTCAGCGATTGAGGAATGAGCATCTTGCATGGTTAAGGGATCCTCAACAGCGTGCCGATCCTTCACTGTATTCCCGTTTGAATGGCGGACTGAGTAATCTGCGCTCGTCTTATGCGCAGGCATATCTTGACTTACATGCCAGAGCGCGGCTTGATCGTTTGGGCGATGAGAGGAAACAAAAGTTGACCAAAAACCCGTACTGGCGCCATTTGCTTGCCTTACAAGAGGTGACTATCCTGCCCAACAGTGAACTGGCTCGCATGCAAAAAGAATTCTCGGAATTGCGCTCTTGTCCGAACCTCACTATGGAGGATTTATCCAAATCCCCTGAATGCCTTCACTGCGGTTTTGACCCACGCAGTGAAACGTTCTCATCCTCTGCCCTGGAGCGACTGGAGAAATTAGAAGAAACTCTGAACCTGGTATACGGTAAATGGATTGCCCGGCTGCGCGAGGAATTGCAAAAACCCGAAGTTGCTGAAAATATTTCCTTGCTCAAATCGCCCTACCGAGAGCAGATCCAGGACTTCATCGAAAAGGGCGAGTTTACTTCTTCGGTATCCAACAATCTCGTTGAGGCGATCAACGACGCTCTTCGCGGTTTGGAAAAAGTAGTGTTGGAGGGCAGTGAGTTCCTGACTGCCCTGACTCAACCGGGAATGCCCTGTACCATAGAAGAACTCTACCAGCGGTTGCAAACCTTGCTGGATAAAAAAATTGGCAACAGGAATCGCACCAAAGTACGCATTGAGATTGACTGGTAAAAGGGGAGAAATATGCATCAAGACGAACTGTTCGAGCAAGCCAATTCTACCCGGATTGTTTCCAACGAGGAACGCCAAGCATGGCGCGAGAAATTGCGCCAGCACCTCCTTGATCCTCAATTTCGCCAGATTCCCGGTTTCCCGATTGCCAGTGACGAAGCCATCCTGGCACTCTCCGACCCTCCCTACTACACCGCCTGTCCCAACCCATTCCTCGCTGAGATTATGACCCAGTGGCAGGAAGAACGCCGCCAAATCCGCGATAAATTGAATTTACCCAATGACGTTGAAAATAACTACCACCGCGACCCCTTTGCCTCGGATGTCTCCGAAGGCAAAAATGACCCGATTTACAACGCCCATTCTTACCACACCAAAGTGCCGCACAAAGCCATCATGCGCTACATCCTGCACTATACCGAACCCGGCGACGTGGTACTGGACGGCTTTTGCGGCACAGGCATGACGGGCGTCGCCGCCCAGTTGTGTGGCGATAAGAAAACGGTGGAAAGCTTGGGCTACCGCGTGGACAAGGAGGGCGTGGTCTGGGACGGCGACAAGCCCATTTCGCGTTTAGGCGCGCGCAAAGCCGTGTTGATTGACCTCTCCCCTGCCGCCACCTTCATCGCCTACAACTACAACACCCCGGCGGACGCCCGTGCCTTCGAGCGTGAAGCCAAACGCATTCTGGCAGAAGTGGAAAAAGAGTGCGGCTGGATGTATGAGACCCGCCACACCGACGGCTCCATCGGCAAGATCAACTACACCGTCTGGTCGGATGTCTTTCTGTGCCCCGCCTGCGGGGCAGAAATGGTCTTTTGGGATGTGGCCGTAGACCACGACAAAGGGGCGGTGCGCGATGACTGGCACTGTCCGGGATGCAACGCCCTGCTCAGCAAAAGCCCGCGCAGAGAAAGCCGCGCCCTGCGGGTGGAGCGCGCCTTTGAAACCAAATACGACCGCGCTATTGGGCAAACGGTGCGCCAGGCAAAGCAGGTGCCAGGGCTAATAAATTACAGCGTGGGCAAAAAACGTTACGAAAAACGCCCCGATGAAGCCGACCTGGCGCTGCTCGAGCAAATCGAAGCCAGCGACATCCCCTACCCCTTCCCAACCAACGAATTACCAAAGGGTGATAAAACTGGCGACCCGTTGAATCTGGGCATTACCCACGTCCACCACTTCTACACCCGCCGCAACCTATGGGTGCTGGCGGCTATGATTGACAAATTACCAGTAAATAGACCATTACATAAGATTTGGTTTACATCGGCTCTTATTAGAACCTCAAAAATGTATAAGTTTACTATTGATAGGAAAATGGGAAATGTAATGGGTACTCTTTATGTCCCATCAATAAATGTTGAGAACAGCCCTTTCAAGTTATTACACTCTAAATCGCTCGATTTTTCCACAATCCAAACAGGAAGGGATAAGTACGCTTTAGTTTCTTGTCAATCATCAACATCGGTTTTGATAAAATCCCAGGCTATTGACTATATCTTCATAGACCCACCCTTTGGCGCCAACCTGATGTACTCCGAACTCAACTTCCTGTGGGAAGCCTGGCTGGGCGTCTTCACCAACAACCAGCCCGAGGCGGTGATCAACAAAACCCAGCGCAAAGGGCTGCCCGAGTATCAGGCGCTGATGGAAACCTGCTTCCGCGAGTTCTACCGCGTGCTTAAACCCGGGCGCTGGATGACGGTCGAATTTCACAACTCGCAAAACGCGGTCTGGAACGCCATTCAGGAAGCTCTTCTGCGAGCGGGCTTCATCGTTGCTGATGTGCGCACCATTGACAAACAACAAGGCACGTTCAATCAGGTCACCGCCAGTGGAGCGGTCAAACAGGATCTGATTATCTCTGCCTATAAGCCTGCGGCGGAGTTTGAGCAACGCTTTGCCCTGGAGGCGGGGAGCGTTGAGGGGGTTTGGGAGTTCGTGCGCCAGCACCTGGAGTATTTGCCCATGCCCGTGCTGAAGAACCACGCCCTGCTTGAGTTCGTTCAGGAAAGAGCCCCCTATGTGCTGTTTGACCGCATGGTTGCCTACCACATTCAGCGCGGGCTAGCGGTGCCGCTTTCAGCAACAGAATTTTACAACGGGTTGAGAGAACGCTTTGCCGAACGGGAGGGGATGATCTTTACCTATCTGCAAGCCAGTCAGTTTGACCGCCTGCGCCTGGAAGCAGAACGTGTGGAGCAAATGCCACTCTTGATCACCGATGAGAAGAGCGCTATTCAGTGGTTGCGATTCCAGTTAGCAGAGGGACCGAAGAGTTACTCTGACCTGCTGATTCGGTTCAATCAGGAAAGTCGTAAACTGCCCTACGAAGCCATGCCCGAATTAAAGGTCATGCTGGAAGAAAATTTCCTGCAAGATGCACAAGGGCTCTGGCGGTTACCGGATCCGTCCAAAGAAAGCGACTTGCAAGCCCTGCGGGAAAAGAGTTTACTGCGGGAATTTGCCACCTATGTACAGAGTAAGGGGAAACTGAAAGTCTTTCGATTGGAAGCTATCCGCGCCGGGTTCAGCCGCGCCTGGAAGGAACGCGACTACGCCACGATCGTTCAGGTGGCAGAGCGTCTGCCGGAGCGGGTGTTTGAGGATGATCCTCAGCTGTTGATGTATGCCGATAACGCACGTCTGCGCGCCGACGCGATGCCCAGGCAGGAGAAACTGCTGTGATTTTGTGCTTTCAACTTCGCTAATCGCGATTTAGGAAATTATAGTAGTAGAATATACATATGATTGATTCTGCACCCTCTACCCACTCCCAGAGTCTCCGTCTGCTGGAAGCCGCTGTGGAAGAATACGGTCCGTTGTTTACGCTGGAAAACTTGCAGGAAGTTGCGGCGCGGTACGATATGAGCCGCCGTCGAACTGTCCAGGCGGTCAGCGCCCTGGCGCGGGCGGGCTGGGTGGAGAGTCTCAAGCGCGGCGTGTACCTGGTGCGCAGTCCGCTGTTTGCGGGAGAGGTGCATCCCTTTGCCATTGCAACATCCCTGGCAAGCCCATCGGCAGTCAGCCATTGGTCGGCGCTGGCGCATCACGGTTTCACCACTCAACTCCCGCACATGGTGCAGGTCTCAACTCCCGTCAAGGTGGTCACGCCCGAAATGCGACGCGGAGAGGCGCATCGTCCGCGCGGACGCGCCGTATGGAAGGCGGGCGGGGTCGAGGTGGAGTTCATCCACGTCGCCCCCAAGCGATTTTGGGGGCATCAGCGCATCTGGGTCAGCCGCTGGCAGCGGGTCACCGTCACCGACCCCGAACGTACCGCTCTGGATGTGATTGCCCGTTCCGATTTGTTCGGCGGCATGTCAGTGGCGTTCGAAATCCTTGAGGGAGCGCTGCCTCATCTTCAGGTGGAGCGGCTGGCAAGTTATGCCTTGCGTTACGGCGAAGGCGCGACGATCAAGCGGCTGGGCTGGGCGTTGGAGCGGATGGGTGTACCTCCGCAGCAATTGGAGTCTTTGCAAGCGCTGCCTGTTAAGACCTATTACCGTCTCGATCCGCAAAAGCCCCCTGTCAAGTGCTATGATGCCCGCTGGCGCATCATCGAAAACCTGAACGGAGACAGGCATGCCTGACATCACAACACTGCTCAAGCGCCGCGCCAGCGAAAACGGTGTGCGCCTCGATATTCTGGAAAAAGATTACGCTCTCAGTTACCTGTTGACTGCCATTGCAGAGGAACCTGACCTGGGGAAAGAACTGGCGCTGAAGGGCGGCACCGCTTTGCGCAAATGTTATTTTCCGGGTTATCGTTTTTCCGAAGATTTGGACTTCTCGACTCGTTCCCCTGGCACAATCCCTGATCTGAACGAGAAAATTTCCACGGCGATAGAACTCATGAACCGATTGCTGGAGCCGTGCGGTCCCTTTCGGGTTCAGATCGAACCGCTTGTTTTGCGGGAAGCGCATCCCTTTGAACAGGCAGCGTTTCTGGTGCGTGTGCAATTCCCAGCGCACCGCCAGCCATTGTGCCGTCTCAAGGTAGAAATTACTGTGGATGAGCCACTACTTTTGCCGCCAGCAAAACGCCCGCTTTTGCACAATTATGACGAGTCGCTGACGGCTGAAATTCAGGTCTATCCAATCGCCGAGATCGTTGCCGAAAAACTGCGCGCCCTGCTGCAAAGCAAAGCGCGCCTGGCAGAACGTGGCTGGGGAGCTAGCCGCGTCTGTCGGGACTATTATGACCTGTGGGAGATTCTGCGCAGAGAGATATTGATCGAGTCAATCCCTGATCTGGTGAGGCAGAAATGCGCCCTGCGCAACCTGACCTTCCACGCCGCGATTGATTTCTTTGCTGAACCGCTGCTTCAAATTGCCCGCGCCGAATGGCAGAAACAGATTCTGCCGTTTGTCCCTGACGCGCCTGCGCCAGAACAGGTTTTAACAGAATTGAAACGACAAGTTCAACAATTGTGGGGATAAGACCATGCACCTTAAGGATTGGGAAAACCGGCTAAAGCCATATCTCTCGCAAATCAAATTGCTGGCGGAGATTCCGCTCAGCCAGACGGAACATGCCGAGTTGGAAAAGGCGCTGAGGGATTTCGTTCAAAAGCACGGTCTGACTGAAGCCACATGCCAATTGCAGCGCGACTATCCCGCAGCCTTTGTCACCTATCTGGCATTCAAGGCAGCGTTCAACGAGGACAGGGGGTTTTGGGATAAGGTGGCGCAGGCGATTGGGGTGGATAACTCGAGTCCACTGTTTCACTCCAGCCATCACTGGGGAAAGACCTTTCTTGAAATCATCGGAACATACCGACTGCCTGCCTTTTCGGGCGTTTCCGGGCTGGAATACGTCACCCCCATTCGCCTCCACGGCGGCATTCCAGCCTTTTCACTGCCCGACTTCTTCAAGCACATCCTGCTTCCCAGTGTTCAGGATAACCGCTATGTAGGGTTGGACGACGAAGCTGCCCTTGCCGCTTTGCTGGAGCATTACAGGGTAGAACTGTTCGTGGACGACATCGTACGCTACTTCTTCCAACATGGCGGCGAACGGGCACAACGATTCTTCAGTAAGTGCCGCCAAATGGCACACCTGGCGATTCAAGGAGATCCCTTACCTTCAGGGGAACAACTGGGTTTGCGTCCCTATGTCCTGCAAGCGTTTGAAAATTATCTACAAAACCCTCCCGAACCATCCCAGCGCAGGCGTCTGCCACGTCTCTTCTTCCAGCCGTATGATCCTGGTTTTCGGCTCATCCTTCCCGCTCAGCCAGTTTCGCTGGAAGATGCGGGCTACCCTTACCTGTGGCGCATCTGCCTCATCCATAATGGTAACGAGATATTTACCGACGAGATAAAAGTCCGCGTGCGGCGTAGCGGGCAGGAATGGCAGACCGAGGAAAAAGAATCCCTGCTTACCGAACCCGCAGAATACGTGCAGGTCAGTCTGATTTGCCAGGATCAAGGGGAGAGAGTCATTCTGAAGCGCTCCCTGCGGTTGCTTCCTGTAGAGGGAGGGATACCCCTGCTGGCGTTTCGCTACGAAGACGGAGCGCCTCGTCCCGCGGCTCCCAGCCTGCCTGCTCAAGTCATTTGGCTTTTCTACCCTTCAGGTGTAAAACTTCACTTCGAAGGCACAGCGCGGCAAATAGCGGTTTTGAATCCCTTTGCTTCACCCTGGCAGGAATGGCAGGCGCAAGCATGGGACCTGACAAAGGTGAGATTGATTCGCCTGCTGCGTAACGGGCAGGATATTTGTCCGCCGATCCCTGTCAGCGTTGCTTATGAGCCGAGGCTGGAAGGGCAGCCAGTCCATCCGCAGAGCCTGCCCGTCGAGGAGAAACCGCTCTTCCTGGGCGCGCCGCGTCTGCGGTTACCCCTGCGCAATATTCAGCATCCCCAAGCCGAACTAGAAGATTGGCATCTCACGCTCGAGTCGCGTTACGTAGCGCAGCCAAGCGGCAAATGGGAGGGAACGGCAAGTGTGCTTACCTATCAAATTCAAGCCGAAGAAGGTTATGTCCTGCTCGATTTATCTACCTGGCTGGGGAAAAGACCAATTGGCACCTATCACCTGCTGGCACGCGGAGCAGCCAAAACAGAAATAACGCTGCCTTTCCGCACTTGGCACGACATCCGCATAGAAGGATTACAGTCGTATTACTTGCCAGGCTCGCAAGGGTCGGAGGAAGTTTGCTTCCGCATCCATCTGCCTGCGGAATGCCAGTTATCTGTCACGCAGGAGAGTGTCTGCATTGAAAAGACGCCGCGCGGCTGGCAGGTCCGCGTTGCTGCGAATGCTCATCAGGCGTACCTGGCACTCGAATATCCTCAGCAACCTGAAACCGTGCGCGTTCCATTAACACTGTTCATTCCGCGCTTGCGCTGGGCATTGCAGTTGGACTCTTCATCGCTGGAATGGCAAAGCGTTCCATTGCGCCTTCCGCTGGCACAATTGCTCCAAAGCCACGCGCCGCGTCTGCGTATAGAACTGCCACTAATGGGAGAGACAGCCCCCTTGATTGCGCTACATCTGAAAGCGCCGGGGCAATCCGAGCCGCTGCAGTCCACAGAAAGCATAGAAATCGAACGCGCCAGACATTCCCTTGAGTGTCGCCTGGATAGTTTTTTCGACACTCTACGTGCACATGGCGAACAATCAATCTTGGACTTTGTACTTGAACTCCTTGATACCTCACGTGAATTATTGACCGCCCTTCCTGTTTTGCGTTTGACACAAGAGCTGGATGTGCGCGTTTGTTATTTTGAACCGCTGAATGGCAGCTGGCGAATTCACTGGTATGAACCGCGTCCTTTGCGCCACCGACGCCTGCGGCTGTGGTCGCTCTGGCAGCCTTGGGCCGACGCTGTGGAGATTTGCCTGCCCGATGATGCACCTGCGAGCGATTCTGCGCCTGCCGCTGGGTGGTGGATGGTAGATTTGCCTGACGAGATTAGTCTTCCACCTGCTGCGTACAAAGTCCAATTCCTAGCCGCCGCGCCCGAAGAAGTACCGTCTCTGCCAGAAGAGCCACCTGAAAACGCCATTTCTGTGGAATTGATTGATCCTAAAGACAGATTGATGCAAATCGAGCAGGAACTTCAATGTCATCCCGTGCGTGCATTTGCCCTTCACGCTGAAAAGGCTTGCATTTTCGATGCACAAAACCGTATCGAAGAACGAGATAAAGAGGTCAGGTGGTGTGTTAGCCATTGGAACGAAGGTAGCCTGCTTCACCTGTTTGGATTTCAACGCTGGCTTGCTTCGCGTGACGCAAATACGCGCCGCGCTTTCCTGATGCACATGTTCCGTCTTGACAGTTTAGAGAAACTACAAATGCATTCGGGAGGATTTGTCGAAAAATATCTGTCGTTGATTCAAGAGGCGAAGACTATCAAACCTGAGAGTGCCTGGCTTATATTAAAGATGGCAAAAGCCCCATACATTATTTTCAAGGCATTACAGACTTTGATTCAAAGCAAGGATGCACAAGCCGTGGAATACATTTTTCAGGAAATTCAAGCGGGGCGATTTTCTGAAACGGACGCGGCGCAAATTCTTTCGGTACAACCTGATTTTGCATTTGAGCAAATACTTCAGCATGAACATTCTTCTGCCCAAAAGCGACTGCTTATCGAACTGACCCGCAAGCATCCTCGTCCCGACCTTGTTGTCTGGGTTGGTTATTGGGTTAAGTGCGAGGCGGGGTGGGGCATAATTATCAAAATCGAAGACTCTGAGTACCAAGAAGCATTCTTATCCATTGAGGAAACCCCTAAACTCGAAGTGAGCCTGTGGGATGGTACTTCAGCCAGCACCAGGGTCACCATTGATGTGGAAAAAGGCATCCTTTATTCTAATAAATCTTTTTATCTTTGTGGTTGTGGAAAATTCTTAGCTCCTGGTGGAAAGAACTATCAAGAATTATGGAATATTCATCGCAAACAGTGCCATCTCACAGAGAAATGGTCACTGGCTGCAAGACCTTTTTCTCTTCGTCTGGGTCTTGAATTTTCAAGAACTAAACCAGAGGATTTCGTTTTTTGAAATATACAGGAGCAAACAATGGCCTTACACCCTATTCAAACTACCCAATATCTTCGAGAAACCTACATCCGTTACCTGAAAACCATCAAACCTTTTCAGGATGAGCGTCTTCGCCAGGAGTTTACTCGCGCTCTGGAAGAAGAAAACCTGCTATGCAAGGGTCCATACCTTGAAATCACCCCACCTTTTGTAACTGGCAAAAGTTTGCGGGAACTGGTTGAGGAAGGCGTTCTTTCTCCGCTGTTTGAACGGTTATGCCATAAAGACGGTTTGCCATGGGAGCGCCCGCTTTATAAACATCAGGAACTGGCCATCCGCAAGATGGTCACTCAACGACGTAACGTCATCGTGACGACCGGCACAGGCAGTGGCAAGACGGAGGCTTTTCTCATTCCCATTCTGAATCATTTGTTACGCGAAATGGAAGCAGGGACACTCTCTCAGCCGGGTGTTCGTGCATTGATTCTCTATCCTATGAACGCGCTGGCAAACGACCAGATGGAGCGTCTGCGTAAAAACCTTTTGCAATTAAAGGGCATCACATTTGGACGATATATTGGTGAAACCAAGGAAAAATACCATGAAGCACTTGAAGAATATGAGAAAATCCATGGTTGCCAGCCACTGGAAAATGAACTTATCAGCCGTGAGCAAATGAAAAAAGAACCGCCGCACATTCTGCTCACCAACTACGCCATGTTGGAGTACCTCCTGCTGCGCCCGAACGATTCGCCACTCTTCGATGACGATACAGGAAAACATTGGCGTTTCATTGCATTGGATGAAGCACACTCTTATGATGGCGCTCAAGCTACCGAGATTGCGATGCTGTTGCGTCGTTTGCAGGACCGCGTCACACAAGGGGGAAAGAAGCGTCTCCAAGCCATCCTGACCAGTGCCACGCTGGGTGAGAATACCTCTGAAAACGCCCGGCAAACCGTCCAATTTGCCCGCGATCTCTTTGGACTGGAATTCGAGTGGAATGAAAGTGACCCTGACCAACAAGACATTATTCGCGGTGAGCAGATGCCAGAATCGGTACTGGGAGAAGCTTGGGGAGAGTTACTGCCGTCCCATTATCAGATTCTGGATGAGATTGCAGAAGCATGGCGAGGTCATGGAACATTCCAGTCTCCTGACGCAAAATTTTTCTCAGAGATTCCGTCACAAATTTTCGAGCAGGCAGTCAGGATTACCAATGCCAACCCGGCACAAGCTGCGCCGTTATTTCTCTTTCACATACTGCAAAGAGATAAAAATCTTCATGCTTTGCGCGTTCTTTTGCGCGAAGGTCCCATGCTCTTACAGGATGCAGCTTGCAAAGTTTTTGAGACGCTGTCATCCGATAAAGCCCAGGAAACCCTGACGCGCCTGGTCTCTGCTGCCATCCTTGCCCGCGAGACCCCAGAGCACGCACCGCTCTTACCGGCGCGCTATCATGTATTCCTGCGCGCCTTGGAAGGCGCATTTATTTGCTTGAACACTCAAGCACCTGAACATCAGGGAGAAAACGCAAAACCATTATTTTTTCTCAAACGTCATAAAGTCTGCCCGCACTGTGGCAGCCGCGTTTTTGAACTGGCAAACTGTACTCGTTGCGGCGTTGCCTATCTAATTGGTAATCAGACGCCCGGCGAATACTTGAACGATGAAGGTGTGCAATTCCAGGTTGCGCTCGGACGTGAATATCTCACCCAAAATAGCGTTCTGTACCCAAACGAAATTGAAGCTAAGAACCTGAAGTATTTTTCTCTGGACAAACATCTGGCTGAGGCAGACGAAGACGCTCTCATCGAGGGCGAAGCCGGGGCAGGAGAAAAACCGGGCGAGAGTCTCCATCCGATGGAATTGTGCCCGCGTTGTGGCGCTATATATGAACAAGGCGTGAAAGGTAATCGCTGTTCCTGTGGAGTATCATACGTGCCTGTCTCCGAAGTCGAAATGGGCAAACGGAGCACCTTGCGGCGCTGTACATCTTGCTCTACCTATAACCGCAACGGAGTGATTTATCGCTTCCTGACCGGGCAGGATGCACCAGTCAGCGTGCTGGCGGGCACATTATATGAGCATGTTCCCCCTGCGCGCAATGAGAAAGAGCGTCAATTTCCTGGCGAGGGACGTAAGATGCTCATCTTTTCGGATAATCGCCAGCAGGCTGCATTTTTCGCTTCATTTCTGGAACGTGCGCAGGAACGCAATTTGCATCGCCGGTTGATTGTGGAGATGCTCAAAAATTCCACCCAACTATCAGAGCCATTGCGCTTATCGGGGGCACTTTCCCGCCTGTTGTCAATATCAAACCGTTTTCGAATTTTCGATGAACGAGAAGGTCTGGATAAAAAACGCAAACAGATTGCCGTCTGGTTAATGCAGGAATTCAGTGGACTGGACAAACGTCTGAGCCTGGAAGGTGTGGGGTTGATGTATTTTCGTCCGGTCAGGAAAGAAAAATGGCAGCCGCCACAGGAAATATTGACCACTCCCTGGAACTTTCAACCGGACGAAGTTTTTACTCTCATCACCATTTTACTGAATACCTTGCGCCGTCAGGGAGCAGTTTCTTATTTACTGAGCGATGAAGGCATTGATTTACTCACAGACTACCGGGAAGATTTTCAGCCGCGCGCCCGTCCATTTTATATCCGCGAATACAATGCAGAAAGTTCCAACAAATTTGGCATCTATGCCTGGTTGCCTTCTGCTCACAAGAATAGCCGTCTGGATTTTGTTGTACGCCTTTTAAAGCGAAGGATTCCAGGTGTGGATGACGATGCCGAAGTGCGGAAAATGGCGCTCAATTTGCTCAAGCATATCTGGTCTTACCTGACCGGCGTCAGAAGCCCAGTTTCTGACTGGTGGTTGAAGTCCGTAACGCTTCCAAATAACCGAGGGATCGCCTATTGTTTGGCACAGGATGTCTGGGAAATCATTCCAACCCTCGGTGACGACTTTAACCGCTGGTACATCTGTAACCGCTGCCGAAACCTGTCGGCAATGAATTTGAATGGCGTGTGTCCAACGTATGGTTGTGGCGGAACGCTTGAACCGCTGGCAAATCATCGTTCCTGGGTTGAGGATAACCTCTACCGATATCAATATAAACATACTCCTATTACACCTTTGAACGCTCAGGAGCACACTGCACAATGGGCACCGCAAAAAGCGGCTGAAGTGCAGAAAAATTTCATCCGGGGTGAACTAAACGTTTTGAGTTGTTCCACCACTTTTGAACTGGGCGTGGATGTGGGAGACTTGAACGCCGTTGTTCTGCGTAATATGCCCCCTTCAACTGCAAATTATATCCAGCGCGCTGGGCGCGCTGGCAGGCGTACCGACAGTGTGGCACTCGTCGTCACCTTTGCCCAGCGCCGCCCACACGACCTTACATTCTACGATCAGCCCGAACGCATGATCTCGGGTAAAGTCCGTCCTCCAATTGTGTCGTTAAAAAACGACAAAATCATCCGTCGTCATTTGCACTCGGTTGTATTTGCTGAGTTTTTCCGTTGGGTGAAAGACAGAGTAAGATACGGAAATACAGGTGATTTTTTTGCTCCGAATGACCCATCTCTAGACGGGGTGGAGTTATTGCGACAATTCTTGCAAAGCCGCCCGGTAGTACTTGAAGAGGCGTTACGGCGCATTATCCCGGACGATTCATCCCTGCGAGAAGCCTTGGGCTTAGAAAATTGGCAGTGGGTTGAGAAATTAATCGGCGGTAAAGAAGCCGTATTAGAGAGTGCAGCGCAGATTATCCGAGAAGAATTGCAGGAATTCGAACGCCTTAAGCAAGAAGCGGCACGAGAAGAAAAATACGATGATGCAAAGCAATACAAAGAAATTCAGAATCAAATTCGTCAACGGGATATTCTCGGTTATTTGGGAAGTCATAACGTTCTTCCAAAATACGGTTTTCCCACCGATGTTGTTCCTTTGCAAACTGATCACTTAAATTCTCAAGATGCAAAAGACATTGATTTAGACCGAGACTTAAAGATAGCCATTTCGGAATTCGCTCCCGGCGGTCAGGTGGTTGCGGCAAAACGAATCTGGTATAGCAAAGGTATTCGCAAATTACCAAATAAACTATGGCCGCCCTATGCCTATGCTATTTGTGAATCATGCAAAAAAATGACTATCTTACCCGGAAATGATCAAACGCCACAAGTGTGCAGTTCCTGTCATCAGCAAATTACAGCAAAAAGCAAAAAAGGCGTGTTTATTGTTCCCGAACATGGCTTTATCGCTGATTCAAAAACAGATAAGCCGGGAGAACAACCGCCTGAACGAATCTATGCCAGCCGGATTTATTTCTCACATTACAGTATTAGCCCCGATGATATGTCCACACGAACTGAACTGGATCTTCTCCCAGATCCTGCTTTTTCTGGAAGCGTGTCGGTTTTCAAGGGATACTCGCGTCATGCGTGGCTGGCTTCGGTCAATAACGGATATGGACAGGGCTTCAATGTTTGCACTACCTGTGGCTATGCAGAAGTCATTGAAGCAGGCAACCACAAACGTAAGGTGTCCACCCACAAAAAACCTTTAACCGGTGAGGAATGTAGCGGACCATTCAAACCTTACCACCTCGGTTACCGTTTCATGACGGACGTACTTGAACTTCGCGTGAGCGCTACCTTAAATCAAGAGGAGCAAGTTCTCTCGTTTTTGTATGCTATCCTCAACGGTACCAGCGATGCCCTGGATGTCCCACGCGAAGACATTGGTGGTGTAGTGTATTATTCAGGCAGATCCCCTTCTTTTCTTCTTTTTGATGATACTCCCGGTGGCTCTGGCTATGTACAGCACATTTACAACAACCTATCCATTGTGTTCGAAGCTGCGTATAGGCGGGTTTCCGAATGTAACGGATGTAGCCTGGAAACTAGTTGTTATAGTTGCTTGCGTGGTTATGACAATCAAGCGTTTCATGATAAACTTGAGCGTCGGTTAGCCTGGGAAATTCTAGGTAAAATTTTGGATAAACCTTTCCCCAAATAGGGCACTGAGCTATGACTATTTTTGATCGATTTATTCGTTATGAATGGGCAGAATTTGCTTTGCATGAATCTGCCCAGAAAAATGGTTCATCTCAGCTCAAACCTTTTCTTATTAAGCAAGGATTAGCTCCCCAATCTGCACGAAGGACAGCGAATATATTATCGAATATGTGGTTTCCAAAAGACCCACTATCCGAATTATTGATGGAAAGAGCATTTGCCATATTACCCGATCTCTCCCAACGTGAACACGTGGTACTGCACTGGGGAATGGCTCTGTGTATGTTTCCATTGTTTCGCCAAACAGCTAGAACAATTGGCTCTTTATCAAGAATTCAGGAAGTGATTACGAAAAAAGAAGTCATTTCAAGAATTTTGGGAGAATATAGCAATCAAATTACCATTAAGAGGTCAATAGAACGAATTATACAAACTCTTTTCAATTGGGGGGTTTTGGAAACCAAAGATGAAGGTTTTGTTCAGTCGCCCCCAATAATTCTTTCCAATTCTTTATTGATAGAATGGTTACTTCAATCCGTTATTTTACAATCTCCAGATCGATATCTTCCCTTAAAGGATTTGATAAGAGCAAGTGAAATTTTTCCATTTGAAATTCAAATGCCTATATTGTCAGTTCATGAAAATCCTACCTTTAGTGTCCATCGAGATGCAAGCGGTGAAGAGATAATAGGCACCAATTTTCGGTTTCTCTAGATCAATACTTTCGCCAATTAGCCTGAAGGATAGAGTGGTAAAGATTATTTGGACACGAAAAGAGGGTCCTGTAAGGTGGACTCCTTTCTTATGGTTGAGTATAAATGAGTATAAATCTGAGCAGGCGTGTCTGTCCCAAAATTGGTTGGCGACTTTTTCTCCAGCATATGCGGCGGTCTTTCGCGATACCAATTCCCCACAGGTGCTGGTTTTTCAAACTCTGCTCAAAACCCACCAGCTTTGGGACAGGCACAGGGCCTAGTGAGCCCTCTTTTGGTAAAAGGAAAAGCCAGGCGGGTAGCCCGGCTTTTGGTGGAACCTGCACTATGCCGGATGCCTGGCAAGGTACGCCCGCGCCATGCGCTGGAATGCTCCTGCCGCTTCGGAAGTAGCATTCATTTCGTTGGCATACCACTCCAGCGACTTGCGCGGCAAATCGGACAAGCGCATCCCACCGTGCTTTTTGAACACGGTTGGAACGATGAAGTTGTCCGGGTCGTCCACACCGGCACCTGCGGTGAGATCAAGGGGGAAGAAAAAAACGCAAGAGAGGGCACATCCACCCTCTCTTGCGTTCCGTAGTTCACGGATGCTCTGTCGAAGCGCTTTTATCATAACTGTTATTTCAAAAAAATTCAAGTTTTCGCAATTAAAAAGAGGGCTGGGTGGTGTGAACTGCACCCCATAAGGTAGACAAAAAAAGAAAGCGGCCTCAAGGCTAAGTGGACAGGCACCTGACTTGTGCGGGTGTCTGTCTTGTTTTCAATTGTATCCGTTCATGGTTGAAGAAGTGAATATATTCGTCAACGATCTGTTTGGCCTCCTCAAAAGTTGGGATCGGAATGTGGCGGAGCGCCTCCTCTTTGAGATGTCCAAAGAAGTTTTCCATCGGAGCGTTATCCCAGCAGTTTGCGCGGCGCGACATGGAGGGAGCAATGTTATACTGTTGGGTAAGGACATAATACGCATGAGAGGTGTATTGGTGCCCTTGGTCACTGTGGAGGATCAGTCCATCAGTGACCTTTTCTTTGTCCCTGGCCAGCTTTAGGGTGCGGGTGACCAGGGCCACCGAGTTGGACAGGCTCATCTGGTGGGCAACAATGAAACCGTCGAACAAGTCCTTAATGATGGACAAGTATGCCCAGCCCTGCTGGGTGGCGATGTAGGTAACATCGGTCACCCACTTCTGGTTGGGCCGCGTCGCTGTAAAATCGCGGTTCAGCACATTTTCATAGCGGTGATAGGTCTCCAACTGGCTCATTTTGAGGTATGGCTTGCGTTGGCGGGCAATCGAATGAATGCCTAACTCATTCATCAGCCGCCGCACGGTCTTGTGGTTGATCACCACCGATCGTTTTTGGCGCAACCACAGCCCAATGCGCCGGTAGCCATAGGTGCGCCTGGAAGCCGCATAGGCTTCCAGGATGAGCTGCCTGCGCTCGGCATCGGTGTCCGGCTGATCCAGGCGTTTCCGCCAGGCATAATAGGCCGCTCGCGAAATCCCAAAGAATGCGCACATGGCTGTCACCGGGTACGCTCCTCGGTAGTGTTCGATGACCCGATATTGCGCCTCGCGAGCATAGCTTTGCGCAACTCGGTGTGCAGTTTTTTTAGCAACGCGTTCTCCATCTCCAGCCGGGCAATGTAGGCTTGCTGCGTGTGTGGCGTCTTGCGCGGTCTGCCGATGGATTTCTCAAAACCCAGCTCCCCTTCATACCGGTAGCGATGCACCCACTGCTCCACCAACTCCTTGCGCCGCAGCCCCAAGGCCTGCGCAATCTCCTGCTGGCTTTTGCCCGCTTCCAGATACATCTGCACGGCCAGCAGCTTCGTCTCCTTGCTGTAATGAACCATCCCTTTCTTTCCTGCCATTGCAAAAGCGCCTCCAAAGCGCCTCCTGCGTTTATTCTCGCATGAGGCGCTTTCTTTTTCTGTCTTCTTTTAGGGGCTCAGTTCAGGGTAAGCCCTCTTTTTTTCGGCAAGTGGGTGCCCCGGCGGGATTTGAACCCGCATCTTACGCTTCGACAGAGCGCTATTCTATCCCTTGAACCACGGAGGCATGTCCCTTTGCCGAGGTCACCCCGCCGGACTTGCACCGGCTTTCGCACTGTGCAGGGTGAGGAATGAGCCAGACCGGGTAGGCCTGGCTCTGTTCCCGCATGGGGGTTAGCCCGCATAGGCGGCTTGCAGGCTGAGGAATGCCCGTGCCATGCGCTGTGCGTGACGATCTTCGGCAGTGCGTGGCTCAAAGCCTTTGCCGTTAGTAGCCGCTAGCCATCGCACATATCCCTGATTTACAGGGCCGCTTGCCCATAACTCGCCAAGGGTCTTGCCGTTGTGCTTGCCGAACGTCAGTTTGTATGCCCCGGGATCGGCCAGTTCTTCCCCAGCCGAGTCAGCAGGTGCGGGTGAAGGTTGCGGAGTGGATGCGGGATCGGGGTCGTACCCGAGCTCCACCATCGCCTTCTCGGCGGGAGCCGGGGGTTCGGGGTCAGCCGGGATACCGCGCTCCTGTGCCACCCGCTCTGTTGCGGCACGAGTGGCTTTCTCCAACCGTTCCGCTGGTGACAACGCCCAATCCGGTAAGGTCGGCGGGTTGATGATGCGCTTCTTCTCCGGGTCGTAGTCACACCAGGTCAAGGGCAGGAAGTACAAATACCTCCCCAGACCGAACGCCGCACACGCCCGTTTGAAGGCTTGAGCCACCGCCGTGGTAACAGTGTTCGTATCCTCCGCAGACGCTTCGCCAACGTCCTCGCGGGTGACACCCTCGATGGTGATGGACACCTTCGCCACCTGCCCGTTGGCCAACAGTTCAATGTGGCTCGACCAGCCAGGACACACCAGATCAAGGCGTTCCTGGTAACGGCGGGCGTCCACATAGGCAGCGGCGATGGCGCGCTTGCCGTCCTTGCTTACCGATTGGGGTTTCCACTCAATGTACTCGGATGGAAACGGATCGGACAAGGCATTGAGAATTTGGGAAAAATCGAATTGCTGAGACATGGTAAACCTCCTTTTTGCCCCGTCCGTACCCGGGGCAATTTGGGTGTATTGCCCTGGTACGTCAGGGGAGTGCCACACGGCCTCGCTCCACCCTGGACTTGCCGTCCAGAGCAGGGCGAGACCGTGCGGCGGAGACCTACCATGTCCTTGCCGCCTATGCTGTTGTTAAGGTGCTGCCCCTTGCGGGAAATCACCCCGGCGGACTTGCACCGCCTGAAAGCACTTTGCAGGGTGGAATTTTCAATAGGGCAGGGCTTGTGGCCCTGCCGGTTGTTATTCGCTCGCCTGCTTTTGCCAGCCTTGCGCCACTGCTTCCCCAACGACTTGTCGCCAGTTTGGAATAACACGATCCAAACACTCCAGGCATACGGCGTAGTTCGTCCATACGACCGGGACGGGACGGAGAGGGATGTTGGCATTGCATAGATCGCAGATTACATCATCTGCGGTTAGCATTTCGCCTTCATCCAAAACATTACCATCCCAGTCGGTAATGACATACGCTTGACGGTCGCTGGGCATCCAGAGGATGATCATCTCGGACTCAGCCATGGCGCACCTCCTTCTCTATCTGGCGGACGCGCCAACCATCCTCTTCTTGGACAAAGAGGATGTGTTTGCAGGGACAGAACAGCCCGTTCTTTTCAAAATCCGGGCATGAACATCCCCAGACGATCCCCTTCTCGAACGAGCACGTGACGTAATGAATTCTGCCCGGTTTATAGGTTTGAGTGGACCAGACCTCAAAGAGCAGAACCTTGTGCCCGTCCACCGTCATCTGGTAGCGACGGTTTATCCGGAGCGTCCCTTTCTGCTGCCCCTTGCGGACGCATTCGAGCCGCGCAAGGATCGGGTCTGCTACTGTTGCCATCTTTTTTCCTCCTTCGGGTCAGCGCCGCACCACTGACCCGGTGTGGTGTGGGTCAGTGGGCAGGTGCGGCTGCCCGAAAGAGAGGGGCTTCTCGGAGGGGGCGGTGGGGTAGGGATACTTCAACCTTTGATAGCGCCTGTCTAGATAATCCATTGCCAGGCGCTCCACCTCATCCTCCAAGTGGCTGATCAACGCGCTCGGCAGGCGCTCAATGATGAACTCCGCCATTTCCTGCGAAAACGGCAGGAACGGCGGAATGAGGTCAAAGACCTCGGCTTCCGTGATCGTGATCTCGACCATCTTTGTTCCTCCTTTCGGGTCGGCGCCGCACCGCCGACCCAAGTAGTTTTGAGTCGGCGGGTTGGTGCGGCAACCCGTTGGAGACGGAGACAAGGCGAGCGATATAACCATGTTAAGGTGCTGGCCCTTTCGGGCAGGTCACCCCTGCGGGACTTGCACCCACACCAGGCACTCTGCGGAGTGAAGCATGGAGATAGGCGGGTAGCCTATCTCGTGGAACTTATCTGCGCTTCAGCGTTCCCGTCAGCAGGCTCATCAGTGCCTGCCGACGCTCCTCGTTGCTCTGGCTCAGTGCCAGGATCAGCAACATCTTGAGCGCCAGTAGGCCGCCGAGAAACATCATCGGCGTGGACACCAACAGCAGCGCCAAAAGCGCAAACGCCATTTGTGGATCCATGGTGCACCTCCTTTCTCTGGGATCCCCGTCCGCCGTTCCCCCTCACAGCAGGCGGAGACCCCAGAGCCGAGAGCGCCATGTCACCCCATTGTTAACGTCCCACGCCCTCACAGGGCTTGTGGCCACCGTGCGGAATTGACCCGTGCGGACTTGCACCGCATTCCGGCACTCTGCCGGGTCATAACAAAAAAGCCAGAACCTTGAAAAGGCTCTGGCGGGTAGCCATCGCATCGGGGAGGCTTGTGGCCATCCGTTGGTTGTTCTCAATTAATTATACCCTCAACCTGCTGAAACAGCCCTTACACTTTTGTCAGTTGTATAATATAAGTATGAGTAAGCCATCTGCTACATTGGACGAGATCCTGTTGAGGCTTAAAGCCATGCTCCCCTTGTTGCGTGAGAAGTATCATGTGCGCACGTTAGAAGTGTTTGGTTCGTATGTACGCGGGGAGGAAGAAGCTGAAAGCGATTTGGACTTATTGATCACCTTTGATCAAGTGCCAACGCTATTTCAGTTCGTACACCTGGAGAATTTCCTGAGTGATGAGTTAGGGGTCAAGGTGGATTTAGTGATGAAGGACAGCCTGAAACCAGGGATTGGCAAGCGCATTCTGGAAGAAGCGCGAAGCATATGAGTGGAGAACGGGTCTATCTGGACTATGTTCAGGATATGCTGGAGAGTGCGCAGAAAGCGCAAGAATTCGTCCGTGGCATGAGTTATGATGAATTTGCAGTGGATGAGAAAACGCAATTTGCAGTGGTAAGAGCCTTGGAGATTATCGGAGAAGCCGCAAAGAAGATTCCGGAGGGTTTACGGGAGATGTATTCGGAAATCCCGTGGCGGGAGATTGCAGGGACAAGGGACAAACTCATTCATGACTATATCGGTGTGAACTTGTCAGTTGTGTGGCGCACGTTACAAGAAGACCTTCCTTCGTTGATTGAGCAACTGAAGGTGATTTTGCGAGATTTTGGTGTATCGGGCTGAAGTCGCTGTTCAACACCGGCTGCCTGCCTGGAGGTAAAGGAAAAGCCAAGGCAGACAGCCTGGCGCTGGAGATGTGCCTGTGAGCGGCACTTTATCCAGGCGCACTTTTCCCCATGAGAAACGGCCCAAACTCCCCGCTTACCACGCCTCCGCCCACAGCGGATCGCTTTCGCCTGCCTCCACCAGCCTGCCCGCGATGAGCGTTTCCACATCTATGGCGCAGCCGTGATCCGCCACATGGCGGCAATCCGCCACCAGCACGCCGCGCTCCTCGGCATTGCGTGCCACCAGCGCCACTCTGCCGCCGTTGAGTTCGGCGTTCATGCGCCACTTGGCGTTGCCGTCGTGCAGGCGGGTACCGGTCTCCACCTCGACATACAGCCGTTCATCCCCCCTCTGGATGGACAAATCCGGTCTGGCATTGCCTTCCACCTCCGGCAGGATCTCCACCGTCCAGCCGTGTAACCTCGCCGCCATGGCAAAGAGCAGGACCGCCAGGGTGTGCCCTTCCTGCTTCTCGCCCTCATGCAGGCGCAAGAGTTTTTCCCACTCGCCTTCCACCACCGTCCAGCCAACCGCCTTGCAAAACTCTTTTC
>FWPU01004992.1_pt1 | contig 26733 bp, 28 predicted proteins | sample 2228361 | NCBI WGS metagenome assembly FWPU01 (sample SAMEA103939777, study PRJEB20133) | metagenome
TTAAAAGCGCGCTGATAAAAATAAGATGGGCAAAATTATGACCAGCAATTCTGATTGTTTTTCTGCGCCAAATTAGAATACCATCCAAAATCAAAACCATCAATAAAAGACCTAAAAGAAAAAAAGTTAAAACTTTATTTAAGTTATTAATATCAATTTTGGGTGTTTTTCTAACACCAGCAATATAGATTGGTGTTTCCGGTGGTGGTATTACTTCTTGAATTTTTTCTTCTGTTGGAACTGACTGTTCTTCCGTTTTTGGTTGTCCTTCTTTAACTACGGATTGACTTGTTTGTTTAGCTATTACTGGTTTTTCCACTGGCACACTTGTACCAAACATTTGGACCACCAAAGTAGTTTCTTGACCATTAAGAACACCATTAACTACGGCCAAACCGATCTCTTTATATTCAGGTTTAAGGATATTAGCTCGATGGGAAGCAGAAGCCATCCAAGCTTCAACAACAGAGGAGGAGTCATTAAAATCTTTAGCTAAATTTTCACCAGCATAAATATATTTATAACCAGCATTAATAATAAAATCCCACGGAGATTTACCTTGTGGACTAAAATGAGCCCAGTAGTTATCTTTAAACATGTCAAGAGCTTTCTGATGAGCAGCTTGACTTAATTTTTCGTTAATTGACAAAGCCGGTAAACCGGCCTCTAATCTTTTTTGATTAGTAAAATTAAGGAGATCAACCACTGAGATATTAGTCGCCACACCCAGAATATTTGGAGCAAAATGACCAACCATTCTTATTCCCACCCCAAAAACCAGAAAAAAAATCAGATAAAACAAGTAAGCGTAAGGCTGAAGTACTTTCGGTCGATGATTATTAGATTCGTTAGGAACAAATAAGTGATTAAAAAGATCGGCCAAGGTCATACCTAAATCTTATGATATCAAAAATGATGTGTAAAGATCTTTTAACTTAGTTTACGTAAGATCAAGCCGCTACCCAATAAAGTAAAAAGAAGAGGTAAAGTCAAAATTTCAAGACCAGTCGCTGGAACTTGGTTTAAATTCGAATAATTTGTTTCCCCTTTAATTTCACCTGTTTCACTTTCAGGTTGAAGAAACTCAAAAGGTGTAGGAGTAGGTGTACTGGTTACCATTTGACTCGCCTGAAAACGCTGTCTAAGTTGACTACCAAATCGATTAACCAAGGCAATCAAACCTATTATAAAAAGGATTCCAATTAGAACTGAAGCTAGACGAATACCTGAACCACTAAACATAGACCTTTATTATAACGCTCTATTACTTAAAAGTCAAATACTATAGGCTTTTGCCTTTTTAATACTTAGGAAAAACAGGTGGCAATTTGCCATTTACCGGAATTTTTAAAAGAAAAGCTAAAGTATTGGCAATAGCCACTCCCACTCTTAAACCTGTAAAAGAACCTGGACCAAGTTTGACTTCGACCTGGGCTAAATTGTCAAAGGTTAAACGCTCTTTTTTTAGCAGTTGTTCAATTAAGTTTAAAGTCATCTGGGCTTGAACTTTTTTCTTAATTTGCCGAATAAGCTTTTTGTCAGATAAACGCCAAAGAGAAACTACCACTTCATCTGGTTTGGCGGTATTAATAAATAAAATTACTTGTCTTTCTTTTTTCATCTTAAAAAATTAGGGTCTATTTTCTGCGCACCCTGACGCACTATTTTAAAAGGTTTTTGACTGCAATCAATAACAGTGGATACTTTTTTATAATAACAAGCACCAACCAAAACACCATCAACTAGTTTAACCAAGGCTGGATCAAGGTCAGCTAAAGAATAGGGGGTTGGCTTTTGGGAAAAATTAGCGGAAGGACCTAAAATGGGTTTACCTACTTTTTTAATCAAACTTAAAATCAACTGATGATTTGGCATTCTTACACCTAAATTCAAACCGCCACCCCTTACCAAAGAGGGGACTTTAGTCAACTGGCAAGGATAAACAATCGTTAAAGGCCCTGGCCAATAAGTTTTCATTAAAAGTCGCACAATATCTGAAAGGGGAAGAAGATAGTCTTGGGCTTGACTCAGACTGGCCACTAAAACTGGCACTGCTTTGTTAAATGGCCTTTTTCTAAGCCTGAATAACTTCTCAACTGCCTCAACATTATCAATACAACAACCTATTCCCCAAGCAGTATCAGTTGGAAAAATAACAATACCACCTTTTTTTAGAATCTGGACTGCTTCAACCAAATTTACTTTATTCATTTGATATTTAAAGATAATTAATAATAATCTCTCGCTGATTTAGTGTAAGAATTTTTATTCGTACTTCAATTCTACTAACTGGCAAAACATCCTGTAATTTTTCCGGCCATTCAACTGCCACTAAATTATAAGGATTAGTCAAAATTTCTTTTAAACCTAAATTAACAATTTCCTCCTTTTTTACCAATCGATAAAGATCTAGATGAAAAAAATGAAAATTTGGTTTAGTTTTAATCTGATATTGTCGTACAATAATAAAAGTCGAGGAGAGAATAGGACCTTTAAGAGTTAAACCTTGAGCTAAACCCTGAATGAAAGTAGTTTTACCACTGCCTAATTCACCATAGCAACAGATTACTCTCCTTTTACCACCACCAGATATAAGTTTTTTACCTAATTGATAACCTAGCAAAACAGTTTGTTTAGCGCCATGGCTAATCATCTTCATGAGGTTATTTTAGCAAATCAAGCTAATGGGTCTTTTAATTGTTTTAATTTATAAGCCAAAAGCCAAAGTGAACTGCCACAAAACAACAAACCTAAAATCAAAGCAATTCTGGCGCCCTCCCAACCCTTCTTTTGATTTACTAATGGAGGTGTTGGTGTCACTTCGGCTCCTAAAATCATGCCTTCTGTTAAATCTTTACTTACCTTAGGTGTTAAATCACTTTCGGTTAAAGAAACCGGTAAACTTGGTGTTTGTGTTTCTTGACTGGTTAAAGAAAGGGTTGAGGTTGGTATTTTGGTTGGGGTGGAAACTGAAGTTGAAGTGGGTGTTTTGGTGGGAGTAGGGGTTTTGGTGGGAGTAGGGGTTTTGGTGGGAGTAGGAGTATTAGTTGGGGTAGGTGTTTTGGTAGGAGTAGGTGTATTAGTTGGTGTGGGTAATGGACAGCTGCCTTGGCTGGCGTTATTGTTAGTTGTACCTTTAGTTTCTGTTAAAAAAATCACCCAATTATCCTCACCGTCTTTTACCCGACCAAAGGAGTAAGAGGAAAGATCTGGTAAACAAATTCCTCCTTTATCACCATAAGCTAATTCATCAATCAATCTTTCTTCATTTTTATTATAAAGCCTGATAATATCCCCACTTTTGTTCAAACGGTTACCCACCTCAACCACATAATAACCGGAGGCGTTAATAACTGTTCCTGCAGGAATAACTTTCATTGGGGTGGTGGTGCCTTCGTCTTTTAATACCCAACCAGAAATATCCACCTCATCCAAAGCATAAAGCTCAACCCAATCATCTGAAGTCACAGAACTAAATTCATTAATCACGAACTTTGGCACATCTTGAGCTAAAGCCAAACTTAACGAAAGTCTAAAAGCGATTAAAAAAAAGAATAATAAACTTAATTTTTTCAACCGCATTTAAAAATAATTAATATGAGCGTAAATAGTTTCTATATTGGCATTTTCATGTTCCACCCGAACATAACGCAAACGACAACCATTACTTCCCAGATAACTACCTTGATAAAGCGTTCCGGACTGAACTGCTTTAACCTCGGCAGAATCACTATTAATATCAATACCGTTATGAAAAGTATAGATTGATCTTACCCAAGTGTGATTAACCGCCCACGTGTTGCCATAACCCTGGTAGAATTTAATTTTGGGATTAATGGGCCATATCCAGCTACCCGAAGGGTTAAACGGATCAGCGCCAGCACTACCACAATCAGCTGCTGAACAATTCTCGTAGTCAACTCCACTTTTTAAATAATTAAAAGGATTTTTAATCTCGCCGTTCTCAACCACCATAAAATGTAGATGGGTGCCACTTGAATTACAAGAAGCGCCCTGAATGATAGTGGCTATCTTTTGACCTTCTTTAACATAACCAACCTTAGTTTCTTCTCCTTTACCAGCAATAACTGCTTGTAAAGCCTCAAGCTCTGCTCTGGCTGAAGCTAAAAGTTTTTGATATTGAGCTTCATCATTTTTGGTAACCTTAAGGAGATATTCTTTATCTTTTTTTTGCTCATCTAGCTTTATTTTTTGACTAATCAGCTGTTTTTGGGCTTCTTCCTGTTCTTTTTTCTTTTCTTCCCGCTGTTGTTTTCTTTCGGCAAAAGTGTCTTTAGCTTCCTGAATCTGAAACATTAATTTTTTATCATGCGCCTGAACTCTTTGAACATACTTAATCCTAGTTAAAAAATCAGAAAAATTCCTAGCGGAGAAAAAAATTTCTAAAGAGTTAAGCCGACTGCTTTTATAAGTTTGAGTAATCCGAGCAAGCAAAAGCCGGGATAATTCAGTTAAGGATAATTCTAGTTTCTCAATTTTAGCCGAAATTGAGGCTATTTCTTCCTCTAACCGGTCTATTTTATTTTGTGTTTCATTAATCCGCAATTGAGTCAGTCTGATTTGAGAATCCATGTAAGCAACTTCATTAGCCAAAGTTTTTCTTTTATCGGTCAGTTCCGCCACCTTTTTCTCCAGTTCTCTAATTTGTTCCTGAAGAGTCTGGGCTTTATTAAGATCAACCGACTCTTCAGCTATTACTATCCGGAAAAAAAATAAACCGCTTAACAGTAAAATAATAAAAAGAAGAATTTTTTTAAAAGAAAACATTTTAATTAAGATATCTTCTCACTGCCAAAAAACTGCCAATTGCTCCTAATCCTGCTGCTGCGGAAACTAAACCACCTAAAAAGAAAACCATAAATAAAAAAGAAGGCGGCCAATTTAAAGGTAAATCGGTAAGAAGCGATTTTAAAAAGGGAGTGGCGTATAAAAGCAAAAGAACACTAACTAGCCAAGCAAAAAATCCGCCCACCAAACCATAAATCACACCCTCTAGTAAAAAAGGGGCTCTAATATAACCTTGAGACGCACCAACTAACTTTAAAATTTCGATTTCCTCCTTTCTTAAAGCAATCCTTATCCCTGTTACTGTTAAAACAATAAGTACAGAAACAAAAGCTAAAAAACTAAAAAGGAAAATGCCAATTGTTTTAATCGTGTTAACCCACAAAATTAAATTCTCCACGAGATCTTTTTGGTATAAAACCTCCTCAACTCCCTCCTCCTGACGAAGAAGATTATCAAGAAAAGCCAGATCCTTAGCCTCAAAAGCCGATATCTCCAAAGAGGCAGGCAAAATATCCGCTGTTACCATTTCTAAAAGAAGCGGATCATTTTTATTCTGTTCTTTATAGATTGCCAAAGCCTCTTCTTTAGAAATATAGCGAATACTTGCCACTTTGCCCGTGGCTTTTAATTTTTCTTTTAACTCCTCAATGTTAATTTTAACCTCATCTTTTAAAAAGGCGGTTATTTGGGGTTTAGATTCAAAATGCTTAAGAATCACTGAAGAGGTATAACCAACTAAAAAAACTAAAGCAGCCACAAAGAAAGTTAAAGTCATAACCGAAATGGCTGCTAAAGCCTGATAAGGCGACCGACGAATATGTTTTAAAGCGGTTTGAAAGCTTGACATCTTTTTTAGGAATATCTACCTTTTAATTCATCTTTAACCAGTTTCCCTTTATTAATTTTTATTACTCTTTTGTTTAAACTATTAACAATATCCAAATTATGAGTAGCCATAATTACAGTGGTACCAAGCTTATTGACCTGATTAAGCACTTTAACAATTTCCCAACCGGTTTTTGGATCTAAATTACCTGTTGGTTCATCAGCTAATAAAACTTCTGGTTTACCAATAATTGCTCTAGCAATTGAGGTTCTTTGTAATTCACCCGCTGATAACTGAAGAGGGAAATAATTTTTTTTGCCAGCCAAACCCACTAAATCTAAAACTTCCTTAACTTTTTCTTCAATAAAAGAAGGGCTTTTACCCAAAATTTCCAAAGCCACTGCCACATTCTCAAAAATAGTCCGATCATTAAGCATTTTAAAGTCTTGAAAAACCATACCAACCCGACGGCGAAGTTGAGGAATTTCGGCGGGTTTTAATTTAGCAATATCCATATCCTCTAATTTAATCAAGCCAGCATCAGGTACCATATCTTTAATAATTAATCTTAAAATGGTCGTTTTACCAGCACCTGAAGGTCCAACCAGAAAAACAAACTCACCTTTTTCAATTTTAAAAGAAATTTTATCAAGCGCTAAGTAACTACCAAATTTTTTGCTAACTTTGTCAAAAAGAAGCATAAAAATTATCCTTCTTTATTTAATAATACTATGACATTAAAAAATGTAGAAGTCTAGCAGTCTTTCGATTTTTTCTGCCTCTTTGGCTTTCTGAAGATCGCTTAATTTGTTAAAATGTCGCAAACCCCAATAAGTCAACGTTATTCTTAAGATAACACCGATAAAAAAAGAGAGAAGAAAAACTGCCACCAAAAAGGGGATAAAATTTTTATTGTTGATTTTAGGCGTTTCTCTGTTTTTTTTAGCCATTTCAGTCTATTAATTCAACCCTACCCACATCCATAAACCAACCAGCTTTTTGCGCTGCCTGCGTTTCGCCCCAGACTCGGACTTTTTTACCCACAAAGTCATTCAGATTAACCACTGATGAAGTTAAATAAACGGTCTGGCTTTCTCCACCTGGCCTGATCAATTTATGGGTTCCTTCACCGTTAATACCACCTTTTTCCAAAACTCCTTCAGCTGAATCTCTAAAAACTTTAGTATCAGTTGAACCAACCACTTTTTCACTTTGAATAAATTCACCACTTTGTTTTGCTTTTTCTCCTGGTGATTGAACTAAAAAATAACCGGTAAGAAAACCGGCCAGAATAATCATAACTGCGCCAAGGTAAAACCCAATTTTTGATTTTGCTTCAACAGACAAATTTTTTACTGCTTTAACGTTTTGTTCTAACTCATGCTTATTTTCTGAATTTTCCAAAATTTTGTGCATAAAGACTCCTTTTAAAAAAATGTTACAAAATGATGTTACTATATCTTGGTAAAAGTTTTCAAGTAGGCCTGAATAAAATCATCAATCTCACCGTTTAAAACTGCCTCGGTGTTGTTAGTTTCAAAACCAGTGCGCAAATCTTTAACTAAATGGTAAGGGTGTAAAACATAAGATCTTATCTGATTACCCCAACCTGGTGTTTTATAAACTCCTTTTAACTTTTGTTCTGTTGCTAATAATTCCTCCTGTTTAAGCTCCCAAAGTTTGGCTCTTAAAATTCTTAAAGCGTTCTCTCTGTTTTGCGCCTGATATCGTTGAGACTGACTGGTTACCACTAAACCTGTTGGTTTATGGCGCAGGCGAACCGCTGTGGAAACTTTATTTACATTTTGGCCACCTTTACTGCTTGATCGAAAAGCCTCAAATTCCAGATCTTCCTCCTTAATCTCAATTTCCTGATTGTCCTCAATTACTGGCCAAACTTCAACTAAAGCAAAAGAAGTTTGTCTTAATCGGTCAGCATTAAAAGGCGACTGACGAACCAAGCGATGAACTCCTTTTTCACATTTTAGATAACCATAAGCATACAAACCTTTTACCAATAAAGTAATGCTTTTAATCCCCGCCTCCTCACCTGGTGTTTGATCAATAATCTCATAGGACCAATTTTTGGACTGAATATACCGGCTATACATCCGATATAAAATAGAAACCCAATCCATCGCCTCCGTTCCTCCCTGGCCGGCATGAATGGCAAAAATAGCATCATCCTGATCATGCTCGCCTGAGAGAAAAAGCTTAAAAGACAATTTTTCTATGCCTTTTTTTAAATTCAACCAATCTTTTTCAGCCAAATAAAGCTGAAGCATTTCTATCTCTTCCACTTCCTTTTGTAAGCTGGTTAATTTTTGCATCTTGGCAGAAGCAATTGTGTGGTTTTGCCAAAAACTGGGCTGGGCGCTTTCTGACTCCAGATTTTTAATCTCCCTTTTTTTTGCCTCAAGGTTAATTTTTTTAATTAACTCCTCCAGTTCCTGCTTAAGTTCTTCGTACATAGCTTAATTTTAACAGAAAAACAAAACCAAACCAAAAAATCAGAAGGGTTGAATAGTAAACTGCGAAATTGAAGAGTGACTATCCAGAATACTCTCTGTTCTACTCTCAAGATTATATTTAACTAAACCAGTTGTTGTAAAACCATAATAAGCACTCTCATTAGGTAAAGTTTTAATCGCAATGATATTTTGCTCATCTAACCAACGAGGGTAACTTAAGTTTTTGACTATTTCCTGAACGGATTGATCTGCTAAAGAATAAAGCAGACAGGTTGTTTCTCCTTGATCAGTTGTCTGCCAACCTAATAAACTGGTTCTATCAGGTGATAAAACTAAATCATAACCAGCAAATTGACCAAAATTTTCTTGAGCTTTTCCAATTGTTTTGGTAATAAGCCAACCATCTTCGCTGTAAATAAACCTAGAATTATCTTGCCAAAAAGCATCGGTGGCAAATTTCTCACCGACTGTTTCTACTAGTTTGCCAAAACGATCAAAAAGCCAAATTGTCCAGGGATTACCCGTTTGGTTAGGCACACTAAAAGTATTAACCACCAAAAGATATTGCTCGTTTGGGGAAAAAGCTAAAGAAACTTCATCTTTTAGACCACCGCCTCGGCCTAAAGGCTTGGGAAAATCAAAAATTTTCTTTTCCTCTTGATCATCAATATAATATAAGGCTAAATTACCCACTTTTTCTTGCTGTAGAAAAGCCTTTAACTTTTTACTTTTATCAATAGCAAAAGCCTCTATCATTTCCTCTCTGGTTAGAATTTCTTCTTCCTGATTAGTGATTAAATTTTTTAGTTTAATCGTACATTGATAGCTACTAGTATTACATCTTAAAAAACCCAGCTCATTTGAACCCAAAAAAACTAAAGATTTGTACTTAACTTCCTCACTAGCATCCCGGGTTAACTGCCTTAAACCAGTGCCATCGGCCTTAAGCAACCAAACATTACCCTCTTTAAGATAAGCAATTGTCAAATTAACAGCTGGATTAGTTGGCAAAACTGAATTGCTAAAACCAGTCGGACTTACTAAATTAACCAAAGTAGACGACTTAGGTTTTGGGTTAACTTTTTTTTGCAAAAAGAAAAAAAAGAAAATCAAAAGCAGTAAAAAAGATAAAAGAACAAAAAGAATCACTAACAAAAAGGGGTTTGGGTTAAATTGGTAAGCAGGCGGCTTAATTTGGCTTTGGTTAGAGATACCAAATTGAGAATACTCATCCATGTTTTTAGTTTAACACAAAAACCTTACTGATAAAAATGCGGATTAATAAATCTAGCCAAGGCCGCAATCACTGCCTCGGTATAAGCTTTAGTTCTAGTTAAATAAGAATTAGTCATAATGCCAAAATGGCCCTCTTTTTTCTTGGTGTTTTTTCTTTGGGTAAAAAAATCATCAACCAAACCTAACTCCCAACCCTGCACAAGTAATTTCAGCATCTTTGGAGGAATATGAATAGACAAAGAAGCGCCTATTCCTATTTCTTTTTTTCTGTTGATAACTACACACCAACCACGAGTAAACCATTCACCTAAAACTTCTTCCAAACCACCTTCCAAACCAACACCAAAATCTGCTTTAAGTTGTTTTAAAGCTTGAATAGCTCTAGTTTTGGCTCCTTTAAGCGTTTCGGCGCTGCCTTTAGGTTGATTAGAAACACCTGAATCAACCTTCACTCCTTTAACAGTTATTTTTTGTTGAGGCCAAATTTGGCCAAAAGCCCTTTTAACTGCTCTAATTTTTACTGGATTAGTTGAACCAACAGCGATAAGCATCCCAAGTATTATAATAAATTAAAGGAGGTGAAAAAAAGTGAAAAAAAATTATTTATTACTCTTTTGGTTAGCAACTAGTTTTTTCTTTTATCTTATTTTTTTAATCTGGCCAAAAGTGTTAGTTTTAGGCAATAATATTCATTCACCAATGATTGCTGCACTTTTAAGCGGTTTTCTTTTGCTGATTTTAGCCGTGGGAATTGAAAAAATAAAAAAAAGCTTGTCTTTAAAAATGAAAGAAAAAGAGGAAATTGTAGCTTTTTATGTTTTGCCTAATATGGTGGCTATTTGGCTGATTGCCCGGTTGGCTAACTTAACTGGTTTTGGGATTGTCTCTTTTTGGGTAGCAGTTATTCTTGGTGCTTTTGTTGGTTTATGGCAAAAATTACTCTGGTCTTTAAAAAAGAAATAAACTAACTAACTAATTGACGCTGAAAGTTTAAAGGTAAAAGCCTTAAACCTTCTTGGAAGGTTAATTTAGTCATTTTGGTTTTTTGCTTTCTTAAAAAATCAAAAACCAATTGACTATCTTTTTTAGATATTTCTTTCAAGGTCCAAACAATTGCTTTTTTGATGAAAATTTCTTTATCAATCAGCAACCGCTGGGCAATCTGAAAAAAAAGTTCCTTATCGCCTTTACCTTGCTGAAAAAGCGGTATTTGAGAAATTAAAGAGGCTCTTTTTAAAAAACAATTTGGGGAAAAAGACCATTGTTGAAGAAAAACAAAAGCTTTTTTATTTTTAAGAAGTATGGTAGCCACTAATTGACAGGCTATTTCATCAACATGAGTCAAAGTTGAGGCTTCTTTCAGTATTTTTTCCAAGAAAACCATATCTCTTAAAGAAAGGTAGCTGTTGTAATTGTTAAGAAGCTTAATCGCTAAAGTTTTTTCCTCATAAAAACGGGAAGACCAAAGTTGGTTAACCAATTGAAAGAGATAATTTTTTTCAAGAGTGGGATTTTTCTTGTGAAAAATGGCCACCAACTGATTAAGATTAACCTCATCAATTCCGTAAAAATTATCTTTTACTTGAAGATATTTCTTAAGCGCTTGAGCTTTTTTAGGGTTTTGCCATTTGACTAGTTGAGCCTTAAGTCCGCTTAATAACTCTTTTACCTTTTCCATAAACTGTGAAGGCCGGCAGTTAACCTCTTTTTATATTCATTAAAAATGATAGAGATATATTTTATACCTTGTGGCCAAGAAGTCAAACAAGATCGCATATTTTTTTTACAATCAGTCACAAATTCGATCTTTTGACCTCTCACCACCTCAATACCATCAATGGTTAAAACAATTTCAGTCTGAATTGGTTGATCAGACCAAAGATCAATAAACCAAGGCCTGATTCGAAAAGAAAAATCCTCCGGGTAAGTAATATGCAGATTACCCTCTTTTTTAGTTTTAACCTCAACCTGACTCACTTTGGTTGGTCGCTTAAGCTGATTAAGGGGCAAAATAAATAAACGGATAGGATTTCGACCCGCTACTGCTTTTTGGTTATGCCAATAAAAAACGGAGTTTTGTGAATCAACTGGTAAATCTGTTTTATCTGGTTGAAAAATAGGTGTTAAAAATTCTAAATGAGTGGCTTTAAGACTAACTAAGTTTAACCAATCAGTTTGCTTTGTAAGACTAAAAAGAGGAATAAATTTTTCCTCTCTTAACCAGCCCAGTTCTACTGTTTGGTTATCTTTATTTTGACTGATCAAATCAAAATGTTTAGGAAAAGAAAATTTCACTGACTTTTTTTCTTTAATTAATTCAGTCAAAAGAGTAGTTGGATAATTAAAATAAGGTTCAAGACTTTCTTCAATTTGCAAAACATCTGGAAAAAACTTAAGCGAACCGCTTTGACTACCGCTAAATTTAATCTCCACATTATCCTCATTGGTGACCAACGCAAAAGAATCATTTTTAATCACAATACCAAAAGGATTAGTGTATTGATCGGAAATAACTGGATCAAAAAGCAGTTCTTTTTTGTCCAATTCCTGTTGCTGCTTGGCAGTTAAAGTATATTGCTGAGAACCATCAAAAAGATAAGGAATAATAAAATAAACAGAATCAAAAGGCACTGGTGTTTGGTAATAAGGATCGGTCAACGGCGAAAAATTACGCAAATCATCAATGATAACCTCTTTATTTTTCACTATCACCCTAGCTCGATAAGTTCGACCAAAATACCAGAAAACACCGTAGTCTGAACCGCTGAAGAAATCCTGAGTCAGAAAAAAAGGCCGATTTTCCGAATAATTTTTTTTAAAATCAGCTACTAATGTTGTGGGAGACTTAACTTTAATTTTTCCTTCTCTTTGCCGATCTAAAATCAAATTCAGCTGTTTGAGATATTCCTGACCGTACTTCTCCCAACTGAAAGAATTTTCCATGCCCAACAACAGAAAATTAAAATCATCAGATTGGTTAATAGCAGTATCAATTAGTTTTTCAAAATAATTTAGGTCTTGCTGATCAGGGTTAGTTAAATAATCATTTGGCTGAGAAGTGTAATAAGCTTTAGCTGAACCATAATTGAGCAAAGGACCACTCACTGTTTGACGAACAATTAATAAATCTAATTTATCCTGACCAAAACCAGGCAAAAGCGGATGATATTTAAAAGGGTAATAAGGTTTGTTGAAAATTCCACCATATAAAGTATAAGAATCAGTCTCATACTGTTCTTTAGTTATTTCATGAATTTTAACCTGATAGCTTTTTTGCAAATAATTCAAAGACCAAGCATCAATCACCCAGGAAACCGTAAATGAGGGATAGTAACCAAATTCTTTTTTAAAAGAAGAAAAAAGTGTGTCAATTAGTTTTTTTCTTTCCTCTGGCTGATAACCGGGTAAAAAAGCGTTACGGGCGTAATGCCAATCTGAACCGTCGGCCAAACCCTTATAAAACACATTGCTTTCTTTCGCTAATGCCGGTGTGATTTCTAAAAGCAGACCAAACTCACCCGATATTTCTTTTAGAGACTCAAGAAACTGTTTGCTTTTTAAAGCATCGTGTCTTAAAGCCCAAGCCAAAGGCAATTGATTATGTAAGTTTTGTTCTTTTACTTTTTCCAGCCAAACTAAATTACCCGGTTGGCAACAAACTTCTTCACCTCGTACTTGATTAATAATAACCACGTTGGCTTCTTTAGCCAAAACCGACCAAGGAAAAAAAAGGCCAACTAGAAAAAACCAAAATAATTTTTTAAACATCTTTTTTAGTATTTTTCCCAAAAGCTTGTCAACTTTTAGTCAAACAACCAAAATCCTTAAGTATTTTCACCAGTTTTTTTAACGGCAAGCCAACAATACCCTCATAATCACCTTCATATTTTGCCACTAAACTTTTACCCATCCCCTGAATAGCATAAGCGCCTGCTTTACCTAATGGCTCACCTGTTTTTAGATAATCCTCGATTTGTTTGACTGTTAATTTTTTAAAATAAACTTTAGCTTTAGCAACCTGAACAATTTGCCAGTTAGTGGTCGTATCAACTACAGCCAAACCAGTAAACACCAAATGTTTTCTACCGCTTAATTTAGAAAGCATTTCTCTAGCCTGCTTGTTATTATGGGCTTTACCCATTATCTGACCGTCACAAACAATGAAAGTATCCGCACCAATCACAATTGAATTTTTAAAACGAGCCGCTACTTTTAAAGCTTTACCCAAGGCTAATTTTTTAACCAAAAAAGAAGGTTTAACTGACTGATCAAGGACTTCAACAAAATCACTTTTAACTGTTTTAAATTTAAAACCTAATTGCTTAAGCAAGGCCTGCCGACGCGGTGAGGCAGAAGCAAGAATGATTTGTTTCATAAATTAAGCGGTTTCGAGCAACTTTAAACAAACTTAAATAAATACGCCGCTATTTTAATAAAAAATTATGCGTTTTTTAACCTTCTTCCTTTTGTCTGGTTAAAAAACGGTACCGGCAAAATTGGCAGTCAGGGCTGGAAGCGGGTATTTTTTCTGCTTCTAAACATTTTTTAATAGCAAAAATAGTTGGTTCAACCCAAGAGTCATCACCTTCATGACTAATAATTTCTACCTCAAATTCGAGTTTTCCGTCAAAAATTCTTTCGCCTTTAAGACCATTGGCATAGATAAAATAAGCCAAATCAGCTACCGGAAAACCTTTTTGTCTGAATATCCACTGATACCACTCAATTTGCTTTTTATAACTTTGTTTAAATTCATCATTCAAACTGATTGTTTTGGAAGTACTGGTTGATTTGTAATCAACAATATGCAAATAACCAGTTTTAGTGTTAAGCCAAATATCATCAATAATGCCGCAAATCTCTAAATTAGTTGGCTGATGAATTACACTGGCGCCAATAAATCGATTATTATCATCTCGCCATTCCGGTAAATCAGGGTGATCAAAAGGCACTGCCTCAATTTGATATTTAGCCATAAGAGTATGTCTTTGGCCTTTTTTGCGCAATAAGTCAAATTCATTTTTCAAAAGATGATCGACTGCATCATTCAAGGGCCAACCTGGCAAATCGGGCCGATCCAAACCTAAACGGCGATCCAAATAAAAACAGCGCGGACATTCCAAAAAAGTTTCCATTCTAAACCGCGAAATTCTAAAAGGTTTCTTTGAGTAAGGCTGATAGAGATTACTTGCTCTTTGCCGATACCTGCTCATAAGTTTTATTTTTTGTCATTAAAAAAAATTAACCAGGTTTTTAAAATCACTCAAACAAAATTAATTTTTATTATACCAGTTTAAAAAGTTATATCTTTTAAAAAAAATTTAGTTTAAACAAATTGAAATTTATTTTCTAACCGAGCAAAAGCACCAAAAAATGAGTGAAATCAGCCATATTGGGGATAATGACATTTCTTGTATTTTTTGCCGCTACCGCAGGGACAAGGTTCGTTCCGACCGATTTTTTTTCTTAACACTGGTTCTGGGGAAGAAACAGAAGGAGAAGTATTGGTTTTCACCGGAATACCCCCTATCATAGCCTTACCTTTTCTAGCTGCTTTAATTAGTGGCGTTTGAGTCAACTGAGGTAAAGGTAAGTCCGGTTTAATCTCTTTTTTGGGCAGATTCTCAAGTGGTGTTGAAATAGGCTGATCAGGACTTAACCGTACTTGAACCCGGAAAATTCGACCAGCGATATTGGTGTTAATTGAGGCCAATAACCGTTCAAACATTAAATAAGCTTCATTTTTGTACTCAACTAAAGGATCTCGCTGACCATAACCCCGTAAACCTACTCCTTCACGTAAATCCTCAATAGCGGTTAAATGATCCATCCAAAGCTCATCAATGACTGAAAGACAAACAAAACGCTCAATCTGACGCATAATTTCAGGTGTTACCTCTTTCTCTCTTTTTTTATAAATATCTTTGGTTAAATCAGTTAAAAAAGCAATTATTTCAGAAGCTTGAGTGAGTTTTTCCAGTTTTTTAATAAGCGCTTTGCGCGATCGATCATCAAAAGGAATAATCGCGCAAAAAGCATTAATAATGTTTTCTTTTTCTTTTGGAGAAAAACCTTCAGCTTGATACATTAAAACTAGATTTTCAATTTCTTTACTTACTTTTGCCAAAATATCTTCTTTAAGAGCTGTCTGATTATTACCAGCTTCTAGAATTTTACGCCGGGTAGCGTAAATGATTTGACGATGCTTATTCAACACATCATCATACTCCACTAAGTGCTTACGGCTATCAAAATGAAAACCCTCAACTTTAATCTGAGCCTGATCTAACGCTCGACTCACTAAACTATGGGATAAAGGTTGATCCTCGGGAATGTTAAAACGAGTCATTAAACTAGCCACCTGTTCACCGCCAAAAATTCGCATTAAATCATCTTCCAGAGAAACAAAAAAACGACTGGAGCCTGGATCACCTTGCCGGCCAGCCCTTCCTCTTAACTGATTATCAATTCGGCGCGACTCATGCCGTTCGGTGCCGATAACATACAAACCGCCTAGTTTAACCACTTCATGATGCTTTTTTTTCCATTGTTCATATTCTTTTTTGAATTCAGCTTGATTGGTGGTGGTGTATTTATTTGGCGGCGAACCACCTAAAATAATATCAACACCTCGACCAGCCATATTGGTAGCCACAGTTACCGCTCCTTTTTCCCCAGCTTTAGCAATAATAAAAGCTTCTCGTTCATGATTTTTGGCATTTAAAACTTCATGAGGAATATTTTTGTGTCTTAATAATCTGGCAATAATCTCATTATGCTCAATTGAGGTTGTGCCCACCAAAACTGGCTGACCAATTTTATGTCTTTCTTCAATTTCGCGAGCTACAGCCGCATATTTAGCCCGTAAAGTTTTATAAATCATATCAGGATAGTCTTTTCTTATCATCGGCCGGTGAGTAGGAATAACCACTACTTCAAGTTTGTAGATTTTATGAAATTCTTCAGCTTCAGTTGCGGCAGTCCCAGTCATTCCAGCTAATTTCTCATACATTCGAAAGTAATTCTGCAAAGAAACTGCTGCCAAAGTTTTTGACTCTTGCTGAATAGGCACACCTTCTTTCGCTTCAATAGCCTGATGCAAGCCTTCAGAAAAACGCCGGCCAATTAAAAGCCGACCCGTAAACTCATCAACAATAATTACCTGATTATCTTTAACAATATAATCTCGTTCTTTCTGAAAAAGGGTTTTTGCTTTTAAAGCAGCCTCAATATGATGAATTGTTTGAAAATCCTTTTCGTAAAGGTTGTCAATACCTAATAATCTTTCCACTTTAAGAATTCCCTTTTCGGTTAAAGAGGCAGTACGGTGTTTTTCATCAATTTCATAATCAATTTTAGGAGTTAACCTTTCAATTAACCTGGCATATTCATAGTATTTCTTGGTTGGTTCTGTATCAGGAGCAGAAATAATATGAGGTGTTCTGGCTTCATCAATTAAAACTGAATCAACCTCATCAACAATAGCATAATGAAAATCACGCTGAACAACTTGGGAAAGATCAGAAACCATATTGTCCCGCAAATAATCAAAACCAAATTCACTGTTAATACCATAAGTTACATCAGCCAAATATGCTTCTTTGCGGGAAATCGGTCGCAAGTGTTTTAAACGCCAGTCAATTACTTCATTATTGGTAAAATTAGGGTCATAAATAAAAGAAGCGTCATTAATAATAGCTGAGGTAGAAACACCTAAAAAATGAAGAATGGTACCCATCCAACCGGCATCACGACGCGCCAAATAATCGTTAACGGTAACTAGATGAACACCCCGACCAGTTAAAGAATTAAGATATAAAGCCGGTACCGCCGAAAGAGTTTTGCCTTCCCCAGTTTTCTGTTCGGCTATTTTACCTTCGTGAAGAGCGATCGCTGCCATCAGCTGTACATCAAAAGGCCGCTCGCCAATAGTCCGAAAAGAAGCTTCTCGCACCAAAGCAAAGGCTTCAGGCAAAAGATGATTAAGAGTTTCACCTTTCCTTAGCCGTTCTTTAAACTCAGCTGTTTTTTCTTTAAACTCCTCATCTTTAAGTTTCTGACAATCTTTCTCTAAGCTGTTAATTCTAGCCACAATTTGTCTTAATCTGTCTAATTCTTTTTGATTAGTATCAAAAAACCTGCTTAAAAATTTAAACATTTTAATAAATTAAATTATAATCATAAATTAAAATAAATGAAGTCCTCCTAATTAATACCGCAGAAAAATAAGGGTATTAACCAGCGGTCGCTTAACTCTTACTTGTGAAAAAAGCCGAGTTAACAAATCAATCAATTTTTGATTTTCTGGCTGGTTTTTCAGTCTTAGCGTATTAATAATCACCAGTCCATTTTTGGTCAGTAACCTTTTGATATTAAGAAAAAAACTTTTCTTAGTCAGTTTTTTGGGAGTCTGACGACCAATTAGCAAATCAATACAGATTAAATCATAACATTTTTTGTTTTTTTTGACAAAATGAAAAGCGTCATCAATCACAATTTCAGCTTGATGTTGATTAAGATTAAAATACTGATTACCAATTTCAGTCATTTTTTTGTCAATTTCAACACCGGTAATTTGACAAGAGGGAAATTTTTGGCGCAAAACTTTAATAACCGAACCACCAGCCACCCCAAGAACCAAACAAGAAGAAGCAGTTTTTACCTCTTTTAAAGCCAAACGCCACAACCACTCTACAATCGGACCGCTTTGGGTTAGATTATCAACACTAATAAATCGACGGCCAAACAGCGAAAAAACTTTAATCTCACCATTATAAGCTGAATAAGTTTTATAAATTAAATTAGGCCGGCCAAGATAAGCTAGTAGTTGATTAAGAAACATGCGGTTTAATAACAGCAAAACCAGTATAAGGCTGTAAAACTTTAGGAATGTTTACTGAACCATCTTTATTTTGAAAAAGCTCCAAAATAGCAATAATGGAACGAGCTGAAGCAATTGCTGTTCCGTTTAAGGTATGAACATAATCAGTTGAACCGTCCTTTTTTCGGTATTTAATTTTTAATCTTTTTGCTTGGTAAGCGGTGCAGTTGGAAGCTGAAGTTAATTCACCCCATTTAGCCAATCCCGGCAGCCAAACCTCAAGGTCAAATTTGCCGTAAGCTGGCGCACCTAACTCACCAGCGCAAATATCAACTACCCGATAAGGAAAATCCAAAGCCTGATAAATTTTCTCCTCAAGACTAACCAGATATTCAAGCATTTTAGCTGATTCAGAAGGATGAGCGTAAATAAACATCTCTACTTTAGAAAACTGGTGAACTCGATAAAGACCTCTTGACTCCCGGCCATAACCGCCAGCTTCTGTGCGAAAACAATGAGAAAAACCCGCCATTTTTAAAGGTAATTGCTCTTTTTTTAAAATTTCACCCGCGTAATAACCTCCCAAAGTTACCTCAGCTGTGCCGATTAAACTCAAATCTGAATTTTCCAGATTATAAATTTGTGTTTCCGGACCCCTTGGAGCAAAACCTAAACCATCCAAAATAAACTGCTTGGCTAAATCAGGTGTTTGATAGAGAGTAAAACCTTCTTTTTTAAGAAAATCCAAAGCAAATTTCATTAAAGCAAACTCAAGATCAACTGCTGCATTTTTTAGAAAATAAAAGTGACTACCGGCTACTTTTGCACCCTTTTCAAAATCAAGAATATCTAATTTTTTACCCAGTGTTAAATGATCATGCGGTCTAAAACTAAACTGCGGTTTAGCCTGGTAAGTTTTAACCACCTTGTTGTCGGCCTCGGTTTTACCCAGAGGCACAGCCGGATCAAGATCATTGGGTAATTTATTAAACAGAGTTTTATATTCAAGATCAACTTCAGTCAGCTGTTTTTCCAGTTTTTTTAACTCTTCTTTAATTTGTTTACCTCTTTGCCTGTTGATAGGTGTGTCCTCTTGGCTGATTTGGTTTCTTTCGGCGCGTAAAGCTTGAATTTGCTGGTTTAAAAGGGATCTTTTTTTCTCCAAAACCGCTAGTGTCTTAATATCAAGTTTAATATTTCTTTTCTGCAAAAGATCTTTAAGATAAGCTAAATTAAGCATACCGCCTCACTTAACTAATTTTTTAAGTTCTCTTTTTAAATTTTGTAAAGCCACTGCCCGATGATTAAACGGCTTCTTATCTTCATATTTTAACTGATAATAGTATTTTCCTCTAGCCGGCAAATAAAGCAAAGCGTCAAAAGGAAAACCTTTTTTAAAAGTTTTATAAGGTCTGGTAGCAATAATTCCCTGAATTTTACCTTCAACTTGATAAGTTTGACCTGAAGGTAAAGCCAAACAAATCACTGCTCGCAACTGAGCCTGTCGGTCTTTACCTTGATAACGCCTCATTCTTAATAAGGTATATTTGATTAATTGTTCATCTGAAGATTCCTGATTGTCAATCCAACGTCTTGTTTTAACCCCCGGTTCACCCTTTAAAACTTTAATCTCCAATCCGCCGTCATCGGCAATCGTAACCATATTAGTTTTTTGGGCGTAAAATAAAGCTTTTTTTCGGGCATTTTCCTCAAAAGTTTTTCCTTCTTCCCGAAAAAATTCTTTAACTTGTAAATCTGCCAAACTCACAAACTGCAAACCCGTATCTTTTAAAGCATTTTTAAGATCAAAGAATTTAGCCGGGTTGGTGGTAGCAATTAAAACTTTCATAAAAATAAATTATAAACCTAATTCTTTATGAATATTTTGCATTGCCTGAAGGGCTAAACCAATAAAATCAGACAAGTTAATGCCTAGCTTTTCCCAACACAGCTTAATTTGTTCACGAGAAACACCAGAGGCAAAACTTTTCTGGGGAAATTTTTTCAAAACTGATTCAACGGTTACATTGTTTAATTTTTTACCCTTCACTAAAGCCACCGCTACAATTAAACCGGTTAACTCATCACAGCAATACAAACTCCATTCAAGTTTATTACGGGGCATCGGAGAATCAACCACAAAACCCCAACCATGAGCTTGAATAGCCCGCAAAACTTCTGGATCAATTTTTTTCTTTTTTAACCAAAGCAAAGCCTGTTTAATATGATCAGCCGGATTATTTTTAGTAAATTCATAATCAACATCATGTAAAAGACCAGCCAAACCCCATTTTGCCTGATCAGCCTGAAAATAAGAAGCCAAAGCCCTCATTACTGCCTCAACTGCATAGCAATGCCGCCTTAAATTTTCGTTTTTAATTTTTTCCTGAACAAAAACTAGTGCTTCTTCTCTTGTCATAACTTAGTCAACTTTTCTATCAATTCTTTTCGGTTAAAAGCCAAAATTAATTCACCAGCCTTTGGCCCAAAAGGCTGACCAATTAAACAAAGGTAAATTGCGCCGAAAGCCTGTTTTAAAGGCAGCTTTTCTTGTTTGGCTAATGTAATAATTTTTTGCTGAATAACTGCTGCTTCTTGATCTTTCTCAATTAAAGAAGCCAGTTTAGTCAAATAATTTTTCTGGGCTGATGTTAAAACTGGCTTTTTTTCCCTTTTTTGTTGCCAAAGCTGATAACAGGACATTCTTTGTTTAAAAACTAACTGCTCATTTTTGGTAGTTGGCCGACCCAGTGTTTTTTCCAGTTTGAAAAGCGCCTGTTCCCAGCTTAAATGAACATAGGCAATTAAACTGGTAAAACGGGGCAGGTAAATTTTTTCTTCATACCAGTTATTAACTTGAGAAAGAGCAAAAATTCGGCCCAAATCACTGTTTTTATCCTGCCAATAAGCTTGAGCACAACGATCAAATTCATCAAAAAGAGCAGAAATAACTGGAAATTCCGTTTTAAATTCCAAAGCCCGGTTTGGCGGCAAACGAATCAGTAAAAAACGCGCTAATTCAGCCGGCAAAATCTCCACTAAATCCCTGGCTTTTAAACCAATTCCCTTAGAGGAAGACATTTTCTTACCACCCAGCAAAAAATGTTCATAAGGAAAATAATAGGGTTTTGGGTAATGAAAAACCTCCTGACACAAAGCAAAAGCAATATCATAAGAACCGCCGCGACTGGTGTGATCTTTACCCGCACCTTCAAAGGTAACACCCAACACTTTCCAATGAGCTGGCCAATCAACTTTCCACGGCAGTTTGCCGTTTCCATCAAAAGGAGAAATTTCACCCTGATAGCCACAACCAGTTGCCCAAGTAACTAAATTCTTTTCGCAAGAAAAAGCAACTTTTTGCCCATCCCAACCAGTAACTTTAGTAGTTCCTAGCTTATGACACTGAGGACAAACTACCTGAAAAGGATACCAGTTAATTCTTTTTTTCGCTGATCCTGCCACTTTTTGGTAGATTTCCTGAATTTTTTCGGCATTATTTAAAGCTTGGGCAATTACCTGATTAAATCTGCCTTCATGATACATATCCCAAGAAGAAAGATAATGAGCTTCAACTCCAAGTTTATCTAACGCTTTTTTAAAATCAGCAGCAAAATAATCAGCAAAACTCCTGGCTTTACCATCAGGTGAGGGGGCTAACCGCAAAGGATAACCCAAATAAGGCGCAAAACTTTTTACCAAATCAGCTGGTAAACCATCAATTGGGTCAAAATCATTAAAAACATAGGTAAAAATCACTTTACTCTTTTGTTCTTTTAAAACTTTATAAACTAAGTCGTGCAAAACAGGACCGCGTAAAGACCCAACATGGGCATAGCCTGAAGGCGTAAACATATCATCAATATGCTGTTTTGTCCCTTTAAGTTCTTGGGCAATGCGATCAACCCAAATCATAAATTATTTTCCTCCTTGATAAATTATACCGCTTTCTCCTTTCTGTTTCTCATCAAAAAAACCGTCCGTTTTAAGGACGGTTAAAACCGTGGTACCACCTTAATTTAGTTATAAACCAATCACCTGCTTATAACCCTTAATTACTGCTGTTACGGGCTAGCCCGGCGGATTCTACTTTTCCTCTTTTTCAAAAAGAGGAATTTCTTTCCGCAGCTTCTAAGAGTCTTGCAATAGAGAAAACTCTATTGGTCTCTTATCAAACGCTTTTAAATAATCTAAAGCAGATATTAGCAGATTCTGTCAAATTATTCAATTTTAAGAATCTGATAGTTGATTTTACCAGCTGGCGCCTCAACCGAAACTACCTCACCAACTTTTTTGCCTAATAAAGCTTTACCCAAAGGTGAAGTATGGGAAATTCTTTTTTCCTGCGGATTAGCTTCCCATTCACCTACAATAGTGAAAATCTCTTTTTTACCGTTGAAAAAAACCACCACCCGACAACCCAAACCAACTGTATTTCTGACTTTTTTGCTTAAAGAAATAACTTTAGCGTCTTTCAAAATCTCCTCAAGTTCAATAATCCGACCATCAACAAAAGCCAAATCTTCCCGGGCAGCAGCATACTCGCTGTTTTCCGCTAAATCACCTAACTCTCTAGCTTGAGCCATCCGCTCGACCAAAGCTGGTCTTTTTTTCTGGGTTAGCTCTTCATATTCCTTTTTTAAAGCCGCTAAACCATCTTTGGTTAATAAAACTTTTTGCTTGTTAACATCAGTCATATTTTTAATAAAATTCCCCATACTAAACGTGTTTAGGGGGATAACAAAGCGCCAAAATAATAAAGTTTTTATACTATAACTTAACCAAGACTACTTGTCAAGTATGAAAATGTATGAAAAAGAATTCAATTTGTTTACCTGCCAAGCAAAATTAGTTATAATTAGCCCGTTATAGTGTTTGTCTAAAAATCAACTATGCTTGAGCAGGCGCGTTCGTCTAGCGGCCTAGGACGGTTGGTTCTCAACCAACAAACCACCGGTTCAAATCCGGTACGCGCCACAAAAAAGAAGAAAAGAAACCTTCCCAAATGAAAAATTTTGCACCAAACCAAAACTGAACATTTAATTCAATCCAACTTTTTTATAAGTTAAACCAATCATAAAAAAAATAAGATTCAGCAAAACAACCATAGCTCCACTGGGTAAATCGAAGAAATAAGAAAAAAGAATACCTAAATTAACAGAAACAAAAGCAAAAAAAATGCTTAGTAAAATCGCTGTTTTAAAACGGGCAGAAAACTGCAAAGCTGTCACCGCCGGCAAAACGAGTAAAGCAGAAACAAGCATTACTCCAACAACCTTAATGGATAAAACAACCACAACGCCAGTTAATAAAGTTAATAAATAATTAAGCACATTAGTCTTAACTCCCAGTGTTTTGGCGTAATTCTCATCAAAAGTAACAGCTAATAAATCCCAATAGAAAAAAACCAGTAAAAAAAGAACCAGCAGAGAAACTACAACGGATAAAATAGCTTCACTGGGGTTAATGGCTAAAATACTACCAAACAAATAACTAAAAAGAGCAACATTAAAACCACGAGCTAAACTGGCCAAAATTACCCCAGAGGCTATACCAGCGGCCGAAACAATACCAATAGCCGCATCAGCATAAAGCCCGGCTTTTTGACTAATTTTTAAAATCAAAACCGAAGCCAGCATCACTAAAGGAACTGCCAGATAAAAAGGGTAGATGCCTAAAAATAAACCTAAAGCAATCATACCAAAGCTCACATGAGCCAAACCGTCGCCAATTAGGGACATTTGCCGAAGCACTAAAAAAATACCCAAACTGGCACAAGTTATTGCCACTAAAGACCCGGCCAGAAAAGCCCTTTGCAAAAATGCATACTGAAGAATTTCAATAATCGCCATTTTAATTATGTTGATGCCAAATAATATGCCTACCCTTCTTTTCAAAACAAGAGGCAATATCCTGTCCTTCCGGACAAAAATCATTTAGCTTACCAAAAAAAACTAATTTATGGTCAATATATAAAAGTTTATTAGCGTATTTGCCAATATAACCGGTATCGTGAGTAACTAAAATAATGGTGGTTTTTGCCTGATGGCGTAATTTTTCCAACCAATGAAAAAATTGTTTCCGCGAATTTGGATCAAGAGCAGTGGTCGGTTCATCTAAAATAAGAATTTCTGGTTGAGCAATCAAAGCTCTAGCCAAAATCACTTTCTGTTGCTGTCCACCTGATAAAGTAGCCATCGGTTGATTTTGCAAATCAGCCAAGCCAAATTTAGTTAATATCAACTTAATTTTTTGCCAATCGGACTGATTAATTCTTTTTGGGTGTTTTTTGGCTGATAATAAACCAAGTGAGACCACCTCACCTACACTAATGGGAAAAAGCAGATTAAAGCCAGCCAACTGCTGTGGCAGATAACCAATCTTGCGCCAATCATTAAATTGAGTACTATCCTGGCCAAAAAGCTTCACTCTTCCTTTAGAAACTGGCAAAAGACCAAGAATTGTCTTAACCAACGTTGTTTTTCCGCCACCATTAGGACCAACTAACCCTATAAAATCGCCTTTAAACACCTGAAAAGTTAAATTCTGCAAAACTGATATTTGTCCGTAATAAAAGGATAAATTTTCAACGCTGATAACCGGATTCATATTTCTATTTTATAATATTAACTTAAGTAGTAGTGAATTACCTAAAAACCTCTCTAAAATGGGAGCTTTTAAACTAGATTGTGTAAAATACCAAAAGATATAACTCCATGACTTATTGATTAATTCCTGCTACTTCTCTTGAATTTATAATTTTGAATAATTTACCACTGTTTAATTCCGTTTTAGCAGCTTTTTTATTGTCTTTCCTGGTAATGATTATCGCCTTATTATGAGTATATCAACCACCAGTGTTGTTTTTACATTATAAAATTATATCGGTCGCCTCTATTTTTGACTTATGACACTTTAATCCAATGGCAAGATTAGTGAGATTTTTTTCCATCAGCGAAATAAAAGTAACCCCAGAATTATAATCATCACTGCTTAAGTTATGTGCACCGTTTAAAAGAAGCAGTTTAACATTGGTTTCCTGCGCCAGTGTTTGAGCAATTTTTGGACTGGTCAGCTCTTCGTAAAAAAGATATTCGATGTTGTTTTTCTTAATTTGCTCAACCAAGTTAATTAAATCTTTAGCTGATGGTTCACTGTCGGGAGCAAATCCCTGAGCAGCAATATAATTCAAACCATATCTTTTAGCCAAATAACCAAAAGCATAATGTCCGCCGTAAACTATGGTCTTCGTTTGGCAAAAAGATAGAGTATTTTTATACTTATTATCTAGCTCTGTTAGCTTATCTTGGTATGACTGTAAATTGTGCTGGTAATAGTCGGTATTTGCCGGGTCAACTTCTACCAATGCTTTGGTTATATTTTCAGCCATGATTTTGGCATTAGCAAAATCAAGCCAAATATGCGGATCAACACCACTATGATCTTCTTCTCTCTCTTCAGCGCTAATCAGATTAACGCCAAAACTGACATTAACTACTTTAACTTTCTGTGTAAGGCTTTTAATAATATCTTGCACCCATGGCTCCATAAATTCACCGGTATAGACAAAAATATCAGCATTATTGATTTTGGCTACATCACTGGGCTTTGGTTCATAAGCGTGCGCCTCAACACCAGGCGGCAGAAGAAGAAATACATCCACTTTATCGCCACCAATAGTTTTGGCAAGATCGTATGAAGGAAAAAGAGTGGTAATAATGCTGATTTTTTCAGAACCAGTTTTGGCTCTGGGCTTGATATTTAAAATAACAAAAAAACCTAAAACAACAACAATAATAATAATCAAAATAATAAATAGTATTTTTTTCATTCTGTTGGCCTTAAATTATGCTTGGCATTTTTGGCAATAGCCATAAAATTCAAGCGAATGATTAATAATATTAAACTTGTTTTGCTTGGCAATCTGTTTTTCCTGTTTTTCCAAGTGATTACCAATGGCAACTTTGCTAATTGAATTACAGCTTACACAAACAAGATGATGGTGATGATCTTGAGGGATTTCATAATAATCAACACCATCAAGATTATTCCTTTTAACCAAACCAATTCTTATTAAAAACTGAAGTTCTCGGTAAAGAGTGGAACGATCCGGTTTAATTTGAGCTTTCTTTAACTTTGCCAAAAGACTTTTTCTGCTTAAAAGACACTGATTTTTAACTAAAACCGCAATAATCATTTTGCGAATTTTAGTCAGCCGACCACCGGCTTGATAGACTGTTTGATAAAGATTAAGCAAATCCATCAATTTATTGCAACAATTTTGCATTTATTATACTTTCTCAAGAAAGGCCTGTCAAGATATTAAAAATACTAGTTTTTTTGCTTATTAATTTGTTAGAATATCATTTAACCGAAAAAATTAAAGCAAACAAAACTATGGGATATGATTATTCTTTAATCAAAAAAAGGGAAAAACTAAACCACAAAAAAATCATTTTGTTAGTTCTTTTTACCTTAATGTTTTTCTTTCTCATTAGTAATCTGCTTAAAAATAAAAAAGATAATAATCTAATCTCGCCTTTGTCAGTAGAAAAAAAAACAGGAAAAAA
>FWPU01005625.1_pt1 | contig 26730 bp, 20 predicted proteins | sample 2228361 | NCBI WGS metagenome assembly FWPU01 (sample SAMEA103939777, study PRJEB20133) | metagenome
TACGGCGTTCCATGGCTTGGGGACGCCTTAGACGCCCTCACCCCCTGTCCCCCTCTCCACCTGCGGTGGAGAGGGGGAACGCAACCCTAAGCCTGTGCCGTTCCGATGCGGCAAAACGAGGCTGGCGCACATGTTTTCTGTCCGCCCTTAAACCCAGCGAGAGAGGGGACGGGGGTGAGGGTCTCCTCTCTCCCAGCGGAAGAGGGGCAGGAGTGAGGGCGCGCAGGAGCTGGCCACGCCGCCGCCATGCCGGTCATACCAGCGTTCGGCGCGCAATCGGTGCTGCCCCAGCAACCGCTCTTCGGAGCGCTCCCGCCGCATCCTGCTCGCTGAGGCAGCGTTGGCGTGGCAGCCCAATACGTGACCATCTATCTAAAGTTGGTATGAACGCCGGAAAAGAACGCGAAAGAGAGACGTTGCATTGCAACGTCTCTCCTCATGATGTTTCGCCGGGTGTGCTGTCAGGACGTGTCCGGCGATGCGTCGCCCCATCCTCTGCTCAGGCGTGCGATGTTGCGCTGGGTTGGCGGAGCAGGCGCGTCAATCAGCGCTATCCTACAGATTCCCCCGCCTGGCCTGCTCGCGCTCGATCGCCTCGAACAGCGCCTTGAAGTTGCCTTTGCCGAAGCCGCGACTGCCCTTGCGCTGAATGATCTCGATAAAGAGCGTTGGTCGATCCTGGAGGGGCTGGCTGAAGATTTGCAGCAGATAGCCCTCCTCATCGCGATCAACCAGAATCCCGCGTTCCTGAAGCGCCTGCCGACTCTCATCAATCTTGCCTACGCGCGCTTCGAGATCGTCGTAGTAGGCATCGGGCACCGAGATAAAAGGAATGCCAGCCGCGCGCAGGGCATCCACCGTCGCGCAGATGTCGCCGGTCGCCAGCGCAATATGCTGCACGCCCGGCCCGCCGTAATACTCTAGATACTCCTGGATCTGGCTCTTGCGCCGACCTTCGGCAGGCTCATTGATCGGGAACTTGATCCGGCCACTCCCGTTCTGCATCACCTTCGACATCAGCGCGCTGTATTCGGTGCTGATGTCGTGATCGTCGAAGTGAATGAGCTGGCTAAAACCGAGCACATCACGATAGTAATTCACCCACCGATTCATCGCGCCCAGTTCGACGTTGCCGACGATGTGGTCAATCGCTGCAATCCCGGTTTCGGGCGCCGGAATATGCTGATCGATCGGCTTGAAGCCGGGAAGAAAGACGCCCTGATAATCGTCGCGCTCGATGAAGGTATGCACAGTGTCGCCGTAGGTTGCAATCGTGGCCTTGACGACGCGGCCATGTTCATCGACGCACTCGGTGGGCGGTTGCACTGGAATGCCGCCGCGCGCAACCGCAGTTTCGTAGGCTGCCACTGCGTCATGGACCCGCAACGCAATGTCTTTGACGCCGTCGCCATGATGGGCAATGTGTTGAGCGATCGGATGGTTGGGCAGGAGCGGTGCCGTTAGCACGAAACGCACCTTGCGTCGTTCGAGCACATAGCTGGCTCGATCCCGTACCCCGGTTTCGAGACCGGCATACGCTACCGGGCGCAGGCCAAGAGTCGTGCGATAGAAGTGCGCAGCCTGACGCGCATTGCTGACATAAAACTCGACATAATCAATGCCCTGAAAATCGAGCGGATCGCGCGTTTGCATCGGATACCTCCACCGGCCAGGTGATGCGTCCACCTGGCGCCGAGATGGCAGATGACGCTCGAAGTGAACGTGGACGCATCACGCTCACTCGAGTGGTTCGGCCTTAGCCCAGAGATGCTCGAAGGCGCTTTGCAGAAACGTTGCGAAACTGGGATGGGTGACGCATAACGCCGTCATGCTCAGGGTTCCGGTCAGCGGGTCTTGCAACGAGAGCAGCGCAGCGCGCTGGTCGTAGAGATTGACCTTCAGCGGCAGCGTTTCAACCACCCGCGCCTGCTGTCCCCAGCGCCGAAATTGATCGATCCAGGCACGCAGTTCGGGATCGGCAAGATGATGTCGTTCATAGAGAGTGCGATAGCCAACTCCACGCTGGAGAGGGTTGATCACTTCGGCAAAATTGCTCGTCTGATCACCGAGTAAGGGCAGTTTGAAACAGACGCAGATTTCACGCTCGGCATGGCTGGCCAGCGCTATTGCGCGTTCGACCACCAGCCGCCGGTCGAGCAAGACATCGACATAATCGAGGGGGTCGATCTGATGGTGACCAGCGCGGAAGAGTGGCGCCAGCGTCGCCAGCAGTGTTTGCGCGCTGGCGGTCAGGGATGCCTGCTCGGATTCAAACTGACGGCGCCGTTCATCGATTAGCGCAGGCAGCGCCGTGGCCGGTTCAACGGCGACGTAGCGGCGCTGCCCGTCAATGTGACGCTCGATGGCCATGCCGCGCGCGCAGAGTGAGGCGAGCACGTCGTAAATGCGCTGCCGGGGAATGCCAGCTCGCGCGGCGGCCTGGGCCGGGGTGAAACTCCGGTGCTCGAGCAGAGTCAGATAGGTCGCGGCTTCGTAGCGGGTCAACCCCAGCGCCATCAATTGCTCAAGCGTCTGATCATTCATCGATCTAATATTGATTGTCACCACTTATCAGTGGTGTCTATTATACCGTGTTTCAATCCGGTTGGCAAGGCGTGGTATGCTGAGGGCTGGATATGGTGTGGGGCTAGCTTGATCCTGGACAGCAGGATCGCGCTTTTCGTAGTCAGGCAATCAGATGGAAGATGTCATTGATAGGTTGAAGTCTATTAGGAAATATCTGCTTTCACTGTTGGCCATCATTGTTCTGGTGGCGATTGTTGTGGTCTTTGTCCCGATCCCTTTGCCGGAAGAAGCTGATTTTCTGGTCTTTTATATAACATATCAAGCATTGCGTAGCGGTATTCCGCTCTATGATTACCTTAATCAGTTTGAATGGGTGCGCAGTAATATTTTAATAGATGTTAAGTTTTTGCCGTTCCCTTATCCGCCCTGGTACGCATTTCTGACTTTTCCACTGGCATTTCTTTCTCAAGAAGTAGCTGCGCGGCTGTGGTTTTGCGTCAACCTGATCATGATAACTGGAACGATCTGGCTCTTGGGTCGTCACCTGTCACCTCGCATGTTACTGCTCAGTGTGATTGCAGCGGTCGTTTTTGTGCCGTCGTTTTCGATATTGATCATCGGCCAGTATTCTTTACCGGTATTTTTTGGCATCGCTTTATTCATCTGGTCAACGCAGCAGCGCTTTCCGCCAGGAATTGCGCTTGCGCTGGGATTAATGACCTTTAAGCCTCATCTCGGTTTTATACCGGCTTTCTTTAGCGCTGGATGGTTGATCTATCATTATCGCGATCCTATCGTCCGCCAAACATTCCTTTGGTCAGGCGTGGTTGCTGTATTGTTCATCATGAGTGGTTTTGCGCTCGATCCGCGCTGGCCAATCAGTTATCCAGAGTCGCTGTTTCGTTACCGTAACGTGCAGGGCGTCAGCGAGTGCCGCTTGTGCGCCAGTTTTCCGGTAGCGGTTATGAGACTGATAACGGGTTATGCCAGTACCTCACAGGCTGTGCCGATCAGTATCGGGTTAGGATTAGGATTGCTGGCAGTAGTGTTACGCGATTTTCGACGGTATCTGACAGATGTGTCGTTGTTTATGTCCTTTGCCGTTATCACAACCTTGCTGATTAATCCCTATTTGCACAATTATGATTATGTGCTCTTGCTTATTCCGTTAACGTTATATATCAGGCAATCCAATTCTTTTAGAGAGAATGCGATCTTGTTTGCTGTCTATCTTCTGCCTTTTAGTTTACTGTTTTTAGGGCGAGCAGGTGATCCGTTGCTCATTGTTGCGACTGTCATCATGCTGGTATTTCTCTGGCAGAAGACTCGTTCTCCTGGGTCTGGTGTTGGGTAGACGCCATTGGCAAGTGTTCTCAACCGATATAATGGGGTTGTATCGAGTATGCACGGCGCGTCGCTGCGTCGCGAGATCGTGTCGCCATGTGGTATGTCACGCCATACACTCTACTGCCGCTTGCCGCAGTGACGATGTCTGGTCTCGCGGTCGGGCAGGCCTGGTCGTACCGCCATTTGCTGACAGCGCGGGTCTTTATCGGTCTGATGCTGAGCATCATCTGGTGGTCGCTCTGCAATGCGCTTGAACTGGCCAATGCCACTGTCTCGGGCAAGATGTTGCTCATCACCCTGCAACACGTGAGCGTGGTCAGTGTGCCGGTGCTCTGGCTGCTGTTTGCCTTGAGCTACGCAAACCACGACTATCTCCTGAAACGTGAGTTGCTGATTGGGCTGGTCGCGGTGCAGGGTTTGATCTTGCTGGGCGCCTGGACGAATGAGTGGCATCGGTTGATGTGGCCGCGCGTTGAGTTAGTCTACACCGCCCACGGTCTGTGGGTGCTGACCGGCCCTAACGGCCCATTGTGGTATGTTGGCATTGCTACCGGTTACAGTATGGTGCTGGTTGGTCCTGCGTTGATGCTCGATCAGGCGCGGCGTAGCCGCGCGCTGTACCGCTCGCAGGCGTTGAGCCTGCTGATCGGCGCGTTATTGCCGTGGGTCTCCAGTGTCCTGTTTGTGCTGGGGCGCAGCCCGATCCCATCCATCGATACCACGCCGGTCGCCTTCGCGCTCAGCGGCATCGCCTTCACGATCGCGATGCGACGTTACCGCGCTCTCGATCTTGTGCCAACCGCGCGCGAGACGATTGTCGATCAGATGCCGGATGCCATGATTGTGGTCGATCAGTCTGATCGAATCCTCGACGCCAATCCGGCTGCGCAGACACTAACCGCCGCGCCAATGAAGCCCGGCGCAGCGCTGGTCGATGTCGGACTGGGCTGGCTGGTCGAGCAGGCGCGGGATCGCTTTGAAGGGCAATTCGAGGTGCGTCAGTCCCGCGCTGACGGAGATGTTGTCTACGACCTGCGCTGTACTGTGTTGCGCGATCGGCGGGGCGCTCCGGTTGGCCGGATCTTCGTGTTGCGGGATGTTACCCTGTTCAAACAAGCGGCTCAGGCGTTGCAAGAGGCAAAAGAAGCAGCCGAAGCGGCTAACCAGGCCAAGAGCGCTTTTCTGGCTACGATGAGCCACGAGTTGCGCACGCCTCTGACCGCGATCTTGGGCTATAGCGAGTTTGCCCACGAGCTACTGCTGGCTCAGGAGCAGCGCGAATTGGCCCGTAATCTCGAGCGGATTATTGTGGCTGGACGCCATCTGTTAACCCTAATCAACGATATTCTCGACTTTGCCCGGATCGAGGCGAATGCCATGCCAATCTACCCGGAACCGATCCATCTGCCCTCATTGTTGGATGATGCGGTGATGACAGCGCAAGCGCTGGCTCGGCGAAATCACAATACCCTCACCCTTGAGATTGAACCGGATCTGCCCATGATTGTCGCCGATCCGATCCGGTTGCGGCAGATTGTGTTCAATCTGCTCAGCAATGCCTGCAAGTTTACCGAGCGCGGTCAGATTCATGTGCGCTGTTACCGTCCCCGATCAGATATGGTGCAGATCGATGTGCGCGATACCGGGATCGGGATTGACGCCGGGCAGTTGGAGCGATTGTTTCAGCCGTTTGTCCAGGTTGATAGCAGCTCAACCCGCCGCTACGGCGGCACTGGCCTCGGCCTGGCGATCAGTCAGCGGCTGTGCCAGGCGATGGGCGGTGAGATCACGGCGGTCAGCGAACCGCAACGCGGTTCAACGTTTAGCGTGCGGTTGCCCCTGGTTACCACCGATCGTCAGTTGAGGTCAGCGGTAACCGGGCAGTCGTAAGGCTGTGGTACAGCAGTGCCACGGCTGTGGCCGGATCGCCAACGCCGATCTCGCTGACCGGCAAACCGGTGTAGGCGGTTGCAATGTGGCCGGGAATGCCTGCCGCTGCCAGCGCCTGCGCGCCGTCGATCGCCGGCAGGCAACGCAACCAGCTACGCTGCCCCGGCGCTGGCCGACAATGACCGATCAGGGTTGGCTGCGCCGGATCGATCTGCTGTTCGATCCACAACCGTCCCTCGTCGTCGAGGTAGCCACAGGCCGGATCGAGCACGGTGAGACCGATTGTGTCGGCTGCTGCGCAGATCTGTCTGGCCAGCGACGCCGACAGTCCGAGCAGCAAGGCAGCGCGGTCGTGGCAGGCAAGGCAGGTCGCGGCCAGCGGATGGCGTTCGTGAGCAATGGCGAGCCAGCGCGCCAGCGGTCTGATCAGGTTGCGCTCGCAGACGGCCATCTCGCGTAACAGGCCGGGTGCGGCAAATGCCAGCCCCTGCCGCCGCCCGCTTGCCGCCATCGCCACGCTTGCCCCATCGGTTCCCAATATGTGTTCAGCATGGGCATGCCAGCGCCATTCGCCGCCTGCCTGATCGATGCTCGCCTGAACAATCTCGATGCGGAGCGCGGCGCGGTCTGTCGCTATCGGCGGTAGGCTCAATTGCAGCGGCGTGTCGCTCGCGATTTCCAGCGGCAAACCGAGAAACGCATACCAGTGCCGGTGCGGCAGCGTTCTGTTGATCGGCGGAATGAGCATGGTATCTCCAATATGCAAAGCATCCTGATCGATATGGTACAATACATCGTAGGCATCTTATGCAAATCTGAGCATCAATCTGGCAGGAGTTATTGTGGAATATCAGCCCGATGTGAAGCGCATCACTGGCGAAGGCGGCGTGATTGCGCGTGTGGCCGCGCACAGCCTCGCCGAGCAGATCGGTCTGCGCCCCGGTGATACCATCGTCGCGGTTGACGGCCAGCGTCTGCGTGATGTGATCGATTATCGGTTCGCAATTGCCGAAGAGCGCGTAACGTTGTTGATCCGCTCCGGTGACGGGCGTGAATATACGGTCACCATCGACAAAGACCCCGATGACGATCTGGGCATTGAGTTCACCGAACCGCTGTTTGATCGTCTGCGCACCTGCAACAATAAGTGCCCGTTCTGTTTTCTTACTCAAATGCCAAAGGGTTTTCGCAAAACCCTCTACCTCAAAGACGACGACTACCGCCTGTCGTTTCTCTATGCCAATTTTGTCACCTTTACCAATCTGACCGAAGCCGATTGGGAACGGATCGAGCGCCAGCGGCTCTCGCCGTTGCGTATCAGTGTGCATGCGACCGATCCCTTCTGGCGCGCCATTATGCTCGGCAAGCGCGATGTGCCTGATGTGCGTGAGCAGATCCGCCGGCTTGGCCGGGCCGGTATCCGCGTTCATACCCAGATCGTGACCTGCCCGCAGGTGAACGATGGCGAGGTGCTGCGCCAGAGTATCGAAGATTTGATCGCACTCCATCCAATTGTCGAGTCAATTGCCGTGGTGCCGGTTGGATTGACGAAGTTTCGCTTCGAGGGCAAAGCCCCCAAGACGATTCGCGCCGCAATCCAGGTGCATGAGGCGCCAGAATGGATCGATACCAACTGGGAGCGGCAGCCATTGTGGGAAGACCCAACCGCTGCTACTCCGCTGCACAATCCTGATCTGGGCTTCTGTTCGCGGTTGGGCACCGTGACCGACATTCCGCTGCGTTGCTACACGCCAGCGGAGGCTGCGGCAGTGCTCGATCTGATCGAACCGTACCGCGCGCGGTGCTATGAACAGTTTGGCCTCCATCTGGTCTACGCCTCCGATGAGTTTTACCTGCTCGCCGGTCGCCCGGTGCCGCCTGCCGAAGCCTACGATGATATGCCGCAGTATAGCAATGGCGTGGGCATGGTGCGCGACTTTCTCGATGGCTGGATGCGTGCCCGTCGCCGGTTGCCCGCCCGCGTAGCTCAGCCGGTGAAACTGGCGCTGGTCTGCGGCACGCTGGTGGCGCCGCTGTTCGAGCAGGTCGTGACCCGCCTGAATCGTATCGAGGGGCTATCGGCGCAGGTCGTGCCGGTCGTGAATCAGTTTTTTGGTGAAACTGTGACCGTAAGCGGCTTGCTCACCGCGCAAGACGTGATCCCGGCTCTACGCGCATCTGGGTGCGATCGCGCGTTGCTTCCGCGGGTGATGTTCGACTATACCGGTGAACGAACGATTGACGACTACTCGCCTGCTCAGCTTGCTGCCGAAGCGGGGATGCCGGTAGCGCTGGCCGGCGATGCCGATGAACTGGCTCGCTATGTGCGGGCGCTGACCCGGCGCGACTGAGATGGAGGAGGTATGGCAGGCCCAGAAGCGCGATTGCACCGCTATCTGGAAGTCATCCAACGGGCAAACCAGATCGCTTCCAGCACCCAGCTCGATGATCTGCTCGATCGCCTGCTCGATCTGATCATTGAGATTACCGAGTCTGAAGCCGGAACGCTTTACCTGTACGATCCGGCCACCGATGAACTGATCTTCAAGGTGGTCAAGGGTAGTCCTGCCGGTCAGGCCCTGCTCGGTCGGCGTCTGCCTGCCGATTCCGGTATCGCCGGCTATGCCCTTCAGCAACAGCAACCGATCTTTGTGCCTGATGTGACCAGCGATCCGCGCTGGAACCGCTCGCTCGGCGAGATGGGGGCGTTGCATCTGCGCACAATGTTCTGCGTGCCATTGTTGCTCCGCGGCGAACCGGTGGGGGTTGTGCAGGTCTTCAATCTCCCGCCGGAAGCCATAGACGAACAAGACGAACTGGCGCTGGTCGAATTGCTTACCTCGCGGCTGGTCACCGAAGTCGAGAAGGCCCGCCTGCTTGCCGAAACGCAGCAGCGCGAGCGTCGCCAGCAGGCAATGGTCGAGATTGTCACCCATCTCACCGCTACGCTTGAACGCGATGAGCTGCTGCGCCGGATCATGAACTATGCCTGTGAGCTGCTAGAGGTGGAAGCAGCCTCGATCTGGCTGATCGATCGGGAACGCAACGATCTTGTGCTTCACGTCGCCGGCGGCGAACATCGCGAACGGGTCGAAGCGTTGCGGGTGCCGCGCGGGCAGGGCATCATTGGTCACGTGATTGAGACGGGCGAAACGGTAATTGTCAATGATGTGCTGAACGATCGGCGCTTTTACCAGGATCTCGACCGCCAGAGCGGATTTCATACCCGCTCGATCCTCTGTGTGCCGCTGCGCGCCCCGCGGATCGTGCTTGGCGGCGAACGCGGTGAGGTGGAAGGAATGATTATCGGGGGCGCACAGGCGCTCAATCCCCACCATGACCGCATCTTTTCGGCTGAGGATGTCACCCTGTTCCAGACGCTGGCGTCGCAGGCCGCGACCGTGATCCGGCTGGCCGAACTCTACCGCGAGACTGATATGCTCTTTACCCGGATCATCGATGCCATTACCGGCGCAATCGATCTGAAAGACCCGTATACTCGCGGCCATAGTCAGCGCGTCAGCGACTTCTCGGTTGCGATCGGCCAGGAGTTGGGTCTGCCGCGTGAACAGCTCTACCGGTTGCGCGTGGCGAGTAAATTGCACGATGTGGGCAAGATTCGCATGCCCGATAGCATTCTCAAAAAGCCGGGTCGTCTTGATGAAGCGGAGTTTGCCGAGATGCGCCGCCATCCGACGTATGGCGTCGAGTTTCTGCGCGACAATGGCCTGATGGAACTCGACCTGCTGCGCGATTCGTGGCCGGCGCTTGCCCAACATCATGAGCGACTGGATGGGCGTGGCTATCCGCTGGGCCTGGCCGGTGACGAGATATCGCTGTTTGGGCGCATTGTCGCTGTGGCCGATGTGTTCGATGCTCTGACCAGCCATCGCCCCTATCGACCCCCGATGCCGATCGAACAGGTCTTTGCGCTGCTGCGTCATGGCGCCGGCGCCGAGTTCGACCCTGATTGTGTCGAAGCGCTGATTCGGGCGCGGGAAAAGGGCAACATTTTGACCCAGGATGAACGAGAGCCGAGGGCGTCAGCGCCTGTGATGGAGAATTGACCATGCGCGTGCTGTTGATCGATAACTACGATTCATTTACGTACAACCTGTATCAGTATTTGAGTGAACTGGGCGCAACAGTTGAGGTCGCGCGCAACGATCAGATATCGGTGGGCGAGGCAGCGGCGCGCCGTCCTGACCGTGTCGTGATCAGCCCTGGCCCCTGCACTCCCGCCGAAGCCGGGATCAGTATCGATGTCATTCGCGAACTGGGCAGCCAGATCCCGATTCTGGGCGTCTGTTTGGGTCATCAGGCGATTGGCGCCGCGTATGGCGGCGCAGTCGTGCGCGCTCCGCTGGTGATGCACGGCAAGCTATCGCCGATTTACCATCGGGGGCAGGGAGTTTTCGCCGGGTTACCGTCGCCGTTTCTGGCGACGCGCTACCATTCGCTGATCGTGCGCCGCGAAGACCTGCCGGCAGAACTTGAAGTGACAGCCTGGACGGAAGATGGGATCATTATGGGTCTGCGCCACCGTTCCTTGCCGGTAGAGGGCGTTCAGTTCCACCCCGAATCGATCATGACCGAGGGCGGCAAACAGATGCTGGCCAACTTTCTGGCCGGGGTCAGCGTGGCGGCGCCAGCGTAAGCGGCGCTACGCTACTGGTGGGTCGCCGGGGGCGCGATCCGGTCGAGTTCTGCAAGGCCGTCACGCGCCTCGGCTCGCGAGAGGCCAGCCTGCTGTAGTTCATCATCGCTGCGCTCCAGCATCCGCAAATAGAAGGCGCGCGCTGTTGCCAGCCAGCGCAGGGGTTCGCGGGCCAGCAGCTCGTGCAACACATCTTCGCTGCTGGCAAGGTCGCCGATGCGCTCGCACAGAGTCATCAATGCGGCCAGTGTGGGCGTTGGAATGTCGTAATCGCGCAGTAACGCCAGCAGGTCGGTATACGCGGGCGCGTATTCCGGCAAGGGTTCAGGGGCTGCCAGCCCGCACTCAACCACGACCTGCAACGCCAGCAACGCGCGCTGGGCGGCAGCATCGGCAGCGTCGTCATCTGCCAGCAGGCGGGCCTCTGTCGCCAGCAATGCCGCCAGATACGCCCCTTCCCACCACCAGTCTATCCCCTGACTGTGGAAACGCAGCAGCGCCAGCAATTGCTGATCGCTCATCCTGCCTACCTGCTCGCTGCCCAGCCCTAACCGATCACGATAGGCATTGTCAATCGCCATCCGCAGCAGCGGCGATTTGCCGTCGCGATACAGGCCGAGCAGATGGCGGATAATCGCGCCAAACTGTTCGATCATGCGCAAGATGTAATCATCGCGATACATGCTTTCACCGTACCCGATCGCGCGCAGGATGTCAAATCGCATGGCGTTTGGGCGAGCGACACCCTCACCTGCTCAAGCGTGAACGCCAACGCTTACTGGCGAAGCGACTGACCAGGGCCGCTGCGCGGCAAGTGGAGACTTTTGCAACCGCCTCTGCCATGCGCTGCTGCTTAATCGCAGATGCGCGTTCTGCGCCCTGCTGAAACAAGGCTGGCGCAATCTGTCTCTCGGCAGCGAATGCCGTGTTGGTATCGCCAATACTGCTGCTGGTTGCAGCATTCTGATGCAAGGCTTATGGTATGATACATTGCGCAGAGGACTGGCTAGAGGAGGACTACATGGAGCCGCAGTTCTTGGGAAAGGTCGCCCTGGTTACCGGCGCGGCATCCGGGATCGGGCGCGCCTCGGCGCTGGCGTTTGCGCGCGAAGGGGCAAAGGTGGTGGTCGCTGACGTCAATGTTGCCGCTGGTGAAGAGACGGTTGCGCTCTGTCGCGCGGAAAATACCGATGCTTTCTTCGTGCGCTGCGATGTCTCGCAGGCCAGTGAGGTCGAGCGTCTGATTGAGCAGGCGGTCGATACCTTTGGCCGCATCGATGTCGCTCACAACAACGCCGGCATCGAGGGGGTGCAGACTATGCTGGTCGATTACCCCGAAGAGGTGTGGGATCGGGTGATCGATATCAACCTGAAAGGCGTCTGGTTGTGCATGAAGTATGAGATCCGGCAGATGCTGCGTCAGGGCGGCGGCGCGATTGTCAACACCTCATCGGTGGCCGGGTTGTCGGGATCGCGCGGCGTGTCGGCTTACGTCGCCAGCAAGCATGGCATTGTCGGCATTACCCGCGCTGCCGCGCTTGAATATGCTCGCAACGGCATCCGGGTCAATGCAATCTGTCCGGGAACCATCCACACCGCAATGATTGATCGCTTCACTCAGGGCGATCCGCAGGTGCTGGCTGAGTTCGCTGAGGGCGAGCCGATTGGACGACTGGGATCGCCCGAAGAAGTGGCCAATGCAGTGGTCTGGCTGTGCTCTGATAAGGCGTCGTTTGTTACCGGCGCTACGCTGGCGATCGATGGCGGTCGCCTGGCCTGATGTATTGTGGTGAGTAGCGACGCCTCGCTACTCACCGCCGCCTGCTATGGCTTTCACCGAACAGTCTCCCTACGCTGCAATCTATGCCGTTGTGCAGCAGATTCCGCGCGGTCGGGTGAGCACGTATGGCCAGATTGCCGCGCTCGCCGGCCTGCCCGGTCAGGCCCGGATGGTGGGGTACGCGCTCCACGCTCTGCTTCAGCGCACTGATATTCCATGGTGGCGGGTGATCAACCGTCATGGGCGCATCAGCAACATCTACGCCGCCGATGAACAACGCGCCCGCCTGCGCGCCGAGGGGGTGGAAGTTGATGACCAGTATCTGATCGACCTCAACCGGTTTGGCTGGGACGGCGTTTCCTGATTGATCGCCTGAGAATCGTTGCGCGGTTGCGCCCTTCCCCATCCCATGATTAAAGCAACCACAATTCCTGCCTGGCGCTGGCTCATCCCGCTCTATGTTGCCGGAGTGGTCGTCTTTTCCGACATGTACCTGATCCAGCCGGTCTTGCCGCAGTTGTCAGCTACCTTCGCGATCGCTCCCGCCACTGCCGGGCTAAGCGTATCGGTGGTGGTCATGATGATCGCCATCGGTTCGCTGGCAGTGGGGCCGTTAAGCGATCGACTGGGGCGGCAACCGGTAATGGTTGGCAGTTGCCTGCTCTTGAGTATCCCTACCCTGTTATGCGCGCTGGCGCCCTCGTTCGAGCTGTTGCTCGGCTGGCGCGCCTTGCAGGGTCTCTGCATCCCTGGGTTAACGGCGGTGGCCGTCGCCTACCTCGGTGATCGGTTGCCCGCTCCTGAACTGGGGCGCGCAGTCGGCGGCTGGATTGCCGCCAACGTCGCTGGCGGGTTGATCGGGCGCGTTGCGGGTGGCCTGATCAGCGATGCCTTCGGCTGGCCAACCAGTTTTGTCGTGTTTGCCGGTTTGACGCTGATGTCCGGGATCGGTCTGGCTATGACGCTGCCGCGCGACCGGGTGACCGCAACCGGCGGCTGGCAACAGGCCTACAGCGCGATGCTGACCCATCTTGCTGATCGTTACCTGCGCGGCGCATATTTGATTGGCGGATCGCTCTTTTTCGGCTTCCTTGGCATCTTCACCTATCTACCCTACTACCTGACTGCGCCGCCGTTTCAGTTGCCGCCGACTATCATTGCGCTCGCCTACGTAAGCTATCTGGCCGGCGTGATCGTCTCGCCCTGGGCCGGCGCCCTTTCAGCTCGATACGCTCGTCAGCGTCTCATCATCACCGGCTTGCTGATCGCTATGGCGGGAATCGGTCTCACCCTCATCCCCATGCTGCCACTGATCGCCCTTGGGTTGTGGGTGCTTTGCAGTGGGATGTTTATCGCCCAGGCGGTCGCGCCGGCGCTGGTCAACCAACTGGCTGCTCACGCGAAAGGGGCGGCCAGTGCGCTCTACCTGGTTGCCTACTATGTAGGGGGAACCCTGGGCGGCGTCCTGCCTGGTCTGGGCTGGCAGGTGGCCGGATGGGCAGGCGTGTCGGCTATCTGCCTGGGCATGCTGGCGCTGGCCTTGCTGGCCGCGCTCCGTCTCGGCGCAACAGCCGCTCGGCGCTGAGGGCGCGACGACTCACGCTCCGTCAGCGCCGCAACCAACCGTTTCAGGCCAGAAACTCGCGCAGCAGACGATGGAAGCGCTCGGCGGCTTCGATCATCGGGAAGTGGCCGCAATTGGGAATGATCTCCAGCCGGGCATGCGGCAGTGCCCGCTTTGCTTCATAGGCATATTTCACCGGGAAGAGGCGATCCTCCTTTCCCCAGATGATCATGGTCGGTTGCTTAATCTCGGCCAGTCGGGGCCACAACCCGCTTCCGCGCAGATCGTTGGCGTCGAAGAAGCGACTCAGTGAGACCATTGTGCGCCGGATGGCCGGATCACGCAGCGTAGCCGTGCCCCGCGCCACCAGTTCGGGCGTGACATAGCGGTCGGGATCGGCAAAGGCGGTGCGCAGTTGCACGCGCACGACGGCAGGCAGAGCCGATAGCGCTACAATCGCCTCGCCCAGAAATGGCAATGAACCGCCTTTGCGCATAAAGAGCGGCAACTGCATGAAGCCCTCGCTATCGGCAATCACCAGTCGCTCGACCCGCTGTGGGTAGAGGATGGTAGTCGCCAACGCGTGCTTGCCACCCATCGAATGCCCCACCACTGCTGCCCGCTCGACGCCAAATGCCGTGAGCACCCCGGCATTTAGATCGGCATACCGCCGGAGTGAATAGGCAGATCCCCCCGGTTTATCGGATGCGCCGAAACCCAGTGCGTCGGGCGCGATGGCCTGGTAACCGGCAGCAGCCAGAATCTTCATGGTTGGAATCCAGTCGTCGGCGCTGACCACAAAGCCGTGCAACAGGAGCGCTGCCGGACCCTGCCCGGCAGACAACACCCGGAGTCGGTAGCCGTTTACCGTTATTGTCTGCTCGGTGATGGTATCGTCTGACACTGCTTGCATCGCCTGCTTCCCCCTTATTTGATGTGGCGGATCTGTCGCCGTCCGCAGTCAGCACAATTCTTACTGTAGCATTGGCCCGAACGCCGCTGATGATAAGATGGGTTAACGAAAGGTGTGAGTCGGCTCACTGGATGGCGATGATCGCGGTTATGGTACAATACGGCGACGGCGCGCTGCCTGGATATATCCAGCAACGTTCAGTGGCAGCGTCTGACCGAATCAGGCCTATCGGTTCACAACAGTACCTGCTCATCTCATGATCTCTCGCCAGTTCGCGTTTGGCGCAATCCTATTCTCGTTTATTGTTGGCGCAGCCGGAATCTTCTTCTTCATCAGCCAACGACTTGATCGATGCGCTGCGCCGCCCTTCATCGAGACAAATCTGCTTCCCAACGCTACATTTGCCATTCCCGGCCCGGTTGCCGGTCTGCCCGAAGGTTGGGGCCGCGGCGCCGGCGGAGTGGAATTGCGTGGCCCGGCTGTTGACGGCCAGGGATTTGATCTCGATGGCGATGGGCGCGCGTTGCAATTGATCGGCATCGCCAACTATGCAATCACCCCTCCGGTTGGGGTGCAGGCCAATGTCACCTATTGTTTTACCGTTGCAGCGCTGACCGACTCGCTGCTGCGTTCCCCAACCCGGGCCAGGCTGGTCTTCGAGTGGTATGACGCGCAGGGCAGCCTGCGCGAGCAGGCAAGCACGCCGTGGCAGCCAGTCGCCTTGTGGACGCCGGAACGACCGCCGGCGGGCTGGGCTGTCATCGGCGGTTCAGCGCGCGCGCCTGCCGACGCCACGATGCTGCGCGTGCGGATCGAACCGGCTTCGGATGACCGCATCTACCTCGATATGCCACGGTTGCAGCGCGGCGGTCATACCCTGACTCTGGCTCAACCGCCGGCGTCGGCGTCACCGCTGCTGATCGCGCCCTGGCCAGAGGGGTATCGCGCCGCAGTTGCCTTCACCTTTGATTGGGAAACCGCAATGGGCGGCTTGATCCATTCGCGCTCGGTCGATGATCCGCGCGCTGATGAAGATCCGGTGCAGCGCGGTCTGCGCATGCGCGCAGGCGTGCTGAACAGTATGGCCATCTTTGAACGGTACCACGCGCGCGCCACCTACTATGCTACCGGCTATAATTTCCTCATGGGCAATCGCGAACAACGGCGGTTTATGGGCGATCCGGTCTTCTCCTGGGCGTCAGCCGCCAATGGCTGGCGCAGTGATCGCTGGACGACGCGCCCCTGGTTTGGCGATGATCCCTACGGCACGGTTGAGACCCATCCGGCCTGGTATTTCGGCGATCAGATCGAGCCGTTGCTGGCTGCCGGTCACGACATCCAGAGCCATACCTTCAGCCATCTCTACGGCGGTTATGCCGACGCAGCAACATGGCGCGCCGACATCGAAACCTGGAATATGGTGGCCGCCGAACGCGGCGTTGGCCCTGCGCGGTCGCTGGCCTTTCCCTGGAGCAGCAGCGCCGGGATGAGCGACGCCAGTTGGGATGTGATCGAGCAGGCCGGCATTCGTTCCGTGACCCGTCTGAGCGATTATGGCCCCTACAACCTCTTTCCAACCGATGGGCGCGGCCTGATCCGCGATCCCGACTGCCGCTGGCTGCCCGGGCGCGAGGGGCGGCTGATTGCCTGTCCTGACTTCTACCTGACTCCAGCCCGCGCTGAGCTGGCCATTGCCCAGATTGATCAGACGGTAGCCTACGGCGGCATGATCGATATCTGGGCCCACACCGAAGAGGTGACCAGCGCGGCCCAACAGGCGGCGTGGGAAGATGTGGTATCCTACACAGTCAGGCGCGGCGACATTTGGGTCGCGCCGCTGCGCGAGATCGCCGAATGGCAGATTGCGCGTCGCGCCCTACAGATCACAACTCTGACCGACTCAGCTCTGCCTGCCGGGCGCACTTCCGGCAGCGCGGCGCAGCGGTATCAGATCTGGAACCAGTCATCGTATCCGCTTGCCGGATTGATGGTCGCGGTGCCGGCAACGACGGTTGATGTCGCGATCAACAATGACATTGTGCCGCGTGAGCACTGGCGAGCGAGTGGATGGATTCGGCTCGATCTGGCCGCCGGTCAAGCTATTGAGGTGACATTGTGGCCGACACGATCAAGCAGCCGCTAGAACGGGCAACCGGCTGGCGCGCGATTGGTGATGCGCTTGCAGCGCAGCGAGGCTTGTTACGGTTATATCAGTGGCTCTGGTTAGCGCTCTGCATCGTCGGCGCGATCAGCGTAGCGTTACCGCCCATTCTCACTCGCCCCGTCATCTACGACGCGCAGGCTGTGGTGCAGTTCGATACTGCCCGCTATGGCCCGATCTATCAGCCCGTTGCCCCCAATCTCACCGGCATGGACATTGCCATCGCCGACGCCACTGAGGCGTTGCGACTCAATGCGCTGGCTCGCGCTGATGTGCGCTTTGGATTGCCCGATTTTCGGGTGGAGTATCGGCTGGCCGAGCCGGGCGAAGTGGTCGTGCATGGTATTGCCGGCACTGCTGCCGAAGCGAAAGCGTTGGCCGACGCTGGCGCTGAAGAGCTGGTGCGGCAGATACGCGCGGCAGGCGGGCGCGAGATTCTGCGCAATATGCTGGGCTGGCAACTCTGGCAGGCGCTCAATGGCGAACCGCCTGCTCCTGATGATCCCTTCGCCAGCCTGTTGCGCGAGATTCTGCGCCTGGAGGCGTTACCCCTCTCGCGCCCGATCGAACCGTTCAGTACGCCTCGTTCGCTGAACGGTCTGTCCAGGGAAGAAATCAGCGATGTGGCGCGCGCGCTCGAGTCGCGCTACGATCTCTGGCGCTTTGCGATTAATACCCGGAATGCTACTCTTGATGCCCTGTGCGGCAGCGCCGGGTTGCCCACTGCAGCGCGCGAGGAAGCGCTGCGCGCGTGTGCGGCAACCAACGCGGCAGCGGCAGCCGAACTCGCTGCGCGTGACCGCGCGATCGCCCAGTTGCGCGCGATTGAGGCGGCAATTACCTACATGATCCGTGAGGCGGGCGCTCGCTTCAACGCCGATCAGGTCGGCGCAGCCTATCGCATTGCGGCAGTATTGCCGGCTGCGCCGGAACCGCGCTACGAATTACCCCTGATTGCGCTGGCGGCGCTGGTGGGAACAGCCCTGGGTTTGGGCGGAGTCGCGCTTGATCGCAGCGCCGGCGTCTTGCCCAAGCTCCAGGAGCTGTGGCAGTATCGCGAGTTGATCCGCAATCTGATTTTGCGCGACTTGCGCGCTCGTTACAAAGGCAGCACCCTTGGTTATCTCTGGACGCAGATCGCCCCGCTGGGCATGATGATGGTCTATGTCGTCGTCTTCAGTTTGCTGCTGCCGAACGGGATCGCGATGTTTCCCGTATTTATCATTGTCGGCCTGCTGCCATGGAATTACACTGCCGAAGCGGTGCTCAACGGCACCCGGAGCATCATCGACAACGCTGCGCTGGTTAAGAAGGTCTATTTTCCGCGCGAAGTGCTGCCGTTAGTCGCCGTCGGCTCCAGTCTGCTCAACTTCATCCTCTCGCTGCCGATGATGCTGCTCGTGATCGTAGTCGTGCAACTGACCACCATCGGGCGGCTCAATCTAAGCTGGAGCATTGCCTATCTACCCGTGATCATGGCGTTGCAGACCATCTTCCTGGCCGGGCTGGCCCTGTTGCTCGGCGCCGGCGCCGTCTTCTTCCGCGATGTGGTGCATCTGATTGGGATCGTGATCAACATCTGGTTTTTCCTGACCCCGATCATCTATCCGCTGAGCACGATCAGTGAGGGAGTGGCAGCCCGCATCATTCGCTGGATCAATCCGCTGGCATCCATTATTGAGTTTTACCGCGAGATCATCTACGGGAATGTGGTGCCGGTCGGCTTGATTCCAACGCCGGGGGTGCCCGCGCTCAGCGCGATGTTGCGCGTTGGCGTGACCGGCCTGATCGTGCTGGCGATCGGCTATTGGGTCTTCCAGCGCGTCAGCCGTCACTTTGGTGAAGAGCTATGAGTATTGTGATCGAATTCGATCAGGTCTCGCGCCAGTTTGTCCGGCGGCAGCAGGCGTCAACCATCCAGGAGCGATTTATCGGTCTGCTCCGGGGAATGCCGCCGGCAGAAGCGTTTTGGGCGGTGCGCGACATCAGCTTTGCCGTCGAAGCAGGGCAGAGCATCGGTCTGGTCGGTCATAACGGCGCCGGCAAGAGCACCGTCCTGAAGTTAATGACCCGCGTTCTGGAACCAACCAGCGGGCAGGTGAAGACCAAGGGCCGCATTGCCGCGCTGCTGGAATTGGGCAGCGGCTTCCATCCAGAGCTGAGCGGACGCGAAAATGTCTTCCTCTACGGCTCGCTCATGGGTTTCAGCCGCAAAGAGATGATCCGCAAACTGCCTGAGATCATCGAGTTTTCGGAAATTGGCGCGTTCCTCGATACCGAAGTCAAGCACTACTCTTCGGGCATGTATACCCGACTGGCGTTTGCCGTTGCCACTGCGGTTGACCCTGACATCCTGATCACCGACGAAGTGCTGGCGGTTGGCGATGAAGCGTTTCAGCGCAAATGCATCGACCGCATCTACGGCTTCCGCCGCGCCGGCAAGACCATCGTCTTCGTCTCGCACGCGCTCGATGTGGTGCGCTCGCTCTGCGATGTCGCCGTCTGGCTCGACCACGGTGAAATGAAAGCCTTCGGCCCATCCGGCGAGGTGGTTGATGCCTACCTGGCAGCCGTGAATGAACGGGAACGGGAGGAGTTTGAGCGGCAAGTCGGCGTGAGCGAGATCGATGAAGATCGGCGACAACGGATGCGGCGAGGTTCACGGGAGGTGGAAATTACCCGGGTTCAGCTTCTCGATTGCCACGGGAATGAGCGGGTTACCTTCCGCACGCACGATCCGCTAACTATTCGCATCCATTATGTCGCCCACGAGCGGATCGAGCGACCGGTCTTCGGGGTGGGAGTCAACCACGACAGTGGCCCATGGCTGACCGGCCCAAACACCGGTTTCGATAAATACCATATTCCCTTCATCGAAGGCGCAGGGATCATCGACTACCACATTCCGCGCCTGCCTCTGCTCAGCGGGCGCTATCTGGTCAGCGCCTCAGCGACTGATAGCACCCAGTTGCACGAGTTTGATGTGCATGATCGCATGTACCCATTGGTGGTTCACAGTGAAGGCATTAACCAGCGCTATGGCTGGTTCTTTTTTGATGGTACCTGGAGCTGGCACGGATGACATCGTTGCTTGTCATCAGCCATGATGTGGTCGGACAGCGCATGGCTGGTCCGGGCATTCGGATGTGGGAGCTGGCGCGCGCGCTGGCGGGCGTGATGCCGATAACGCTGATTGCGCCGCGACCAATCGATCTGCTCCCGCCGGCAGGATTGGCTTGTGGTCATTACGCCTGGGGCGATGCATCCAGCCTGATGCCGTATCTCGCGACGGCCTCGGCGGTGCTGGCCAATGGTTACGTTGCCGCCGCCCATCCTGAACTGCTCGACTATCATGGCCGTCTCATCATCGATCTCTACGATCCGATAGCGTTCGAGAATCTCGAACTCTTCCGCCGCCAACCTCCTCATCAACGCCAGACTCTGGCAGAACGGGATGTGACGCTATTGCGGTTGCTGATCGAGCGCGGCGATCACTTTCTCTGCGCCACCGAGCGCCAGCGCGATCTGTACATTGGCGCGCTGCTGGCGATGGGGCGGATCACGCCTGACATTCTTGATAACGATCCGCTGCTGCAGAACCTGATCATGGTCGTGCCCTTCGGGGTGAGTGATGAACCGCCGCAGCCGAGCGGGCAACCTGCGCTGCGCGGCGCGCTTGATGATCTCGGCCCTCAGCATCACATCATTCTCTGGAGTGGCGGTCTCTGGGATTGGATGGATCCCCAGACGCTCGCGCGCGCGATGCCGGCAGTGCTGACCGCTGTGCCAGAGGCGCGGCTGGTCTTTTTAGCCGGACGTCATCCGGGGGCAGTGGACGAGATGGCAACCCCGGTCGTTACGCGCCAACTGGCCGCGGATTTGGGCTTGCTGGGACGTGGCATCCATTTCTACGACGACTGGATTCCGTATGAACGGCGGGCCGATTTCCTGCTCGAAGCAGCGGTTATGGTATCATTGCATCGCGAACATCTCGAGACACGCTACGCGGCGGTGCGTTCGCGTGTGCTCGATCATTTTTGGGCCGGAAAGGCCAGCGTGCTAAGCGCTGGTGATGCTGCTGCCGATCTGATCATCAGGCATCAGGCCGGTGAGGTGGTGCCGATCGGTGATGCAGACGCAGTAGCTGAGGCGCTGCTTCGCGTGTTGACCAATCCTGAACGACGGCTGCAACAAGAGCGCAATGCCGCTGCGCTTGGGCAAAGTCTGCGCTGGACAAAGGTTGTTCAGCCGCTTCTGGCAATACTGAATTGCCCGACGAAACCGGTGACGCTTGTGCCTAATGAGAAACGGCAGTTAACGATGGAAGACACGTTAGCAAAAATACTTCGTGAGCGCAACGAACTGATCAAAGCGCTGGAGTTGCGCTGGAACCTCTCTCTGCCGGCGGCTGGCAATTCGCCGCTAACTGATGTGCGTCGTCAGTTCCAGCAGCGGCTTACCGGCCATCTTGAGCAGAGCCTGAGTCAGGTGGTTAGTCAGCAACGCGAGTTTAATGCGGCGATGGTCAATCTGGTTTACCGGCTGGCTAGCGCGTTCGACGAACAGATGCGCCGCGTTGAAGAGCGCAACGCCCAGTATCAGGCACAACATCAGAATGTGGCTGCTCATCTGGCGTCACTGACCCAGCAACTGGCTGAGTTAAAGCCGTTGACGCAGGCTATTCAACATCTGACTCTCGTTCTGCAACAGAACGTTCAGGCGTTGCATGATGAAATTCAAAAACTCCATCATGAAACTCAGATTCTGCGTCAGGACTTACAACGAGCGTATGATACGCTGCCGCCATTGCATCAGCATGTGATTGACCTGGAACAGCGCGTGCTTGATCTTGATGAGGCCCATTCGCAGATGGTTGCCCATCTGCATCGTCTGCTTTCAACAATTCAGTCAGCATGAAAGTAAGCATTATTATCCCATTATGGCAGGGGGCTGAATACATCAGACTATCCCTCTCGTCTTTGCAACGGCAGGCTGACATTGGCGATATTCTGGTGGTCAATAATGGAAGCGCAGATGATGGTCCGGCCATTGTTCGACAGGAGTTTCCACAGGTAACACTCCTGGACTTTGCGCAACCATTAGGTTTTGCCGGCGCAGTTAACGCCGGGTTGCGCGCGGCGCTAGCTGCCCGCGAGCGCCCCGATGTTGTGGTTGCTCTTAATCAGGATACGGAGGTAGACCCTGGTTGGTTGTCAGCATTGCGCGCGGCCTTTGCCGATCCTGCAGTTGGCCTGGTTGGTTGTGTCGCGCGTTTTCCCAATGGTTCGATTCAACACGCGGGCGGGACACTGATCGAGCCGCTTTGGTATGGGCGTAATCGCCAGGGTGTTGATGAAGCGACACCGCTTAATTATCTATCCGGGCTGGCCCTGGGAATGCGAGTGGCAATGCTCGATCAGATTGGTCTGTTCGATGAAGGCTTTCATCCGGCCTACTTCGAGGATGTCGATCTCTGTCTCCGCGCTCGCGCGGCAGGCTGGCAGATGACCCTGGCGACTGACGCTACGCTTGTCCATCACGAAGGAGCATTGCAGCAGCGGTTGCCCAATCTTCAGCAGACACTGGAACGCCAGCGCTGGCGTCTGATCTTGAAACATCGTTCTCTGGAGCAACTGCGCGAGATCGTTGTTCCTGCCGAACAAGAGCTGGCGCAAGCTAGCGCTGCTAGCGGCACAGGCGCCGCTCTTCGACACGCATACATGCGCGCATTGCTCGCGTTGCCAGACCTGGCCCGCGCGCGCGGCTGGACTACGCCAGAGGTGGCCGAGGTTCGCAATTATTTGCTTGCTTTACGGTCAATTTCTATTGCGCTGGAGCGTTCCAGCCGAGTGGAACGCTTGCGCTATGCGTTGCGCGAGCATTTGCCGGCTCGCTTGTCTGCTTCTGTATCTGCTGAAGCCGCAGTAGAACCACAAAATATAACGGCTGAGTCTGATCTCACAACTGATGGTTCTGATCCGATGCCAGAAACGCCTTCTTTAGAAGCGCAGCGCGATGCTGAAACCATGAATTTATCATCACCTCAAACCTTTATGCCCGGCGCTCGACCGCCAGTGGCAATTGTGATCCTGACCTGGAATGGTCTTGCGCTTACGCAGCGGTGTCTCGACAGTCTGCGAAAACATACTCAGGGTGTGCCATATCGCCTGATCGTGGTGGATAACGGCAGCGCGGATGGCACGGTTGAATGGTTGCGATCGCAGTCGGATGTGCATCTGATCGCGAATGCCAGTAATCGCGGTTTTGCTGCTGGAGTAAACCAGGGTATTGCAGCCGCTCCGCCCGATCACGATATTTTGTTGCTCAATAACGATACCGAAATAGTTGAAGCTCACTGGTTAGCTCATTTGCGCGCGGTTGCCAACGATCACCCGGATTATGGCATTGTGGGATGTTTGCTCCTCTTTCCCAATGGCCTTTTGCAGCACGCTGGCACGTACATGCCTCAGCACAATTTCTGGGGTTACCAGATCGGCGGTGGTGAGCCGTATATTGGGCAGTATCCGGGAATACGCGAGGTAGAGGGCGTGACCGGCGCCTGTATGTATATCCGGCGAGATGTCGTGAACACCATCGGCGGATTAGACGAAACCTACTTTTCGTACTACGAAGACACCGATTATTGTTTGCGCGCCTTGCAGGCCGGGTATAAAGTTGTCTGCACTGGCGGCGCCAGAGTCGTCCATCATGAGAACTCCAGCACACGCTTAAACAACGCCGATTGGTGGCGGATGTTCAGCCACGGTCAGCGCATTTTTCTGGAAAAGTGGCAACAGTACTATCGTCAGCGTTACCGACGCGGGTTGGTCTGGCATTCGCTGATTGCCAGCGCAACCGGTTATGCCACCGCTTCGCGAGAGTTTCTCCGTGAACTTGATCGACGCGGGATCGACGTTCGACTGGCCTGCATTTTTGGCACTGACTATACGGAACCGGTGACCCGCGATCCGCGGCTTGATCAGTTGCGCAATCGCCCGAAAGACACTTCGTTGCCGCAAGTGGTGTTCAGCCAGGCCGATGCGTTTATCAAAAATAGTGGACGGTATCGAATAGGATTCACGATGCTGGAATCTGATCGGTTGCCGCCCGACTGGGTATATCAGGCCAACCAGATGGATGAAGTATGGGTGCCCTCTCATGTCACTCGTGACATGTTTGTTAACTCAGGAGTGCAGCGGCCAATCCACGTCATACCGCTGGGATTCAATCCCAATTACTTCCATCCGCACATTAAGGGCCGAAAACCAACGAATGTGTTTGTCTTTCTCTCTATTTTTGAATGGATTGAGCGCAAGGCGCCAGACATTCTGTTACAGGCGTATGTGAGTGAGTTCAGCCGTAGCGATGATGTAGTGCTGGTGTTAAAGATTTTCAACCATGACGCCCGCTTTGACGTGCAGCGTCGCATATCTGAGCTGGCTAATCGGCCTGCTGCGCCGCGAGTGGTTGTCTTGCTGAATCAGGAGATAGCTGAACATCAAATGGGTGGCCTGTATCGTAGCGCTGATTGTTTTGTGTTGCCCACCCGCGGAGAAGGATGGGGCATGCCGATCCTTGAAGCAATGGCCTGCGGATTGCCGGTAATCGCGACCGACTGGGGAGCGCAGCGCGATTTTTTTAACGATCAACTGGGCTACCCGCTAAAAGTGCGCGATCTGGTGCCGGCAGTGTCTCGCTCGCCATATTATGCTGGTTCGCGGTGGGCAGAACCTGATATCGATCATCTGCGCTATCTCTTGCGTTATGTCTATGAGCATCCAGATGAAGCGCGCGCGACGGGCACGCGCGCAGCCATCGACGTTCACCAAAAATGGACATGGGAGCGCGCCGTTGACCGAATCCTCGCGCGGCTTGAGACAATCGATCCATGAGTAGGTGGAGCGAAGAAATATGAGTATCTACTGGGTACGCTTTCAAGGCGAGAGCGCCGCAGATGCAATGCGAGCCGTTGCTGATGCTCTGAGTCGGGATGAACGTGGTATCGCACCGGTTGAGAATACCATCGAGACGCAAGTGGAGACGCCTGAACCGGCGCCGGTTACTGAAACTGTCGATGATGATACCTATTTGCAGACCAATCTGCAAACGCTACATGCAGCATGGTCGATCGATCCGCTGCGCCCCGAACTGCCAACCGATCAACGGCTGATGAGCCGACTGCGCGTTCATTTGCAGCATCTTGTTCGTCGATTGACACGCTGGTATATCCTGAGTCCATGGTTGCAAACCAACGAATTCCATGCCGCTATCGTGCGGATTATTGACGTGTTTCTGGATCGCCAGCAACAGATGCGCCAGGAATTGCTTGATTGCCAGTACCGTTTACAGGCGGCAGAACAGCAGATACACCTGTTGCGAAATGAACTTTCTCTTGCGCAACAGAGGATAATGGAGCTTCGCCAGCAAAGAACCCGCGCGGATCTGTCCGAACCGGAGTGATCTGTGATGCAAGAGCATCCGTTGTCTGTCATCTGGCAATCGCGCTGGGGGTTGCCCATCGGCTATGCCAGCAGCTCGGAAGCGCTGGCATTGCAACTGGATCGGCTGGGGGTATCACTGTTCCACCGTCCAACTCCCTGGCACATGCCATCCAATCTAACCCATCCGCGTCTGCGCGAAATTGCTGCTCGTCCGTTGCCCAATCATGCGCCGCAGGTCAGCTACGATCAGGCCGATCTCTTCTACACCAAGCATGAAGGCTACCGGATTGGGTACACCATGCTGGAGGTGAATGGCCTGCCGGAAGATTGGGTGGCAGCCTGCAATAAGATGGATGAGATTTGGACGCCCAGCCATTGGGGCGCTGAGACCTTTGCTGCCGCTGGTGTCACACGTCCCATCCATGTGATGCCGCTCGGCTATGATTCCGATCTGTTTAATCTTCAGCTTCCCGATCTTCGTCTGCGCGATCGATTCACATTTCTCTCTGTCTTCGAGTGGGGTGAACGCAAAGCGCCTGAACTCTTGCTGCGCGCTTACTGTAGCGCATTTCGCCGCAGTGATGATGTGATCCTCATTGTGCGAACAGATAATCACGACCGCTCAATCAGCGTAGCGCAACAAATTGCCGATCTTGGCCTGCCCACCGACGGGCCGCCGATTATTTTGCTCTATAACCAGCGAATCGCTGATTTGGGCGCGTTGTATCGCAGCGCTGACTGTTTTGTTCTGACCACGCGCGGCGAGGGTTGGGGATTGCCCATCCTGGAAGCTATGGCCTGTGGCTTGCCGGTCATTGCGACGAACTGGAGTGCGCAGACTGAGTTTTTCTATGAAGGAGTGGGATTTCCGATCAGGGTGCAGCGACTTATTCCCGCCAGGGCCAAGTGTCCGTATTACACCGGCTGGTCGTGGGCCGAACCCGACTTCGATCATCTGGTGTATCTGATGCGGTATGTGTACGAGCATCCGACTGAAGCGCGCGTCATCGGCGCTGCCGCCGCTGCCGCAGTTGCCCAACGCTGGACCTGGCACCATGCGGCTGAGCGAATCAGACAACGACTGAGTGAGATTGCTGCGCTGTCTTGATTTCTCATTAGCGTTCGTGTCGGCACGGTCGATGAGGATGCGGCGACGCGCGGTTTGAAGCCTGCATTACCCTCATCACACCCACTGGTTGGTGATAGACCTGACGCTGGTATGCGATGCGGCATCCAGCAGAGGCAATGTATGACCCTGATGCCTCTCGCTTTGTGATGCATGACTTGCAGCGTTCTCGCCTGCATACTCTACATTTCTGCGACGCCTCAGATTTCCCCTGATAGCGACGATAATTTGGTACTTTATACCAACTTTAGATAGATAGTCACGTATTGGGCAGCCACGCAAACCCGGTCACACCCTGAACCACTGCGGGATGCGCGCGCAGATG
>FWPU01005629.1_pt1 | contig 26709 bp, 22 predicted proteins | sample 2228361 | NCBI WGS metagenome assembly FWPU01 (sample SAMEA103939777, study PRJEB20133) | metagenome
CACTGAGACCTAGTATTGCTACTCGGTCTCCGTTCGACTTGCATGTATTAGGCACGCCGCCAGCGTTCATCCTGAGCCAGGATCAAACTCTCCGCAAAAACTTCGCATCTACAAGATGCGTTATGGTCTTTCTGACTGGAGCGGGTTTCGCACTTCCTATCACTATTCAGTTGTTAAGGTGCTACCTTCACAATGGGATTTGGATTGTATCAGCCTTGCCCACTCTTGTCAAGTCTTTGAGTGGCGAAATTGCCGATGCCTCTCTCGACATCGGCACGCCCGACTGACAAGCCCGGTCTTGCTCATCGACGCAGGGGCGTCTCTATGGATTTTTCAACGATCTTCCCTTCTTTCAGGGCGAGACCTTTTCCTTGAAATTCGTTCGCTTTTATTATAAGAAATCCCCATCCTTCTGTCAAGAGGTTTGTATGTTAATTTGACATATTTTCCCCTGCAGGTGGAGTTTTTAATCCCTCTTACCCCTCGATGCTCCATGAGGGAGTGCTAGGCTTGACCTTGAAAAATACTTGCCATGTTTTCATTAATCTTGTACAATCATCATAGAGTATTCATCAACCATTGCCTTTTGGGGCAATTCCTTCTCCAAAGGAGGAAGCCACACATGGACGTCATCAAGGTTAAGGGCACCTCCCGCACCTCTGCCGTAGCGGGGGCTATTGCTGGCGTCGTTCGGGAACATCGTCGAGCCGAGGTTCAAGCCATCGGGGCAAGCGCCGTGAATCAAGCCGTCAAAGCCATGGCTCTCGCTAAGAGTTATCTGGCACAAGATGGCATCTTCGTGGTGTTTGTCCCCGAATTTGTGGATGTCGAAATCGAAGGAAAGGTTCGCACAGCCATCAAGTTCATCGTAGAACCTCGCTGAACTTCGCCAGCATTTCCCGCAAATTACCGCCACAATCCGTTCATGGACGAGTTGTGATGAATCCAGTACGTTTTCGCGCCATTCCCTGGCGCGTTTGATTCAGGAGATCATCCCAAGGTTTGCTTTCTCGATTGTAGTGAATGCGCATCTCAGTTCTCGCAGTTCCCTTTTTGATCGCAATAGGCATTGTTCCGTTCCTCAACGCTTGCATCTCTGAGAGGGATACCCATGCCATGAACCAAAGCGATCATCGGTTAAACATTACAGCCACTTCCACCTCTACACCAACGCCAACGCATACCATCACCATGGAGCCCTCCCTCACTCCCACGGTATCGAGTACGCCAACCCCCATTTCCACCATCCCTTCCACTCTATCCCCCACGCCTTTAGCCTGCTGGAATCGGGGTGGAACGATGGAAATCGGACAGTTCTCCACCGACCTGCTTCGCCAGCCGTTGGATTTTCGCATCTATCTGCCGCCTTGCTATCTTGAGCAACCGGAACGTCGCTACCCAGTTCTCTATTTGATCCACGGACAAAGTTATACCGATGACCAGTGGGACCGCTTGGGTGTCGATGAAACCGCCGATGCACTGATCGCCAAGGGGGAGGTACCCCCCTTTCTGATTGTGATGCCCCGCGATCGTGTATGGACTTTACCCAGCGAGGATAAGTTCGGCGAGGCTCTGGTGCGTGACTTTGTTCCATGGCTAGATCGTCATTACCGTACCTTGCCCGATCGTGCCTATCGGGCTATCGGTGGGCTTTCGCGCGGCGCCGCTTGGGCGGTTCACCTTGGCGTCCGCCATTGGGAGTTGTTTAGCATCATCGGGGCACATTCCTTGCCCATCTTCCCCGGCGATAACGCCCGTGTCGGTCAGTGGTTGGATGCCATTCCTGTCGAATCTCGACCGCGCTTCTACTTAGATGTCGGTGAATTGGACCGCTGGCGGGATATTGCCGAATGGTTTGAACAACTGCTCACCGATAAGGATATTCCCCATGAATGGCACCTCTATCCTGGCTACCATGAAGAAGCCTATTGGCAAGCGCATTTGGAAGAGTATTTACGTTGGTATGCCCAAACGTGGTAAAGACTTCAATCCCCAAAATCCCATGTTATAATCGCAGCCATGGCACTCACTTTGGCTCAAGTCGAACACATTGCTGAACTGGCTCGCTTGCATTTGACGGAGGAGGAGAAAAAACGCTATTGCGAACAACTCTCCGCCATTCTGGACTATTTTGCACAATTGCAAACGTTGGATACTTCGGCAATACCTCCAACCTCGAGCGTGTTGCCACCACGTAGCGTGCTGCGTGAGGATGAACCACGCCCAGGGTTGAGTGTGGAAGAACTTCTGCAAAATGCGCCGGAAGTTGAGGAGTGCCAATTCCGCCTACCGCCGGTGTTGGAATGAGGGAAAGACCAATAGAGACGATGAAGGGTTGCACATGACCGATCTGACCGACCTGACCGTCATCCAAGCCATCGAAGCATTGCGTGCTGGGAGGATCACCAGCCGGGAATTGACCATCGCTTGCTTGGAACGGATCGAGCGCCTCGATACCCTCCTCCATGCTTTCCTCACCTTGGATGCGGACGGCGCCTTCGCTCGGGCTACGCAAGCCGACCTGCGCCTAAAGGAATGGCGCGATAACCCTGTAGATACCTTGCCACCCCTTTTAGGGGTGCCGATTGCTGTCAAGGACGTCCTGTGCGTGAAAGGCATGCGATGCACCTGTGGCTCACGCATCTTGGAGAACTTCGTTCCTCCCTTCAATGCCACTGCCGTTGAACGGTTGTTGTCAGCCGGCGTGATCATCTTGGGCAAGACCAATACCGATGAATTTGCTATGGGTTCCTCAACCGAGAACTCTGCATATGGACCAACCCGCAATCCCTGGGACCTCGAACGGGTGCCGGGCGGTTCCAGCGGGGGTAGCGCAGCCGCGGTCGACGCGCGCATGGTTCCCGCGGCATTGGGCACCGATACCGGTGGTAGCGTTCGGCAACCAGCCTCTTTTTGCGGCGTCACCGGCATCAAGCCCACCTACGGGCGCGTCTCGCGTTACGGTTTGGTCGCATATGGCTCGTCGTTGGATGTGGTGGGCGTTTTCGGTAGAACTGCGGAAGATGTTGCACTGATCTTCACCCAAATCGCCGGTTACGATCCGCGAGATGCCACTACGATGGATTTACCCGTGCCGCGCATCCAATTGAATGACTCAAAAGATCTCTCTGGATTACGCATTGGCATTCCCAAAGAGTATTTTATTGCCGGCATCCAACCCGAAGTGGAAGAGGCGGTGCGCAAGGCGATTTCTACCCTCGCCTCGCTGGGTTGCCAGGTTGAGGAGGTAAGCCTACCTCATACTTCCTATGCATTGCCGGTGTATTATTTGATTGCACCCGCCGAAGCCTCCGCCAATCTAGCCCGCTACGATGGCATCCGCTACGGTCCACGCCTACCGGCTGAGGAAATGTGGGAGGTGTTCCGCAAAACCCGTGGCGAGAAATTTGGCGCCGAGGTCAAGCGACGCATCATGTTGGGAACTTATGCACTCTCCGCCGGTTACTACGATGCTTACTATGGTCAGGCGCAAAAGGTGCGCACGTTGATCAAGCGCGATTTCGAGCAGGCGTTTGAACGGGTAGATTTGGTTGCTGCACCGGTTGCTCCAACCACTGCTTTTCGCCTGGGAGAGCATCGCGATGATCCACTGGCGATGTATCTGGAGGATGTCTTCACCCTGCCAGCAAACCTCGCCGGAGTGCCTGGGCTATCCTTTCCGGTGGGCTTTGATCGCCAGGGTTTGCCCATTGGGATGCAATTGATGGGACGTCACTTCCAGGAAGAAGTGCTTTTCAAGGTTGCTTATGCCTATCAACAAGTGACCGATTGGCATTTGCGCAAGCCCAATTTGTAACCACACTCTTTCCCAATGATGACCAGTGTTGAGCCATAAGCCTTGTGAGCGAACACAGGCAGCCGATTGTTCGCTGAACCCAACCACAGCCGCAGACTCGATTCCCCTTTGGAAAGGATGTCACAAACATGTTTACCTCTTTGCCCACCAGTGCACACGAATTCATGCAGTGGAGTTGGTCGCAGATCGAGCCTTACTATCACGAGCTCGCCTCTCGTCCGATCTATCCGCAGAACCTCACCGATTGGTTGAAGGATTGGACGCGCCTATATTGGCTGCTCCACGAGACACAACAGCGGTTGTATGTCGCCACCACCGTAGATACAACCGATCAGCAAGCCCAACGAAGTTACGAACGCTTCTTGGATGAGATTTACCCCCAGGCTCAGGCAGCCGATCAAAAACTCAAAGAGAAATTGCTGGCGAGCGGATTGCAGCCACCCGGCTTCGAGATACCCCTCCGCAATCTGCGGGCTCAGGCTGACCTCTTTCGCGAGGTCAATCTACCCCTGCTCAGCGAGGAACTCAAATTATCCACCCAATATGACCAGATCATCGGCGCTCAAACCGTGGAATGGGATGGTCAAGAAGTCACTCTCTTGCAGTTGCAGCCGATCTACCAGGACCCCCATCGAGGTCGGCGCGAACGGGCTTGGTGCCTCTCTGCCAAACGACAACTTGCCGATCGTCAGGCTATCAACGAACTATGGGTGAAGTTGATGGCATTACGTAGGCAACTGGCGCGCAACGCTGAATTGCCAGACTACCGAACGTATCGTTGGCGGCAATTGTTGCGTTTTGATTACACCCCCCAGGATTGCTACCGCTTTCACCGAGCGATCGAACAAGTGGTGGTGCCGGTTGCCTCAAGCCTTTATGAGAAGCGCCGTCAACGCCTAGGGGTTGAGACGCTCCGACCGTGGGATTTGGAGGTGGACCCCTTCGGTCGTCCACCCCTGCGCCCCTTCCGCGAGGCACCTGAATTGGAGAGCAAGACCTTTACCATCTTTCGCAATGTAGATGAGAAGTTGGGGGAATATTTTTACATCATGCAACGAGAAGGCTTGCTTGATTTGGAGAATCGCAAAGGAAAAGCACCGGGTGCCTATTGCATAGATTTCCAAGTTGCCAAACGCCCCTTTATCTTCATGAACGCGGTGGGCATTCACGATGATGTATTGACCTTATTGCATGAGGCTGGGCACGCCTTCCACGTGTTTGAGACCGCTCATCTTCCTTATCATCAACAGCTCGAGGTGCCATTGGAATTTGCAGAGGTAGCCTCCACCAGCATGGAATACCTTGGAGCCCCGTACCTGAGTGTAGATCGAGGCGGCTTCTATTCAACCCAAGAAGCTGCCCGTGCTCGTGTGGAACATTTGGAACGTGCCCTGCTCTTCTGGCCTTACATGGCGGTGGTAGATGCCTTTCAACACTGGGTCTACGAGAACCACGAAGCGGCCAGCGATCCAGCCAATTGCGATGCCAAGTGGAGCGAACTCTGGAAACGCTTCATGCCTGGGGTGGATTGGAGTGGCTTGGAAGACGAGATGGCTACTGGTTGGCAGCGAAAGTTGCACATCCTTCAGTCGCCGTTTTACTACGTTGAGTATGGGCTCTCTCAATTAGGAGCCGTATTGATCTGGCGCAACGCATTGAAGAACCAGGCACAAGCAGTGGCGGATTATCGTAAAGCACTCTCATTAGGAGGAACGGCAAACATCCCTACACTATACGCAACCGCCGGGGCAACATTCTCCTTTGAGGCAAGCACTCTCAACGAGGCAGTACATTTGATGCAATGTACGATCGAGGAACTGGAAATGTTGGGATGAGGAAGGCATTCCTACTGCCTTTCTTTCCTGCCTTCTAGATTGTGATTGTAGTATACTGATATAATCCAAATAGTGGACAACCAAATGCGACCCGTCCTGTCCATATGGGTTTGTGAAGATGTCAGTGATTGATGAGATCAAAGCGCGCATAGATATCGTAGACCTGGTCTCGGAGACGGTGCAACTGCGTCGTGTGGGAAAGAACTATACGGGCTTCTGCCCGTTTCATACCAATACCCGTACGCCAGCATTCGTCGTCTTCCCCGAAACCGGCACCTGGCGTTGCTTTGGGCAATGCAATGAGGGGGGTGACATCGTCGGTTTTGTGATGAAGAAAGAGGGATGGGATTTTGCTGAAGCGTTGCGTTATCTAGCCGAGCGCGCGGGGGTGCAACTCAGACCCCCCACGCCTGAAGAGCAAGCAGCCGATGCGCAGAGCGAGGCACTGCGAACCTTGCTCGAAGATGCGGTGGCTTTCTACCGTCATAACTTGTTCAACACCCCGTCCGGGCAAGGTGCATTGCAGTATCTACGCCAAAAGCGCGGATTGAAAGACGAAACCATAGAAGCCTTTGGGTTGGGGTATGCCCCCAATTCTTGGGAAGCGGCAACCCGCTATTTCAAATCGAAAGGCTATCGAGAGGAAGACTTGATCGCTTGTGGCTTATCTGTGGAGCGAACTGTGGCAGAGGGTGGGCATGCAGGTGTGTACGATCGCTTTCGCCATCGGATAATGTTCCCCATTCGCGATGAGCGCGGGCGCATGGCAGGTTTTGGCGCACGCATCCTCGATCCGGAAGACATGCCGAAGTTCATCAACTCGCCTCAATCGCTCCTCTTCGATAAGGGCAAATTGCTCTATGGATTGGACCTTGCTCGTAAGTCCATCCGCGCGCAAGACCAGGCAGTCATTGTGGAAGGTTACCTGGATGTGATTGCATTGCACCAAGCAGGTTTTACCAACACCGTCTCCCCCATGGGTACCGCTCTCACCGAGGCGCAGATGCGTCTGCTCAAGCGCTTCACACGGCGCATTGTTTTGGCACTGGATGCGGATGCCGCCGGAGATAAGGCGACTTTGCGTGGCTTGCAGGTTGCCCGCCAGGCTTTGGAACATGAAACCGAACCGGTATTTGACGCACGCGGGCTGCTCGGATACGAATCTCGCCTTCAGGCAGACATTCGCGTGACAACCCTTCCGGCGGGCATGGACCCGGATGAGGTGGTCAATCGTGACCCGACCCAATGGGAAACTATCCTCGAAAACGCTCGCCCGGTCGTTGTTCACGTCATGGAAACCCTCGCCAAAGAGCGTGATGTAGATGATCCAAAGGTGAAGTCGGAGATCGCGGAGCAAGTGTTGCCCTTGATCGAAGACGTTCCGAATCCAATCGAACGGGAGGATTACCGGCAGCGCCTGGCGCGCTTGTTGCGTGTAGATGAAAGAGCGTTGCTCCCCAGCGTTGGCAGAAAGGGGGTTGCCACCCCTCGCAAGCGCTTCGCCCCTCCTGCCTCTCAAACGCAAGCCGAACGGGATGGGGTTAAAGACCGCATTGATCCGCGGAAAGGACGCCTTGCTTTGGAAGAGTACTGTCTGAGCCTGTTGCTACGTTCCCCGGAACTCATCTACCATGTCGATCGCGAGTTGCAACACTTCGGTTTATCGCGCTTGTCAACAGATGATTTCCAACAGGCTGAGCATAAAGCCTTATATCATCTCATCGTCGAGTCTCTAGAGCAAGACCAAACTGAACCACTGAATTACGTGCTGAATGCCCTCTCTCTACCCCTGATGGAACTCGCGGATCGTCTTCTCGCAAGAACCGATAATCTAACCGTCAGAACGGATCGCCTCGTCGAAGAGATGCTACGGACCTTGCTTGCCCTTCGTCAGCGCGAAATCCGCCAACATATCGAACACCTCCGTTTTATGATCGAGGAAGCCCAACAGACCCAAGATACCTTGGTCAGTGAGCAGTATTTTCAGACGATTATTCAGTATAATGAGATGCGCCGACGTCTGGATTTGGCTTTAGGAAGATATACCGGTCGTCTCGAGATAGGATGAACCCCAAAGCCCGCAAACGCAAACTTCCCAATCAGGATGCACGTTCCTCTCTTTCGGACTCTTCAGCGATGGAGAATGAGGATGTTCTCTTCTCAATGAATGAGTTTGATCGGCTCTTTGTAGGGGCAGGCGTAGAGGAAGAGAGCGAGCCAGATGAAGAAGCCCTCTCGCGTGAAGAGCAAGACCTACAGGAACTCGTCAGGGAAGGTCCGCTTGACCTCCTTGAGGACCCTCTGTTGCTGAGGGAATTAGGCGAGGATCCGGTACGGTTATACCTGAAGGAAATCGGAAGCATTGAACTTTTGGATGCTGACCAGGAATTTTGGCTTTCCACGTGCATGGAAGCCGCCAGGCGTATTGAGGCACTTGTTCGCCAAGCCTCTACGGATGACAATCAGCCTGTGACTGCTCGCTTCATCTACAGTCACCTCATCGGTGAATTGAAGATAGCCTGGAAGAAGGTGCGTGCTCAGACGAAGCAGATCAAATGCGATCCACCGGATTTAGAGCGCATCCTTGCGGAAGCCAGGAATTTACGGCAGACTTGGGCGATCCTCTCACCCTCCTACTTACGCTCCTACTTGGATAATGGTTTGTGGGGAAAGCATCCCTTGTGGGATGCAATTGCCCGAGACGCTTTCACCGTTTTCTTGATTTTTTATCTCCTGCCCGATGACCTGGCGAAGATCGCCGTGCAGCCTCGCCGAGATCGGGTGGATCTGAGTGCACCATCCCTGCTCGTGCGCAGGTTGCCTTCAGAAGAGGCGTTGCAAGCAGAATTGAGTGAGATACATCGCCTGGCTCAGGAATCACGTCAGGTTCTCATTCGCGCCAATCTTCGCCTGGTGGTGAGCGTTGCCAAACGTTATCTTGGGCGTGGCAGTTCTTTCTTGGATCTGATTCAGGAGGGGAATATCGGTCTGCTGAGAGCGGTGTCTAAGTTTGACCCCACCCGCGGTTACAAGTTCAGCACCTATGCTACCTGGTGGATTCGTCAATCCATCAGTCGTTCTATAGCCGATCAGGCACGCACGATTCGCATTCCGGTTCATGTTTACGAGACCATCAACCGCCTAACGCGATTGCAGCGCCAACTGACGCAGCAACTTGGGCGGGAGCCGAGTAGTGAGGAATTGGCTCTGGAAGCCGGCTTCCTTGAACCTGAAGACGAACAACTCATCCTGCTTTCGCGCTCTCAGGGTAATCCGCTCCCTGCGGATGTGCGCCGACGATGGATGCGGGCTGCAGACAAGGTGGAACGCATCCTCCGCGCTGCTGAAGAACCGATGTCATTGGAAAGCCCCATCAGCGGAGAGGAAAGCAACCAGTTGGGCGATTTCATCGAAGATGAGGAGGCGCAAGAGCCGATGGACGCAGCGGCTCGAGAGTTGTTACGCGAGCAAATTCGTAAAGCCTTGAACGTACTCTCTGACCGAGAACGTGAAGTGTTGGAGATGCGGTATGGGTTATTGGATGGCAGAGATCACACCTTGGAGGAAGTCGGGCAATATTTCAACGTAACCCGTGAACGCATTCGCCAAATCGAAGCCAAGGCGCTGCGCAAATTGCGCCATCCAACCCGTAGCCGTCATCTGCGAGATTATCTATTGGATTGATGCTTGCCGTCATCCAGGCTTCGATCATTTGGCTTGCCGGCGTCATCGTTCTCACTTTGCCGGGCATTTTTGTATCCCTGTGGCTCCCTGTAGGAAAAGGAGACCTTTTTGAGAGGTTGGCAGAGGTCATCGGTTTCAGCCTCTCCCTCTCGGCGTTGTTCGGCTTGCTGACATTTCTGCTGAATTGGCATTTCTCGGCGGCTTGGCTGGTTATTGTTTATGTTCTTTTGGGGCTTTTCGCATGGATTGGGGGAATGCGCTATCGGCAAACTGTTTTACCGGCTGCTTCTCTCTTATCTGAGCAGAATGGGTCGAAGGCACATCGTTGGCTTCCTCATTTGATCTTGGCGGTCTTATTCGCCTCCATCGTCGCCTGGCGTTTTTATCAGATTCGCTCGTTGGTTTTGCCTGCCTGGGTGGACTCTTTACACCATGTCCTGATCACAAAACTCATTCAACAAAACGGTGCCATCCCGCGCACCTTAGACCCGAACTTACCTATCCCTTTTTATTACCATTTTTCGTTCCACCTCATTACTGCCCTGTTTGCCGCTTTAGCAAAATTGCCTGCTCATCAGGCAGTGCTATGGCTTGGACAGGTGTTGAATGCAGCAGTAGCGCTCTCGATGTACCGCCTTGCGCAATCCCTCTGGGGTGATTGGAAGCGTTCGGGCGTAGCAGCAGCCTTGGTTGGTTTTGTCTCTCAAATGCCCGCATATTACGTCAGTTGGGGGCGCTACACCTTGTTGACGGGCATGGTATTGTTGCCTCTGGCTATGGCAGCCGCTTTAGATGTGGTGGAAAAACAGCCAAAGTTACCTTACACTTTGCGTTTGGCATTGTTGACCGGCGGTGTGCTTCTCTCTCATTACTTTGCTGCACTACTGCTCGCGGGGTTCTACGGCATCCTTTTGCTCAAGACTGTCTTTCTCGACCGAAAGCAAAACATATCGCTTATCCGTACCCGCTGGTTTTCTCTCAGCATGGCTGCTCTTCTCGGTGCTGCGGTGAGCAGCCCTTGGCTGATTCGTATTTGGCGCTATGCTGGGAGCGAGATCAACCTCACCCCGGTCTTGAGTGTCCAATCGGTCTCTTCGGTTTATTTCCCTGAGTACACCTCATATCTTTGGCGCATGTTGGGTCCGCAAAGGAATTACCTCTTGGTTGCTTTAGCCATGTTAGGGGTAGTGATCGGTTGGATAATGGCTAGGAGACGCGATGTTCTGTTATGGTCTCTTGCCTTGGGGATTCTCAGCCTACCTCTGGGCATTCGCATTAGCCCTTTTCGCCCAGACCATACAGTGATCGTTCTCTTTCTGCCAATCACCCTGCTGGCTTCCGATTTCCTCTTCACGGCTGGCAATCTTGTAAAAAGTGCCGGGTTTGCGAGGATCGCGGATATGTCATTATGGGCTTGCGTGGCATCTCTGCTTGCCTGGGGATGGGTTGAGACGCACTCGATCGTCAATCCAACGACGATTTTAGCCACCTCGGCGGATGTGCAGGCTATGGAATGGATTTCCAAGAACACGCCTGTGGAGGCACGTTTCTTCATCAATGTTACGCAGTGGCAGTATGGTACCTACCGTGGGGTTGATGGAGGCTGGTGGATACACATCCTGACAGGGCGTTGGGTGTTCTTACCCCCGGTCATCTATGCAACAGGGGAGAGAGAGTATATCCTTTCGGTCAATGCGCTCGCTGAACAAGCCAGCCAAATCCAGGCATGCACACCGGAGTTTCGACGATTGATTCAGAAAGTGGGTTTTACCCACATATACTTAGTGGAGGGGCGTGGCGCGCTTCAACCGGAGGCTTTGCAAGATTGTGCTTTCGTTGAACTGATTTATTCTGAAGATGCGGTTTTCATCTACAAAGTAGTGGAATCGTTTTTACTTCGTTGAGTCTTGGGAAAACCTCCTAAGGCTGAACATTATTTTTTCAGGATCGCAATGTGTTAAGAAAGGATTGAGCATCAAATGCCTGGAGAGGTCGTTGAACTCGTTTAATCGGGTTCAAAAAGATTAGAGTTAGATAAAAAATCTCTTTTAAGTAGTCTTTTCGGTTTGTGAAATTTGACACCTTTTATCCATTATGATAACATTTGTAGCCGTGAAAAGGGACAAAGCGAAGTTTGTGTATGATTTCATAAACCGTTTATAGTGTCCGGCTATTCAACTATGTTTAGGATTGAATGATGTTGATCGCCTATCTGCCCATTGCAATTTTATTGATTCTTTCAACTGGCTTGGCATTTTTGGTGGTTATTCTAGGACATCTATTCGGTCCTCGTCGTCCAACGCAACGCAAACTCCAACCTTACGAATCGGGAATGACGCCAATTGGTCCAGGTACTCGGCGAATGCCTGTGCACTTTTACCTCATAGCGGTTTTGTTCATCTTGTTCGATATTGAGGTGATCTTCTTCTTCCCCTGGGCGGTGACCTTTCGCAGCCTGGGGGTTTTTGGATTGGTGGAGATGTTGATCTTCATCATCGTTTTATTGGTAGGTTTTGTGTATGCCTGGAAGAAAGGAGCGTTGGAATGGGAATAGAGCAAAAGGCAGGCAATATGGGGGTTGTGACCCTTAAACTTGAAGAGGTGGTGAATTGGGCGCGTACGAATGCCATGTGGCCGATGCTTTTCGGCTTAGCCTGTTGCGCCATCGAGATGATGGCAGCCCAGGCTTCGAATTATGACCTAAGCCGTTTTGGAATGGAACTCATGCGGGCTAGCCCGCGCCAATCGGACTTGATGATCGTCGCCGGGCGCGTTTCCCGCAAGATGGCGCCTGTTTTGCGTCGCCTCTACGATCAAATGCCTGACCCGAAGTGGGTCATTTCCATGGGCGATTGTGCTTCCTGCGGTGGCGTGTTCAATAACTATGCTATCGTTCCAGGGGTGGATGAGGTAGTTCCGGTGGATGTCTATGTCGCCGGTTGCCCACCCCGCCCCGAGGCATTGATTCACGGCATCCTCACCCTGCACGAAAAAGTGCGCGGGGAAAAACTCAAGCAATGGGCATGATCCATGGATGAGAAGTTGATCCCCGTCGTCGAGACCATCAAAGAACGCTTCGCTGCCTCTGCCCAGGAGTTCCGCAATGAGGTCAGTCTTATTGTCCCTGCAGAGCAGATCGTCGAGGTCTGCCGAATGTTGCGTGATGAGTTTGGCTTCGATATGCTCTCTGATGAGACCGCGGTGGATTATTGGCCTGAAGAAAACCCGCGATTTCATGTGGTCTATCAACTCTATTCCATCGCGCACAACCTGCGTCTCTGCTTGCGCGTTCCAGTACTCGGCAGATCCCCTAGCGTGCCGACTATCGAGGGCATTTATCCTAATGCCAACTGGCACGAGCGAGAGATATGGGATATGTTCGGCATCCACTTTGCAGGTCACTCAGACCTTCGTCGCATCCTCATGCCCCACGACTGGGTTGGACACCCTTTGCGAAAAGACTATCCTCTCGGCTACGAAGAGGTTCAATTTTCCTTCAATTATGATGAGATTGATCGGCGGAAGCCCTACGCGAAAGAGTGAATCGGCTTTGGATGATTGACAGTGTAGAAATGCATGTGAGATTCTTATGACCGAACAGATTGAAGTCACTTTGGATGGCTTGAAACATCTGGTCTCAGAGCGGGCGCTTGAAGGGGAAACCGTTTTGCTCAACATGGGTCCACAACATCCGAGCACACATGGTGTCTTGCGTCTGCTCTTGGAATTAGATGGCGAGAGAGTGGTCAATTGCGTTCCCGACATCGGCTTTCTGCACACAGGCATCGAGAAGAACATGGAAGCCAAGACCTATGAGAAAGCCGCGGTCATGACCGATCGCTTAGACTATCTGAACAATCTGGGCAATAACTTGGTGTATTGTCTGGCGATTGAGAAGATCGCCGAATTGGATGTCCCACCGCGTGCTCAGGCGATCCGCGTCCTGCTCACCGAATTGCAACGCATTGCCTCTCATCTGGTGTGGTTAGGCACCCACGCGCTCGATCTGGCGGCGATGTCTGTCTTCTTATATTGCTTCCGTGAGCGCGAGATGATTCTGGACATCTTTGAGATGGTCTCTGGACAACGTATGATGACCACGTACTTTCGCCCTGGGGGATTGTGGCGAGATGTGCCCGTGGAATTCGAAGACGCTGTACGTCAGTTCATTCGCATCTTCCCCAAGCGCATTGACGAATACGAGTCGTTGCTGACCAAAAACCCACTCTTCCTCGAACGAACAAAGAATATCGGCGTGCTTTCAGCGGAGGAGGCAATTCGTTGGGGTGTCACCGGACCTTCATTGCGTGCTTCGGGCGTTGCTCACGACTTGCGCAAAGCGAACCCGTACTCCGGCTATGAACAATATGATTTCATCGTTCCTACCCGTACCGAGGGTGACACCTACGCCCGCTACCTCGTGCGCATGGAGGAAATGCGCCAGTCCTTGCGCATTGTGCAACAGGCATTGGAGCACATGCCGTACGGTCCGGTGCGCAGCAATAATCGCAAATATGTTCCCCCTCCTCGTTCCGAATTAGGTGTTAGCATGGAGGCGGTGATCCACCATTTCAAACTCTGGACCGAAGGTTTCAACCTGCCGAAAGGGGCAGTGTATGTAGCCGTCGAATCGCCGCGTGGCGAGTTGGGGGTCTACCTTGAGAGCGATGGCGGTCCAAAGCCTTATCGCATCCATTGGCGCACCCCCTCCTTCGTCAACTTACAAGCATTGCCACTTTTAGCCAGAGGACACCTTGTAGCCGATTTGGTCGCATTGATCGGCACCATTGACGTCGTCTTAGGAGATGTGGACCGTTGAACCGCTTGGTAGAAAAATATTCTCAAGAAATTGAGCAAATTCTCTCCAAGTACCCTCCTGACCAAAAGCGCTCAGCCGTCATGCCCCTTTTGTACCTAGCGCAACGCGAAGCAGGGTACGTCACCAAAGAAGCAATCCAGGAGATTGCCGAGATTTTAGCCATCTCTACCACCGAAGTGGCTTCGTTGATCGGCTTCTATACCTTATACCATGACAAGCCGGGGGGCAAATATCGCATTCAGGTATGCAATGATCTGCCTTGCGCTCTGCGTGGTGCGGATGAGTTTTTGGAGAAACTGTGCGAGAACCTTGGCATCCGGGTAGGCGAGACAACGGCAGATGGATTGGTAACCATCGAAGCCGTGATGTGTCTGGCGGGGTGTGATAAAGCCCCTTTGTTTCAAGTGCAAACGCAGGATGGTTTGCGTTACTATGAGAACCAAACCGTTGAGAGTGCCTTGAACCTCATTCACTCATGGCAAGATGAGGAAAGAGCAAGCGCCTCCGAGAACGGACAACCGCGTGGTAGAAACCCATGAATCCGCATATCTTGCTTCGTCATCGCGATATTCCAAATCTCCATCGCTTGTCGGTCTACCTTGAACATGGTGGTTTCGAAGCCTTCCGCAAAGTGGTCACAACCATGCAACCGGCAGAGGTCATTGAGGTCGTCAAAGCATCCGGCTTGCGTGGTCGAGGTGGCGCCGGCTTCCCCACTGGCTTGAAATGGGCATTCGTAGACCCCAGGAATTTTCCTCACTATGTGGTTGCCAACGCCGATGAATCCGAGCCTGGCACCTTCAAAGATCGCGAGATTATGGAAGGCAATCCGTTTCAGTTTCTTGAGGGCGTGGCAATTGCAGCGTATGCCGTCCAAGCCAATGTCGCTTATATCTATCTGCGAGGTGAGTTTTGGCAGATAGCCCAAACTTTGGATTGCCAGATTGCAGAGATGGAATCGGCAGGTCTGTTGGGAGAGAACCTCTATGGCACGGAATACTCCCTGCGCATCTTCACCCATTTGGGAGCGGGGGCATACATCTGTGGCGAAGAGACGGCACTTCTCGAATCCTTGGAGGGCAAACTAGGGCAGCCTCGTCTACGTCCGCCGTTTCCGCCTTCCTATGGGCTATATGGCAAGCCCACGGTGGTCAATAATGTGGAAACTCTGACCAATGTGCCGCCGATCATTGCGCGTGGAGCGGAATGGTACCGTACAATAGGTACCGAAAAAAGCCCTGGACCAAAGATATACTCTCTATCGGGTTGTGTCAATCGCCCGGGCAACTATGAACTCCCCTTAGGAACGACCTTTCGCGAATTGATTTACGACTACGGTGGTGGGATCGTCGGCGGTCACTCCGTCAAAGCCATCATGGCAGCAGGTGCCTCCTCTTCGCTGATCGTTGCCACCGAAGAGGCGCTCGATACACCCATGGATTACGAAAGTGTGCCTAGGTTGGGTGCTCAACTGGGTTCGGCTTCCATCATTGTCATTGATGACACTATCAGCATTGATTGGGTGATCCGCAAGACGTTGCACTTCTTCAGTCACGAATCCTGTGGTAAGTGTACTCCTTGCCGCGAAGGAACCTATTGGATGCGGCACATCATTGACCGCATTTACGCAACGGAGGCTACCTGGGAGGACGTAGAGTTGCTATACGATGTCGCCGGTCAAATCAAAGGGAAATGTCTGTGTGCATTAGGAGAATTTTCCATCGAAGCCGTTCTCTCGGCTATTGAGCGTTTCGAGCAGGATTTTCGGACTCGGTTGGAAAGCCAGAAAATCGCCGAAGTCGCTTAGGAGCAGAGCATGACCAAACTGGTAACGCTGACCGTTGATGATCGCCTCGTTCAGGTGCCGGAGGGCACTCTTGTGGTGGATGCTGCCATGAAGGTTGGCATTCACATCCCGGTATTTTGCTATCACCCCAAGATGGAACCGGTCGGGATGTGCCGCATGTGCTTGGTGGAGGTTGGTCGCCCGGTGGTTAACCGCCAAAGCGGTGAGTTTGAACGCAACGAGGATGGTTCGCTGAAAATTCAATTCAGCAACAAACTGGAAACATCTTGCACCCTACCCGTCTCCGAGGGCATGGTGGTGCGTACGAATTCCGAAATCGTCAAGCGTGCCCGTAAGGATATCCTGGAATTTTTACTCACCACTCATCCTTTGGATTGTCCGATTTGCGATAAGGGGGGTGAATGCCCTCTGCAGGAATTGACCATGGATTTCGGTTCGGGCACCAGTCGTTTCCTCTATGAAGAGAAAATGCATCTCGATAAGCAGTTTCCCTTGGGCGAGTTGATTCTCCTCGATCGAGAACGGTGCATTCAATGCGGTCGTTGTGTGCGCTTCCAAGGAGAGATTGTGGATGACCCGGTGATTGGCTTTGCGCAACGTGGACGAGCCTTGCAGATTGTCACTTTCTCTGAACCGGGCTTTGATTCCTATTTTTCGGGCAACACAACCGATATTTGCCCGGTAGGAGCGCTGACCACGGTTGACTTTCGCTTCGGTGCTCGCCCTTGGGAGATGAAGGTGGCTGCCTCGATCTGCCCACACTGCCCGGTGGGTTGCAATCTCGCTATCAACGTCCGACGCGAACACAAAACCGGTGGCGGTATTGTCATCAAGCGCATCATGCCGCGTCAAAACGAATGGGTCAATGAGATATGGATTTGCGATAAAGGGCGCTTGGCTTACCATTATACAGAGGACAAGGAAAGATTGACGCAGCCACTGATTCGCCAGGATGGCGAACTCATCCCTACAACGTGGGAAGAAGCACTAGACCGGGTTGCCCAGGAATTGGGTAAACATGGAAAAGGCGTCACGACCTTGGTGGGCGGACGACTGTCTAACGAAGATTTGTTCAACCTGCGCTTGTTGACCGATCATCTTGGCGGAGAGGCAATTCTCTACACAGACATGGCAGGCGGGGATTGGATGGCAAGGGTGGGGGTAGGTGCAGGTACGAACTTTGCTGAAATGGGCAAAGGAACCGCATTGATGGTGGTGGCTAGCGACCTGCTCGAAGAAGCCCCTATCTATTGGCTGCGCGTCAAGCAAGCAGCCGAACGTGGTGCTACATTGATCGTCGCTAATCCACGTTTTACCAAGTTGGAACGATATGCAACCCACGTCCTACGCTATCCTTACGGTTATGAGGCGAGCCTTGTCCTGGCGATGGTCAATGCACTATCTGCCAAAAGACCCGATTTGCCTTTGGCGGAGCGCAACTTTCCTAGCCGTGCTGAGATTCTCGCGGCTGCTCAGGCATTTGCGCAGGCGGAAAATGCTGTGCTTCTCTTTGGCAGTGAGGGCACCGGCTTGTTGACTTCGCGTGCCTTGGCACAAGCCTGCGTCAACCTGCTGATTGCAACCAACCACATTGGCAAGCCAAACAATGGTCTCATCGCTGTTTGGCAACATGGCAACACTCAGGGCGCTTGGGATATGGGCTTCAACCCCGTGGATGATCTCGATCTGGTGATTCGTGGCAGCCAAGCGCTATATGTGGTGGCAGCCGACCCTGCTGGGGATGACCTTGCACTGGCTCAAGCCATTCAAGAGGTTGACTTCATGGTGGTGCAGGAATTATTTCTCACCGAGACGGCGAAATTGGCAGATGTCGTCTTGCCGGCACAGGCTTTTACAGAACGAGAGGGCACATACACCAATGGCGAGCGACGGGTGCAACGCTTTTACCCGGCTGTGCCGGCGCGACCACAAACGCAAGCCGACTTTGCCATCGCTGCTCAGATCGCTGAACGCCTGGGATTGCACTTAGAAGGACATTCACCGGCTAAGGTTATGCAACAAATTGCTGCCCACATCGAAGGCTACCGTTCGGTGACATACCAGAGGTTATCCGAAGTCGTCGAACAATGGCCGAGAATTGCGCGTGCTGATTTGTATTATGGTGGCACGGCGTATGAGAATCGCCAGGGGATGGGTATTCAACTGATGCCGACCGCCCAAGAAGGCAAACCCATCGCACTGGCTTGGATACAACCGCCGCAGCCGGAACTCCCTCAAGAGGGGGAGTGGTTGGCAGTGCCGATCACCCGGCTATACGATCGTGGTCGAACGGTGTTGCCCTCCCGATTACTTCGTGTGCGCATCCCTCCACCCTATCTCTCTATGAACCCCGCCGATGCTGCCGCCTTGGGTGTTGTTGAAGGATCGTCGTTGATTATCTCGTTCGGAACAGCGGAAAGCGAGGTTCAGGTGCGTTTAAGCGAGGTCGTTCCTGTAGGAGTCGTTTTGCTGCCACGTAGCCTGGGCATCCCCATTCGAGGTCCAACCAGGGTGGTGCTGCGGTCTCGAGAGGTGATGAACATTTGAGGTGCGTCTGCAAATAGGTGAGGTTGTCTTATGTCTGTTGCTTTGATCGTAGAGTGGACGATTAAGTCGGTGCTTGTGCTCCTGGTCTTATTGACCGGGTTTGCTTATCTAACCTATTTTGAGCGCAAGACCTTGGCACGCATCCAGGTGCGTATTGGACCGAACCGCGCCGGACCGGCGGGGTTGCTCCAGCCGGTGGCAGATGGGATAAAACTCATCTTCAAGGAGGAAATCATCCCATCGGGAGCCTATAAGACCCTGTTTGTGTTGGCTCCGGTCATCACGGTGATTCCTGCATTGATCATCCTCGCCGTCCTCCCTTGGGGAGATTCGATCATTCTCTTTGGTCGGCAAATTCCATTATATCTGACGGACATCAATGTTGGCGTATTATACATTGCCGCCATTGCCTCCATATCGGTCTATGGCATCGCTTTAGCCGGTTGGGCATCCAATAATAAGTACGCCATGTTGGGTGGTCTGCGTTCCTCTGCTCAAATGATCAGTTACGAACTGGCATTAGGTCTTTGCTTGATTGGACCGATTATGTTGGCTGGCTCGATGAGCCTCAGGGAAATCGTCGAGGCGCAACGACCGCTTTGGTTTGTGTTCTATCAGCCATTAGGAGCCTTCTTGTTTTTCCTCGCTGTCTTAGCCGAGGTCAATCGTGCACCTTTTGATATGCCAGAGGCTGAGCAGGAACTGACGGCTGGTTATCATACCGAGTATTCCGGCATGAAATTCGCCCTCTTCTTCATGGCAGAGTATGTGAAAATGATCGCCGTCAGTGCTATCTCGGCAACCTTGTTCTTTGGAGGCTATCTCGGCCCGTTTCTCGATCGAGTGCCTATATTGGGACCGGTTTACCTGACTTTAAAGGTAGTGGTCTTGCTGTTCATTATGGTTTGGGTACGTGCCACGTTGCCGCGCATTCGCTATGATCGCCTGATGGCGTTTGGTTGGAAGGTCATGTTGCCATTGGCTTTGCTGAACGTTATGGGAACCGCGTTTGTATTGGTATGGATTGGAGGTATCAAATGACACTGATGATTGATTTTGCTCGTGGTCTCATGACCACCTTTCGCTCGATGTTTGAAAAGCCGGTCACGATTCAATATCCGGAAGTCAAAAGACCGGTGCGCAAGCGCTTCAAGGGGCGCCATGTGCTCAAACGCTATGAGAATGGCTTGGAAAAGTGCATTGGCTGTGCCTTATGTGCGGCAGCCTGTCCGGCGGATGCGATCTTCGTAGAAGCCTCAGAAAATACCGATGAAGCACGCTATTCGCCGGGTGAACGTTACGCCAGCACCTATGAAATTAATCTATTGCGTTGCATCTTCTGTGGATATTGTGAGGATGCCTGCCCAACCGAGGCGATTGTCTTGGGTGATAACTATGAACTTTCATTCGTTGACCGCCGTGAGGCAATCTATACCCGTGAAATGTTGTTGGAATCCGTACCTGAGGGCGGCAAGCCGACACCGCAGAGGGTAGAACCCGGCAAATACACCCGATCCATTCCCATCATGGAAAATCCGAAAGATTGATCCCTGACGACTAACGAGGATGTGGATGAGCACCGATTTGTTTCTGTTCCTTATTTTGGCAGCCATAGCAATGATTTCTGCAGGCGCTATGTTGTTCAGCACCAACGCTATCTACGCCGCACTCTATTTGATTATAAACTTCTGTACCATTGCAGTCTTCTATTTACTACTTGGTGCCCCCTTTCTAGCAATGGTTCAAGTTGCAGTCTATGCCGGTGCGATCATGGTGCTCTTCCTGTTTGTGATCATGTTGCTCGGTGCGGAACGTCTACGGCGTAGCCACACACTTTGGTGGCAACAACCCCTTGTATTAGGGCTAGGTCTGGTATTGTTAATTGAAACGGCTTATATACTGGTATTTCGTGGCATACCTGGAGGGACATTACAACCGCTCAGCACTTTGTCTTTTGCCTATGGAGATCCCAAAGCCATCGGGGAGGTTTTATTCAATCGGTATTTATTGCCCTTCGAGATGACCTCCTTCTTGCTTCTGATTGCTATTGTTGGCGCGATCGTGCTAACGAAGAGCGAGCAACGTTGAGATGAGTGTAACCATCGTACAGGTCATTATGTAACCGCGAGGTGCTTTTATGCTTCCTGTCTCTTACTATATAACGCTTGCAACCATTTTGTTCATCATGGGCGCCGTGGGTTTCTTGATACGACATAATGCCATCGTCATCTTTATGTCGGTGGAATTGATGTTGAACGCTGCCAATCTGGCTTTTGTGGCTTTTGCACGCTTTTACGAATCTTTGAATGGACAGATTTTTGTCTTCTTCGTCATGACTGTGGCTGCTGCCGAGGTAGCGGTGGGTTTGGCATTGATCGTTGCCATCTTCCGCACCAAACACAGCATTGATGTTGACCAGATGAACCGTTTGCAAGGCTGAGCGGGGGAGAGATCGAATGGATGAAAGGAGTTGTTTTTCATGGACTTGAGTGAAGCGATGCACTCTGTCGGGTATTTCAACTGGGTGCCTTGGGTGGTTTTGTTTCCGGTCATTGGGCTGTTATTTAATATCTTCCTTGGCGGTCGTCTTGGCGAGAAAGTCGTCGGATCAGTAGGTTGTATCGCCTCAGGGTTGTCTTTTCTGGTTGCCTTGCTGCAGGCGATCTCACTGGCAGCCCACCCGGAGGGTGCAGTTGTGCCTTTGGTGGATTGGATCACCATTGGGGGAATTACTGGAGAACCCTCTCTACAGTTGCGTTGGGCGTTTCAGGTGGATACCCTCTCGGTGACGATGATGTTGGTGGTCGCCGGTGTGGGTACGTTGATTCACATTTACTCCTTAGGTTACATGCATGAGGATGTGCGCATCAATGGCGATCCTGGGCGTTACCGCCGTTTCTTCGTGTACATGAACTTGTTCATTGCTGCAATGATGATTCTCGTCAGCAGCGATAACTATTTGATGCTCTTTGTTGGTTGGGAGGGCGTCGGTCTGTGTTCATATCTATTGATAGGATTTTGGTATGAAAAAGGGAAAGATGGCATTGGCAATGCCATTGCCGGCAAGAAGGCTTTTGTAACCAATCGCATCGGCGATTTTGGCTTCTTAATTGCTGCCTTTCTCATGTTCACCATCTTTGGAACGTTCACATTCAAAGAAGTCTTCGAAAAAGCGCCCGAGGTAGCCGCGGTGGCACCTGGAGCGATATTAGCAATCACCCTCTTCATGTTATTGGGAGTCACGGGCAAATCAGCGCAGTTGCCCTTATATGTCTGGCTGCCGGATGCCATGGCAGGTCCAACGCCGGTTTCGGCTTTGATCCATGCTGCCACCATGGTCACCGCCGGGGTTTATCTGATTGCGCGTTCCCATGCGCTCTATGTTCTCGTGCCACAAGCCCAACATACGGTGGCATGGGTAGGAGGTGCCACTGCGCTTTTTGCCGCGACCATCGCCGTCGGTCAGTTCGACATCAAACGCGTTTTGGCGTATTCCACCATCAGCCAATTGGGCTTCATGGTAGCTGCGGTGGGCATGGGTGCTTTTGTGGCAGGGATGTTTCATTTGGTCACCCATGCCTTTTTCAAAGCGTTGCTCTTTCTCTCTGCTGGGTCGGTGATCCAAGGAGTGGAACACGGGCATCATCATCTTGAGAAGCACACCAAGAAGAAACTCGCTCACACCTTTGACCCTCAAGATATGCGCAACATGGGTGGTCTGCGCCAGCGGATGAAGGTTACCTTCTGGACTTACCTGGTAGGAGCGTTAGCCCTCGCGGGCATCCCTCCACTGGCGGGCTTCTTCTCCAAAGACGAAATCCTTGCCGAAGCCAGTCACCTTCACTTCGGTGTTTATGTGTTGTTGACCGTAGCAGCCTTCTTCACCGCCTTTTACATGGGACGACAGGTGTTGATGGTCTTCTTCGGTGAGCCTCGTTCGGAAGCCGCGGCACACGCTGCCGAGAATCCACCGGTGATGACGGTGCCGTTGGTCATCTTGGCAGTGTTGGCTGCTTTCGGTGGTGGGTTGAACTTGCCCGGCTTGCATACGTTCACACATTGGTTGGAGCACACGTTGGAGGGCGTTCATGCTGGCAGGTTTGAGCCGCTAGTTGCGGGGCTTTCGACCGCTTTAGCATTGCTCGCCTTCTTCTTCGCTTGGCTAGTGTATTCGAAAAACTATCCTCAATTCCTGAAGATACCCCCCGCCAAGAGACCGGACGATCCCTTGCGTCAGATGCTCGGTCCGATCTTCACAGGCATGGCAAACAAATGGTGGGTGGACGAATTGTATGCAGCCATCCTCTTGAAGCCTTATGTTGCCTTCTCCCGCTTCTTGGCTGAGGTGGTAGAATGGCGTTTTTGGCACGATTGGTTTCACGATCGAGTGATTGTGCGCAGTTTTCAAAGGGCAACTCATTTTCTCTCCGTCCCCTTTGATTTGGGTGTCATCGATTCTTTCTTCAATGGTTTAGCGGAAGGCACGCGCCGATTGGCGAACGTTCTTCGCCGAATTCAAAGCGGCTATGTGCGCAACTATGCACTATCGCTGTTTGTAGGTGTGGTGGTCATCATTGGGTATTTGATTCTGCGTTGAGTGGTGCAATATTGAACGATTTAAGCCTTTGATCGAGGGTTAGCTATGAATTTTCTCCTTCATCCTCTCACACTTGTCACTTTCTTTCCTTTGGTCGGCGTTCTGATCATCCTCTTTTTGGATGCCGAACGCAAGAATGCACTTCGTTGGACCGCCTTGATCACCTCTCTGATCGCGTTTGGCATTTCCATTTGGGTATTGGCGCAATTTGATGCGACCAATCCGGCGTTGCAGATGGTGATTAACCTGCCCTGGATTCAGATTGCTGGGTGGAATATCTCCTACCATCTTGCTGTGGATGGTTTGAGCATCCTTTTGGTGTTGTTGACCACATTCCTGACGCCGTTATCCATCCTATCTACTTGGACGGCGATCGAGGAACGAGTTAAGGAGTTCATGGTGTTCTTCCTGCTGCTCGAAGTGGGCATGGTGGGAGTCTTTCTGGCGATGGATTTATTCTTGTTCTATATCTTTTGGGAGTTCACCCTGGTGCCCATGTATTTCCTCATTGGCATTTGGGGCGGACCGCGGCGGATGTACGCAGCAGTAAAGTTCTTCCTCTACACTATGGCCGGTTCGATCTTGATGCTCTTGGCGATCTTGTGGTTGGGCATTCGGCAGGGTACATTTTCCCTGCCGGAGTTGATTGCGGCAAATAACCTACCTGCCAATATACAACTTTGGTTGTTCCTCGCCTTTGCAGCGGCGTTTGCGATCAAGGTTCCGATGTGGCCTTTGCACTCCTGGTTGCCGGATGCCCACGTCGAGGCGCCTACCGCCGGTTCGGTCATTCTCGCCGGGGTGCTACTGAAGATGGGCACCTATGGCTTTCTTCGCTTCAACTTACCCCTATTTCCCCAAGCAGCCGTGCAAGCCGCTCCGTGGATTGCGTTGTTAGCCGTCATCGGCATTTTGTATGGGGCAGCGGTCTCTTATGCGCAACAGGATGTCAAGAAATTAGTCGCCTTTTCTTCGGTCAGTCACTTGGGATTTGTCATGTTGGGTTTGTTCGCCCTCAACCCTCAGGGAATACAGGGTAGCATCTTGCAGATGGTCAACCATGGTTTGAGCACCGGTGCATTGTTCTTGATCGTCGGTATGATCTATGAACGTCGCCATACACGGGATATGGACGCCTTTGGTGGTCTGTGGAAGATCATGCCGATTTACGGTGCACTAACCTTGATCGTCACCCTCTCATCCATGGGGCTTCCAGGACTAAACGGATTTGTGGGCGAGTTCACCATCCTGCTGGGTGCGTTTGGCTCTCGCGCAATTGGCTCCCCTTGGTTCGCCGGCTTTGCAGCGTTGGGTGTGATTCTCGCTGCCGTGTACATGCTCTACATGTTCCAAAAACTCTTCCTCGGACCGGTGAATAAAGAAGAAAATCGTGTGTTACTGGACCTCAACTGGAGGGAAATTCTCACGCTTGCACCGATTATCGTGTTGATTTTCTGGATTGGGTTATATCCCAAGCCGTTCTTCATGCTCATGGCACCTTCGGTGGAGAAATTGGTTGGTTTAATCCAATCAGTTGGGGTGGCAAACCTGCCGTGATCCCTCTCAAGGTCAGGGAGATGGTCTGCGTAGTTCAAAGGAGATAAGATGAGCGTTGGCGATTTGATGACCAATCTTGGGGCAATACTGCCGGTATCCTTTTTGATGGGCTGGGCATGTCTGCTGTTGCTGATTGATCTATGGATACCCAAACCTCAGAAAGGGGTGACCGCTTTGCTGGCTGCCTTGGGTTTGGTCGTGGCATTAGTTTTTACGTTAACTCAAGGAAGAGGCTATCAAACTGCGTTCAACGAAATGGTGGTGATTGATGGGTTCGCCATTTTCTTGAACGTGATCTTTCTCAGCAGTGGTTTGATCGGCATTGCTCTAGCATTTGATTACCTAAAACGCATGGGCATCGAACGGGGAGAATATTATGTTCTCTTGATGTTCTCAATCGGCGGCATGATGTTCATGTCCATGGCGGCAGACCTCATCGTAGTGGTACTCGCTTTGGAGTGGCTTTCCATTCCGCTCTATGTGTTGGCAGGTTTCGCCCGTCCTCAACTGGAATCAGAGGAATCGGCTCTCAAGTACTTTTTGTTAGGTGCTTTTGCGAGTAGTTTTGTGTTATTTGGCGTCGCATTGGTGTTCGGTGCTACCGGGACGACTGCTTTGAATGGGATTTTCGAGGTTGTCCATCGCGGCTCAGCCAGTTTACCTCTGCTGGCTGTTGGCGTTGCATTGATCTTGGTCGGCATTGGGTTTAAGGTCTCGGCGGTGCCTTTCCACATGTGGACGCCCGATGTATACCATGGGGCGCCCTCGGCGGTGACCGCCTTCATGGCAGTTGGCGCGAAGGCAGGTGGTTTTGCTGCTTTGTTGCGCGTCTTTGTGATGGCTTTTCCCGCCCTCTCGGTTGACTTGACCCCTGTCTTGTGGGGTATAGCCGCGCTGACCATGATCTTGGGCAATGTTGTGGCAATTGCTCAAAGCAATATCAAACGCCTGCTTGCATATTCGAGCATTGCTCACGCCGGCTATATCCTGATGGCGGCTGTGCCCTTTGGGCAGCCACAGGTTGCTAAGGATGCCGTTGCCTCGGCTTTGTTTTATCTGGTTGCCTATGCATTGGCGAACTTCGGCGCTTGGGCGGTGGTCATTGCTCTGGAGAGAGCCGAGGGTCAGGCACATGAGTCACGCGCTGGACTCGAACTCAGAGATTACGCCGGACTTGGCAAAAGGAATCCTCTCTTGGCTGCGGCGATGACCGTCTTCATGCTCTCCTTCATTGGAGTACCTCCCACCTTGGGATTCGTTGGCAAGTTCTATTTATTCCGCACCACTCTGGAAGGGGGTTATCTTGGTTTGGCATTGATCGGCGTGCTCACTTCGCTGATCTCTGCCTATTACTACTTACGCATCGTGCTCATCATGTATATGCAGGAAGGCGAACCGGTAATCCAACGTGAACCCTGGCTAATTCTGACGGCAACCGTTTCTGCCGTTGCTGTTGTCCTTTTGAGCCTGTTTTCTACACCTTTATTCAATTGGGCGTCCCAGGCGATGTTCTATCATTTCTGATCGTGTTCAACTCGACGAAAATCCACTGGCGAATCCCTACCAACCAGTTGCATTGAGCGCATTTCATGGTTGAGGCAATCCACCTCTCGTCTCCCCATAGAATAGGACACTAGGATTGACCATTCCATGGATATAGAGGACAAGGTGAGGTGTTTTACTCCCTTTTTGCTCTTTCTACTGCTCATCGGCTGTGTGCGCATTTCTGTGCTAGAGACGCCATCGCCCACTCCCAAGCCCACTCAAAGCACCCCGATTCCGACACGGACGCCGGAAACGACCTTGCGTTCTCTAGCTGAAGCAAGGGGGATTTGGATTGGGGCAGCCGCCGATGCCAAGGCGATCCGCAAAGAACCACGCTATGCCGAGTTGCTTGCCCGAGAATACAACATGCTGACCCCAGAGAACGTTATGAAGTTCGAGTACATCCACCCTGAGCGTGAGCGCTACGACTTCACATTGGCGGATTCGTTGGTGGATTTTGCTCAGGCTCATGGCATGGTAGTGAGAGGGCACACTCTGGTG
>FWPU01005630.1_pt1 | contig 26705 bp, 18 predicted proteins | sample 2228361 | NCBI WGS metagenome assembly FWPU01 (sample SAMEA103939777, study PRJEB20133) | metagenome
GTAGTGGGGACCCTCACCCCTACCCCCCATCCCCATCCCCCTCCCCCTCTCCCAACGTTGGGAGAGGGGGAGGGGGCGCAGGGGGGTGGAGGTGAGGGCCTGACCACTCACCTCGATAAGCTCCGCATCGGCCAGGGTCATCAGCAGCAGCTCTGCTTGTTCCTCGTTGTAGCCCCAAACGCTCAGGATGGCGGGGAGGTCGAAGTCCAGGGGCTTGGGGCCGAAGACGGCCAGGAGGTGGAAGGCGCGGCGCGTCATATCATCGGGCAGGGCGTCGTAGCTGATGCGGACGACGGCCTCAAGGGTCAGCTCTTCGGGATGGAGCGCCCTGGCCTCTGGCCCCTTCAGCGCGAGCAGGCGCCGCTCCTCAGCCCGCAGGGCGGGGAGGAGGGCGGCGGGGTCAAGGCCAGCCTCGTGACGGCGTCGAACCTCGGCCCCGGCCAACTTGAGGGCCAGGGGGAGGTTGCCCAGGTGGCGAACGAGCGCCAGGGCTGCATCCAGGCCGGTCTCGGGGTCGGTTCCGGCGCGCAAGCGCTCGAAGGCCTCCCCTCCGGCGTGCTCTCGAAGCATCGCCAGGGCAGGGTCGTCTTCCAAGGGGTCAACGCGGCGCACCCGGTCGGGGCCCACCAGGGCAGCCATCACTTCTCCGCTTCGGCCGGTAACCAGGACGGCACAGCGGTCCCCCCTGGCCTTCAAGAACGGGTGGGCGTGCTCCACCCGCCAGACGTCGTCCACCACCAGGAGGCATCCCTTCCCGTCCAGCATGGCCCGCAGGCGTCTGGAGCGCGCCTCGGCGTCGGGCAGTTCCTTGAGCAGAGTTGGGTCAAGGCCCAAGGCCATCAGCCAGTGGCCCAGCTCGGCGGAGACATCCGGGGTCTCCCCCAGGCTGGCCCAGAGGATGCCGTCGGGGAAGGCTTTGGCAACCTGTGGTTGGTTGGCCAGCCAGAGGGCTAGGGTGGTTTTGCCAACGCCGGGAAGCCCCCTAAGGGCGGTGAGGGCCACCGTCCGCCCCTCCACAATTTCATCGAAAAGGGCCTGCTTGAGCGCCTCCTGGCCAAAGACTTGGATGTCAAGCCTGGGCGCGCGAGGAGGGCCTATGGGAAGCTCAGGCCTGACACGCTCTAAGAGCTCTTCAACGCCCACTTCGACCTTTTCCACCTTGACTTCCAGCCGGGCCAATACATCAAGCACCTCCCGCTGATAGCGGACGCAGGCATCCAACTTGCCCAAGGCGTCCAATATGCGGCTGGCGGTGGCCATGTCCTCCCTGGCCTGGAAGAGGTCGTCCCTGAGGGCCTCGTCCCGCGCCATGGTGCGGAAGAAGTGGTAGGTCAGCCCGTTCAGGAGGTGCTGGTGGAGGGTGGCGATGAAGAGGGGAGGCAGCCCCTCGAGATACGGCTCTAGGGCGGCCATGAGGGCTCGCCAAACCTCTGCATCTTCCCCGTAGCCGCAAGGCAGCCCCTCGAGATACGGCTCTAGGGCGGCCATGAGGCGCCTGTTTACCGCCTCCCTGTTTTCGCGGGCCTCGGCGAAGAAGCGGACGACGGCCTCTCGGCTGAAGGGAACCCCCAAGGCATCGGCGAAATCGGCCTCTGGGTCAGCCACGCGGGGAAGTAACGCCTCCACGGTCTCGGGGGCTTTCAGCGCCTTGACCCTCCTCTCCAGCGTCTCCCTCTCATCGGCCGAAAGGCGCTTCCATGCCCCTGTGCCCTTAAAGGTGTCGAAGGCGTCGCCGATGGCTACGCGGAAGGTATCGCGCACGGCCTCCTGGAGGCGGCCGTTGATGAAGCGGTTAAACCAGCGGTCGACGAAGTCGTTCAGCCTTTCGGCGGCCATGTTCTGGACCACCCCACCGGTCATACCGCCAAGGAAGGCCATTAGGCCGGTGGTTAGTTTGCCAAGCAAAGGGATCAGCGGTTCCATTCCTTCACACCCTCCCACCCTCCCGCAGGTTTCGAACCTTTCGGGCTACTGCTACCAAGGGGCGTCTCCGCCCCGGAAAAGGCGGTTTAGTCACGAAACCGGGGCAAGGACGCCCCTCAATAGCAGGGTCAAGAGGTTCACCTCGGACAGTGGGGGTCACTATCCGAAAAATCGCCGCCAAAGGCCATGACCACCGCCCGGCAACCCTTGCATAGCTCCAGGTAGGCGCACGCCCTGCACCGACCGCCCATCAGGTCCTCCTGCCCGCGGAACTGTCGGAACACCTCGGACTCCCACCAGGCTCTCATGAAGTCCCCCTCCCCCACATCCGACCAGCGCGCGTGGCTGCATGGCAGCACCGATCCATCCTGGAGCACGGTCACGAACTTGCGCGCGGCGCAGCAACCCCACACGCCGGTGGCATACAGGTGCTCCGGAGGCCGCTCTGTCAGCAGGAAAGTGAGGGAAGCGTCCAGGGTGGTCTTGCAGTGTGAAGAGGTCTGGGGGTTTTTCCCGGGTTGCAGCTTGCGCAGAACCTGCTGCACAGCCCGATAGCCTTCAGCGCCCAGCGATTCCCGCTCCAGCCAGTCCCCCTCCGTGGTAGGAGGCTTGGGGCGCAGGAGGTTGACGCTGGCGGCGCCCAGACGCCGGCCCAGGTGGATCACCCTCTCCAGCTCCGCCACGTTGCTCCGGGTGATCAGGAAGTTGATCCCGAAGCGTAAGCCGGCCTGGCGGCAGGCATGGATGGCCGCCATGGCGCGGCTGAAGTTGGGCCGGGTAGTGGCATTGGTCTCCTCCGTCGCCCCGTTGAGGGAGATCTGCACCTGGCCCAGCCCGGCCTCCTTCAGCGCCAGGGCCAGGTCCAGGGTGAGCAGGTTGCCGTTGGTGGTCAGGTTCGGGACCAGGCGGTGCTGCCGGGCCAGGCGCACCATGTCCACGATGCGCGGATGCAGCAACGGCTCCCCGCCGCCCAAAGCGATCTGGAAGACGCGGGTACGTTCCGCCTCTCGCACCACCTTCTCGAAGAGCTGGAAGGGGGCGTCGTCAGGCGTGACCCGGGAGCCGGGCCGGGCAGAGTAGAAGCATCCGGCGCAGGCCTGGTCGCAGCGCCCGGTGACGGAGAAGTGGATGGTCTCCGGCACCGCCAGGGAGCGGGGCGGGGCCATGGTGCCTGGGGCCAGGTCGCGCACCTGCTCCAGCACCTCCAGGGCACCGTCGGACTGGCCGGGCACCACGAAGCGTCTCTCCCGCAGGTAGTGAACGAAGAAGATGGGCTGCTCTCGGAGACCTCCCTTAACCAGGCGGTAGAGGACGTCCAGCCCCCGGAGATCGAGGAGCGCCGTCTCCGCCGTCTCCTGCTGGAACATCAGCGCACCACTAGGCTCTGGGCGAATGATGGTGTGTGGCGAGAGGGTTAGCATGGTGCCTCTCAGTAGATCATGTGGAAGCTGATCTTGGCTGCGGCCTTCTCGGCAGCCAGCTTCAACAAGTACTCGTAGTAGGGATAGTGAAACTGCCCATCGTCCATCCAGCGCCCGGTGACGGTGAAGGTGGCATCCGGATTCAAGCGCACCCGCAGGCTGAGATCATGGGAGCGGTTGATGGCTTCACGCACGTAGTCGCGCAGGGGACCAAAGCCCCACGACTGCAACTCGTTCAGCAGGCCTGACTGCTTGTAGACCGTACGGATGAGGTGATAGGCTCTTTTCGCCTCTGCAGGCACCAGCTTGTCCGCGCCCACCAGGGCACAGCCCAGGTAGAGCACCACACCGTCCAGGGGGATCTCTTCCTCGGAGTAGAAATCGGTCTCATCCACCCACTGCCCAGGCTCGAACTCGTAGTCGTACTCTTCGTACATCTCCCGCTGCCTCTCGTGCAGCTCGAAACGCAAAACCTGGGCATCCAGGAGCTTCCGACGATGGGCGCCCGCGTAGTTGAGGATGGCCTCAATGGCCCGCACCCCTATCGTCGACGCACGCCAACTGTCGGGGTCGAACTTGGCAATCTGCTTCTCCAGATAGTCAAGGGTCTTGGCCGTGAGCTTGTCATCCAGATCGCCATGCTCCTTGATGAAGCCCCGCAGACGAAGCAGGGGTTCCTCGAACAGCAGATAGTAGGAGCGGACGAAGTAGCCGGAGGTAAGCAGTCCACGCACCAGCGTTCCCATCTGTTCAGGCTGTTGCACCACAACCTCATAGGCTGCCTCGGACGAGTCAATCTCGTAGCCGGACCATCTCGCTTTCAGCATCACACACTTCCTTGTACTCGAGGGCTCCATTTAGCCCACCATCGGGATCTTGATCCCGTGCTTCCGTGCCGTGGCGATGGCTTCTTCGTAGCCGGCGTCGGCGTGGCGCACGATGCCGATGCCAGGGTCGTTGTTCAGCACCCGCTCCAGCCGGGCTGCGGCGCTCGGCGTCCCCTCGGCCACGATCACCTGGCCGGCGTGCAACGAGTAGCCGATGCCCACACCCCCGCCGTGGTGGAACGACACCCAGGTGGCCCCACTGACAGCGTTGAGGAGCGCGTTGAGGATGGGCCAGTCGGCGACGGCGTCGGTGCCGTCCTTCATCCCCTCGGTCTCCCGGCGCGGCGACGCCACCGACCCGGTGTCCAGGTGGTCCCGCCCGATGACGATGGGGGCGGAGATAGCACCTCGGCGGACCATATCGTTGATGATCAGGCCAAAGCAAGCCCGCTCGCCGTAGCCAAGCCAGCAGATACGCGCCGGCAGCCCCTGGAAAGCCACCTTCTCCCGGGCCATCCTGATCCAGCGGGTGAGGTGCTCGTCGTAGGCGAACTCCTGCAGCACCACCTCGTCGGTGGCGTAGATGTCCTCGGGGTCGCCGGACAGGGCCACCCAGCGGAAGGGGCCCTTGCCCTGGCAGAAGAGGGGCCGGATGTACGCCTGAACGAAGCCGGGGAAGTTGAAGGCGTCTTTCACGCCGGCATCATAGGCCCGCTGGCGGATGTTGTTGCCGTAGTCGAAGACCACCGCGCCACGCTTCTGGAAGTCCAGCATGGCCTGGACGTGGGCGGCGATGGAGTCGGAAGCGCGCCGGGCGTACTCGTCGGGGTCGCGGGCACGCAGCTCGTCCGCCTCCGCGACGCTCAGGCCGGCCGGGATGTAGCTCAGCAGGTCATGGGCCGGCGTCTGGTCGGTTACCACATCCGGCACCAGACCCCGGGCCACCAGTTGCGGATACACCTCAGCCGCATTGCCCAGCAGGCCGATGGACAGTGCCCGGCCCTTCTCCTTGGCGTCCAGCGCCGTCTCCATGGCCTCGTGTAGGTCAGCCGTCCACGTGTCCAGGTAGCGGGTTTGCATCCGGCGCTCGATGCGCCGCCGGTCCACCTCCACCACGATGGCCACGCCCTCGTTCATGGTGACCGCCAGTGGCTGTGCACCACCCATGCCCCCCAGCCCGGCCGAGAGCACCAGCCGGCCCTTGAGACTCGACTTGAAGTGCTTCTCCGCCGCTGCCGCCAGGGTCTCATAAGTGCCCTGCAGGATGCCCTGGGTGCCGATGTAGATCCAGCTCCCGGCCGTCATCTGGCCGTACATGATCAGCCCGCGACGGTCCAGCTCGTCGAAGTGCTCCTGGGTAGCCCAGTGGGGGACCAGGTTGGAGTTGGCGATGAGCACCCGGGGGGCCTCAGTGTGGGTCTTGAAGACGCCCACAGGCTTGCCGGATTGGACCAAGAGGGTCTCGTCGTTCTCGAGCTCGCGTAGGCTGCAGACCAGAGCGTCGAAGCACTCCCAGTTGCGTGCCGCTTTGCCACGACCGCCGTACACGATGAGCTCATCCGGCTTCTCCGCCACGTCCGGGTCCAGGTTGTTCATCAACATGCGCAGTGCTGCTTCCTGACCCCAGCCCTTACAGGAGAGTTGGGTTCCGCGCGGGGCACGCACAACACGTGGTCCTGACATTGTTACACCTCCGTCGTCACTGACAGGCGAGGCAGAAGGGTGCATAGTCGTTGCCGCTGCCGCTCAGTAACAGTATAGCACGCTCAAAGCCCCATGTCAACGGGATGGCTGACGGGCAGGGCTTTTCAGTGCTTTCATGATCCCCTTCTCCCTCGCGTGCGGGGGAAGAGGAGGAGGGGGTTGTACGCCTGTCCGTGACTCCCGGCGCCCGTGTTGGGGGCAGTTCGAGTCACGGTTCCCCATGGTGGCACCTGCGCTTGTCGTGGTGTGCCTCTACGTGGTCAAGCTGTAGTGGACCACTTTGAAGGGCAACTTCCCGGGCTGACACCGAGCCATGTCCTCTCACCTGCTGCGACTGAACCGGCGTCCAGGCTCCTTGTTGCGCCAGCAAGCCCCCTGAGAAGCTTCCAAACGTCTGGCTCTACGCCTCACTTCACGCCGGCAAACAGGTCGGTCTCGCGGCCTGCGCCTTCCGGGTAAGCCCGATAGAAAGTCTCCGTCCCCATGAGTCGGCGGACCAGCCAGCCGGGCAGCCGGCTGAGCATGGTGGCCGGGCCGGCCTGGGTGCTGTGGCACTCCCCCGCCCTCTGTTTGGCATCCAGATATGCCCGCACGTCCACCCAGGTCGTGATGGGTTGCTGAATCTCGGCGATGGCCTTGAGGTTGATGTCGCGGTTCTTGCCGAAAGCGGTAGGATCCACGCGAAGGAGGGGCAGGATGAGTAGCAGGAAACGTAGCCACCGGCGGGGGAAGACGGTGTAGTACAGTTTCTGAGGCGACCAGGGGTTCAGGCCGGCGCTGCGTTGCTCCGGGTAAGCGGTGGGGTCGCCGGCCGCGCGGAAGGCGGCTATCGTGGCCCGGTGGATGGCGATGTGATCCGGGTGGCCGTAGCCCCCATCCGGGTCGGAGGTGATGATGACCTGAGGGCGCAGCCAGCGGATGTGAGCGGTTATCTTCCCGGCTACCTCGGCCACGGGCGCGTTGACCAGGGCGTCTGGATGGCTGTTGTCGACGGCGCCGGCCATGCCTGAGTCGCGGTAGCCCAGAAGGTGCACGCTGGCCAGGCCCAGGACCCGGGCAGCGCACTGCAGTTCTGCCAGGCGCCGCGCCCCCAGGTCGGCGTAGCCTTCCAGCAGGGCGGGATCCGTCTCGCCAGCCTCACCCCGGGTGGCGCACACCAGGTGAACGGCCACGCCCTCGGCGGCATAGCGGGCCAGCGTGCCGCCGGGTCCGAAGGACTCGTCGTCCGGGTGGGCGAAAACTGCCAGCAGGGTGCGCCTTTGGGCGCTCATCAATTGTCTTCCTCCTCCGTGCTCAACTGGCTCAGCAGACCGCGAATCGTCAGCAGAAACTCGCCTGGCCGCTGCACGGTGATGGTGCCAGCAGGCGGCGAGTAGTCACGTACGTTGAAAGTCAAGGGATAAGGACACTCTCCCCGCAACGCCGCGACCAGAATGGGCAAGTCCTTGTGGTCGGCCTGTCCGGCGCACGGAAGCAGATCAGCCGGCTCCGGCTCAGGCACCACTTGCAGGCAACGACTGACCAGTAGACGAAATTCGGGCAACTTGGCCGGCGGTTTTGCAGCCAGGTTGCGCTCCACCTCGGTCACAGCTTGCTGCGAAGTGACGCGGTCAATCAACGTTAGCTCACCCAGACGCAGCACGTGTGGCTGGCGCCGCGCCGGCGAAGATGACATCGGCGTCCAGGAAGACAGCTGGCTTACGCACGTGACCACTGTGCTTCTCAGCCACGTAGCGTTCGCGTTGCTCACGGAGTCCCCGGAGCATCTCTTCCACGCTAAGCCCCGCCTCGATGCGTGCCCGTTCTATACATGCAACGCAAGGCCAATCCGACTGTGGTGGCCGCTGCTCCGGAAGGGTGAGCTGGGGTAACGAGTTCTCCAGTCCCCGAGGGTACGATCCTCCGGGGTCAGGCGCAGCGCTGGTGCCAAGACCTACCCACCAATCTGGAACATCCGGCGCTCCCGCGTGTGCACCCCTGCCTCCAAGGCATGGCCAGTCGGTTTCAGCCCCACGGCTCGGGTCAGGATACGGCGCACTTCAGCCACGCTGCCGCCATCCCGCAGGACCTGTTTGACGTCAAGCTCGTCGTCGTGCAGCAGGCACAGGTGAAACTTGCCGTCCGCCGTCAGGCGCATGCGGTTGCAGGTGCCGCAGTAGGGATCGCTAACCGGGCTGATGAAGCCCACCAGGCCCCGGGCACCCGGCAGGCGGTGGTTGCGCGCCTCGTCGTGGGGATTGCCGTTAGGCACCGGGGTCAAGGGCCCCAGGGCCGCCTCGATGCGCCGGCGCGTATCTTCGTTGGACACGTAGTGGCCAACCGCCACCTGGGCCGGCTCGCCAGTCCCCACGGGCATGAGCTCGATGAAGCGCACCACCCAGTCCCGCTCCAGGGTCAGCCGCGCCAGGTCCACTACGTCCTCGTCGTTGTAGCCCCGGGTGACCACGCAGTTGATCTTGATGGGTGTGAGCCCCGCCGCCTCAGCCGCTTCGATGCCCGCCCAGATGTCCTCCAGTGCGCCCCAGCGCATGAGCCTGGACAAGTGGTCAGGGTTAAGGGTATCCAGGTGGACGTTGACCCGCTTGAGGCCGGCCCGGGCCAGAGGCTCGGCCAGCGAGGGCAGCCGTACGCCGTTGGTGGTCATGGCCAGGTCTTCGACGCCGGGGATGGATGCCAGCCGGCCGACGATCTCCACCAGCTCCGGCCGCAGGGTAGGCTCCCCGCCGGTCAGCCGGAACTTGTGAAACCCCACGTCCACAGCCGCCCGGGCCACGATCTCGATCTCAGCCGGGGTCAGCCACTGGTCCCGCTGCAGGAAGACCAGCCCATCGGTGGGCATGCAGTAGACGCAGCGCAGGTTGCAGCGGTCAATCAGCGAAATCCGCAGGTAGTTGATGGGACGTCCAAACCGATCGTACAAACGATCAGGCACCTCGATTGGCCAGATGGCCTTCGCTCTTGCCATGTATCACCACCAGATGGTAGTCACGGTGTGCGCACCACAGGTGTAGACAATAGAGGAAAGGCTGTGCACGTAATTATAACGATGTGAGGGAAAGATGAAAAATGCCGCAAAAGCAGATTCTATTCCGCCCCCCACCACAGCCGGTTCCCATCCAAGCGCGGGGTCACCTCACCTCGATCAGACAGGTAGCTCAGGTAGGCCTTAACGACCGACTTGAAGAGGTAGTACTGGGGGATGCTGGCCAGGGTCAGCCCGGCCATCCGGCAGACACGGGCCACTACCTCGGTGGTCTCCGCCGGCGGGTCACAGGCCGCCCGGACCCACGCTTCGGCTTGGCGGATGGCGGCCAGGTTCAGCTCGGCCAGGGCGTCCACGTCCTCTGCCGGGTCGCCATGGGCAGGCAGGTAGACCCGGTAACCGCTGGAGCGCAGGCGCTGGATGCTCTCGACCTGCCGGGCGACGTCCGTGGCGTAGGGCAATTGATACTTGGCCAGGGTGTCGAGACCAAAGACGGTGTCGGCGGCGTAGCAGACGTCGCCGTAGCCGATGGCTACCTGGTTGGGGGCGTGGCCGGGTGTTGGGATGATGGTCAGGGTCACGCCGGCCACTCCGAGACTGTCGCCTGCCATCACGTGGTGGACCGGCGCCGGCTTAGCCATGAGCCACTTGGTTCGCAGTGGCTTAATGGGGCTGGCGCCGCTGAAGAGGTACATGGGCTCCAGGAGGGGGTTGGCGATGAACGCGGCCTCAAAAGGCGGGGCGTAGACCTCCAGGCCCAAGTTGCGGACCAGGTACTCGTTGCCGCCGCAGTGGTCGGCGTGGTGGTGGGTGGTGACGATGGCGCGGGGCTGCAGGCCGGCTGCCTGGCAGGCCCTGACGATCCGCTTGGCGTGGTCCTTGTCCTGCCCAGTGTCAATCAGCACCGCGCCGCCATCCGGCGTTGCCACCACCCCGACGTTGACCGCGCCGGGGAGGTAAAGGGCGCCGGGGGCGAGTTCGACGAGGTTCATGTGCCGGCCTACTCGGCGATGTCGAAGACCACCTGAATCTGGACGCTGACGCTGAACTCGCCACCGGAGACCGGCACCGGTGCACCGGCCGCCAGCGCACGCTCCGCCTGCGCCTCAACTAACTTCACCACACCTCCGTACTCGCTCACCTGGCGCACGGGGCCCAGCCTGGCGCCCAACCCGGTCGCCAACTGCTCGGCCTTGGCCCGGGCATCGGCGATGGCCTTGTCGCGGGCCTGGCGCTCCAGCTCCGTCGGGTCGGCGACCGTGAAGGATATCCCACCCACGGTGTTGGCCCCGGCTGACAGCGCCCTCTGCAGCAGCTCACCCGTAAGGCTGATGTCGCGCAGCCGGACGCGCACCTGGTTGACCACGTGGTAGCGCCGGACGCCCGTGAGCTGTCCCTCCCGGTCGCGCTCCTCCTCCACCCACATGCTGAAGCGCACCGTCTGGATGTCCTTGTCCTCGATGTTCATCTCCTTGAAGACACCCATGACCGCGCTCATGCGCTGGGTGTTCTCGTCGATCGCCCGACCGGCATCGGTGTTCACCGTCTCCACGCCCAGCTGGATCTCGGCCACGTCCGGCGGCGCGCTCGCCATCCCCATACCGCTCACGCTGATGGTGCGGGGCGTGGGCTCGCTGCTTGCCTGGAGGGCCGCAGACCTGGGAGCTGCTTCTAGCTCGCCAACGTTGGCAGTGCTAGCCACCGTGGTGCCTTGGCTGCAGCCAACTACCGCCAAAGCCAGCAGGCCGGCCAGTGTAACAAAGACAAACACATTCCTCGGTGACCTCATGGTCTTTCTCCGCCTCCTCTGAGCAGGTCTGACAACGCAATAGGACGTGTCCCTTCGATGACTAAGAACCTATCCGGAAACCCCGCTATCCGACGGCGTTCTCGCCGTCGGACGGGGCGAGGACGCCCCTCCTGAGTGGTTTCCGGATAAATTTAAAACGATATGGGGCGGTCTGTTGTTCCATTTCTCAAATCACCACTCCCCAACAGGCCCCGGCACAGCCCGGCGCACCAGCCGCCCCACCGCCCACACCTCCTCCGAGCCCACCAGCGCCGATGCCCCCAGGTAGGTCAACGCGCCGGTGATCACGGCTGCTCCCAAGGCTACCAGGGGCTGCAGGCTCGCCAGCCGGCCAAACGTCCAGACCGCAACCACCGCCATTGCCGTGCTGGAGGCCAGAATCCTGATGAGCGAGCTGGCCAGCCGGCGGCCGTCCACGCCCCCCAGTCGCGGTCGCAGAACCCACAGGAGGGCGATCAGTTCCAACGTGGTGGCCAGAGAGTTGGCCAGCGCCAGCCCTCCGAAGGTCAGCGGCGTGCGGATCAGGCTCAGGCTCAGGAGCACGTTGCCGGCCATGGCTGCCGCGCCGATGAGGACGGGCGTGCGGGTGTCGTGGAGTGCGTAGAAGGTCCGGGCGGCGATCTCCACGCCGGCGTGGGCAAAGAGCCCCAGAGCGTACAGACCCAGGGCCAGGGCCACAGCCTCGGTGGAGGCCTCGGTGAAGCGGCCTCGCTCCAGGAGGACACGGACCACCGGAACGCGCAGCACGATGAGCCCGATGCCCGCCGGGGTAGCCAGGTAGAGCACCGTGCGCAGCGCACCGGAAAAGGTCCGCCGCAACTCGGCCAGCTCATCCCGGGCGGCCAGCGCCGACAGGGTGGGGAAGACCGCCGTGCCGATGGCCTGAGCGATGATCCCCTGGGGAAGGAGCATCAGCAGCCAGGCGTAGTTGAGGGCCGGGAGAGCCTGAGCGCCCAGGCCGGAGGCCAGCACCGTGTTGACCAGGAAGTTGAGCTGGACCGCAGCCAGCCCCAGGGTGCGGGGCAGCATGAGCCGGCCCACCTCTCGCACGCCGGGGTGGTTCAGTCCCAGGGTCGGTACGTAGCTCAGGCCCTTGCTGATGAGCATGGGCACCTGGATGAGCAGGTGGAGGGCGGAGCCGGCCACCACGCCCATCACCAGGCCGCGCACGCCCACCCCGGGCAGGGGTGCCAGGAACAGAGCGCCGGCGATGATGGCCAGGTTGTAGATGGCCGGCGCCAGAGCCGGCAGCAGGAAGTGCTGGTACGAGTTCAGTATCCCCATCACCAGCCCGCTGAGCCCGAAGATCACCGGCGCCACCAACATCCAGCGCATGAGCTGGGCGGTGAGGGTCTGGGCTTCGCGGTCGAAACCGGGGACGATGAGGTTGGCCAGCCACGGTGCCAGGATGGCGGCGATGACGGCAATGCCGGACAGGATCAGCAGCAGCAGGTTGAACACAGCGCTAGCCAGGCGCCAGGCCTCGCGCTCGTGGCCGGTGGCCAGGTAGCCGGTGAAGGCGGGGATGAAGGCCGAGCCCAGCGCGCCGCCGGCGATGAGCTGGAAGATGAGGTCAGGGACGCGGAAGGCGGCCAGGTAGGCGGCCAGTTCCAGGCTGGTGCCGAACTGCCGGGCGATGATGATCTCGCGTGCCAGGCCCAACAGCCGGCTGAGGAGAAAGGCCGCCATGACGGTGCCGGCCGCCCGGGCCAATTGTCCCGCCCTCGCTTCCACGCAACCTCCGAAGGGGTTATGTTTCCAAAGCAGGCACCCAGATTCGGCGCCCACGATCATTATAGCACAAAACTGCGCCCTCTGCGATTGGACAAATCGGGCGAGTTGTTGTATCATTTGGATCGAATCTCGTGAGGAAGGAGAGGAAAGTTGTCGCACACAAAGTCAGCCAATAAGCGCTTGCGCCAGAATGAGAAGCGGCGCCTGCGCAATCGCATGTATCGTTCGCGGGCGCGGACTTTCATCAAGAAGACCAACCGGCTGATCGCCGAGGGCCGGCTGGAAGAGGCCAAGGAGATGGCCCGCCAGGCGATCAAGGCCCTGGACAAGGCGGCCGAAAAAGGCGTCCTCCACAAGAACAACGCCGCCCGGCGCAAGTCACGCCTCATGAAGCGCTTGAACGCTGCACTCAGCCAGGTCCAGTCCTAGCGCCCGACCGGGCCTATGATAGTCACCGTTCGTGAACAGGCACCGCTAGTGTGGTGTCTGTTCGCCTTTTGGGCCCTGGGCCTCGATCCCGCCCTCTATGTTGATTCCCTCTTCGGGCTGCTGGAGGCCCGCCCGGCGCCGCTTCTCAAAGCTGTCGGGGGCGACACCGGCTACCCTGTGACAATCTCCTCTGGACCTGCCCGCTTCTCCACCGAGTCCGCCCGGGCCGGCACCTCTTCCGGCAGGGGTCGAGCTGTCGGCCGGGGGCAAATGCCGCCAGGACCACGACAAGGAAGGGCCTTGAACACGGAGGGGCGCGTTCGACTTGCGGCGCTTTTGCTGCTATAATCCCTCACGAGGCGAACCGACCACTTCGCGCAAGGGAGGTGAGAGACGTGCCCGCTCCTGCCGAGGCCATCAAGGCGGCCTTCGCTGCTCTGGAGGTCGGGGATCGCTTCCGGTTCACCCGGACCTTCACCGAAGCTGACGTGAGCCTCTTCATCGGCATCACCGGCGACTTCAACCCCTATCACACCGATGCCGAGTTCATGGCGACCACCCGCTTCAAGCGGCCCATCGTGCCCGGCTTGCTCACGGGCAGCATGCTGACCCACGTAGGTGGGCTGATCGGGTTCCTGGCCCACGAGATGACCTTCAAGTTCATCGCTCCCGTCTACCCGGGCGACACGGTGACGATGGAGATGTGGGTGGCGGAGAAGGACCCGGACCGACGACATATGGTCATGGAGGCGGAGTGCCGCAACAGCTACGGTGAGCTGGTGCTTCGTGGGCAGGTGGTCGGCTTCCCGACGCGCGTGCGTTTGCGGCCGGAGCGGGACGTCTTCGGCCGAGGTTCGTAGTTCGTAGGGCGCGCGTTATCGCGCCGCATGGCCTCACGACCTCCGAAGGGCGGTGGTAATCGAGGTGTGGTGGCGTATGAGTCTAGGAAGGCAGATACGAAGTGCTGATGAGAGCGTTGTTGGTGTTGGTAATCCTGGTCGTAGCCCTTGCCCTCCCGGCGCCGGCCCATGCGGTCCACGTGGGCCGCGTGCCGGAAGTGGCCCTGAGGGCTAGCCGGCCGCCGGCCAGCGAGATCGAGTCGCATTATCTGGAGTGGCACGAAGCCCGGCCCACGCGGCTACCGACCGTCGCACCCCGCCGGCGGGCTAGACAGGGCGAGCCGGTCAAAGCCCTGTACATCACCTTCTTTGCCTTGGGGCACGAGGGTTTACGCAACCACGCGTTGCAGCTCATCGAGGAGACGGAGTTGAACGCTGTGGTCATGGACGTGAAGGGCGATCGAGGGTACGTCCCGTACCCCAGTGACGTTCCCCTGGCGGCCAAGGTTGGCGCGCAAGACCTGATCATGATCAAGGAGTGGGACGAGTTTATGCGGTGGTTCCAGGAACGGGAGGTGTACACCATCGCCCGTATCGTGGTCTTCAAGGACAACCCGCTGGCGATGGCCAGGCCCGAGTGGGCGGTCACCGATGCCCGGACGGGCGAGCTGTGGCGTGACCGGGAGGGGCTGGCGTGGACTGATCCTTTCCGCCAGGAGGTCTGGGACTACAACATCGCCATCGCGGTGGAGGCAGCGCGCAAGGGCTTCGATGAGATCCAGTTCGACTACCTGCGCTTCCCCACCGATGGCGACATTGGCGCCGCGCGCTTCTCCAGGGAGAACACGGAAGAAGCGCGACGGGCAGCCATCGTTGGGTTCCTGGAGCGGGCACGCCGGGCGTTGAAGCCCTACAGAGTCAAGATCGCCGTGGACGTCTTTGGCTACACCACCTGGCGGCTGGACGATACTGGCATCGGCCAGCAGATCGAGGAGATGGCACCGTACATTGACGTGCTGTCGCCGATGCTGTACCCTTCGACGTTCCATGCCGGCATACCCGGGTATCGCTGGACGGTGCCCTATCCCTACGAGACGGTCTACCTGAGCACCAAGCGGGCGGTGGAGCGGCTGGAGGGGACGGGCGTCGAGATCCGACCCTGGATTCAGGACTTCCCGGACTACGCCTACGACCGGCGGCCCTACACCCCCCAAGAGGTGCGCGCCCAGATGCAGGCGGCCATGGACGCCGGCGCCACGGGCTGGATGCTGTGGGACCCGAGGGTGCGCTACACGCGAGGGGCACTGGCGCCTGGCGTGCAAGAGTAGACCCTCGGCATCACAGGCGAGGTTGGACCATCACGCAGCACCTTTTGGCCGTTGGGGGCGAGCCGGAGGAGGGGGCACGCTGGTCGTTGTGCAGCGATTCCGATTGCTGCTCGGGCGCAATGGGTGGCGTTAGGCCTCTTTCCCCAGGGTGAAGATGAGCTCTGCCACGCCGTTCATTGATCTCGATCAGCGAAACAGAATCCCACATACGGACACAAACGACGTTCCCCGTGTGTCTGCCGGGCAGTGCTCGTAGCCCACAAGCTGGCCGCGGGCGTCGTCCATCAACCGCAGCGCCAGGTAGATGGGGGGCAGCCCACAGATACGCCGCCGGTCACCCTCCTCACGCACCATCCGGAAGACCCTCTCCGCGTCCCCCTCGCATACCGCCTCAATGAGCCTCTCGTCGGCAGCCCGCAGGCGCGCCTTTCTCACCCAGTCAACCGGCTGCCGATCACCGAAAGCTGGCCCCACGTGCGCCAGGTCGGCCGCAGCGATCACGATGACCCGGCGGCCTCTCAGTGCCTCACGCAGTGCCGCCAGCGCGCCACTGAAGACAGGGTAATCGCCCGGGTCAGCCCCGCCGGCGATGAACCTGTCGAAGGAGCCGCACAGCACGGGCACCAACTCCATCGGCCGGCCCTCCCGGACGTGGTGCAGCCACACCGCCGCCAGCTCCACCGAGTGCTCATGACGATGGTTCAACTCCTCGGCAAAGGCGTCCTCCGGACCGATGGCGGCAGCCACAGCCTCCACCACGTCGGTGGCGGTGGGCAGCACGCCGAAGGGGGTGGCATAGCTCTGGCGGGTCAGGGTCAAAGCGCCGGAGCCGCCGTAGTGATCGGTCCCGAAGATCACCGCCAGATCGGCCTGGCGGGCCATCTCCATGGCGCCGGACCACACCTGGGCGTAGATCAGCCCACCGCGCTCGTAGTCAATGTGCGGGCTCACCAGGCCACGTCCATCCAGCAATGGGGTCAGGTCTGCCCCAACGCGGTCCTGGAACCCTTGGAGATAGCGATGGAGATCGTGGGGGTCGGCCGGGTAGCCGTTGCCGGCCAGGCTGGGTTGGCGATACGGCGCCGAGCGGTACGCTTCGAGGGCAGCTTCCTTGGCCACGGCAAACCGGCGGTTCTCCAGCATCAGGGATTCGTCCAGTTGCTGGACGAAGTCCTGCACCTGATCCCGCGACAGGACCAGTCCGAACCGCACGGCCAGCGTGGCCCTCAAGCCATCTATGTCCCTGGTGCCGTCGCACAGGCTGAGGAGGGGCGCCAGGGCCTGGGGCACAATAAGGGCGCGGTCCGTCAGGCGCAGGGGATCACGTAGCAGGAGCGCTGGGCGCCCGTGCTGTTGGATCGGATGGGTCTCGATAGGTCGAAGCTTTGGATACATGAGCACCTGTTACGCACTGCGTATTGCGTACAGCACGTTGCGTGCTGGTCGTTCTGGTTTTCGGTAGATCACAAGGGCGTGCCGCCGGGCGGCGTCCCCTCGCAACAGCACGGGCTACGGCGATTGGTGACGCATCTGCTCGCAAGCATCGTGTCCGACAACTGCTTCAATATCATCGAACGGTACTTGGCAAGACTCGAGCGAGCAGATGCGTCAGGTGACGCATCTGCTCGCAAGCATCGTGTCCGACAACTGCTTCAATATCATCGAACGGTACTTGGCAAGACTGGAGCGAGCAGATGCGTCAGAGCTGCCAGCGCTTGCGACCGCCGCCCGAACGGGGCGCGGAGGCCCCCTTTGAACGACTCTTTAAACATTCAGTATAGCATTCTTTGCGGCTATCGGCAAAGCGGCCGTGCAGCCGTTCCGTTGATGGCAGACCAAGCAACTTGTCAAAGGTGGAATAGACTGTAGAAGCGGTAAGCCAGTTCGTAGGGGCTGATGGACGGCCCCAATGGTGACATGGGCGGTCTCGTGGCCCGGGCCGGCGTGCACGCCGTGAACAGCAGGACGGAGAGGATCAACGAGGTTGCGCAGCGAAGTGCCCTCAAGGCATTTTCCACAAGACTGGAGCGCCGCTTGGCAGGTCCGATATACAGCATGTGGGCAGCTTCGCAAACGCCATCAACGCCCACAGCCTGCACGGTGGCTCTAATCTGCCCCTAACCTGTGACTAATCTGGCGTTAATCTACCCCTGGTATCGTTGGGATGGGCAGGCGGCGACGCCGGCCCTCGGTGTGTTATCTCTTGTGGAGGAGCTGATGGGTATGAAGCGAGCTTTGTACGCTGTGGTGTTGGCGACGCTGCTGGCTGCCTCGTTGATGGCGGTGGCTTTCGCCGACTTCGGGTTGCGCAACTTCAGGATGAGCGAGACTCCGGGTGGGCCGGCTACCACCCAGTTTCCCTCCGGCGTCAAGGTGGTCTATGTCATGTTTGACTACGTGGACGCCGAAGACATGCCCATCCAGGTGCGCGTGTACGACCCCAAAGGCCAGGTGATCTTCCAGGAAACCAAGAGCTACAACGGCAGCGGGAGCGTGACCCTTGAGGTGTCGCTGGGTGAGGGCGTGGCCTTGCAGGATGGCGATTACGTGACCAACGTGTACACGCGTCGCGAGCTGTATCTCACCGATAGCCTGGAGTGGCGAGTGGGCACCGGCGGACCACCCCCGCTGGAGACTGTGGTCGCCATCCAGGTACCCGAGGCGGTGCAGGAGGTCGGAGGCGGAGGAGGCCCATCGCCGCTGGTCATCGGGGGGCTGACAGTCCTGCTGGTCGCGTTGCTGGGGTTGGTGGTGTGGGCCCTGCGGGGTCTGCTGACGGGGGGATGACGGTCGGTTGCACCTGAGCATGCCCTAGCCGTCGCCCATCTACCCACTCGCGGCGGGGCTGGGATGACCGTGAGTGAGTAGGGACACTCTGCTGTGTGTCCCTGCCTTGGCCATAGGTCCCGGGGCCCCGATGCCCGGTTCAGCCGCAAACCGCGCTTCAGCCGAAAGGGGATACACGTTCTTGGTGAGACGCTTGTTCCTGGGGATCATGGCTCTGGCGCTGGCCCTGATCAGCGCACGTGGTGCCGTGGCTGATCAGCGGGTTCCCGAATGGCATCTGAGCGACGCGCCGGACGGCGGCGCCGTCACCGAATTCGGGTCCGGCATCCGCAGCATCTTCGTGGTCTTCCGCTATCAAGACGCCGCGGCCACTAAGATCAGGATCGTGCTCCACGACACGGGCGGCGTGACCATCTTCGACCGGGCCAACGAGTACACCGGTAGCGGCCAAGAGGTCTGGGAGGTCACCGGTCAGATGGTCTATCAGACCTACTTCGACCAGGTGGCCACCCGTGGAGAGGATGCGTTGCAGGCTCTGGACTCCGCCCTGGCGGCAACGGGCCCGATGCTGTTGGTGCAGGCTCAGGCTGTTGCGGCTGAGGGAATGGTCATCCGTAGCGCCCTGAGTGCGCTGGGTCGGTATCCGGTTGACCTGGCGACCAAGGAGGCATTGGATGAGGCCGTGGCGCGGGTGGACGCGGTGGTTCAAGCCGGCATGAGCCTGAACTTCGACACGCCGGAAGACGAGATGCGCGCTACCGTGCAGCAGATGAAAGCTGACCTGACCGCGGCCCTGCAACTGGCAGAGGAAGGGCGCACCACGGGAGGCGACGGTGCGGGCTTCGGTTTCCTGGACATGCCCGAGGGTCAGGTGAACATCGCGCAGTTGTGGGTGGATGACAACATCACGGACAGCATCGAGTGGACGGTGACGCCCTCCGGTGTTGGGGCGGTAGCATCACCCACGCCGCCTACCGCGACGACTACGCCTGCGCCCACGAGCACCACGCCGCCTACAGCAGTGCCCTCGCCCACGCCACGGCCGGCTACCCCGACCGTGGCTCCGGGGCGGCCAACTGCCACCCGGCCCCCTGCGGCCTACCCAGGCCCTACAGCCACGACAGTTCCCACGGTGGTGGCTTCACCCACTGTAACCGGCCCCACGCCCACCCAGGCGGAAGCGTCGCCCACGGTTCAGGAGCCAGGTGCCCTCGAGGTAACGGAGACGCCGCCCTCTGTCATCGAGACGGCCCCTCCGGCCACCTTGACCGAGGTGGTAGCCACCCCCGGTGCCACGGCGACGGCCGGCCCCACCCGTTTGGTGCCGCGACCCAGGGTCACGCCTACACCTGCGTCTGCAGCACCCGGGTCTGGCCTGCCCCTAGGGACTGTGGGGGCGGTTGCCGCAGCCGTGCTCCTGGGCCTGGTAGCCTTGTGGTTCCGCCGCCATCTGTGAGCAAACCGATAGCCTCAACCTGGAGTCAAGGAGGATGTGACACATGAGACGCCTGATTCTCTCGATGGTCGCTCTGGGGCTGGTGGTCGCCCTGTGGGGGGTGGTCACGGCTGCGCCGGTAGCGGGACCGGCGATGGATGCCGTGCAGCAGCCACAAGTTGACCTGTGGATGAGCACAGAGTCGGGTGGTTCGCCCATGGTGGCCTTTGCCTCGGGCGCGCAGACGCTGTACGCCATCCTGGAATACAACGACCTCACCAATCAGTCAGTGCACGTGACCGTCATAGACGACGGTAGCATAGTGCTGTTGGACGATACTCGTCCTTACAGCGGTTCCGGCCAGCAGGTTTTCACCCTCACCGGCACCGACATGTTTGCTGCGTACCAGGACAAGGTCGCCGCCCACGGCCAGAACATGAGTGACAAAATCGCCGAGGCGGTGCAATACGTGCAGCCCGGGGCTTCGGTCACTGAGACCTTGCAGATTACGCCCACCGTGCAGGCAGCCGTCACTGAGGCCAGCTCCATGAAGACGGCGCTAGAGCGGGTACAGCAGCGCTTCCCCGTCTCGCCTGGGGTGAGCGAGCTGCTGGGGCAGGCCATTGCCGCGGTGGATGACGTCATTGAGGCTGGTCAAGAGGCGACACAAGCCGGTCGCACGCTGGAGGAGATTCGCACGCGCGTGAACACCATGAGCGCCCGTGGTGCTGATGCGGTTAAGTCTGCTCAGGCGGCGCGCATAGATCCACCCGCAGGGCTCAGCATCCCTGACACCCCTGCGTGTCGCACCTACGTGAGTAACCTGTACCTCGGTTCACGCCAGGTGACCAGCGTGGAGTGGATCGTGGGCGACCCGGGTCCGCCCCACAGCGTGGCGGTGGTGGCCAGCCCGTCTTCGATCTATGCCACGTCCGTGGTAGTGGCGCCGGGCTATCCCGTCACACACACGACCACCGTCAAAGCCACGGTGATGGACGCGCAGTGCCGACCGGTGCCGGACGTCACGGTTGAGTTCGCCACCAGCGATCCTGCTTTGGGAACCGTGTCGCCGGGCACGGTCACGTCCTCTGCCTACAACTCGCCGCAGCCGGGGATGGCCGAGGCGACACTCACAGCGGGCAGCGAAGTTGGTGACGGCACCGTCGTCATCACTGCCGCCGCCGGCTCGGCCGTGGGAACTGAGCACGTCACCCTCATAGGCCCCGTGACCAGCCTGGCCGTGCGTGCCACCCAGAAGTACATGACCATCTTCGGGGAGGCCAACCGGGTGGTGGTGGATGCACGAGATGCCCACAACTGGCCGGTGGCGGACGGGACGGAGATCACCTTCAGGGTGGAACCCGCCAACCTGGCAGCCTGGACCCAAGAAACGGTGGTCACGCATGGCGGTTTAGCCAGCACCTACCTGAACCCCCTGTCCATGACCGGACGCGTGACGGTTACGGTCTCGGCAGACGGGGTGCAGAGTGCACCCCTCGCCCTCTGGATCGTGGGTCGCGCTGAGGACGGTGAGCTAGCCGTGTCTGCTGACCCGTCGGTAGTCTACACGTTATCCCCCTTGAGATTCAGCCAGCTAACAGTTCAGGCCTGGGATGGTGACGTGGACGGTGATGGCAACCCTGAGCCGGCCGGCGACGGAACCCGCATTCGCCTGGAGATTGATGACCCCACCCTAGCGGGCTTCCAGGATGGAGATCCACGGTGTGACTACTGTGCGGTGGTCGTGCCCTTGAGCAACGGTATGGCCACAGCCCGCCTTTTCGCCAAGGAAGGCGCTGAGGGAGAAGCGGAGATATCTGCTTGCTTGCAAGGGACGACAGGCTGCAAGCCCGGTGGCCCCTTCGGAACCACCATGATCCAGTTTGTGCCGGAGGCGAGAAACTTCATCTTCCTGCCGTTGGTGATAGACCCGGGCAGATAGTGATGACACCCAAGGGCGAGACTGCCTGAAAGCAAGAAGCCATCGGTGAATCTCGCCGATGGCTTCTTGCTTTGAGCGTATGGCCTGCCGGTGTTGATGCTTAGCACCTATCCGGAAACCTCGCTATCCGACGGCGTCCTCGGGCGACGACAATGCCGTCGCGCACCCCGGGGCGAGCCTGTGCGTCGCGCAGACGCGGACGCCCCTCCTGAGCGGTTTCCGGATAGGTTCTTAATGCTTACCGAGGCACCACCTCCCTCTACTCAGCGGGCAACCTGTAGGTGATTACCAGTTTCGGTTTGATCCCCAGCCCGCCTTCCCCGTAGCCCGAGTCCCAGGAGAAGGTGTTGTTGGGTCCGGCGGTGGGGCCGTCTACGCGGAATGAGATGGCGCCGCTTGCCAGCCGCTCCTGCACAGCCTGAAGTTGATCCTTCTGGAGGGTGAACACGTTGGTCCGCGCCCGGTCCAGGTCCGTGTTGTGCAGCACCGGCGGGATGGTCGCCACCACGGGCGCGTTGATGATGTCGTCGTAGTTATGGTTGGGCCAGTCGGCATCCACAGCCGGGACCAGGAGGCGCAGGTACCACTCGCCACCGTCCGGCAGCAGGTACTCGCGCGTCTGGCCGGTCAGTTGGACTTCGACCGCCAGGACCTCGGCCTTGGCCGGGATGGATGACAGGTCAAACTGGAACGCGCCCACGTAGACCAGGTCGTTGAACACGCCGGAATAGATGTCATCGTCGCCGAAGTGGTTGGTCACGCTGTCCTGCTCACGCACCCAGCCGACAGCGTTCGCCGCAGGCGTGATCTCCACTGTGACGGGGGCGGGCGTGGGCCCGGGCGGTACCTGGGTCGCCGTAGGCGTGGCGGTTGCCGTCGGAGTGTTGCTCGGGACGGATGTGGGCGGCACCGGTGTGTTGGTCGCCGTCGGGGTGCTGGTTGGTGGCACCGGCGTGTTGGTGGGGGTGCTCGTCGGCGGCGCGGGTGTGACGTTCCCCAACACGTACCGGATCACCAGCTTGGGCGCGGCGCCAATGCTCTCGGGTCCGTACCCGCTATCCCACGAGAAAGCGTTGTTGGCCCCGGCCATGGGACCGTCCAGACGGAAGGATACAGCGCGCGTGCTGGTCAACCGCTCCTGGAGTGCTGCCAGTTGGTCTGCCTGGAAGGTAAAGGTGTTCTGGACGTATTCGCTCAGATCGCCGTTCAGCAGTACCGGCGGGATGGTGTACAGGACGGCCGCGCTGTGGATCCGGTCGTAGCCGTGGTTCGGCCAGCCCGCATCTACGGCCAGGGCCAGCAGTTGGAGACGCCACTCCCCGCCTGTGCCCATGTAGTCACGTGTCTGGCCCGTCAGGATCGCCTGAGCTCCGACGATAGTGGCCTCCGACGGCACGTCTGACAGGCTGAACTGCACGGCGCCGTGGTAGATGTCACCCTGGTACACGCCGGTGTACATGTCGTCGTCGCCGAAGCGATTCGCGTTTGGCTGGGTGGAGACCACCCAACCCACGGAGTCGGCCGCCGGGGTGATTGTCACCACCACCTCACCGGGCGACGATGTGAGGGTCGGCGTCGCCGTGACCGTGGCCGTATTGGTCACCGTAGGCGACGGTGTCCAGGTGGGGGTGTAGGTCGCCGTCCTGGTGGGCTGGGGTGTCGGGCTGGATTGGACGGTCGGCGTTTTCGTGGGCCTCACTGTCGGCGTCAACGTTGCTGTGGTGGTTGGGACCGGTGTTCGGGTGGGACTGGGTGTAAGCGTGGGCCCCTCCGAGCCCACCGAATAGACCACTATGAGCTTCGGCGGCTTACCGATGCTATCCGGGCCGTACCCCGAATCCCAGGTGAAGGTGTTATTGCTGCCGGCCTGGGGCCCATCGAGCCGGAAGGAGATCAGCCGCGCGCCTGTCAGGCGCGCCGACAGAGCGCTGAGGTGCTCGGCGCGGAAAGCAAACTCGTTGACCACGTTGGGGCCCAGGTCCTCCCGATGCAGGACCGGCGGCACGGAGTAAAGCACGCAGGCGTTGTGGATCCGGCTGTAGGTGACGTTCACCCAATCGCCGTCCTCCTCGGGGCACAGGAGTTGCAGCCGCCACTCCCCGCCCTCACCCAGGAACTGATCCGTCTGCCCCGTGAGGCGCACCACGGCCGAATGGACGACGGCGTTGGCCGGGATGCCGGACAGGTCGAACTGGAAGTATCCGTGATAGATCCGGCCACCGTAGATGCCCGTGTAGGTGTCGTCATCGCCGCGATGGTTGCCGGTGGCCTCGTTGCTCACCACCCATCCCACGGCATCCTTGACCGGGACAATGGTTGTCTCCCGGCTGCCGGGCGGCGGTGTCGGCGTGATGGTTGGTGTGGGGATGGGGGTATTCGTCTTGGTCGGTGATGGCGTAATGGTGGGCGTGCGCGTCGGGCAGAACGGCGTGCCCGTCGGTGTGGGCGGCGGTTGTCCGCCGTCCTGCGAGACGCCCAGGTCAGCCGTCCAATAGTACACGTAGGTGGAGTTGGGGTTCATGGCGTAGCCTACGCCGATATCGCGGAAGTCGCCCAGGATGATGGCGCGATGGGGTGGGCTGCTCAGCCACCCGTCAACGATGGACCTGGGGGTAGGGTAGCCACCACCGATTACCTCGCCGCCGGTCACCATTGGGTAGCCGGCCCGGGCGATGCGGTCCCATGGGCTTGACCCGTCCGACCCAGTGTGGCTGAGGAAGTCGTTGTTGGCCATGTCCAGGCTGTGCAACCGGGCGGCCTCCACCAACCGCTCATCCACGCGCAGCGCCGGCAGCCCTCGCTTCGCGCGTTCCTCGTTGATGAGGTTGATGACGTCCTGCTCCAGCTCAGACGGGCTCTCACCCTCGGCGCAGGGGTCACGTGTGGGTGTGGGCGAAGGAGTGCGAGTGGGTGGGCCCACGGTGGCTGTTGGTGCCGGGCCGCTACCGGATACGGCGCGATAGGCGTTGATCCGCCCGTGGGCGAAGTAGATGTCGAAGCCGGGCGAGCCAAGGTCGTCGGCCGTGGTCTCGATGATGTTCCAGACCTCCTGGTTAGAGCGACTGGGGTCCTGAGAGAACAGGAGTGCCGCCAGGCCGGCCACGTGAGGGCTGGCCATGGAGGTCCCGTTCCAGTACTGGTAGCTGTTACCCATCACCGTGCTGAGGATGCCCGCGCCTGGCGCAGTCACGGACACCCATGCACCGTAGTTGGAGAAGGACGCCAAGTGATCTGACTGGTCGGTGGCAGCCACCGCCATCACGTGCTCATATGCCGCCGGGTAGGCTGGGTTGGAGCTGCTATCGTTGCCGGCCGCGGCAACCACCAGCACGCCCCTGCTCCAGGCGTAGTTGATGGCGTCTTCCAGGGTCCGGGAGGGGCTGGGGCCACCCAAGCTCATGTTGATCACCCGGGCACCGTGGTCGGCAGCCCAGATGATGCCCTTGGCGATGTTCACATGGGTTCCACTGCCCCGCCTGTCAAGGACCTTGACGGACATGATGACGGAGTTATAGCCGATGCCGGCGACACCTGTGCCGTTGTTGGTGGCTGCGGCTGCGATGCCGGATACGTGCGTGCCGTGGCCATGGTCATCTTGAGGGATGCTGTCGTTGTTGACGAAGTCGTAGCCCTGGACAAGTTTCCCCTGGAGATCCGGATGCCCGAAGTCCACGCCAGTGTCGAGGACCGCGATGATGGTGTTGGGGTCGCCCTTGACGTAGTCCCAGGCCTCGAACATCTGGATCTTTTCCAGAGCCCACTGGTTGCCAACCCACGGGTCGTTGGGTACGTGGAAGGCGTAGGCCAGGTAATTGGGCTCAGCGTATTCTACGGACTCGTCATGCTGGTAGGCCTCCAAAAGTTCGTGGAGGCGCTCCGACGGCACTCGCACGACTTGCACGCCGAGTTTGGGGATCTCTTGCGTGACCCGGCCTCCCAGGCGGACGTGTACGGCGCTGACCTTATCCGGCCCGTGCTCCTTCTTAAACTTGACCACGATTTCGTCAGGGACGTAGTCTTGGCCCTCGGTAGCCGTGCCTGCGCCCCATCCTCCTGCCCCGATGGAAGTAAGCGGTGGCGGTGCTATGGGCTCCTCTCCCCAGGTAGGGGTTTCAGAACCGGGCGCACCTTCTGGGCGCTGCCACGCCGGGCCGGAGATGGCCAGTCTTCCAGACACGGCTAACAGCGCGAGCAGGACTACCAACGTTATAGCGAGCCTGCTAATGACGCTGCGCATTATGCATCACCTCCTATGGGGGGCACGGATTGGCGTCCACATCCCGCAGGAGACCGCCTTGCTCGTGGTGAGAGTCAGCACGTCCATGCTCTCTGCCTAACCGCGTCCGTCTTTTTCACGCGGATTTCCTCAAAGGACGTAACGTAGACGCGGCATGTTGCGTTACAATTGTTGAGACGCTGACGTGTTGGCCGTCTCAGACCTTTGAGTCTGAGTACCGCTTGGACAGGGCGCTCGGGCAGGGGCAACTCATCCAGCGGGGCACACGTCAGTGTCTCATTATTTACACAAACGCATGACGGCATAACTTTATGTTTCCTGCCCATAAGGTGATTATAGTTAACAAAACTCACGAAATAGTCACGGACGAAGGGGATGAGTCAGCAAGAAAGGGCGACTGGGAAGAAGCTCTTCAGTGGTTTGAAGGGGAACCGATCGCGCGGGAAAGCGTATAGGGGTGTTGGGTTCAATGTGCTGCTCCTCTCTTGGGCCGAGCTTGTCACGGTGCCGTTTGGTGTCCAGGGCCAGGTGATGGCCGTTGGAAGCTCGGGTGTCCGGTGTGCACATGTCCGCCAAAACAGGAGAGCTAGCAGCGAGTTGAACCGCTCCTAGCTCTCTTCAAAGGAGGAGAAAACGCACTTTTATTATACCCCCCTAGCACCCCTTTTGCTGGACATTCTGCCTACGTGTAACCTCCGATTTCCCTACGAGTTCCCTCCGAATTGCTGACTTCTTGCTCCTCAACTCTTCACTCCGTGGTTCCAACGCTGACTTTTGCCCACCTACGAGGCCCACGCCCTTGCAAGCGTGGGAGGGTCCAGAACAGGGCTTTGCGATATTTTGATCTTCAGATCTGGTTTGCAGCCCTACACCTTGGAAAGCTATAGCTTGCGGGCTTTGATCAAGCTACACCTGGTTCACGGTATAGTGCTCAAGAACACACGCGTTTCCTTTCAGGTCGACGTGGCACCTCACAGGCAGTATGACAGAACGGCCTCTCCGTTATAAAAATCGGTAACTATTTCACCTGTTGTCACTCTGACGAGCGGAGCGACCAAGCCTGTCCTGAGGCGTTCGGTCGAGGGCCGCCTCGCCCGAGCCCTCGGCCCGGGGCTCAGCCTGAAGCCGGGCGCCGGGGAATCTCCCCGCTACCACTGTGGGGGGACCCTTCCGGCCTGCTGCGCTACGCCTCAGAGTGACAACGTGAATGGTTACTAAGAGCTTATCCGGAAAATCGACATTATGCTATACTTGGGTCCACATCATGGCGCGTAGGAGGCCAGTGAGATGGCTGATGAGACTCTAG
>FWPU01005631.1_pt1 | contig 26704 bp, 17 predicted proteins | sample 2228361 | NCBI WGS metagenome assembly FWPU01 (sample SAMEA103939777, study PRJEB20133) | metagenome
GACCATACCAAAACTGTCCGGGATTGAGCATATCCCCGTTTTGCATCACTTGATGAGAGGCATCGTTGATGCGGCAGCCATTGGAGTAAAATATCAAATTGCCATTGGTATCGCTCATGCTGGCATTGCAGACATTGAAAAATATCGGGAAATTTCGCTCATACATCTTCAAAGTATCGTTGTTGAAATCCAGCACATTGATTCCGAATGCATTAGGTCCATTTTGTTCGGCCTGCCCCAACAACCAAATATAGTCGTGTTTCAATTGGGCTGAGACATTGAAACAAAACGTGAGTAAAAGTGATAGCGAGATTAAATATCTCATGGTGTATTCATTGAAACAACCCAGACAGGTAATGCCCGGGTTGTATGATTTAATGATCTTATTTCGAAATCGAAATGGTGCGGGTAAGTTGGCTCGATCCGCCTGAAACCCAAAGTAGATAGATGCCAGATGGCAGGCGGGAAACATCCAATACCAGTTGCTGGCTTTCATCGGTAAAGGACTCTCGAAGCACCTGCCGGCCCATCAAATCGAATAGTACTATCGACCCTTCAGGCAGAGGTTTGCCAAAGGCTACAACAAGGAATTCCGAGGCCGGATTGGGATGCGTAGACACTTCCAGTTCATGATCAGTGGAAGGTGGAAGTTTTATGGGCTGTGCCGGCGCACACAAGACCTGGTCGTCGTACACTGCCCCATTGCCCAGCAATGCCCTTGCCTGAAACACGGCCAGGCCACCGGAAAGCGGACATTGGCCGGCAATGCCGGAGAGTATGGAGGCCTCGGCACTGTCGGGATTGCTGCGGCCTTCTGCCAGCATGTCCAACCAGATGGCATTGACAGTTTTCTGGTTGCTTTCGTAAACCGCCGTGTCCTGAATGGCAGCATTCACAGCTTGCAAATTGTACGCCGTTGCACGGACATTTTGGGTCCAGCTTTTTTCCAGGGAGTCAATCTGAACTGCCCAAACGGCTGATTTGGCAACCAGTGAATCCCGGATGTCAAACAAGGAATCAACTTCAGCAGAATCGGAACTGATCAGGATGAGGCTATCGAGCGAGGTTATCAGGTAAGCCAGCTCCTGCAAACTGTCCCGGGCATCGGCTAGATTTGCGGCACTGGTACTATCCATTGCCAGGGCCTGTTCAAGGTCCCTGCTGAGGATTTCAAAGGCAGCCTCACTGCTGCCGGCACCTACCTGCAAAAAGCTGTCCACCACACTGCCAGAAGTTGCCAGATCAGGATTACTGATGAGTTTTCGGTGCAGCATCCTGCGGGCCATCCAGCTCTGCGCCTGCGGATAGGTGTTGGTGAATGAAGTACCCCTTGCTATGGCAATGTCCAGTTCGGTGACATAGTCGTTCTGCCCGGGCGGTATTGCCGGTGGACATCCGTTGTATTCAGCAGCACATTGGTAATTGTCGCCCTGGCCAATGAGTATCATCGGTATGCCTGAAGTTGTGTACTCAGTGGAACTGTACCAGGGCTCATCTCCCGGTTCTCCGTCTGCATCGACAGAAAGTTGAGATGATGAAGTCTGGAAAGAACTACCCCAATGTATCAATCCATACCCTCCTGTTCCGGGGCTGCTCAGCCAGCGGTTGCCTGTGAAGAATTGTTTACCGGTTATTGCACCATCTACGTTGAGGTACCCATACTGGAAGCCGGAGTTGAAATCGGTAAGGCTGTTGCCTTTGATGCGGTTTTCGAGCATGTTGATGCCATTGAACTGGATGCACTGGCGCAATTGGCTCAAGGTATTGCAGGCAATGTCCGTGCTGCGGAGGTGGCTTACTTCTATTCCGAGCTGGGTTCCTGAGCCGCTGGCTCCCTGTACGACGTTGCAGCTAAGGATGCTTTCAGAAGCATCTGTTATGTAAATTCCAGACTTCGGACTTACATCGCTGAAGCTTATTTCATTCTCTGTAATGTTCAGAAAGCCACTGTACTGCACAGATATTCCCTTTATGGCAGCTTCCAGGTCAATGGTGTTCTGGTACCACCGGGTATCTGTCAGGTTGCCACCTTTTATTCCTTTGAGGTTGTCACCTCGTATGGCCGTGCCGTTTTGAAGGTTACCTGATACCGAAACGCTGTTTTGGTAAATCCTTCCAAAATTCCGGGTTCTGACATCCTTCAGCCAAATTCCCAGATCAGAGGCCTGGATATCGTTGTTGAAGACTGCATAGTCCCTGGACAAGGCACTGCCGCCGTCTATGCTGACGCCTGTAAATACTTTTTGCATGGCGTTGTTTTGTACGGCAAGCACATGAATGTTGTCGGTGTTGATCCCTGTGTTGCAATTGAGAAAATTGGGATTGGCAGGGTCATTCCCTTTACCTGTTTGCCAGAGCACCTGACCGTTACCAACAGCATCGATGCCCACTTTTCCAATGTTTTCAAAATAATCCTGTGTGGTTAGCAGGTTGGTGTTTCGTGCCTGTATTCCGTAAATCATGTTCTTGTAACTGTTTCGGCCGATTACAACCAATCCAAGGTCGTTGAGTATCACACCAGCATTGCCAGGCTGGCTGGGAGTGTAAGGTGGCTTGAGTGCCATTACCTCAAAATTGGCGTCCTGCAATTGAAGGTTGATACTGTTCAGGCCTGTAGCATTCGGCTTTACATAAATGCCTGTGAAGTTGTTGAAAAAATCAGCTTTCTTGCAAAGCAGTGCCGAACCATCGTTCAAAGTGACAGCAACGTCTGCATCCTCGATAGTTACAACAGCTGGTGTAGCCGGCCGTGAACTCCCATCCACCTTGAGGCTTGCATTTTCAAGCACTTCAATGCCTTCCCAGGTCTGGATGCAGCCGCTGACACGTGTGTCGTCTTTCAGTGTCAGCACACGCTCGGGCAAAATCCTTAATGGAACATCATCATCCACGAATATTTCGGAGCCGCCGCCAAAAATGTATGAAACATCTATGTCAATTGGCCCCTTAATCAAAACCGTCTGACCTCCGCCACCAGGTGGAGGAAGAAGTTCATCAATATTCCCGGTTGTGTATTCTGACAAGTTCTTTACCAGGCCGGGTTCCCCGATTATCGCTGGAAATTGCGGAATCATATTAGGCCCATTCAGCACACCCGACTGCTCAGTAAAAATGTACGGATTAATTGGATCCTGGGTCCCATAGAAACTCTGATACCAGATTTCATGGTCAAGATCAGGCAATGAACCAACCTGTTTAAGTTTTACAACATAAGTAATCATGCCGCCCTGGTTCAGTGGTGGTATGGAAACATTGCTTAATCGCCATGTTTCCAATTCGACACCTCCCTGTATGATTCCAGGGGTTTGTTGCTGAAATCCATTCGGTTCAATCACTTCAAAAGCACCTGGAAGTAGGTAAAGGTCGATTGTTACATCTGTCATAGGTTCATCATCGAAATCAGTCTGTGTTAGCTCAAAGGTCAATTCGATTGGAGTACATTCTTTGACAGGAGCTGTGGTATTGGCATATACAGTTGTATGATACGGCACCTGAGCATACATAATATCAATCTTTGCCAGGAAGGCCAACAGCACCACAACCAATATGCATCGCCTGCGACTGGTTAGAAGCTTTAATTCAAAAGCAGGAATCCTAAGCGGGGGGGGGGTAATAAATTCAAAAGTTTTCATAAGTAAACGGATTTAGGATTAGTAAATCACCACCGGGCGGTGGCGGGTTAAAGCCTTGTGTTTTCTGAAGGAAATGCTATGCTGTATTCTTCACTTTGTCCATGTACTCCCCAGGCATTCCTTCCCTGTATAGCGTTTCATAAGTGGGGATGAAATTAAGCTTTTGGATCAGGTGATGCAAGGGTAGACTGAAAATTAACATCTACGGTGTGGGGTGGAGCCATGCATCAGCTCTCTGACCATGCTTGCATCGATATCAGGTGTGCCACCGGGGAGTGAGGCCACCAGCGCCCCCGTTGCGCAAGCGAAGGAAAGGCACTCCAGGGGGGAGGCACCGCCCAGCCATTGCGACAGAAAGCCGGCCAGAAAGGCATCGCCGCTGCCCACGGTGTCGGCCACTTGCACCCGGTAGCCGCTGTGTTCGTAAAGTCCGCTGTCATTCAAAAGGGCGGCGCCATTGGCACCACGGGTCAGCACCACGGCATCGAGATGGTACTCGTCTTTTAGGAATTCCATTTGTGCTGGCTGCCCACCTTTGAAAGCCCGCCAGCCACAGAGGATGTCGATCTCCTCGTCGTTGAGTTTGAGCAGGCGGGCCTTTTTCAGGAGTTCATTCACTGTTTTTTCTTCGTAAAACGGCGCCCGGAGGTTTACATCGAAAACCGGGAAAGAGGCTGCTTCCAAAAGTCCCTCGAGGGTTTTGAGAGTCGTTTCACTTCTGGCGGCCAGGCTGCCAAACACGAAGGCATTGGCCTGCCCGACGGCATCGAGGGCTGCTTCCGACAGGCCGATGTAATCCCATGCCACGGGCTGCACGATTTCATAACTCGGGATGCCTGCTTCGTCGAGGGTTACGAGCACCGTGCCTGTTGGCTGGGTGGGGTGCCGCTGCACCAGGCCGATGTCCACTCCTTTTTTCTCCAAAAACTCCATGATTTGCTGGCCGAGGGGGTCATTTCCCACGGCAGAAATCATCGCCGAGGAGAAGCCGAGGTTGCGGAGTTGACAGGCCACGTTCATGGGAGCACCACCAGGCACGGGCCCCGTCGGCAGCAGGTCCCACAGCATTTCACCAAAACAGACGACTTTGGCAGTGGACATCTGGTGTTGACATTAGGCGGCACGTTGCCGCATCATTTTTTGATGAGGCGGTTTTCGAGCTCTTCGAGCGAGACATTTTTGGTTTCGGGCATCATGCGCCACACCCACAACAGCTGCAACACCATCATGAAGGCGAAAAAGGCGAAAATGGGCCCTCCTCCATATTTGCCGGCAAAGTAGGGGAAGACGTTGGCTATCAGGGCTGCGAAGACCCAGTGGGTGCCGCTGCCCAGGGAGTTGCCGTAAGAGCGCACGTCGTTGGGGAAGATTTCGGAAATGAAGACCCAAATGACCGCACCTTGTCCGATGGCATGCGAGGCGATGAAAACGAAGAGCATGATGGGCACCAGATACGTTTCAGAGGCGATACCGGAGTAGAAAGCGTACGACACCGACGCCAGGGAAACGATGTAGCCTACCGACCCTACGTACATCAGAAACTTTCGACCTGCCTTGTCGATGAGGCTCATGCCGATGAGTGTGAAAATGAGATTGACCAGTCCAATGCCCGTCGTGGAGAGCAACGCAGAATCCACGCCCATGCCGGTGGATTCGAAGATGCGCGGCGCATAGTAGATGACGGCATTGATGCCTGAGAGCTGGTTGAAGAAGGCGATGAGAAAAGCCAGTCCTATGACGAATGCATAACGTCGCGAGAAGAACTCGCCCAAGCCCACCCGAGGCCCTTCGATGTGGGATTCCTGGATTTCCTGCAAAGACAGCTCGGCGGTTTTGGGGTTGATGATTTTGAGCACTGCGAGTGCTTCGTCCATCAAGCCCCGTTTGACTACCAGCCACCTTGGGCTGCGTGGCACCATGCGCACCATGATGACGAAGGCCAAAGCCGGCAAAGCTTCCACGCCCAGCATCCAGCGCCAGTTGCCCTCGCCGCCGCCACCGATCAGGTAGTTGGAGAAATAGGCGATGAGGATGCCTAAGACGATGTTGAACTGAAACAGGGCGGTCAGACGGCCGCGCTGCTCGGTTGGTGCGATTTCGGAAATGTACATCGGGGCAACTACCGAGGAAGCCCCCACGCCAAGCCCGCCGATGAACCGGAAAAACATCAGCGCCCATACGTTGGGCGCGAGGGCCGAGCCCACGGCCGATACCAGATAGAGCACGGCAATCCAGAACAGCGTGGCCTTTCGACCGAATCGGTCAGCGGGTATTCCTCCCAGGAGCGCCCCAATGATGGTGCCCCACAAAGCCGAAGCTACCATGGAGCCCGTCATGGCATCGCTCAAGTTCCACAAGCGTTGGATGGGCTTTTCGGCTCCAGAAATGACTGCTGTGTCGAAGCCAAAGAGGAAGCCGCCCAAGGCGACGGTGATTGACCAAAAAATCACTTTGCGATGGTTCATAGTCCGGGTTGGTTGTTCGTCAGGCCTCTTGGATTCAGGCTGTTTGGTTTTGTCAGGTCAGGACCGAACCATTGATGGACTGGGCCTTCAGGCGCCGATGCGGCTTCCACTTGGAATGACGACCCCCTTCTTGAGTACCACTATGCCATCGACGATACAGTAGGTGTCCGTTTCAGTATTGGGCAGGTCTTTGCCTCCGCGAATGACGACGTTGTCGCCGATGCGGCAGTTTTTGTCCACGATGCAGTTTTCGAGGATGCAGTGTTTGCCGATGCCGATGGGGATGGATCCTTCGGCGGTGATCTCCTCGAGGCGTTGGAAGTAATCGTTGCCCATCACGAAGGTGTTTTCGATGACGGTGTACTCACCGATGCGTGAGCGGATGCCGATGACGGAGCGCTCGATGCGTTCGGCGTGGATGATACAGCCTTCGGCAATGAGCGCCCGGCGAAAGACGGTGCCGAAGAACTTGCTCGGCGGGAGCATGCGGGCCCTGGTGTAGATGGGGCGCTTGTTGTCGTAGAGGTTGAAGGCGGGCAGGGGGTCGGTCAAGGCCAGGTTGGCGTCGAAGAAAGAGCGGATGGTTCCGATGTCTTCCCAGTAGCCGTTGTATTCGTAAGAAGCCACCTTGTAACCTTCCTCGATGGCAGCCGGGATGATCTCCTTGCCGAAGTCGAGGGCTTCCGGGTGATTTTTGAACAGGTCGAAGATGGCCTGTTTGGAAAAGATGTAAATGCCCATGGAAGCCAGGTACACCTTGCCAGCCTTGCGGTTGGCTTCGGAAACTTCGCTCGTCCAATCAGGTAGCACGTCGGGCTTGGGCTTTTCGATAAATGACTGGATGAAGCCTTCTTGGTTCACTTTCATGATGCCGTAGGCAGTGGCTTCACGCGCCGTGACGGGAGTGGTGGCAATGGTCAGGTCGGCATCCATGTTGACGTGGTAGCGCGCCATGAGCTCAAAATCCATCTGATAGAGTTGGTCGCCGCTGAGGATGAGCAAGTAGTCGTAATCCTGATTGACCAGGTGGCGCATGCTTTGACGCACGGCGTCGGCGGTACCTTGGAACCAGCGTTCGTCGCCGGGGCGCTGTTCGGCGGCGAGGATGTCCACGAACCCCGTGCTGAAAAGGTCGAAGTGATAGGTGTTCTTGATGTGTTGGTTGAGTGAGGCAGAGTTGAACTGCGTCAGCACGAAGATTCGCCTCACACCGCTGTTGAGGCAATTGCTGATGGGGATATCTATGAGGCGGTACTTACCACCGATGGGTACGGCGGGCTTGGAGCGTTGTTGGGTCAGGGGGTAAAGGCGGGTTCCGGCGCCACCGCCAAGGATGAGGCTGATCATTTTTATTACCATGGTGCTGCGAGTTGGGTCTCCTTATAGTATGTGTCAATCGCTTATGGCGATGGAAAATGCGTTGAATGGAATGATCAGAAATTTTTCATTTCCCGTCTCAACGGCTGAAAAGTAGTCCATTTTTCAATAAACAAGGCATCCAAATGAACATGGGCCGATTTTTTAGGCAATGAGGAGCGCGACCACAGCACTGCCAAGCGCTGCAACGGGCAAGGTAAGCAGCCAGGCAATGGCGATGTTGCGGATCATTTTTTTATTGGCGTCTTTTGTTTGCATTCCTATTCCGAAAATGGCGCCGACGGAGACATGCGTGGTGCTCACCGGTAGCCCCCAAAGGCTGGCAAGGGTGACCAGCAAGGCCGCACTGACATTGGCTGAAAGGCCCTGGCCGGCATTCATGGGCGTCACCTTTTTTCCGACGGTGATGCCCACCTTGCGGGCACTCAACATTCCTCCCAGGGCGATGGTCATACCTACTGCCAGCAGGTTGACGGGCAGGCCAAAAGCAGTCGTCAACAACAGGACACCGGCAATTTTTGGGGTGTCGTTCAGGCCCCGGGCAAAACTCAGCCACCCGGCGCTCAGAAAGTGGAGGGTGTCAACGATTCCTTGGGCATTCAGTCCCCAAAACTGGCCGGCATAGCGCTGCCGGCATACTTGCTCATCGGCAATATCCAGGCTGACAAAAGAGGAAGCCGTTGCGGTGTGGTGCTTGTCGGGGATTACCTCCCATTGCTCCCCAATGCAAACACAGGTTTCACTGGTCAGACCAGCTTTCAGCCTCGCAAAATGGCAGGCCTTGTAAACCACATAACCCAGCATGATGGCCGCAACCGGGCTGAATAGCAAAGGCAGCAAGAACCCGGCACCCAACACACTGAAGTTCACCTGCCCCGGTGCCAGTGCCATGCCGCCGCCGACCAACCCTCCCACCAGGCTGTGGGTGGTTGAAATGGGCATGCCGATGAGGGTGGCGATCAGCAAGGCAAAAATGGCTCCGGCCAGCACCGCCAGCACAAATTCCGGCAGCTGTGCCGTTCCGTCGGGAACCAGCCCTTTCCCGGAGAAATTCTTCACCAGGGTTTTGGCTAAAAAAATGGCAGCCAATGAACCCGCAAATGTGCAAAGCGTGGCCCAGCGAATGGCCTTTTTGTAATCAGTGGTCTGGCTGCCAAAGAGCGTAGCAACCCCTTTGAAGTTGTCGTTGGCGCCGTTGAAATAGGCCAATGCGAGTGCTCCGAGTATCAACAATGTTGTTTCCATCCGGCAAATGAAGGAGAGTTCCATCGGAGGAATTGTTCTGGACGGAACAGTAGGGGAGATTGCTTCTGCTGCTTTTGCCCCAGACCTTCTGAGCTTGCCGAAAAACTGATAAGATTTTTTGTACCCACCACCGGCAGGGTCCCGAACCACTGCCAGCGTCTGGCAATCGAGGCCGCAACTGGAAGTTGCAACCTCGCCCCTCATCCCTCGTCCCTCACCCCTCATCCCTCGCCTCTCATTCCTCATCCCTCATTCCTCATCCCTCACCCCTCATCCCTGACTTCCCTCACCTCCCCACCACAAACCTCTCCGTCCTTACCGGCAGGCCGTCGTGGAGCAGTTGGAGGAAGTACACCCCCGGGGGCCATTGCCAGAGGGGCACGATGTAGGTAGTCTCGCCGGACTGCGCTTCGAAGCGCTGCAGCTCCCGGCCAGAGGCGTCGAAGATGCGGAAGCTGAGCTTACGGGAGTTTTGCCCCGGCGCCGGGCGGTAGAAGAAGTTCAGGTAGTCACGGGCGGGATTGGGATAGAGCAGCAGGGTGCCTTGCTCCTGGGCCTCTTCGGTGGCATCTATGAGCTGGCAGCCGGGCACCAGGCAGCCGAAGGAGTCCAACTTCATCAGCCAGGCTTGTTGGGGGATGCTGTCCTGACCGCTCCAGTCCCTTGCTTCACCACAGATGATGATGCCGCCGTCAAGGGTTTCTTTCATGTCATAAATATGATGTGCATCGCTTCCATCAGTAAGCACCGCCAATTTCCTTTCCCACAATTTTTCTCCATTATTTGAAATCTTTGCGATCCATCCACTTACTAAAAAGTATTTAGGTGGTGGTTGAGCAGAATAGGTCATGCCTGAAACAAGAAAGCCACTTCCATTCATCAACTTAACCAACTTGGTAGTTTGCGTCCAACCTGTAATTACAGAATCCGGGAACACTACCTCCCATTCTAGTTCTCTTTGTGGGTTTAGTTTGAAGACGGCTTTGTCGAAATAGACCACATTGACGCTGGGGCGCTGCTGCTCGTGGCCGATGCCGGAGGCGATGACCAGGCTGCCGTCTTCCAACAGCACCATGTCTCGGGCCGCATCACGCAAGCCCCAACTCTCGGGACTGAGCCAGGTCGATTCTACATTGCCTGAGCTGTCTATGCCCACCAACAGGGTGCGGTAGGTGTAGTCCTGGGTGGTGACGTTGGTGTTGTTCCGTAGCCCTCCGATGATGAAACCATTTCCGGCATTTATAATTTTATAAGCATATTCATTCCATTGGATCGTGCCAATCAACTTGTTTAACAATTCATTGCCTTGTGAGTCAATCTTTAAAAGAAGAAAATCTGAAGATGTACCATTTTGATTGGTGCCATTTCCTGAAATCAGAATACTGTTTTCTGTTGTAAATCTAAAGTCTGAAAGATAAATAAAGTCTTCTTGTGGAAAGTTAGGATGTCTATACTTCCAATACTCAGATGGAGTTCCGTTATTGTCATATTTCACTAAAAAAACTTTTCGTTTTCCATTTGGGTCTATAGATGTTCCTCCTATTGTATAAAATGAATCTTGTTTTATAAATGCAGGTTCGGTAATTGCGATGTAGTCCACAGAATCATTGAACTTCTTTATTTGTTGTAATTGTCCATTTACATTTACTTTTAAAAAAATAATAGCTAATTGATAATTTGGCGTTGTGTCTATCACAGTTCCGACTATGGAAATTTCATTTGAATCAACATTTAAACTTCGATAGATAGCAGAAGGAAATCCTAAACTTGTTCGTATATTGAATGTATTCTGACCAAACGAAAAAACACAGGTCAGAACAAAAATTGAGTTAAATAAAAGATGCTTCATTTACAAGGGAAAATAAAAAACGCAGCCGGACGCCAAAGCATCTGGCTGCGTAAGTTAAACAATCATTTCACGATAACAACTCTGGTGGACAACAGGCGCTGTCCATCTGCTTCGAGTGTGATCAGATAGACACCTCGGGCGAGCTTTGATACATCGAACTGCTGAGTGCCTGCCTGGTCTGACAACAGAACGCTTTGAAGGATCCTGCCAGAAATGTCCGACAATGTTGCATGAACTTGTGAATAATCACTGTCGAGTCGGTAGTAAACATCAACGAAATTCTTAGCCGGATTGGGCACGGCCCGAAGCTGCAATCCTTCCGCCTGCTGATAGTTCATGTCAACCGGCAGCTTCAGTCCCTGCTGCCCATCCGAAGGCAGAATGATGGCCGGCTGGTAGCTGTAGCCTTTGTATTCGTTGAGCAGGTTTTGGGCCTGGGCGGAGGCGTAGTATTCGCCTGCATTGGCGATGCCTGCCAGGGTGGTTTCGTAGGTGTCGGCCATTTGCTGTTCGGTAAGAAGCGGTTGAGATCTTTTTTTCAGAATATCCATGCGCAGTGGAATTGGTGGAATATCGTTTGGTCAAATTTACCTCTTAACCTTCGGTAAATGCCGCCCCGATGCGGGTCTTTGTCAGTTGGAAGGCTTTTGTGTCCAACGCTGGCAGGGTTCCAAACCACTGCCAGCGTTTACAATCGAGGCCGCAACTGGAAGTTGCAACCTCGCCTGGTTCTCACATGTAGTCTGGCAATCGAGGCCGCAACTGGAAGTTGCAACCTCGTCCCTCATCCCTCATCCCTCACCCCTCATCCCTGACTTCCCTCACCTCCCCACCACAAACCTCTCCGTCCTTACCGGCAGGCCGTCGTGGAGCAGTTGGAGGAAGTACACCCCCGGGGGCCATTGCCAGAGGGGCACGATGTAGGTAGTCTCGCCGGACTGCGCTTCGAAGCGCTGCAGCTCCCGGCCAGAGGCGTCGAAGATGCGGAAGCTGAGCTTACGGGAGTTTTGCCCCGGCGCCGGGCGGTAGAAGAAGTTCAGGTAGTCACGGGCGGGATTGGGATAGAGCAGCAGGGTGCCTTGCTCCTGGGCCTCTTCGGTGGCATTTATGAGCTGGCAGCCGGGCACCAGGCAGCCGAAGGAGTCCAACTTCATCAGCCAGGCTTGTTGGGGGATGCTTGCTGTATCAGAAAGGTCTCTCGCCTCGCCACAAATTATCAATCCCCCATCAGGGCATTCTTTCAGGTCATTGATTTTATGGAAACCCGGAGATTCAGTTAAATACACGTGTTTTCTTATCCATTTTATTTCTCCATTATTTCCCAATTTGACTATCCAACCCTCTATGGCTCCCCATTCTGGTGGTGGCAAGATGGTAGTGGAAATTCCTGAGACTATGAATCCAGTCCCATTTGAAAGTCGGATTATATTAGTCGTGTAGGAATTGGAAGTAATTACAGAATCCGGGAACACTACCTCCCATTCTAGTTCTCTTTGTGGGTTTAGTTTGAAGACGGCTTTGTCGAAATAGACGACATTGACGCTGGGGCGCTGCTGCTCGTGGCCGATGCCGGAGGCGATGACCAGGCTGCCGTCTTCCAACAGCACCATGTCACGGGCCGCATCCCGCAAGCCCCAACTCTCGGGACTCAGCCAGGTCCATTGGATTTGACCGGAGGTGTCCAGACCAGTTAAAAAAGTCCTGTACGAAAAGTTTTCAGTCGTCATGTTATCGTTTGTCTTTATGCCACCAATAATTACACAACCATTGTCCGTTGCTAATATTGAAGAAGGTCTTTCCCAATAATTATCGCCTAACATTTTACTCCATTTTACCTTCCCATTGCTGTCTGTTTTGATTAAATAAATGTTTGTGTTGGCATCACTAATAGTTATCCAATTGTTTGTAACAGATTCCCCATTTTTACAAATAGCAATCCCACCTCTAGGCTGAATAAAATCTTGAGCAGGATAAAATGGGTTAAAGTATTCTCTTGTAAATAATGTATCACCTAAATGATTGTACTTTATCAATACTGTTTTCATCGTACTGTCAATTGAATAAGCTGGCATTAGAAAAGATCCTCCCGCCAGGGATTTAAGGCCACCGAACCATGGTTCAAAAGTTTTTTGGGCACTTGTCAAGGTTTTCAATAAAAGTATCTGAGCGCTCAAATCCATTTTAATAAAAATAGCACTTGTATTGTAAGGAAAAACGGAATCGGCGATTATACCGGAAGCATAAATGCAACTGTCTGTTGGAATGACAGAAGTGAGCACAGCTGCGGGGAATCCATAATTCGTACGGATGTTGAAAGTGTTTTGTCCTATCGATGAAAGGGTGGACAAAAGGGTGAATATAGACGTGTACAGAATTTTCATAATTGAAATGAAAAAAGCATAGCCGGATAGGAGGCTCCGGCTATGCGATCGTTAGAACTTATTTGACAATTATCAACCTTTTGGTCAGTGTTGTGACACCATCAGCTTCGATGGAATACAGATATACTCCACCTCTGACCTTGGCAGTGTTCCAAGAAATGCTGCCTGTTTGGTCATCGATCAAAAACGATTCAATGGTTTTACCATCCAGGTCTCTGATGATGAGTCGGGCAGATTCAACACCTGCCGGCAGTCGGAAATGAAAATCTGTATAATCCCTGGCCGGATTGGGCATGGCTCTCATCTGCAGTCCTTCCGTCTGTTGTATGGTCACCTCCTTCGGCAGCTTCAGCCCCTGCTGGCCACCCGACGGCAGGATGATGGCCGGCTGGTAGTTGTAGCCTTTGTATTCGTTGAGCAGGTTTTGGGCCTGGGCGGAGGCGTAGTATTCGCCTGCATTGGCGATGCCTGCCAGGGTGGTTTCGTAGGTGTCGGCCATTTGCTGTTCAGTCTGACCCTGGCGTTGGGCACTGATTTGCAGGCTTTTCAAATCGCTGAAGTGGCCATACTCCACCTGGTCCTGGCCTTCCAGCAGCACTGACTGCGGAATGGCATCGAGGGCAGCCTGGGCGGAGTCGGGTTCCTGCTGCTGCAGCCAGGTGTCCACGATGAGGAAGTGGTCGTAGAGGTAGCCTTTGGCGGCTAGCCAGAGGCGGGCAGAGTCGTAATCGATGGCCGAGCTGTCCACAAGGTAGTCACGTACTAGCATGTTGGCGGCAAAGCTCATTTCATGGGCAGTACCGCCGCTGGTCACTTCCGACTGGTACTGCTGTTTTTCGTTTTCTCCAAGCTTGTCCTCTTTGTTGGGGAGTTTGGAGGGACATGAATTTGGCTGAGCCGGAATTTTAGTAATGGTTTGAACAGAATAGTTTATTGGTTCCTCTCCAAACTGATAAAAATAAGTCAATGATGAGCTTTGATTTAGAAAGTGAGTTTCGGGCAACAAGGGGTTGGGAGTGAGTGAATTTCCTGAAGCTAGATCCAAAGACCCCTGATTTCCGGCCACGCCTGCGTAGGGGTTCCAGTTTTCTTCCGGCACGGCGAAGTCGTATTTCAGGTTGCCGGCGCTGTTGTCGTTGCAGCGGTACTGGAGGCCTTCCAATATGAATGGGTTGGGATTCTTATTCTGCCCATTGGCCAGGCTGGCGTAGTCCAGGGCGGCGAAGGTGTTTTTGTATTCTTCGTTGGGTTGGGGCCCGGAGCTCTGAATGAGGATGCCGATGGTTTTGGCGTTGGCGGGCAGGCCCGAGGGCAGTGGCTGGAGGTTGTTTTCCTCCACCTTGTAGCCGGTGCAGTTGCTGAGTTGGATACCGGAAAACGGGCTGCCGTCAGGGTATGCATAGGGGCTGCCCACCTCGATGTCGTTCAGCACCACATAGGCCAGGTCGCTCTTGAAGGCGAATACGCCCCGGCCGTTGCCACTGAAGTCGGTGCGGCTGATGCGGAAGGGGGCGGTCCTGCCCAGGCTGACCCGCACGCCGGTGTCGAAACCCCGGAAGGAACCCCGCAGGTAGCCCTCGCAGGGCAGCGAGCCGGAGGTGCATTTGGCATTCACGGTGAAACCGGCCTGGAAGGCTTTGATGCCGTCTCCCCGCTGGTAGAGGTTGCTCACGCTGCTGTTGTTGCTGAAGTTGCAGGAGGTGAAATAGACCCCTTCCACATTGCGCAGCGAGGCATGGGCCCTGAACAGTTTGAGGCCGCCCTGGAATTCATCGTCGATGTCGAAGGTGCATTCGGAGAAGCGGCTCAGGTTACCGGCGGGTTTGTTGCCGTTGAGGGGGTTGAAGTTGTGGTAGGTGGTGAATGACACGGCCTGCAGGTTGTTGTAAAAGCTGCTGTTGGTGGCCACCACCACGCCGCCGGAAGTGCCAAGCGGGTTGGCGGGGTCGTACAGCCGCACGGCCACCTCGGCACCCTCCACGGTGGCATCCTGCATGGATACAAAGCCCTGGTAGCGCTGCCCGAAGAGCTTGTATTGGTGCTGGGCGGGGTTGCCTTGGACGATGATGCCCTGCCACAGATCACCGGAGCAGTTGTTGTAGATTCTGGCTCCTTCAATGAAGAGCTCGCCATTGGGCTCCACGAGTATGCGGGCATCCCCTGGCATGCCCACGTCGCAGCGGATGGTCAGCTTGCCCCCTGAACGGACGATGAGGTTGGAGCGGAGTTGGCGAGGATTTTTCCATTCCATATCGGCTCCATTAGGAATCTCGATGTCCGGCAGGGAGGTCTGGCAGAATTGTGTGACTGCAGGATAGGTAAAGTTGTTCTCAGCCGTTCGCAGCCAGACCGGTTGGTTGTTTTGAAGAAAATGGTGCATCCTGCCGAGTTGGCATTGGGTAAGAGCACATCGTTGCTCAGTTGGTAGGGATGAATCCATCATGTTGTTTTCGGTGGTGGGATATGGGGTGTCATCACAGCCATCATTGGTATTTGGATTAGGTCCGCCAATGTGGGAATTCGTGCCCGGATGATCTACTGTTGCGATGTGCAACCATTCGTGTAAAATCCCACTTCCGATAAAAGGAATGTTCGATGGATCTGGAGTATGTGCGCCGAAGGTGTTTCCGGTAGGATCTAATTCGTACTCGTCAAACAAATATTGATAATACTGACCGTAAAGCACTATTCCTGGGAGATAATTGCCACATGAGGTAAACATATAGGTATAACCTCCACCTCCGTAATTGTAACAATTGGAAGAGAGGTTCACACTTGCTCCCACCATAAAGACATGCACTGAGTTCAGAATGTTGGGATTGTTTTGAACAACCGGATTATTGTTTACCGCGGCGTCAACCAATTGACCATAATAGGTCGCCTGGTTACCACAATAAAATCCACCACCCCAAAGCGTAGCATCTTCGTAAAAGAAGACATCCTGATTTTCAATTCCATCGAAAAGAAACTGAACACGGGCATCTGGGATATGCGGACTTTCATTTCCAGGCACTTTCGGTTGTGGATCACAGAGATTGGCCAACCTGGCATTGATCCCTTTGGTTGGATGATGAAACCAGGAGCGCAAGATATCCAGGTCATACTGGGAATTGGAAAAATTGCCTGGAGGAAATACTGCGTTTTGGTTCTGGAAAATGTGAAGAACCACTTTTACATACTTGATGGGGGTATGCTCTGGAAAATCCGGATCGGGTGCAAAATTCAGGGTTTCTTCACACGGTGGCTGATTATCAGGCCAGCAATGTGTACTCCCGGAATTTTCATTTTGGGTTAATGACTCTGTATGGCATTCAAAAAACTGGGCAGAAACTCGCATGGCAGGTAACGCAAGCATGAGTCCAAAAGCTATTGTTAAACGAAGATAAAACAAAGCTTTCGGGACAGGCACAAAAGAGTGGTGCCTGGTAATCGGCAGTTTTGAGAAAGGTTTCATAATTTTGAAGTGTTTTTAATTAGACAATTGGGCTCTTGCCGTTGTGGCCACAAAGCACGGCAGGGGCCCTTTTCCATATCTGTACGCGTACGCGGGTACAGCCGTTTATAGCCCACTTGTTGGCGGTTGGTAGTGTTTCGTCAGTGAAAATATTCGAGCAGAAAAGGCACCTAATTCCTCCAGATGATGATCACAGCATTATTCCCAAAATAATCCACTCTATCGGGTGCCTTCTACTCTCGTTGGGCGGGTTTTCAAGGCGTTTTTTGAAAAGATGTTGCACAAGTTTACGTAATCATACGACTGGATGCAAGTCTCGAATTACATTTTTTTTTTTCAACTGACGCTCTCATTTGTTTTGGATTGTTTTTCAATGGTCTAAGCCCAAACCACGGGTTGAACGCACCGGCTTTATTCTACTTGCTGTTTGATTCCTGGGGCAATTCCTGGTGCACTTCATCGAGTCAGTAGCCACTTGAAGTGATCTCCTGAGGACAAAGGCTGCCTCACTGGGTAAATCGAGGCCGCAACCGGAAGTTGCAAGCTCGTCTGGTCCTCACATGGAGTCTTGCAACCGAGGCCGCAACTGGAACTTGCAACCTCGCCTGGTTCTCACATGGAGTCTTGGAATCGAGGCCGCAACCGAAAGTTGCAAGCTCGGCACCTAGTCACCCAGTCTCACAGTCTCAAAGTATCCCCTTCACAAAGTCACATTGTTTCACAGTCGCCAGTCTGCTGCGCTCAAAGTGCCCGTGGGCGAAACAAAACCTATCTTTGCGCCGTTTTCAGGCCACCCTCCACGAGGGCGACAAATTCTCGGGCTACTTTTTCGGTACCTTTTTTTCATGGTGAATGTCACTGGAAACAGCCCCCTAATCATCCGACTCAAAAACAGTTTTCCCATGGTTCAAACGACACACAAATCCGATGTGGCTGCCGTCGATGCAATGGCACAGTCGTACAAGGATCTCAAGCAGGAAATCGGCAAAATCATCGTCGGCCAGGATGCCGTCGTGGAGGCCGTGATCATATCGCTTTTCAGCAACGGGCACAGCCTGCTGGTAGGGGTGCCGGGCTTGGCCAAGACCCTGCTCGTCAGCACCATCGCCGAGGTGTTGGACCTGGCCTTCAAGCGCATCCAGTTTACCCCGGACCTGATGCCCTCTGACATCACCGGCTCGGAAATCCTGGGTGAAGACCGTCATTTCAAGTTCAACAAAGGCCCGCTCTTCGCCAACATCGTCCTTGCCGATGAAATCAACCGAACGCCGCCGAAAACCCAAGCGGCTCTGCTGGAGGCCATGCAGGAACGCTCCGTAACCGTGGCTGGCCAGCGACACGAACTGCCCAAGCCCTTCTTCGTGCTCGCCACCCAGAACCCCATCGAACAGGAGGGTACCTATCCGCTGCCCGAAGCCCAGCTCGACCGCTTCATGTTCAACATCCCGCTGGACTATCCCTCCTACGAAGAGGAAATCAACGTCGTCAAGGGAACCACAGGTTTGCAGACCGCCGAGTTGCGCCACGTGCTCGATGCCGAGGACATCCTCGGATTCCAGCAGCTGGTTCGCAAAATACCCATCGCCGACAATGTGCTCGAGTATGCCGTGTCGCTGGTAGCCAAGACCAGGCCGGGCACACCTCGTGCCACCGAAATGGTGAACAATTACATCAGCTGGGGGGCCGGCCCCCGTGCTTCGCAGTACCTCGTGCTTGGCGCCAAATGCCACGCCGCCATCCACGGCAAATACTCGCCCGACATCGAAGACGTGCGAGCCATAGCAAAATATGTGCTGCGCCACCGCATCGTGCGCAACTACAAAGCCGCAGCTGAAGGTGTCAGCGAAGAGCAGATCATCGAAAACTTGTTGTAAAGCGAAAGGGGGTGAAGGGTTATAGCGCCGGCGAATGAGGATGTGAGGATGTCCTGTCTGCCGCCCCGTCTGGCCGACGGACAGGCAGGCAGGGAGGATGTGAGGATTTGAAGATATGAGGATGTGAGGATGTGAGGATGTGAGGATGTGAGGATGTCCTGTCTGCCACCCCGTCTGGCCGACGGACAGGCAGGCAGGCCTGTCTGCCGCCAGGCAGGGAGGATGTGAGGATGTGAGGATTTGAAGATATGAGCGCACTGCAAAAAGACACTTTACTGCGAAAAATTAGAAATCTCACTCCTGACAGCACTCGGAGTGCTGTCAGGAGTAAAATGCGCGACCCCTCAAAACCAAGGCTATAGGCCGACCTCAACCCCTGTCTGCCTTCGGGCAGGCCTGTCTGCTGTCGGGTAGGCCTGTCTGCTGTCGGGCAGGCCTGTCTGCTGTCGGGCAGGCAGAGAGAAACCCAAGAGCGTCTGGCTTCCCTGAAATGTATTCAGCCTAAATCACCAGAGCTATAATCGGGCGAGCGTACACATTGCTGGCTCTATAAGCATCCATGCGTTGCTTCCTGCCCGCGTCCGAACAATCGGGCCTCAATGCCCGTCGGCAGGCTGCGATTCTGGCCATGGCCCTGCGTATCGTTCCAGCCATTCCGATTCCTTGTCTCTCATTTTGCGCTTTTGGGCGGGTGTCTTGTCGCCGTAGCCCAACAGGTGCAGGATGCCGTGTACCATCACGCGGCACAGCTCCTCCCCGAAACTGACTCCATACTTCGCAGCGTTTTCAGCCACACGCTCGGTGCTGATGTAAATCTCGCCATGCACGGTGGGGGGGTCGGCGAAAGGAAATGTGATGATGTCCGTCAGCGTGTCGTGTTGAAGGTAGGCGATGTTGAGCTGGTGGAGGAAGGCATCGGAGCAAAAGACGAAGCTGATGGGGCCGGGCTGGCCACCTTCGCCGGCAATGACGCTGAGCAACCAGCGCCGCACAGCCTCGGCATCCGTCAACGGAAAAGCCACATCCTCCGCATCGAAATCGATCTGCGGAGGTTGGGGAATGGTTGGAAATTGCATGGGGAATGCAGCGAAATAGGGCTCAGCGCAATTTGAATCGCAGTTCTACCGTCGATCCGTTGTTGTGGAAGCGCAGGTGGTCGGCCAGGCACTTCATGAGGTAAACACCGCGGCCGCCGCAGCGCTCGAGGTTTTCGGGAGAGGTGGGATCGGGAAGTGTTTCGGCATCGAAGCCTTTGCCTTCATCGGATACTTGCACGCTGATACAGTCTTTGACCTTGCGGGTGCGAACCCTGACCATTTTGTCTTCGCATTGGCTGTTGCCGTGTACGATGGCATTGGTCACGGCTTCTGTCAGGCTGACGAGTATGTCGGTCTTTCGCTGGGGATCCAGGTTGTAGCGTGAGACGAGTTGATCTACGAATGGCTCGACTTGGGAAACGCTGGATACTTTCGAGTAAAGTTTCAACATACACAACGAGCTTGGTGAAGTGATAGGTGCCTTCACGCAGTGGAAGGCTTTCCAGGCTGTACTGCTCGTTTGGACTGTTCGTGGGACGGGATCGTTGACTTGGCCTTAAGGGTGGGTTGCTTGTCGATATAGCAAATGCAAAAGCAGTGGCGAAATTAGGGGCATATCCCCCTCGTGTCAAGGGTTGCTCCCTGAACACAGGTATTTTTTGGGTATAGAATGTGGTAATTCCTTGAAAATCAGGAGACGTTTGGAGGTCGGAATTTTTGGAATTTTTCAGACGAGCGGAAGAGAAGAGGGGGAGAGGGCGGGTCGATCAGCGTTTGCGGCGGCCATTGGGCGCGGAAAAGGCACCCCGACATGCGGCGGATGGGGGTGCCTTTTCTTCAACCCAGGGTGGGTGGATTAGAGGGTCGGGACGAAAGAGGGCGCCGGAAGCGGTTGATCTTCTTCGGCGTCGTAGTCTGGGATGAATCCTTGCTGGCGCATCCATTCGTCGTTGAAGACCTTGCCGAGGTACTTGCTGCCGTGGTCGGGGAAGATGAGCACCACCATGTCGTTTTCCTTCAGTTCGTCCTGGATCTGGAAAAGTGCCTGCACGCCGGCGCCGCTGCTATACCCAGCCATGATCCCTTCGAGGCGGGCCAGCTCGCGGGTGCGGAAGGCACTGTCTTTATCAGTGACCTTGACGAATTTGTCGATCAACTCGAAGGCGCAGTTGCCCGGGATGATGTTCTTTCCGGTGCCCTCGATGTGATAGGAGTAAATTTCTTTTTCGTCGTAGATGCCCGTTTCGTGGTATTTCTTGAGTACCGAGCCATAGGCGTCCACGGCGATGATGCGTACGTGGGGATTTTGCTCCTTGAGGTAGGCTGCCGTACCCGAAAGGGTGCCTCCGGTGCCTGCACTGGCGATGAGGTGCGTGATTTTCCCCTCGGTTTGCTCCCAGATTTCCGGCCCGGTGGACAGGTAGTGGGCCTGCATGTTCCAGGTGTTGTAGTTCTGGTTTACGTAGTAAGCGTTGGGAATCTCTTGGGCCAGTCGTTCGGCCATTTTGTAGTAGGAGCGCGGGTCGTTGGGTTTGGCCTCCTTGGGGCAAACGATCACTTCGGCCCCCATGGCTTCGAGGGCGTCGATCTTTTCTTTGGACACCTTGCTGGTGACTGTGAGCACGCAGCGATAGCCTTTGACGGCGGCAATCATTGCCAGGCTGAAACCCGTATTGCCGCTTGTGGCTTCGATGAGGGTGCCGCCAGGCTTGAGCAAGCCCTGCGCTTCAGCTTGTTCGATCATGAAAAGGGCAATTCGGTCCTTGGCCGAATGGCCGGGGTTGAAGCCTTCGCATTTGGCGTAAACGGTGGAGGGGAGACCTTTGGTTATCCTGTTCAGCCGAATCAGAGGAGTGCGGCCGATGGTCTCCAGGATAGTGTTACATGTCATAAGCCAGTTGAAACTTTTGGCTTCTGTATTTCTCGGCGAGATGAGCAGCGGCAAAGATAACCAATCAAAAAGGACGGCCAGAAATGTGGAAGGATTTCTGCCAAGTGCCCCCGTTATTTTCGAAGATTTTTAAAAAAATGGGAAATCATTTGAAATGATCAACCGAGGAGTTGATAGGCGGCAAGGCCTGACAGATAGGCCAGGGCCCCCATGTAGGTGAACTGTAGCAGGGGCCATTTCCAGCTTCCGGTTTCGCGTCTGACCACTGCGAGGGTACTCATGCATTGCAAGGCGAACACATAGAACAGCAAAAGAGACAGCGCAGTGCCACGGGTGTACACGGGTTGCCCCGTATCGGGGCGCACGGCCGCGGCGAGGCGGTCGTGGATGGTTGCCTCGTCGTCGGCGCTGCCGATGCTATAAATGGTGGCCATGGTGGCCACGAAAACCTCGCGGGCGGCAAAGGAAGTGATGAGGGCGATCCCGATTTTCCAGTCGTAGCCCAGCGGCTCGATGGCGGGCTCGAGCAACTTGCCCAAGGTGCCAGCCCAAGAAGCTTCGATGCGTTCGGCTGCGATGAGGTCAGCGGTGGCCTGCTCGTCGAGGCCAAGCTCCTGGGCTCGCTGGATGGCTTCGGCTTCGGCCTGCTCCATGGCGCCGGGTGGCCCGTAGCTTGCCAACGCCCACAGCACGATGCTGATGGCCAGGATGACCTTGCCCGCTTCGAAAATGAAAGCGCTGGTTTTGTCGCGGATGGTAAGCCAAACGTTGCGCCAGTCGGGCATGCGATAGGGAGGCAGTTCCATCATCAACCAGGATGGTTCGTTGCTGCGCAGCAACAGCTTGAACACCCAAGCAGATAGCAGGGCTGCTCCGATGCCCAGTAGATAAAGCCCCATAAAGGCCAGACCTTGCAGATTGAACACACCCCACACCGTCCGTTCCGGTACGACGAATCCAATGAGCACGGCGTACACCGGAATACGAGCCGAACAACTGATGAACGGCGTCACCATGATGGTGATGAGGCGCTCTTTCCAGACACTGATGGTGCGAGTGGACATGATGGCCGGGATGGCGCAGGCCCCACCCGAAATGAGCGCTACCACACTTCGACCATTGAGCCCAAACTGCTGCATGAGCTTGTCGAAAATGTAAACGGCCCTCGCCATGTAGCCCACCTCCTCCAGAATGGTGATGAGCAAAAACAGGATGGCAATCTGGGGTACGAAAACCATGATGCCACCCAGCCCCGTGATGATACCGTCGGTGAGCAGGTCGGTGAACCAGCCGGCCGGCAGCCAGGTGCGGACCAGTTCATTCAGACCGGCGAAACCATCCTCGATCCAATTCATCGGAACTTCCGCCCAGGCGTAGATGGCCTGGAAGACGAAAAACATGATGACGAAGAAAATCAGCGGGGCAAAGACCTTGTGGGTGAAGATGTTGTCGAGCTTGTCGCTCAGCGTTTCAGACTGAGGTTTTTTGATCATAACCCGGCGCAGCAGAGGCGACAGTTTGCCAAAGCGAGCCATCGTTTCGGCAATCTGATGTCGCAGCGATTCAAAACCGTGATTGCGACAGATGTCGGCAATGCTGGCTTTCTGGGCTTCACTCAGGAAAGGAAGCTGCGCATGGTGGTGTGCCAACAAAAGGGCCCGATACGGCGGTTCGGCCTCGGTATGTGAGGCTACTGCTTCGGCTACCTTACGCTCCAGCTCTGTCAGCGGGTAAAATGATTCCTGGGGCACTACCGGGTTGTCGAGCCAGCCCACGATGGAGTGTCGCAGTGCCTCAATGCCCTGTCCGGTGCGGCTACTCACCAGCAGCACGGGGATGCCCAATGCCTGTCCCAGCGCTTCCGCATCCACGCTCATGCCCGACTGTGCTACCAGGTCGGCCATGTTCAAGACGAGCAGGCAGGGAAATCCGAGGTCGAGCAGCTGGGTCAACAGCAGCAGGTGCTTCTCCAGGTTGGTCACGTCAGCCACGAATACCACTGCATCCGGGTAGTCTTCATCGGCCGGGTTGAGCAGCACCCGCATCACGGTGCGTTCATCTTCAGAGTTGGGATACAGACTGTAGGCACCGGGGAAATCCGTCAGAGCAATTTCACGTCCATCTTCGAGTACCAAGGTACCCGTCTTCTTTTCTACCGTGATTCCTGGGAAATTGGCAACCTTCTGCCGAAGGCCGGTAAGTTGGTTGAACAGAGTGGTCTTACCGCTGTTGGGGTTGCCAATGAGCGCAATTTTAGTCATTCTTCAAAGCGGTAAGGGGTAGGGCGGCCACCTCGAGGCTGTCCACTGCCACGTCGGTGAGCTCTGAGGTTTCGAGTATTACCCGACGCGCTTCACTGGCACGCATCACCATGCTCGTACCGTCCACTTTCAGATAAATGCCACCACCAAACGGCGCCTTCCTGACCACGATGACTTCGCTGCCAGGCAACACGCCCATGCTCAGCATCCTTCCTGCTATCATTTCATCGGCGAATGCGTAAAGACGCCCAATGGCACCTTCCTTCAAGTCGTACAATGTCTTTTGCATGGCACTATCGTTATCAAGAATAAATTCAAACAGCGCAAATATAGCTGGGCCGCTCGCCCTTGGCGGGTGATTTATGTCAAATTCGCCAAGTTTGGGGAAAGCACATTACCTAACTTTCGGTAAAGGGGAAAGTTTTCTTTCTCCCCGCCTCATTGGTGTGTTCGTCTGATTCAGGCGAGGGTCAGGCACTCCTGGGCCACCCTCAAAAGCTCAGCAGGGCGGAAATCAGTTGGGAGCTCAGCTCGCTGCCGTCCAACGTCCAAACTCAGCCGGTCTGAGCTGCTGCCCTGTCTGTTTACCCACAGACAGGTCTGCCGGTTTTACGAGGAAAAGGCAGCGTGCTCATCTGCAGCGGAAACCGCCAACGGCCCGGCGCACTGCCACCAACACCTGCAGTCTCGGGTCAAAGCGGCTTTTGCATGAGGCTAAGCGCTGTTTCATTTGCCCACCCAGCCCTTTTCGAGCAAGTATTCAGCAATTTGAATGGCATTGGTGGCAGCTCCTTTGCGCAGGTTGTCGGCCACGATCCAGAGGTTGAGGCCGTTGTCGATGCTTTCGTCGCGGCGGATGCGGCCCACGAACACCTCGTCTCGACCGTGCGAATGCAGGGGCATGGGATACTGGTGTTGAGCCGGGTCGTCAACCACCACCACGCCGGGAGCCTGCTCCAACAACTTCCTGACCGTTTGCAGCTCGAAGGGCTTTTCGAACTCCACGTTCACCGCTTCGGAATGCCCGCCTTTGACCGGCACCCTGACGGCTGTTGCCGTGATGCGGATGCCATCGTCTCCGAGTATTTTGCGGGTTTCGTTCACCAGCTTCATTTCCTCTTTGGTGTAGTCGTTTTCGAGGAAGATGTCGCATTGGGGGATGCAGTTTTCGAAAATCTGATAGTGGTAGGCCATCTCTTCGGGCTGGGGTTTGAAGCCTTTGCGTTCGAGGTCGTATTGTTTGACGGCCTTTACACCTGTACCAGTGATGGACTGGTAAGTAGATATGACGAGGCGCTTGATTTTGAAAGTGCGGTGCAGCGGGGCCAGTGCGGCCACCATTTGAATCGTCGAACAATTGGGGTTGGCGATGATCTTGTGGGCGGGGGTCAGTACGTGGGCATTCACCTCCGGCACCACCAACGGAATGTCCGGCTCCATGCGCCAGGCCGAAGAATTGTCCACCACGGTGGTGCCTACTTCGGCAAAGCGGGGGGCCCACTCCCTGGACACAGCTGCCCCCGCGCTGAACAACGCCACGTCGGGGCGGGCCGCTACGGCTTCTTCCAGGTTGCAGACCACCACCTCGGCTTCCTTGAAGGGCAGGCGTTTGCCAACCGAACGCTCCGAGGCTGCCACGATTAGCTCATCCAAAGGAAACTTGCGCTGCTGAAGTACTTCCAACATCACCGTGCCTACCAAACCCGTGGCACCTACTACGGCTACTTTCATGTTCTCTATGTTTTGGCTGGTTCGTGCAGGTTCGGCCAGCATCCTACGAGCCCTGGCCTGCAAAAGGCTGCAAAGGTAAGTGGATGGCTTGTTCTTCAAATCATCGATTTGTCCTATCTGCGTGGAGGCTACATCGTGCGTGCGCCCCGCTCGATACGCTTACCGGAAAGTCGCACCGAGGATGGGGTGCCGTCAGGCACGGGAGGCCAAGGCGTGCAATCTCACTGAAAGCCTCTAATTTGCGCCGTTCCATCACAGCCGGAAGACGCCGGCAAGGCATCACCCTCAATCCTGAAACTGAACTCCATCGAAATGAAAATCTCCACAGTTGCTCTGACCTTTGCCCTTGCTTGCTTGGGCTTCTCTCTCATGGCGCAGGACTTTTCGCTCGGCGTGCGTGCGGGCCTCAACCGCACCACCATACAGGGCCCCCTGGAAACCGACGACAATGGCAACCAGCTCGAGCGCTACGAATACACCTCTGGCTTCCACGTCTATGTGACCTTTACCTACCCCTTCACCGAACTCATGGGGCTGCGCGGTGAATTTGGCTACTCGCAAACGGGTGTCGACAGGCTCTACGACGGCCCCTCCTATTACATTTTCGAACCTCTCGACAATCCCCGCTATGCCACGGGTACTGGCAAAATAAACCTCTCCGTCACCAACTCCTTCCTCGAATTTCCCATTACTGCCTACTTGCGGCCGGTGCCCTGGCTGGAGCTTTTCGGTGGCGGAAAACTCGGCTTCATGGTGTCTTCAACCGCCTTCGGAGACCTCACCTTCGAAGGCAAGGCTTCCAACGGTTCGCCCGTTTCCGTCAAACACGAACTCGACTTCCGCTACTTCCTCGACAAGCCTGGCCGAGGCACCTTCATTCAGCCAGTCAACACCGTCACAATCGGTGGAGACAAGGTGCCTTACCCCCACATTGGTGGGGCCTATTTCATGTTCTCGGAAGACCGAGGCAAATTGTACCGCGCCGTGGAACTGGCTGCCGTCGCAGGCCTGGCCGTGTATCCCAAGGACAAGCTCTACCTCTCTCTGCGCATCCACAAAGGCATTACCGACCTGACCAAGTCGCAAGCCGATGTCTCCTGGTATCGGCTCGACTCTGCCAACCAGTTCATTTCACGCGACGACAAAGACACCAACCTGACCTGGCAGGCCTCTATTGGATTCCACTTTTGAAAAGCGCGGGGTGGATTGTGAAAGAGGATTATGGAGCCTGCCTAGCGGCAGACAGGGATTATGGGTTGTTGGCGGTTGGCGGTTGACAGTTGGCTTCAGTTCCTCCCTGCCTGCCTGCCCGTCGGCCAGATCTGTCTGTCGACAGACAGGCGGGTCGGCAGACAGGCCTGCTTGGCCGTCGGACAGGGCAGGCAGACGGGGCTACTGACAGGCAGGCTCGACCTAATTGAAGTTTCTAAAAAATACGCGCTTAATGCTAACTTAGCGAGAAAAGTCTCGCCATGCGTCGATTGACACTTGAAATCACGGCAGAAGA
>FWPU01002220.1_pt1 | contig 26700 bp, 23 predicted proteins | sample 2228361 | NCBI WGS metagenome assembly FWPU01 (sample SAMEA103939777, study PRJEB20133) | metagenome
TTCAATCGGAATGCTTCCACCCGTTACGAGCCCTTCCATGACGCGCTCGACTTGCTTGGGCGTAAAACAGAAGTTTCCGTTCAGTTCGAATCCTTTGCATGAGAGCATTGTCTCAAGGGCAAAACGATTTGGGAGACGGGTTACAATGCTTTTCTTTAAGAATTCTCGCGTCGGAATTTCCACGACGAATTGTTCTTCACACTCAAAGCCGAGTTCGTAATCGCCTTGCTTGTTGAAGAAAAATGCGGAGACTTTTCGGCTATCGGTTTTTTGACAAATGGCTTTCAAGGTTGCTTCGATTTTCTCTTGGCGCGTCGGGTAGCCGCTGAGCGACTTTGAGAAGTTCAAGCAATTTTGCAGTCTCGTGGTTGCCGCTTGCTCTGCCAGTTCTCGTCGTTTTTTGAGTTCGGCGGTGAACAGCGTTTTGAACATCGCGAGTTGCAGGTCGTTTTCAACCACTTTTATCAACGCCTCGACGGAAAACACCCATTCCTCGACCATCATCGGAATCGTGTCGCTACAGTATGCGATGAACCCAAAGGGGTCGCCCTCTTGATTTAAAAATGGTGTAAAGAAAGTTACGCTGAACTCGCTTCGTCGATGCCCTAAAAGGGTGAAAACGTTGCACAAGGCGGGAAACGCAAGCGGCGACTCTTCGTCTCCGATGACAGAGTCGAGCATGACGAACGTGTCGGAAATTTTCTCTCCGAACTGCGTCAACTTTTGCCAATACTGTTTTGGGAGTTTGCCGATAGTGGTGAGTGGCATCAGGGCTTTATCAACTTCTGCATGTGCGTATCGTGCGCCCGCCGCGCTCACTTCGCCGAGCGTTTCATCTGCACCAAATATGATTGCAATGGCGGATTCAAAAAATTTGGGCTTCGCCACGCTTTGGCACAGCAACGCTAATTTTTTACGGATGTCCTTTTCGCGTTTAATCGTGCGACTGCTTGCGATGAGTTCCGATGTGAGTTGGTTGATGAATCGCACTGCCTTGCTCTCTTGCATCGCGTTGCGCTTGGCTTCATCGTTCTCAAAGAGCGTTGCGATTTGTTTCAGGGCAAAGTCGAGCGTTTGACCGAGCAAGTCGGTTTCCGATTCACTATTACACACCTTTTCCGTGCCGCCTCCCAAATAAAGCACCACATTCACTTTTGCGTGTTGCGATTGCGCCACAAGATATGCGCCGAAATCGTCTTTCAGTGTCGACAACTCAAAGAGATGATGCGCAATCATTTTTTGAGAAAAACTCGTGCCGTTTTCTCTTTGATGAATTTCAATCGGGGCATGAACTTCAATGCCCTCTACTCTGACCGACTCAAAGAGCCTGTAATTATCAACCGCAATCATGTGTTGCGGCGATTGACGGCAGAGCGTTGCGAGATGGACATAGAGTTTCTTTTTTTCGGCGGGTGCATCAACTAAATGACGCTCGAAGGCTAAATGGTCTTTTTCGTTTTGAGAGAAAATCGATGACGCAAGCAACTCATACTGTTCATCGAAGACGAGAAAGAAAAGGCTTCGTCGGAAAAGCAGGCATGCAAGTTCATTGCACAAAAGATTGGCTTTGCCAGAAAGCGTTTCCGTATTTTGGAGTTGTAAGGCGAGCGACAAAATGCGATTCAACAATCCTTCAAACGACGTGCTGGAAAAAGCGCGCAATCGGTCTGCAGGGTTCAAATTCTTTGCCTCTGAACTCGTCGCCACCGGAGAAATCTTCTGCATGGGTTCGATCGTCTCGGCGTTTTTTCATTTTTGTGTAAATCCCCGTTTTCGTTCGAGCTTAGGGTAAAAGCCTCATCGAACACCAGACGGATTATCAATTCAATGCAATATAACCGACGAGCAGAATTAAGCCAATTGTAATAACGAGCGCGTAATTTTGTGCAACTCCTGTTTGCCAACGTTTAAGCGCGCCGCCCAGCCCAATCATTGAACTGCCGATGCCGTTGATGATTCCGTCAAGCACGCGGTTGTCAATCGGCGAAAGCCATCGAATTGAAATGTATTGGACAGGTTTTGTAATTAGAGCGTCGTAAAGCTCATCAATGTAGTATTTGCGGTATAGCACTGCCGCCATGCCTTCGGGTTCACCTTGAATTTGCTTTTTGCTGTAAATGTTAAATGCAGTTGCTAAACCCAGAATCGCCACAAGGCTTGAAACGGCGAGCAGAATCCACTCCGTTGCATGGTCGAGGTGATGCGCTTGAACGCTTGCCACGCTGGGCGATAAGAACGATTGAATCCAATTTGGTTCTTGAACGACAGCCGGCAACCCGATTGCGCCGCCGATGAGCGAGAGTGCGCCAAGAATCCACAGTGGCATCGTCATCAGCGCGGGCGATTCGTGCGGGTGTTTTTCGGCACTGTATCGTGCTTCGCCTAAAAAGGTCAGCGCATAAAGGCGCATCGTGTAGAAGGCGGTCAGAAACGCCGTTGCAAGTCCGATTCCCCAAAGCACATAGTTTCCGCTCTCGAAAGTTTTCGCGAGAATATCATCTTTGCTGAAAAAGCCCGCCGTTAAAGGAAATCCCGCCAAAGCGAGTGAAGCAACAAGGAAGGTGATGTTGGTTTGCGGCATGGCTTTGGCAAGTCCGCCCATCTTGCGAATGTCTTGTTCTTCGTGCAAGGCGTGAATGACCGAGCCGCTTCCGAGAAAAAGGCATGCTTTGAAGAACGCGTGTGTCGTTACGTGAAAAATCGCCGAGTCGAACGCGCCGACGCCGAGCGCGAGAAACATATAGCCAAGTTGAGAGACGGTCGAGTATGCCAATACTTTTTTAATGTCGGTCTGCACCAGCCCAATTGTCGCGGCAATGAAGGCAGTCGCAATTCCCGCCACAGCAATCAGGTTCATCGTATCAGGCGACATCAGGAAGAGCGGCGAAAGGCGTGCGATTAAATAAATGCCACTCGTTACCATCGTCGCCGCGTGAATGAGCGCGGATACGGGCGTCGGTCCTGCCATCGCGTCGGGAAGCCAAGTGTAAAGGGGAATCTGCGCCGATTTGCCCGTGCAACCGATGAAAATCAGCACGGTAATCCAAAAGACATGCGTGGAATCGAAGACTTCCTTTTTCGCGAAAATTGAGTTGTAATCGAGTGCGGAAATTGTTTGGAAGATGAGAAACATGGCGGCGAGCATGGCAAAGTCGCCGATGCGATTCATGATGAAGGCTTTGTTTGCCGCGTCCGTCGTGGTGGTGATTCCGACGCCGTCGAATTTGCGGTCATACCAAAATCCAATCAAGAGATAGGAGCACAGCCCAACGCCTTCCCAACCGAGAAACATCAGCACCATGTTGTCGGCAAGAATCAGATTGAGCATTGCGAAGATGAAGAGATTGAGATAAGCGAAAAACCGCGCAAACCCTTCATCGCCGTGCATGTAGCCGATGGAATACAGATGAATCAAACTGCCGACGCCCGTTACAATCATCGCCATTAAAAGCGAGAGCGAATCGATTTGATATGAAATTTTTATTGAGAGTTCGCCTGCGTTCATCCACTCGTAAAGCGTTGCACTCTGTGCTTGCCCATTGAACGAAGCAAAAAGCGTCGCAAAAATTCCGAATGGCATGGCAATCATCAAGGTGGAAAGCATGCCCACGAATTTTTCTTTCCCCGATTCGTGATGACCGATGAACTTCGTGAGGCTGAAAAGTGAAGAAAGCAGAAACCCGAACAGCGGAAGCAATACGGCAAGATGAATAAGGCTCATAGTTACTGCATTAACCTTTTAACAGATTGATTTCGTCAATGTTGACGGTTTGGCGATTGCGAAAGAGCGAAATGACGATTGCAAGCCCGACAGCGGCTTCGGCGGCGGCAACCGTCATGACGAAAAAGACCATCATTTGCCCTTGAATGTCGGCAAGAAAATGAGAGAATGCGACGAAGGAAAGATTGACGGCATTGAGCATCAGTTCAATGCACATAAAAATCACAATCGCGTTGCGGCGCACCAGCACGCCGATTACGCCGACCGTGAACATAAACGCCGATAGCCAAAGGTAGTGGTTGAGTTCGATGTGCATACTGCTTATTTTTTGAACTTGCGTGAAGATAAGAAATTTGACCGTGCCTTTTCTTGAAAATGTTTTTCGGAAATTTCGTATCTAACTTCGTTCATTGATCAACAATTGCGGAACGAAGTTCAATTGCGCGAATTCTCAATTCAAACTTACCTAACGATGAAACAAATAAGGTTTTATTCAAGTCTCGTTCTTTTGCTGTTGCTTTTGGGCATTTCTTTGACGGCTTGGGCGCAATCGCCAGAAGAGCGCGACCGCGCACGCGCCGAACAAATGCTCGCGAGCATTGAACAAAAAGTCGCGCTCGATGCCGCTCAAAAGGAAAAAATTCGTGAAATCTTGGTGAGAAATCAATTAGAGTTCCGCTCGGAGCGAGCACAAGCCGTCGGAGATAAACTTCTGCTCTTCCGCCTTGCCAATGAACGCCTGAAAAAAATTGACGACGAAATTACCGCTGTCTTGCGCCCTGACCAAAAAAGTGGCTACGAAGCGGCAAAAGAAGATTTGCGACAATCCATGCGGGAGCGCAAACCTTGAAAATCTTAAAAATTCAACCGTTTCGAGATTCCACTTTTAATAAATCGTCAAATTTTGAACGTAACCTTACAAATTTGAAGTTTAGTCTTTACCTTTGACACACTTCTCATTGTCATAGGTTTGTTCTTTTTTTCAGCCTTAAAACTTGTGTGTCGGCTTTCAAGTTTTAAGGCTTTTTTTATTCGATTTCTTTTTTCGCCTCGTGCTTGTCGCGCCTAACTCAACGCAATTTTTTATCTTTACGCCGCCTCTGACCTCAACTGTTCAAACATGACTTTCAAATGCTGTCGCGACTTCTTGTTACCCTTCTTGTTGGATTTTTAGCATTCGAGATTACAACAGAGCATCTTTATGCTCAAAAGAAAAAGCCCTCGCACATTATCAACAAAAAACTCTCGAAGCGAGACCAACGCTTGCTCAAAGAACTGCACGAAGAGTTGGACAAACTGCTTTCCGATGAGGCGCACAGCAACATGTTTTGGGGCGTTCATATCGAATCGCTCAATTCAAAGTTCGGCGTTCTCTATGCGTTGAACAGTGAGAAAAATTTCGCGCCCGCTTCCAATCAAAAATTATTGACGACGGCGGCGGCACTTCACTACTTGGGCGAATCGTTTCGATTTCGGACGTCGGCACACACGTGGGGCAAGATTGTTCCCACCGAAAACGGCACGGCGCGGCTCGACGGCGATTTGATTTTGCAGAGCGACGGCAATCCGTATCACGCCGAGCGATTCGTTGATTCAACGGGCGGATTTTTCTTCTACCAACTCGCCGATAGCCTTTTAGCGCGAAACATTACGCTCATCAATGGCGATTTAGTCGCGGACGACCACCGCGTTCAAGCCTCGATTTATTCGCAAGGCGTAAGCGGCGGCGACGGCGATTATCCGTCAGATTGGGCATGGGACGACCTCTTTTATGCAATGGCTCCACCCGCTTCTGCACTTGCTTTCAATGAAAATTTTGCAACCGTTACCGTCTATCCCGCTGAACGTGTCGGCGAAACCCCGACCGTTTCAATTTCGCCAGACATTAACTTTTTCAAAATTGAAAATCGCGCGACGACGGGATTTGCTCAAACGAAACGCACGCTTGAAATCGTCCGTCGTTTCGGCACGAATACGATTTTGCTCTCTGGCTCAATTCCTCTGGATTCGCGCGGGTTTCGTGAGTGTATTGCCGTCGAACAGCCGTCGCTTTATTTTCTCACAGCACTCAAAAAAGCCCTTGAAGAAAAAGGGATTCGAGTTTTGGGGAAATTGCGCCGAAAAAACGAAAATGACTTTTACCTCACCGACACGCTCCAACAAATTGCTTCACAACTTTCGCCGCCACTTTTTTCCATTCTTGCCGAAACGAATAAAGCGAGCAACAATTTTTTCGCCGAACAGCTCCTGCGCCGAATCGGCTATGCGTATCGCAAAGAAGGAACGGTTGATGCTGGATTAGATGCAGTTAAGGTTTATCTCAACTCGCTCGGCATTACCGAAAAAAACTTTTACATCATTGACGGGTGCGGCTTGTCGCGTAAGAACCGCATTTCGCCTTCCGCCATTGTTAAACTTCTGAAAAAAAACTACGACGCCAACACGTTTGAGACTTACTACCAATCGCTCGCCGTAGCCGGCAAAGATGGCACGCTCCAAAATCGATTTCGCGAAGGCAAAGCGCGAGAAATGACCTTTGCTAAGACGGGATTTGTCGGCGGCGTGCGCACGTTTTCAGGATACTTTTATGGCGAAGATGAAGAGTGGATTGTCTTTTCAATCATGGCGATGAACTTTACGCAGTCGCGCATTGAAATTGAAAAAGTGCAAGACCGAATCATCGAACTTTTGGCGGAGTGGTCGGAAGAACGAGCATCTGCGCCCTGACTTTGCGCTGTGATAATCATCACAGCACATTGCTCGTGGCTCGGTTATGTTTGCGCGTGTATTCTTGAGAGATTGTTCTTTGCCGTTCTTTTATTCGCAAGTATGAAGATAGTTCTTCAAGTATAAGCCTGTCGCAAGACGGGCTTTCTTATTCGAGCGTTCGTTTTTTGTTGAAAGATTATGCAAAGCCCTTTCATGCCGAAAGGGCTTTTTGCATTTTTGAAATTGGGAAGACTCTCTTGGATTATTTTCAGAGCCTATCGCCGAAGCGCGTCGGAGTTACATAGTCCGATTCAAATCGGACGCCGAAGTGATAGCCGTAGGCTTTGACGTGGGGAATTTCCCGCGCAAGGTCTTCGACATCTTCTAAATCGGTATGAACGGGATCTTTGGATACGGTGGTATCGTGCAGGAACAGTTCCGTATCGGCGAACCATTGAGCGGAAGCGATTTCATACTGCTCTTTGGTGAGCGAGCCATTTTGAAGACGCGCATTGATAAGATTTTTGGAGTAGAGCACATCGCCTGAAATGCCAATCGCGCGACCGTTGTAGTTGAATTTTAATCCGATAGTTGGAACAGGGTGATAATTCTCGCGGATTTGAATGTCGCACCCGAAATAATTTTTGAAGGTGTCGCGATTGCTTAAATCGGAGTAGTCAATATGCGACATGATGTCGCCGAAGATGGGATTAAAAATTTCTTTGAGTTGGTCTAAAACGGGATTGATGCTAAGCAAGCGGAGTTTTTCTTTACGCTCGATTTTGCGTTGAAGCAGCGCGCTGAAGCCCTCGATATGGTCTTCGTGGCAATGGGTAATGATATATTCGGTTACATCGTCGGGGTTGATTTGCAGTTTGACGGCTTTTTCGTAGAAGCGAGCCGGCGGGTCAATCCATATTAAGCGGTCGGCGTAGTGCATAATAAAATTGCTCGTAACGCCCGGCTTTGAGCCGATTCCATTTCCTGCGACAATCACTCCCAATTCATCTTCGTCGCGTTGGAACGGCTCAATTTGCGAGAGCATCATATCGACATAAAGCGAGGCGGCGTCTTTTCCCGTGCTGGTGGGATAGAGGGCGGAATCAAAAATCAATGTTCCATTGTCGTAAATTTTCACTTCTTTTGGATTTGTAACATCGACTCTCACATTGCCTATCTCCACTTCGCCGTTGGAAGAATGCCATTCAAAGACATCATCAACCCATTGGCGCGAGACAAATTTCGCCTGCCGCTGACCGTTTTCATCATGCACAAAGTCGCCGTTCATTGTTAGTTCCAATCGGCGGTAGAGTGCTTTCAAAGTTGGGTCTTGACCGATGAACTTGACTTTATGTGGGCGTTGAAAATCAATAAAGCGTGAGGTCCAGAGTTCAAACTCAAAGCCTGTGAGCGTATCGCCAAGTTGCGTTACAACCGGTTCTGTTACAACGGCGGCAATGGGTAGTTTTTTGAGATATGGAAAGTAACTTTTGAAGAGTTCCGGCACAGTATTGATTTGAATCAATCCCGCTGACGTTTCTACAAGGTAGGCGCAAAGCGAGAGTTCCGGACCGCTCACGCGATAAATGCCGCTTTCAAAGGCGTAGAGGTTGTAATCTACCCGTTTTGGTTGCTTGGTTATGGCAGACGTCATTAGGTGCTCCTCTCTGGCGTATTTTGGTATTATCAAATTTAAGGTTGCGGCAATGAGTGTGAAGTATTGGTATGAGTGCGGTAGTTGCGCACATAGTTCATATAATTTCGCGGTGATTCCAAAATTGCCGCACGCTCTGCTTCCGAAATCGGGCGAATCACTTTGGCAGGAACGCCAGCGACCATCATTCCCGACGGCACAGTGAATCCTTGTCGAACCAGTGCCCCAGCGGCGATATACGAATATGGCTCAATCGTGCAATGGTCGAGCAAAATCGCCCCCATTCCAATCAGCACAAAATCGTGGACGGTGCATGCATGTAGCACTGCGTTATGTCCAATCGTAACATCGTTTCCAATCGTGAGCGGTCCTGTATCGTGCGTTACATGAAGCGTCGCATTGTCTTGGATATTGGTGCGCTCTCCAACACGAATTGGGCACACATCGCCTCGCACAACCGCGTTAAACCAAACGCTACTATCCGCACCTAATACAACATCGCCCACAACCACCGACCCTTCACATAAAAAGACACTTTCGTGAATTTTCGGGTAGATTCCACGATATGGCAGAAGTTTAGGCATCAGTAATAAAATCTAACTTTTTGTTGATGAGAGACGCTGTGACTATTGTCACATACGCGAGAGGTTTTAGAAGGTGAGCACGCATTTACTTTTTTCGTCGCTGACTGTATATCGCTTTTACTTCCCGTCATGGTTACTTCTCTATTTATCGTCAAGCAAATGTTATGTATTTCACTATGTATTTCACCATGTAGGTTTAAGTTCAGCCACGATTGCACCTTCGATTACGTCAATGATAACGAACGCCTTGACTTGGTGCTATGTCTTCAGACTGCTGAAAAATACGCGTTTGACCTTCAATTCCAAAACAAGAATTCTCAAACGTGCCTCGCATGGGTTATTACACTCTTTTACAACCGAGCAACATCTTGTTCATGTTTTTATGCGTATGAGGGAAGTAAGTTTGTCAGTGTCATTATTAACTCTAAACGCAATACGACTATGAAGAACTTACTTGCTTTTTTCTCACTGCTGATTATCGTTTCGCTCTTTGCGATGGGGTGCGGGGATAAAAGCCAATCCCCTGCCGAGCCGCTCGTTGAGCAAACCGACGCGCGCGCCCGATTTTCAGATGGTATTCTAAACATGATTGAGTCGGAAGTCGACCTTTCAGTGTCGCAAAAAGCCGCGTTCAAAAAACTCGCCGATGAAATTGCGTCGGAAGTCGCAACAAAACAAGAAACACGTAAAGCCGAGATGCAAGCGTTTGCAACTGCCTTCAAACAAAGCACCCTTTCAGACGCTGACCTTGACAAAATTCTGCCGCACTTTTTTCCCAAAGAACGGCACGCTTTCATGCAATCTAAACTCATTCAAGCACACCAAATTCTCAACAGCGAACAGCGCGCCAAAATCGCCGATAAACTCGAAGCGCGTTACACTCGCATGAACGAAAAACGAGAAAAGTGGGTGGAAAAACGAAAGGACAAACCAGAGATGCGCGGCTGGGCAAGCGGCGGCTTTATGCTCAAAAAACTTACGCGCGACCTCGACTTAACCGACGCTCAAAAAGCCTCTCTTCTGCAAATCGCTACGACCGTTCAATCCAAAATCGGTTCAGAACCCATGCCCACAGAGCGCGCTCAAATGCAAGCCTTTATCAGTGAATTTAGGAAAGAGAAAATGGACGAAGCCGTCCTCCATCAAGGCGTGGCACAACTCGAGGCTAAACAAGCCGAAGTGCGTTTAGCCATGAAAGAGGCGATTCGCGCCGTCCATGGGTTGCTTACACCTGAACAGCGCACAAAAGCCTCTGAAAAACTGCTTCAAATGGCGGAGCGTCACGCCAAATTTGACGGCAATCCGCACAAGCGCGGAAAGCACTGGGGAAACCATCATCAAGAGTAACGCCGCTGCCCAATTTTGAGAGAACGAGAGAGCCCTGCGTTGGTAGTGCTATTAAAGTGTGGTTTCATTCTGAAACAGAGTCGAACCTCACCCTGTCTCGACTTTGTCGGGACGCCCCTCTCCTTTTGAAGGAGAAGGAAAGATTGCGCAACGCGGAATCAAGGGTGAGGTCGCGCCACTTCATCGCTGAAATGACAAACACAAGATTGTTACACGACTCCCTGCCGTTTAAGCGTTCTCTCGTTTTGTATTTTTGGGAAATTAACTTGATGTTGTTTTATGAAAGAAATTCTGCTCATCGACGACGACCTTTCACTTGCGAAACTCTTGGAGGCGTATTTTCAGAAGTTTGAATTTCGGCTCACCCATGCCGCCACGCCAAGCCAAGCGATGAAACTTGTTTCCACAAAAACCTTCGATGCGATTGTGCTCGATGTCATGCTTCCTGAAAAAGACGGCTTCCATGTGGCGCAAGAATTACGCAAGAGCCTGACCACACCAATTATCATGCTGACCGCACGTGGCGATGTGCACGACCGAATCATCGGTTTAGAAATGGGAGCAGACGATTACCTTCCAAAGCCCTTCGAACCGCGCGAACTGGTTGCCCGTCTGCAAAGCCTAATGCGCAGGAGCGTCAATGCCCAAATCCATACAAATTCTCTTTACAAAAGCGGCGCGCTGATGCTCGACGAAAAAACGTTTTCCGCCACGCTCTTTGATAACCCGCTTGATTTGACGTCGACCGAATTTGAACTTTTGCTGCTTCTCGTCAAGAACGAAGGTAGAACGCTTTCCCGCGAATTTATCATGCAAAACACAAAGGGAATTCAGTGGGAATCTTACGACCGCACGATTGACGTGATGATTAGCAAACTTCGCGCAAAACTTCACGACGACGCGAAAAATCCCAAGTATCTGAAAACCATTTGGGGACGTGGCTATGCTTTCGTCGGCTATCACGAAAAGTGAATCGCATCAGCCCACATCGGCAAGTCCGAATCGCTCATGATAGTGATTGAGATAATACCTGCGCACGACTTGATGCTCGGGCTTTCGCAGTTGCGGGTCGCTTGCGATGAGTTTGAAGGCGACTTCTTTCGCCGATTGAAGCGTCTCAATATCTTCACTGGGATTTGCGATTTTGAGGTCGGAAATGTTCCCTGATTGCTCTGTTCCAAGAATGTTTCCCGCGCCACGAATTCTGGCATCGACTTCGGAAATGTAAAAACCGTCGCACGATTGTTCCATGGCTTGCAGGCGTTCTTTGGCGTCAGCAGAAAGCCGTCCACTATAAACAAGGTAGCAATACGATTGCTCGCTTCCTCTGCCGACGCGCCCGCGAAGTTGGTGCAGTTGCGCTAAGCCAAATCGCTCGGCGTGTTCAATCATGATGATGGTTGCGTTAGGCACATCGACGCCGACCTCGATGACGGTTGTGCCCACAAGCACGCGCGACTTGCCACTTCGAAAGAGTTCCATTTCTTCTTCTTTCTCGTAAGGAAGCATTTTGCCGTGAATCAATCCAACGCGACATTCATCGAAGACGTTGTTCTTCAAATCTTCGTAACTCTGAACGGCGGCGGCTAAATCCATTTTCTCCGATTCCTCAACCAGCGGATAAACGATATAGGCTTGTCGCCCTTTGCGAATTTCCTCTTTGATTTTTTCCAATACTTCCTCTCGCTCTGATTCGTGGCGCAAGTATGTGATGATGGGCTTGCGGTTTTTCGGCATTTCGTTGATGATGGAGACGTCAAGGTCGCCGTATTGCGTCATGGTGAGCGTGCGCGGAATTGGCGTGGCGGTCATCAAAAGAATATGCGGGTTTGTTGATTTGTCCTGTAAGGCTTTGCGTTGCAAGACGCCGAAGCGATGCTGTTCATCAATGACGGCGAGACCGAGATTTTTGAACTCGACTTTATCCTCAATGAGCGCGTGCGTGCCAACCACAATTTGCGTTTCGCCCGATGCAATTTCAGAGAGAATTTCTTGGCGCAATTTTTTGCGCTGCTGACCGACGAGCAATGCAATTTTGATGTTGAGCGGCTCGAGAAATTTTTTGAGCGTGATGTAATGCTGCGTGGCGAGAATTTCCGTCGGAGCCATAAAAGCGCATTGTGCATGGTTGTCAAGCGCAATCATCATTGAAAAGATGGCGACGAGCGTTTTGCCGCTTCCCACATCGCCTTGCACCAAGCGGTTCATTTGCGAGCCCGACTTCATGTCGGCGCGAATTTCTTTAATGACGCGCTTTTGGGCGTTGGTCATTTCGTAGGGAAGCATGGCGTAAAGTTTATTGGTGTAGTCGCCAATGCGCTCAAAAGCCATAGCCTTTACTGATGAAGCAACTTGGTGTTTGCGCAGGGCGAAAAGCAGTTGCATATAAAAGAGTTCCGTCCACTTCAAGCGGTAGCGCGCTTGTTCGAGCGTTTCTTTTGACGACGGAAAGTGAATTTCACGGTAAGCATCGGCAAGCGACATCAAGTTTTCCTGCGCGATAATGTAGTCGGGCAGGTTTTCAGCAATGTGCGGCGTGGCTTGCTCGAGGAGCGTGTGCATGATTTTTCGGACGGTGCGCGTGTTCAAGCCTGCACGCTTCATCGCCTCGCTCGTCGGATAGAGCGCGATGATTTTGCCCGTGTTGAAGAGTTGAAAATCGTTGAGCTGTTGATTGGTTTCAGCGTTTTCTGGCTCGCTTTCGGTGAGTTTGTCGATGTCGGGGTGAGTTAGTTGCGCTCGTCCATTGAACATTCCGACCTTGCCATAAACGGCTAAGGCGTCGCCTTCCTTGATGAGTTTTGAAAAGTATGCCGCGTTCTGAAACCAAGTTAAATCCAGTCGTCCAGTCTTATCCCACAGTTGCGCCGTGAAGCGTTGGCTCTTCCAATCTTTTCCGAAAAATTGCACAGCGCGCACTTCGCCGACAACAGTCGCCGTCTCACCTTCACGAAGCGACGCGATGCTTTTGATGGCGGTTTTATCAAGATAGCGGCGCGGAAAGAGCGTGAGCAAATCTTCAGCAGTGCGAATGTTCTGCTTGTAGAATGCTTCGGCGCGTTTAGGTCCGACGCCTTTCAGATACATGACATCCTTTTTGAGAAAATCGGTCATTGTTGCGAAAAGAATTTTCAAAAAATCATTACGTTCAGCACGGCAAAGCCACGCACAAGAGCAGGTAATTTTTGCTAACTTTGCTCGTTGATTTTTCTTTGACTTTAACCTTTGTTTGAACCTTGATTGCAACCAATACGGACAAATTCATCGTTGTTGGCGACCGTATATTGATTAAGCCGAGGTCGCCGGAATCACAAACGAAATCGGGGCTGTATCTGCCGCCGTCTGTTCAAGAGAAAGAAAAAATTCAGAGCGGCTATGTGGTCAAAACCGGACCGGGCTATGCGGTCGCGCCGCCTGCCGACGCCGACGAGCCTTGGAAAGAGCCGACGAGTTCGCCGAAATATATTCCGCTTCAAGCGCAAGTCGGCGACCTTGCAATTTACATTCACAACTTCGCCTATGAACTTGAATTCGACGACGAAAAGTATATGATTGTGCCGCACTCCGCTGTCTTGATGCTGATTCGAGAAAACGATTTACTCTAACGCGGTTGCGCCGACTGATTTGTATTTATCATCAATTCATTCAATTCATTCCAATGAATCAATTCATTCCAATGAAAAACACACTCGTTCTCGTGCTCATTGCCGCATTCGCCTTCATTGGTTGCGGCGAAAAGAAGCCGTCTTACGAAGATTTCTTGCGCGCTCAAAAGCAAGTCAATGAAAAGCAACAAGAAATTTTGAAACAGTCTGACGAGCTCTCAAAACTTATCAAGGAAGTCAATGCCAAGTATCCCAACGAGCAAATCAAATTAGATTCCTCGCTTGGGCTTTCGCCTGAACAAGAGAAAAAACTCTCGGAAATCATTCAAAAGGAATCGGACATCAGCACGAAGACGATGATTCAAAAGCTCATCGACTCCGACAAGAAGATTGAGGAATTGAATCAGCAAATTAAATCCATTGAAGAAAAACTGCCAAAGCCCTACGTCGTCAAAAAGGGCGATGCGACGCGCAAAGTGGCGATGGATTACCTTGTTGATATTCAAAAACTCAGCAAGGAAGAAGCGAAAAAACTCGTGGAACAAACGGGCATTTTCGATGAAATTGTGCCCGGAAATTACATTTACCTTTATTACAACGACGGCGTGTTCGGTGCTTTCGTAACGCAAGGCACGGCGAAGTATAGCCCGCAAGTCTACAAACGCGCCATGCGCGAGAAGCGCGAAAACGAAGCCTACGAGCGCGGCTTGCAAGAAGGTCAAAGTGCCGTTTTTGAAAACAGTCGTGCCGCCGATAAATAAGCCGAGCAAGAATCGTTAAGCACCCGAAACCATGATAGCCATTGCTTTTGAACACGATACGCTTCACTACCTTGACCAGCGATTTTTGCCACTCAAAGAGGTGGTGGTTGCCACGCGCGATTACAAGCGGGCGATTGAGGCGATTAAGTCGCTTGCGATTCGCGGTGCGCCGCTCATCGGCATTGCCGCAGGATATGCGTTCGTTTTAGCCGCGCGTCAGTTCAAAGGCAAAAAGAAAAATTTTCCCGCATTTCTCGCCAAAGCCGCTCGTGAAATTGAGTCGTCGCGCCCGACCGCTGTCAATTTGTTTTTTGCGACCGCACGTTTGAAGCGCGTTGTTGAGCGTGAGACGGTGTCAAGCGATATTCCCCAACTCATTTCCAAACTCGAGCAAGAAGCGCGTGCCATTCATAACGAAGAAATCCAAAACTGCGAAGAAATCGCACGGCACGGCGTTGGATTGCTCAAACAAGAGTTTTCACACGTGCTTTCGTATCAACGCCTTACCGTGCTGACGCACTGCAACACGGGGGTTTTAGCGACGGGCGGCGTCGGCACGGCGTTCGGCGTCATCAAGCGCGCCTACGAAGCCGGGTTGATTGAAAAAGTATACGCCTCTGAAACGCGCCCGCTCTTGCAAGGCTTGCGGCTCACGGCGTTTGAATTGGAAAAAGCGCAAATTCCGTTTGAAGTCGTCTGTGATTCATCGGCGGCGTTTTTGATGCAAAAGTCGCTCATCGATTTTGTCATCACGGGTGCGGATAGAATCGCCACCAACGGCGACACGGCAAACAAAATCGGCACATACTCGCACGCGGTTGCCGCCGCCGCTCACTTGCGCAAGTTCTACATCGCCGCGCCCGTCTCAACGATTGATTTCAGCATACCCGACGGCTCGCAAATCCCGATTGAACGCCGCTCGACGCTTGAACTGACGCGCATTTATGGGCGCAATGTCGCCAAAGAGTCGCTCCCCGCCCTTAACTACGCCTTCGATGTTACACCGCACACGTTCATTTCCGCCATCATCACCGAGCAAGGCGTTTTGAAACCGAATTTCACCGAAGCCATTGCTGAACTTGCTCCCGAACAAATCGAACCTTCGCACCCTGCTTAAAAAACTTACTCAACCATCATGCAACCGTATTCAGGACGATACATTTACGCGATTGTAGAGAATTGGAAATCCGACCAGCGTCCGAAATCGCTTGGAAATACAGGCATCGGCGGGCGTGGCGATGAAGTTTATCTGATTGAATACAAAGACATCGGCGCGTTTGTCAGTGCCTCGCCTGTTGCACCGTATCCGATTTCGCGCGAAAACGCCATGACGCACGAGCGCACGATTGAAGCCATTATGAAAGATTACACGATTTTGCCGATGCAATTTTCAATGGTTGCCGATAGCGAATCAAGCGTTGCCGCCCTGCTTGAAAAAAGTTATGACCTTTTCAAAGCCCAACTCCAACGCCTTGAAGGCAAAAAGGAACTCGGCTTGAAGGGCATGTTTCCTGAAACGATTTTTCAAGAATTGCTTTACAAGCACGAAGCGATTCAAAAGCGCAAAGAAGAACTTATGCGCCGCGGCAATCCTTCACAAGCCGATTTGATTGAAATTGGAAAAATGGTCGAAGCCGCCCTGAACGCCGAAAAGGAACGCTATCGCGAAGAAATTTTAGCCGAACTTCGCCCGATTGCCGAAGAGACAAAAGTCAATCCGACCACGACCGACCGCATGTTTCTCAACGCCGCCTTTCTTGTTACCGACGCGCAAGAATCGGAACTTGATAAAAAGGTGAATGAAATTGCCGATAAAAACGCTGGTAAGTTCAAATTGAAATACGTCGGGAACTTGCCACCATATAACTTTCTGCGTTTGGTCATCACGCTGGATAACGCCACAGAAACAGCCTAATTTGCAACCGACTCATGTTCATCATTGACGACCTTTTGCTCGCGCCGCTCAATATGGTCATCGGCATTGCCAAAGCCATTGATGAGCAAGTTCAACAAGAGACGACCGATGTGAAACGGCTCAAAGAAAAGTTGATGGAGTTGCAGTTCAAGTTTGAGTTCGATGAAATTTCTGAAGAGGAATACAACGCGCGCGAGAAAGAAATTTTAGAACAACTTCAACGCGCACAAGGCACATCGTCGGAATGAAGGAAGTAAGAGCATTTGCGCCAGCGACCGTCGCCAATGTTGCCGCAGGATTCGATGTGTTGGGGTTCGCGCTCGATGCGCCGGGCGATGAATTAACGGCGCGATTTTCCAACGAATCAGGCGTTAAAATTTCACGCATTACAGGCGACAACGGGCGTTTGCCCCTTGATTCACGTCAAAACACGGCAGGGGTCGCCGTCCACGCCTTGCTCAATCATCTTGGCGAAAAGCGCGGAATTGAACTTCTGCTTGATAAAAAAATGCCGCTTGGTTCTGGCTTAGGGTCGAGTGCCGCAAGTGCCGTTGTGGCGGTCGTCGCCGTCAATGCGTTGCTGGGCGAGCCGCTCTGCAAACGCGACCTTTTGCCCTTTGCCCTCGAAGGCGAGCGAATTGCATGCGGCTCTGCACACGCCGACAACGCCGCGCCCTCGCTCTTAGGCGGTTTCGTTTTGATTCGCTCCTACACGCCGCTCGATGTTGTGCCGCTCCCGACACCCGAAAAACTGCACGCGACAGTTGTTCATCCGCATATTGAAATTCAAACCAAAGACGCACGCGGCATTTTGAAACAGCAAGTCAGTTTGAGCAACGCCATTACACAATGGGGCAACACGGCAGGATTAGTGGCAGGCATTTTAATGTCGGATTATGGCTTAATTTCGCGCTCACTTCAAGATGTGATTGTTGAACCGATTCGCTCGATTTTGATTCCAAAATTTTACGACCTCAAACACGCCGCGCTCAATGCGGGTGCGCTCGGGTGTAGCATTTCTGGCTCGGGTCCGTCGCTCTTTGCGCTCTCTGATTCCGTCGAAACGGCGCACGCCGTCGCTCGCGCCATGACGCTGGTTTTAGACAACATCGGCATCGGAAGCAACGTGTTTATTTCCAAAGTCAATCAAGACGGCGCGAAAATTTTAAGCGTTGACTAAACTGTTTCGTTCTGATGCGTCTTTACAGCACCAACAATCCCGACAACATTGTTTCTTTGCGAGACGCCGTTCTGCAAGGATTAGCAAGCGACGGTGGGCTATTTTTTCCGACCAAAATCCAACCGCTTCCGCCTGACTTTTTCCGTCTCTCACGCATTCGCTCGTTTCAAGAAATTGCTTTTCAAGCGGCACAGTCGCTGTTTCAAGGCGCATTGCTCAACAGCGATTTGAAAGCGATTATCGAGGAAGCGATTAACTTCGACGCGCCGCTCGTGCGGCTTGATGCGACAACGCTTGTGCTCGAACTTTTTCACGGCGAAACGCTCGCGTTCAAAGATTTCGGCGCACGCTTCTTAGCACGATTGATGAAGCACTACCTTCAAGATTCAAAACAAAAAACCTTGATTCTCGTTGCCACATCGGGCGATACGGGCAGTGCCGTTGCGCATGGTTTTTTGGGAATGGACGGATTCAAGGTCTGCTTGCTTTATCCGAGCGGCAAAGTCAGCAAAATTCAAGAACAACAGCTCACCACCATCGGCGGCAATGTAACCGCACTTGAAGTTCAAGGCACATTCGACGACTGCCAACGTCTTGTCAAACAAGCCTTTCTCGATCAAGATCTTCGCCAACGTTTTCAACTCTCTTCCGCCAATTCCATCAACATTGCGCGGCTCATTCCGCAAATGTTCTACTACCTTCGCGCGTATTCACAGTTGCACCACAGCCTTCTTTCAAAGCCGCTCGTCTTTTCCGTGCCAAGCGGAAACTTCGGCAACCTGACGGCGGGGCTTTTCGCCAAGCAAATGGGCTTACCTGTTTCAAAGTTTATCGCCGCAACGAACATCAACGATGTGGTGCCAAAATTTTTATCGACGGGAAATTTTGAACCGAAGCCCTCGATTCAAACGCTTTCAAACGCCATGGACGTAGGCAATCCCAGCAACTTTGCACGTATGCTTGCGCTTTATGGCTCGTTCGAAGCGATGCGTGAAGCGATTTACGGCGCAAGTTTTACCGATGCAGAAACATTGGAAGGCATGCGTGAGATTTATCGCCGTTATGAATACATCGCCGAACCACACACGGCAATTGGCTACTTGGGATTGGAGCAATATCGAAGAGAAGTCAGTAGCGACAATGTCGGCATTGTTTTAGCAACTGCGCACCCGACGAAGTTTCTCGACGCGATTGAACAAGCCGGCTTGAAAGCCCCTGCTATGCCAGAACGCTTGGCACGCACCTTACAAAAGCCGAAGCAATCTATTCTACTGCCGAATCAGTTTTCAGCGTTGAAGGCGTTTTTGAGGACGATGTAATACCAAAATTGAATAAGAATGTGTAGCGACAGAACCCATAACCCCCTGTAAATACAGGCGAAGATGGATTGTTTCGTCGCTTCGCGCCTCGCAGAGTAAGCGACAAATTGTTATCCTTTTCAAGTGGTCATGTAACTTTTTTGTGTTTGTCATTATATCGTGAAAGCGATGAGTTATTTCCACGCTTCATTCCGCCCGGATACATATGCGACGAGTCACCCAAGTCGTTCTCCGCATACTACGTCTGCTTTTGCGGAGCGATGAGGCGCGCTCGCAAGAAGTGTTCCGCCTCTTGCAACACTGCCGCCACGCTGACTGAACGCACTTCACCCGTTTTGGAATGAATGGTTCGGCTTTCAGAGAATGAGGGATACCACGCGGTGATGTGTTCGGGATTGTGCGTGAGCACGATGCACGATACATTGAAGGCGTCAGCAAGATGCACCGCCGCGCTATCGGGGGTGATGAGCAAATGAAGTTTTGAAATGACAGCGGCAAAATCTGAAAGCGTTTTCGTCTCGTCGCATGCTTGCGCGCCGGATTTCGTTGCAATCTCTGCCGCTTCTGCTTGATAGGCTTTAGCATAAAGCACGAGAAACATCGCGTCTGGAAACGCTTGCTTCAAGGCGCGAATGAGCGAGACGAAATTTTCAACGCCCCAAAACTTGATTTTCAAGCTCGCTGAAATGTTCACACCAATGATTTTTTTTCCAACAAGTGAACTCACAACCCGTTCAGCAAAAACGTGTGAAGACGGCAAAAGTGGAAATTGCGGACGCAAGTTCACGGCATCGGGATTGATGCGAAACGCCGTTAAAATTTCCGCCAATGTTCGCAGCATGCGCTGGTCGGTTCTAAACGGCACTTTCACATCGTAAATGAAATCGTTTTCGCGCTGAAAGCCGACCGTAAATCGTGCGTTTCCCAAAAGGCAGAAGAGCGTCGAGAGGCTCGACGGCGTATGCACCAAATCCACCATGAAATCATACTTCTCGCGGCGCACGGCAATAAGCACCTTGAAAAAATCGATGAGTTTTTGCTTTAAGATGAATCGCTTGCGAATGTTGGGGTTTGTGTCGAGCGTGGCGGCGTTGCGTTTATCGAGAAGCACGTCGAGCGTGAGATGAGGATATCGACTTTTGAGCGCGGCGAAAATTGGCGTTGAAATGAGTGTATCGCCGATTTGATTTTGACGCAGGCACAAGAGTTTTGCTTGGTGAAAATCGAAGTCGGAAGGCACAACGCGCTTTCGATGAACGAGCCGTCGAAGCAGAGCGATTGTGCCTTGACGAATTTTCTTTTCAAGCGTTTTCAAAAATGGAATCGCCATTCAGTTTGCGCGTGCCTTTCAGGGTTTCCCGTCTTTGAACATTTCTTTAATTGCGCCGAGCGAACTCAAAACGCCAGTGGCTTCGTAAGGGAGGAAGATGGTTTTGGTGGTTTCGCCAGCGGCGACTTCTTTCAAGGTTTCCAAATAGCGCACGGCGATGAGGTATTGCGCCGACGTTTCAGCGGCTTTCGCCATGGCGTCGGTAATTTTTTTGATGGCTTCGGCTTCGGCTTCGGCGGTGCGGATTCGGGCGAGGGCTTGACCTTCGGCGATTTTGCGAGCGGATTCGGCTTGACCTTCGGCGCGTAAAATGGCGGAGCGTTTATCGCCTTCGGCGACGTTGATTTGCGCTTCCTTCTGTCCTTCGGCTTCGAGAATGGCAGATTTCTTTGAAGCTTCGGCGTTGAGAATCGCGGCGCGGCGGTCGCGCTCGGCGCGCATTTGTTTTTCCATCGCCTCTTGAATGTCTTTCGGCGGCATAATGTCTTGAATCTCGACGCGGTTGATTTTCACGCCCCACTTGTTGGTGGCTTCGTCCAAGATGTTGCGCAAGCGTCCGTTAATCGTGTCGCGCGAGGTGAGCGTTTCGTCTAAATCCATTTCGCCGACAACATTGCGGAGCGTTGTTTGCGTGATTTTTTGAATGGCGTCGGGAAGGTTGGCGATTTCATAAACCGATTTAACGGGGTCAGTAATTTGAAAATAGACGAGCGCGTTGATTTCGATATTGACGTTGTCTTTTGTAATCACGTTTTGCTTCGGGAAATCATAGACGGTTTCGCGCAAGTCTATCTTGATGGTTTGCGTCGTGATATAAACGACACGTCCAGTGGTGTCGGTTTTCGCATATCGCCAATCAATCGCGCGCGGCTGGTCAATGATGGGAATGATAATGTTGATGCCGCTTTCCAGCGTGGCGTGGTAGCGACCAAGCCGCTCGATAATCATCACCTCCGCTTGCTGAACGATGCGCACGCCCTTGAAGACGAACACCACCACCACGACAAGCACCAAGAGCAAAAAGAATCCAAATGCCGACATAAAGCCTCCTTGTTAGGTTAAATGATTAAAAATGGTTTTTACACTCTTCGTTAGAACGATGCGACAATCAGCGTTGCGCTGTCGACGACTTTGATGATGACTTCCCTGCCAACAGGAATCACCTCTTGCGTCTCTGTTCTCGCTCGCCAATCGTCGCCGTCGATTTTCACCCTGCCGGTTTGGCGAAAGTTATCAATCGTTTCAATCACAACGGCTTTGCGTCCAATCAAGCGATTGACATTGGTCTCAATTTTCTTTTTCGGCGCGAGATATTTTTTCGCAAGCGGACGGAGCCCAAAGAACATGACGAGCGATGAGGCGATAAAGACGATAAGTTGAAATTCAATCGGGAAGCCGATATACGCTACAATCGCCGTAACAAATGCCGCAACGCCGAAACTTCCAAGCACAAACCCTGCCGAGAGAATCTCAATGATGATGAGCAGAACGGCGGCGAGCGTCCACCAATGTCCGAGATTATCCATACACCTTTCAATGTTATTTTTTTTCCGGAAAAGTCGCCGAGAGCGAGAGCGTTTCGCCGCCGCGTTTGACGACGACCGTTATCGTATCGCCGGGTTTCAAAGTTTTAATGGCGTCGGTATAATCATAAATGTTGCGAATTTCCTTTGCGCCCATTTTGATGATGATGTCGCCGGCTTTCAATCCTGCTTTTTCAGCGACGCTTCCTTCGCGCACGCCGTCGAGCAAGACGCCTTCAACTTCTTCGCTGTAATTGGGTATAGAGCCGAAAGAGACGCGAAAGCCGCCCATTGAAGAGCGCGACGATTGCGCCATTTCGCTTTGCGCTTTCGTGAAAGTGGGACGCGGACTTGCATCTAACTTTTCAATCAATCGCGCAACATAGCCCAGCACACGTGCCTCGTCGGTGTAATTGATTTTTTCCCATGTGTCGGTCGGCTTGTGATAATTGGCATGATTGCCGGTGAAGAAGAATAGCACGGGGATATTTTTCGCATAGAAACTGCTGTGGTCGCTCGGACCGAAGCCGTCGGGCGAAAGTTTGAGTTTGAAGTTTTCGCGGTTTTCCGCTTTGCAGAGTGCTTCGAACTCTTTCGCCGTGCCGATGCCGCTAATGGCGAGTGCGGAATCTTTCATGCGTCCAATCATATCCATATTGAGCATGGCGATGGTCTTTTCAAGCGGGAAGACGGGGTGATTGACGAAGTGCGCCGAGCCGAGCAAGCCCATTTCTTCCGAGCCGAAAGCGATAAAGACGAGGTTGCGTTTGAGCAAGTGCTTTCGTTTGGCGAAGGTTCGTGCAAGCTCGAGCAAGCCTGCCGAGCCGCTGGCGTTGTCGTCTGCGCCGTAGTGAATTTTCTTTTCATCGGGCGCAAGCGAGCCGGAGCCCGGACCGCCGTAGCCGATGTGGTCGTAGTGTGCGCCGATAACGAGATATTCATCGCTTTTCGTTTGCGCCGGCAAATAGCCAATCACATTGTAAGTTTCCGCCTTCACGCGCACGATTTCGGTTTGCATCGCAACGAAACTCTTGAGCTCAAATGAGTTCGGCTGTTTGGTTTGGTCAATCTTCTCTTGAATTTGCAGAAGCACTTGGGGCTTTGTCATCAGGGCGTTTGCGGCGAGTGCTCGAGTTACATTCATGGCTGGAATGCCGGCGTCGCCGGCGAGCCTATCGCGCGAGATATCGATGAGTTTGTCGTCGCCGTTGCGTTCACCAGTGAAGATGAGCGCGCCAATTGCGCCTTTTTCGCGAGCGGTTGAGAGTTTTTTCCAAATCGAGGCGTGTTCAAAAAATTCGCTGTGCGGATTCTCGCCATCGGGCGAGTAGCGCATTATCACCACAATTTTGCCTTTCACATCAACGCCTTTGTAGTCGTCATATTTTTCCGTTGAAATGCCGTAGCCAACGAAGACGACTTGCCTCGACTCCACCTTGCCGTTTGACGAATAGCCGAGCGGCATGAAATCTACACCTAATCGAAACTGCCGTTTGACCTTCAACGCAATGGCATTGTTTTCGCCCGCTTTCAGTGAGGTCGTTACGCTGAACGCTTGCAAGTAATTAGGCAAAGATTCAAACGCCGTCAATCCGTAGTCGGCGAATTTTTGTTGAACGTAGACAGTTGCAAGATGTCCGCCGCTTGTGCCCGGCGCGCGTCCTTCGAAGGCGTCGCTGGCGAGCGTTTTGACGTAGCTTTGAAGGCTATCGACGGAAACGTCGGGCGTGAGGTGGTCGCGTTGCGGTTGTGCCGTGAGCGTTGTGGCAAGAAGGGCGACAAGAAAACTCAAATACTTCTTCATGGTCAGAGCAAGTTGTGTTAAGTCTTTTTTGAAGGCGTTGGAATTTAAGTAAGTATCGAGACAGAATTAGAGATAAGTTTGATAAGCGACGCAAGCCATAAACCTTGCAACGATACATGAAACGGATGGCTTCGCTTGACTTCGTCGGTTTCGCAATTTACGTCTTTGAAGAACTCCACCATGCTGAATCAAATTTTGGTATTGTCGATTCTCACTTTTCGGTAGTGCTCTTAAAGTGTGTTTTTATTCGAACCTCCCCCTGTCCCGACTTTGTGGGGAAGTCCCTCTCCTTTTGAAGGAGCGGGAAAGATTCCGCAACGCGCAAGCAAGGGTGAGGTCGCTCCACTTCATCGCTAAAATGACAAACACAAGATTGTTACACGACTCCAACTGAAAAACTACGCCCGCACAACCCGCCTACCATCAAAACAAAAAACGTTTTACGCTTCGCGCTTATTTTTTATTAAAAAAATGCACGACCGCCTTAACCAACCATTGCACAAGCTATGACCGATAACATCTTCACCACACTGATTCCCGATGCAAATACGCGCCAAAAGGTGCAAGAACTTATCGAAGCCCAAATCGCGCACCTACAAGCACAACTCGATCAAGCCAAAGCCATCTTGAACACACCGTAGAAACCCTGCACGGCGAAGTGCGTGAGCGATTAGCACTCGAAAAACAATTTACAACCCAGACCGATGAAAACCTGCGCATCGCCGCCCTACTTGTCGGCGACTACATCTACGAAGCCCAACTCGATGGCGAGCGCATGGTCGTAACTGCCGTTACAGGCAATTTCACCGCCATTACCGGCTACACCGTCGAAGAAATGAACGCACAAGGCGGCTGGCTCACTTGCATTCTCCCCGAAGACCGACCAAAGGTTCAAGCCTATATTGAGAAAGCGACCACAGGAGAATCTACCATTCTGGACTACCGAATCCGACGCAAAGACGGCAAGGTGCTCTGGCTTCGCGATTTCAGCCAACCAGTGCTCGATGAAAAAGGCAACTACATCAAAAGCATTGGCGTCTCGCGCAATGTTACAGCCGAAAAAGAAGCCGAACTGGCACTGCAACGTAAGCGCAAACTGCTGGACGAAGTTCTGAAAACCGTTCCCGTAGGCATCTGTATTTCCAATTCAGCCGGAATGTTCATGCTGGTCAATCGCACGTTGGAAGAGATTTCAGGCTACAAGGCAGAAGAATTGATTGGGAGCTCGTTCTTGCGCTTAATTCCCGAAGAGATGCAAGCATTTGCCAAAGAGGCGCACGATACCTTTATGAACGGCGACGCCGTAGTAACTGCAAGCGAATTGCCCATTCGACGCAAAGACGGCACGGAGCGGTGGCTTGCCGTGTCTTCGCGTAAGTTTCAGCGTGAAGATGGCGCGTGCTATCGTGTCTCGGCGGCGCAAGACATTACCGAAAAACGCCAGCGAGAACAACAAATGCACGACTTGCTCAACCTGCACGCGCGAGCTGAAGCCCTTGCGCACATCGGCAGCTGGGAGTTCGACTACCGAGTAAATGAGTTCACGAAGTGGTCAGATGAACTCTTTCGCATTTATGAGCGTCCAAAAGAACTGGGCATTCCAAACCGAGACGAATACACGCAAAACAATCTTTCGCCAGAAACTGTGGCGCGTTTCATTGAGTGGGCAAGGGACTTGATAGACTCGGGAGAAGGAGGAGAAATTGAGATTCCCGTAACGACGTATCGAGGCAATCACAAAATTGTGCGCATCAGAGCCACAGTGGTCTATGATGAGAACCTGCAACCGCTCAAAGCTGTCGGGTTAAGCCAAGACATTACGAAGGAAAAGTTGCTGGAAAGGGAGAAGGAAAATCTCATGAGGCAGCTGGCGCAAGCGCAAAAGATGGAAGCCATTGGCACTTTAACGAGCGGCGTGGCACACGAGTTCAACAACATTCTGGCGGGCATGCGCGGCAACACGCAACTGTTGGCAGAAAAAATCGGCGACAATCCCAAACTCAACAAGTATGTGCAACGCTTGTTAGAGTTGAACTATCGGGCGGCGAGCATCATCACCCAAATGATGGGCTTTGCGCGTCAAGGCAAATACGAACCCAAACCGCTCGCACTTAAAACATGTGTGGATAATGTGATGAAAATTCTGATTCCGACCACCGACCGCCGCATTCGCTACCATATTGAGGCGGCGTGCCATGTGCCGCTCATCGAAGCCGATGCGGTGCAAATGGAGCAAGTGATTTTGAACTTAGCCAAAAACGCCGTCGATGCCATTGAACCGCTCTTGGGCAAGGAGCGTGAACACGGACACATCACGTTCCGAATCGGTTACGAGCCGATTGACCTCAAATTTCAGCGCGCCGCACAAGCCTCAACGCCTATGGTGGTGTTAGAAGTGCGCGACAATGGCATGGGAATTCCGAAAGAAGTTCAGACGCGCATCTTCGAGCCGTTCTTTACCACAAAGCCGGTGGGCAAAGGCACGGGCTTAGGCTTGCCAATGGTGTATGGAATTGTGAAAAATCACGGCGGCGAAATTTTTGTAGATAGCGAAGTGGGGAAGGGCACCGTGTTTTACCTTTACTTTCCGCCATGCGAAAAGAAGCAAGAAGAAACAAAAGCCGACACAGTGGAGCACATAGGCAATCTTCATGGCACACGCGTGTTAGTGATTGATGACGAGCCAGTGATTGGCGAAGCGGTCCGCGACTATTTGAGCGAGTGTGGCGCAACAGTTGAAGTTGCCGAAAACGGAAGTTCCGGCATTGAGAAGTTTCGCGCGATGGAAAAAGAAAACTTAGTGGTCGTATTAGATTTGAACATGCCCGATAAAAACGGCGAGCAAGTATTAGAAGAAATCCGAGCCATAGATAAACAGGCGAAAATAATTATCGGCACAGGCTACTTGGGAGGCGAACAGACCACGCGGCTGATGCGCAAAGGGGCGGCTATGGTGCTCATCAAACCATATGACTTCAAAGACCTTGCTCACACGATTGAAGAACTGATGTGCTAATGTCGCGTAAGCGCAATTTAGTTTCGAGAAGCAAGCCCAACGCTGATGAGTAAGAAAGAACTGGTGCTGACAAGGCTATTTGAGATATGCCAAAGTCGCAACGACTTTGCGTTTGATAACAACTTAGTCAAAGAAGCGGCAAAAGAAATCGGTTTCGGAAACCGGTCGTGTTATGTTCTTGTGTTTGTCGTGGTGAACGACGCGACGCTACGACCTCACCCTGTCCCGACTT